>Ga0307512_10000383_pt1 | contig 64427 bp, 63 predicted proteins | sample 14_EM_MG_FD_200267 | JGI IMG/M metagenome (GOLD analysis project Ga0307512, IMG submission 200267) | Populus trichocarpa ectomycorrhiza microbial communities from riparian zone in the Pacific Northwest, United States - 14_EM | ecosystem: Host-associated > Plants > Roots > Unclassified | place... | reverse complement strand
CAGAAGACTTCGGAGTTCCCAACTTTGGACAGCTATTCCGCGCGCAAATTGAAGAGGACTGGGGACACGAAGTTAGTGGACTCGTGCTCGGATACGATCAGAATGTACTCCTTGACAGTATATTCAATAAACTCCAGAATGGGCTGTTGTATTACCGTCAACCATTTCACAACCCTACTTCTGTTGAGCGTCTGGGACTTGATTGCAAGGTAGATTATACCAATGCCAACCAAGGGATCATGCCTGAATCTCATAACATCTGGGTCCAGTATACGCAAAGTGAAGAGAATGACCTCGATAACACTTTCCAAGGACGAGTTCCTTCTTTTCCGGTACTATACCTCAGCTGGACTCCACCAAATCAGATCCTCCAATTTCTGGAGCGCCTGCCAGCCGGGAAAGCATTATCGACCTTTTTCAAGTGGTGCCAGACAACTCAACAATGGATATTACGTCCTCAACCTCAAGAATACTCAGTGGTGATTCCAACAAAGTTCAAAGATCTTCATGGTTGGGCTGATTGTGTTGACAGGTTCATCCGGGTTGTCAAACAAACGAATAAGATGCATATTGTACCCGTTGGAGCACAAGTGGGACCGGCACATTTGGTGCGGGAGAATGCTGCATCGGGCGGCATCAATAGCATGTGGCTTGTAAATAATCATGTTGATTTAGATACCTACTGGACTGTATATTGATTAGATTAGAATGCCTGAATCAGGTGTGTAGCTGTGAGATAGTTTATCGAATTGTACTATTCGATATAGACATTATATATTATCACTCCCGGAGAGCCTGGCTCCTGGTGCACCGGAATCGTCTTGGAGATGAGTGTTGCAGTCCCAGCAGCTCCGAAATTTTACCACCTTAAAGGTATGATTGTATAGCATTCTGAAGACGACTTCATACTCTTTAGAATATTCTTGTATTCCGTTCCGCTATGTCAGGAGCGTTGAGGAGCACCTGAAAGTACTCTCAGAGCATCTGAGAGGCACATCGTTTTGCATTCAGCCTGTTCGGGAGCTTCTGGGAGCTTCTGGAAGGATCAGTGTCGCTGTTCAGAACATCTGAGTCATTGAGTTATGACTTCTGAACCATTTTACATTTTGATGATGTACCAGCTCTGCTAATTTAGGAATCTAAATTGGCTTCAATCTTATACTCAAACAGAAGCTCTGGCAGTGGCTGAGCTCTGACACCAGCTGTGACCGCAGCTATTACAGCAGCTGTGATAGTGGCTGAGCTCTGACAGCAGCTGAGCTCTGAGTTCTGACAGTAGATCTGACAGCAGCTGAGCTCTAACAGAAGCCATATTGCTCTGACAGTGACCACTCTGACAAGGATAGTAACTGACAAGTCCACTTTGACATTTTCCACCTGCTTCTCCAGCTGCGCTTGCTCTTTGGTGTCATTTGCTGCCACCTATTCAGTTAGGTGCAGGTTGCTGAAGTCAGTGTCATTGTGATTGAAGTCAGTCAAGCATTGAATGTTGCATTGGTGTTTCTTTCAATGGGCTGTCTAGTTGTTGAATGTTCTCAGTGATGCATTGTTAGTAATCAGCAGGATCCCTGGGTCAGAACTGCACTGGTCCTCCAGCAACCCCACTTGCTCTTTCATCTGTTTCCTTCCCTGCATCTGCTGGTTTGTCAGCTGCATATTAACAAATTCATCCACACTAATTTCATTTCTGGAACTGTCTAGAATGTCCATAGGTAACAGTTGGCAATCCTCGTCATCCTGTTTGACCATAATGCCCAATTTTCAGACCATGTGGAGAGGGATAATCCGAATATATTCAATTTCATTGTGAGTGTTATTCACCATATCAGTCATGATATTGTAAATGAATATCACTATCTGATTCTTGACACTTTCAGTAAAGGTCAGACAGTTCTCCCAGCTTGGTTCATCCAATGGACTGTCCATTGGTCCAAATCTCCACAATGGACTGTCACAATGGGTGGATGTTGTGCAGCTGAAATAGGAGTCAGCAGCCTGCAAGAAGATTGGTAGATTATATTGTACAGTTATCCATGCCACAAGTTTATCTTAACACTGGGCTGGATTTCAATTCTGGTGAATTCTGCCAGAACTCAAGGTCTTTGGAACTCTTCCACAATATCTACCAAGTAATCATCTTCCACTAACATGGTAAAACGTTTTATATAGTCTTTGGTGGTATTTTGGTTTTGGTTTCCTGGCAAGATTCCTCCCACAAAAGAGTGAGCTGGTGAGCTGGTTGTACCAGGTTTCGGTCACTGGCTGTTGAGATCAACAAGTAATCTGGAGGTGGGATCGGGCACATCTTGCCATCTGAAACTGCGACACTGGAGCTTTCAGCGAGCATGTTTGATATGAGAAGGTTTGAACTATTCTGTCTGAGAATGACCTGAAACTGCCATATCTGCTCAAACTGTAGAAAATGGTAGCATGTACAGTATCTGTAATTATCTAGTGGATTGGTAAATTGTTCCCCTACCATGTACAAGCATGTCTCCTCCGGGTTGCAGAATGGTCGAATGTGAAATGTTGTGTTTAGTACCACTAATAGGAATATCTGAAGTGTGATAGATAAGTGTAGTGGCAGGTACCTAGAATGGGGCTAATAAAGGAGCTGATGTAATCTTTGGTGCAGGGCTTCTTGTTGTTTTGGCATTGTGGTGGGGCTTCTTGTAGTCTTCAACAATCTGACAGGGCTTGTTAGTGCTTTCTTGGGTGTGGTTATAGCCCACCAGGTGACTCTTTTTAGAAAGCATGTGATGAGAGTGTGCATTGAAAGATCATCCTCATCATTTTACTTTGTGTCCAGTGTAACTCCCAGGACATCCTGAGAGTGTTCAGCCAGCTTCTCACAGATGGCAGTAAAAACCAATTTGTCAGGTTAATGTTAGTGAATGACAGATGGTTGATGTCAGAGATCTGATGTCACTGACTTGATGTTAGAGACTTGTTGTCAGAAACCCAATGTGAGAGACTAAATGTCAGCAACTGAATGATAGACATTTGATATCAAAGATTCAATTTGCGAGTCTGATTTACTTACCTGGCAATACACCATTGTTGAATCTTGCTGTAGGTGTACAATTTGATACTCGTGTAAGAAGGGATAGTGAAATTGTGATGATTAGTAGGCCATCCCTAGACTGCTGCAAGTCCTGGAGTGAATGTGAATTGGCTGCTTACAGCATCTCTGTGTGCAAGTTAATGTTGATAAATTTGAGTCAATTGGTGAGGACTGTATGTGTAAAATAGCAACTAGTACAAGATGTGCTCAGACACAAGCTTGACAGGATGACTGCTTCAAACCCAATATTGCAGCGATCCAATTATGGAAGTTGAGTCAGTTGGGAAAGCACTGCAGATTCATGGGGAGAGAGTTGGAAAATACCAAATCCCAGCTGTTTGAAGATGGTCAAATAGATAAATGCAACAATAACTGTGGTTTATGGGAAGGCAGAACACAACGAGGTTTGGATAGAACTCAGGGGTCAGGTAGTGTCGAAATGTGAATTGGAATACAGCTGAATTATCATCTCACACAGTGTCAACAAGCGAAGCCAAAAATGGGACTTACGAGAAGATTTTAACTGTATTGCAGAGAAAGAAATCCATGGGTTGAAGAATGTATACCGTAAGCCTATACATAGTGTGTGGTTCAACAATGTTACAAGGCTAGGCTAGTATCCAAGTACAGTTTGGGTAGGCTGAATAAACAGCATTGAGTCATGTGACAGAAGTGTACTCAAATCGTTTCCAGGGGTAGATGGCACTCTATCAAAGCTGCTTCATACTTAATAATGCAGCCCTTTATTTGAATTTCATGTGGCTGGATCATTTGCTGACAAAGTGGTTCACTATTCACTGCCATTTAACAAGTATGGGTGTTCACCCAAATTGTCACAATCATTCCACATTTGACAGGATAGACCATGAACCAGCCAATGACATTGTCCAATTTGACAACAATATACAAAGCTGGCAACCTCAGAGGGAGATATTCTCCAGTACAGAAGCCCTCATAGGCAGGTTAGGTGTTCAGTCTGTTGAGGATGAACACTGGGAACCCCTAGCTGCATTTGCCAAACCTCAACAATGACATGTTTGTCATTCTACTGGGGATAGGAACATGGTAAAACTGAACTCAATAGCATCCGTAAATAAAGACTGATTCCAACTGACATGAAGCCAACAGTCCTTTGCCAGAGTGGGCAAGTCTTTACAATCATAGTGGAAATCGATGGTAATCCTTGTGGAGGGGAGGAGAGTTATACTGAGATTGAAGGAAATGCTATAGTGTTCTGGTATCAGAATCCTACGGCGGAAGCTCGACATATCATATCACATCTTCTGTTTAACTGCAATTAAAGATCCACCCAGATCAAACAAATGGATTCCCGTGGCAAACATGTATCCACTGAGATGTGGGAATCAGATTTGTGGTACAAAGTTCAGGCAAGTATTGTGGTGTTTTTGGAGAGTTTGTATCTTGTCCGATTAGGATTGCATTGGGATGAGTTAGAGTATCAGAGAGATTATGTCAGTGTGATTTCGTCAGAGAGTGCATATCCTGGAGAGCATGTCAGTTAGAGCATGATAGAGAGAGCATGATCAAGGGAAAGCATCAGAGATCATGTCGAAGAGCATTTTAGAGAGCATGGCAGAGTGTAAAGCAGAGAGCCTCAGAGTAATATTGTCAGAGAGAGGGTGTCAGAGAACATATAAGGTAATCCATTCAAGATTGTTTTGAATATACTATGTCAGAGTCTGATTGCATCTGAGTAGATAGAATGTCCAGAGTGCCATCAGCTCCAGTGTTGACCAGATGTTTCTCTTTGATAGAACCTCGCTGCTCCTTGTGATAACAACCTAGGAATTATCACCCAATGAATCATCAATTGTCTCTGCCATACTCCACGTTGACAATCAACATGCTTTATAGGCAGAGTAGTGAGCAATGACTTGGTTGGTGTGTCTTAGTATTAGCAACAACTCCAATGTGAAGAACCCTTGCCTTGAGTTCAATTAATTAACACTTATTTGTTTTTTTCCTGAAATTCCTAAATAGAAAAAAAAACCCCACCAATAGGTTCCTATATCATTAATCAATTCCAAGGATATTCTGCACACTAGAAGAGCTCACAACAAGCTGAATAGTGGTTAAGTATAGAGATGGTTAGACCAATCTAGTACTTCTCTGAATTGTGTCATTTCTTGCGGTGTATACAAGTGAATCTGCCACATCCAAGGTTGACAATGGTTATTGCCCTTGATGCAAGATATGCCTGAATGACATGCCCGGTAACCCCTGTATATCCATGCCCCACCATCCGCAGTGATACCACCATTTGATTACAATGGCTGCGCAAGAGATATAGCCAAGAAAGCTTGCTGACTGTTCAAATTTTGCTGCTGCCCATTCAGGTTGTAACATACATAGTTGCATGATTGTTGACCATGTGAACTGGGTACTGAAGGGCTGAATTGTAGTTCACACCAGGGAATTGGTTGTTGGTTTTCTGAAAAATATTTGTTGCCAAGAATAGGATTTGAATCTCATATATAAATGATTTTCAACATTTCCTTGATTCTCTAACAAATACGAGTTTGGAGACAAACTTGCCTTAGTGAAAGTCTTGACTGGTGACACATACAAGGACCTGTTGAGGGTGTGGCTTGCAATGTGTGCTGCTCTATGCAAAAATTATGCCAACTGAGTTAGCTTGGTCAAATCTGTAACTGACAGCATATTGATTACCATCTACCTCACACATACTGAAAGTATACTCAAATACCTGCTGGATTAGCATAGTCGCATCCACAGCAACATGCACCTCTTCCTACTTCATCCCAAGAAGTTCAGTATTAGCAACCTACTCACAATTCATTCTCTTCTCCACCAGGAAGGATATATAATGGAAATGGGCACTGCTGATACCAGTGAAACAGAAATATCTGAAGCCACTCACAAATACCTTATCCCTAATGGCTACTACATCAGCAAAATGGGAATCTGCCTGTAGGCCAACACAAACTACAAAGATACTCCGGTCAACTTCCTCAGTGCTCCCAGGGATTTCCATTTGCTTCCAGGACCCCCTGGAACTAAGCAAAGTGCTTTCCAACTCTGCAAGAGTATTCACAGGTGCTCCTGAAAGCACCTGTAGGTATGGGGGTGCATTCAGGATTCTATGATGTGTGACTGCTGGGATAGTTAAGTTTTTGAGCAGCTAGGACTTCAATACAGATTTATAGGAGACTTCAAGAGGAGATGAGAAAACTGCTCAGCTCTGTGAGAGACTATATACTTGGTGCAAAATTCTCACATCAGTCGTTCTTAGGGTTTCATAATGACAAGCTATTGCATCAATCATATTGGTGACTGTTTCAATTACATGAGTTGCAACACCATAATATGGAATGCATTATCTATCTAAGCCTCTCAATATATGTATATATGGTCAATCTGGATGCAGATGGTACTGAAGCGCAACCAGAGGAGCACCTGGTGACTCACACCGCGTGAACCAAGAGATTCAAATGGAGTTTATGATCGTGCAAACTTAGAGATGGTCTGAGAAGCCAGGCCCGATGGACTGTTGAGACGGAATTGCACTCGGAGATAGAGCGATATTCGTGCAGTATTTGGAGGTGGTGATTGAGTGAAATCAATCATGCGCTTGGATCATGTGATCAAGGGAGTTTGGTGATGCACTTGGAGTTTATGATTATCCACAATTGGAGGCCATAATTGAGCAAGTGTGGTGATGAACTTGGAGGACATGATGGTTCAAACTTGGAGCGCATAATCAGGTAAGTGTGGAGATACACTCTGTTGCTGGGATATGGTGAACATATACATGCACCACAAGGCAATGATTGAGTGAGTGTGGAGATGCACTTGTAGGTCATACTCAATCAAGATTGGAGGAGTACTTGGAATTGGTTGATCTCGACACAGTTGCTCCGGAGGGAGGCTTGATGGGAAGTGAGACTCTATCCATTTGACAACTGATGATCATGGAAATGTAGTGAGATCGGTACGAAGCAACTTCTGAGACATGACCAATGACAGACAGGTAATGACAGATGAGGGATGAGAGATACACTCTGAGAAACTGGCTGGAAGTGGGTGACAGTGGATCTTAGGAAAATGCAACAATCAGTGTATGAATTGAGCAGTATATGCAGTACTTGTAATGTGTAGTACTCAGTATCTGCAGTACTTTGTGTATCCAGTACTCAGTGTATGTAGTACTTTGTTTATGCAGTACTTGGTTTATGCAGTACTTGGTTTATGCACTACTTGGTTTATGCAGTACTCAGTATATGCAGTACTTGGTTTATGCAGTACTGAGTTTATGGAATACTTGGTTTATGCAGTATTCAGTGGATGCAGTACTCGGGGCACGCAGTACTGAGTGTGTGCAGTACTCAGTATATGCAGCATTTAGCATATGCAGTATTCGGTGTATGCCACACTCAGTGCATGCAGTGCTCAATGTATGCAGCACTAGGTAAATACATCATTACGCATTTGCTGCACTAAGTATCAACCCACACACAGCGGATTGAGAGAGAGAGAGTGGGATGACTAAACTTCAGCATCTTAGGTGATGGTAGAGTTGAGAACAAGCAGGAGGGAGATGAGAGGAGATAGGCAAAGTCTTGCTGAGAAACTGCAACAAAACAGAATTTCACGTGCAAGTCACCATACCAATCGTGATTTGATAGTGATGACCACCGATAGTGCAAGCATGACCTACCATCTGGCAGGTATGACCCCCAATTTGAAGTCTTCAGAACCTATTCGGGCAAGTCCTATCCCTGACTGTTCACATCCACTCATATCCTGCATCTGGTTCCCATCTTCATTCCCCACCTTGCTTTCTCGTCCACAGCTCTATGAGTATTGCATAACAGAGAGTTAAGTTATTCCGCTCAATCAGTCCATGCCGTGCCCTGGACTGAATACTAGGTTCAGCATACACTGAGTGCCGCATACACCAATTACTGCGCACCCTGAGTGCTGTATACACCAAGTACAGCATACACCAAGTGCTGCATACACCAAGTACAGCATACACAAAGTACAGCATAACCAGAGTACAGCATGCCCCAAGAACAGCATACCCCGAATACAACATACCCCGAGTACAGCATACCCCAAGTACGGAATACCCCGAGTATAGCATACCCCGGGTACAGCATACCCCGAGTTATGCATACACTGAGTACGGCATACACCAAGTACAGCATACACCATGCACAGCATACTCCAAGTACAGCATACACTGAGTACAGCATACACCAAGTAAAGCATAAACCGAGTACAGCATACACCCAGTACAGCATACACTTAGTACAGCATACACTTAGTACAGCATACACCAATCACTGCATACACCAAGTATAGCATACACTATGTTTAGTATATACTGTGTACAGCATGCACTGAGTACAGCATCCACTAAAGATTGTCTATTTTCCCTTGATTCTCATGATTGCAAGTTGGCCACTGTATGTCGCTTCGGCTTCCATTGGGCATCCCTACAGATCAACCGCCACCAGCTTGCTCCCCATGAGTGCTCATAGGTATAGTCACCCGGTCACATTCACATGCTTGCATGTTAACCATCCTATCAATAGAGTCCTAGCACCAACTTCGCCTCCACTCCACTGCCTTCAGGTCAACCAGCTCCAAGTTATCCTCGAATAGCATACAGTCAGTGCCTTCATGTACATCTCCACACTTACTCAATTCCGGCCTTAGAGTGCATCACTGCATTCACTTGATCTTGGGCTCTCATTGTATCTCCAATCTTGCTCAATTATGGTCTATGAGTTTGCACTATCTTGGTCACCAAGCAGAACTCCAAACTCTATCAATTGTGGCCTCCAAGTGCATCACTGAGTGTATGTTACCTTGCCGTTGGATAGCAATACCAAACTTGCTCGACCACAGCATCCGAGTGCATCTCTCTGTTCACTTGATCGTAGCGTCGCAGTATACATCCAAACTCACTCACTTATGTTAACCCAATTTGCATGATCCTGGCCTCCTGCTGCATTGCCAACCTTGCGCAATCATGGCCTCGAGGTCAATCTCTAAACACCCTCAACCATGGGCTCCACATTCATCTCTACCTTTACCAAATAGCAGCCTCCAAGTGTATCTCTCAGTCCACTTGATTGTCATATAAAGGCACAACTCCAATTACTCTTAAGTACGGCCTGCAGCCAGTCCAGATATACTGTGTGTAGATGGATAGCTATATGGATTCATATATCATTTGATGCGAATACATATTGAATACATTCGCTATATAAAATGCGTAATGACGAATACTAACTATGATTTTCAGGCACACCTCCAGTGTTTCCTAAGAATTTGTTGTTCGTCCCAGACTGCTCTATCTCAAATTGAGGTGCTCCCAGGCTCATCACCTGTGGTTCCAAGTGCTCCATTTGTTGTTACCAGACCTACTATATCCTCACAGAGTTGTTGCTAGCGCTCCCAGCTACACCTCAAGGCCACTCCATCGGTCCAGTCAATGCTGGGATTTGACCACCCTGGGATGCTGGTTCAACAACTTCCAAATACTCCCAGAGGCTCCTAATGACAATATTTGAATTTGCTGATTTAGGTTTCTGACAGCATTAAGTATAGTCCACAGATGTTCTGATCGGAATTGTGTTTCTTTTCCATTGAGTGGTTAGCCAGTATTCTGCAGCATAGGGTTATACCAGATACCTATTGACTGGAGGGCGATATGTGCCAATAGTGTCTTGCTGGGGATTGTCGGGCACCTGACATATTGTCAACTAGTTAGATACCTTACCGCAATTGTGCAATAGGAAAATGCAATGAAGTTGTAATGGTGAAGTCTCTCCAGGCTATCACCATATGCAAGATTATTGGTGCCCTGGTAGCTGATCTTATGAAATTTGAAGCAGAGACAAGTGCCAGTTTAAACCTGTGGACTTCTGGATCTCATTCAAGGAATATTATCTGCCAAGCAATATTCCTAGTAAGTGGTGTCACAGTTACTATTCATCACCTCAATATTCCAGATGCCGCTGTTGTTCAATGGCAAGGTGTTGTGAGAACTGATACTGACAAGGTGATCAATTAGAAAGAATTTGGATTCAACAACATCAGCAAAAAACATGTCCGTCTGGGCGGAATGGCTCCGTCAGAGTGGACGGACTCAGTCAGTGCCGTCAGAGACACCCCGGTGGCGGATTACACCGCGCCCTGCGTCAATACCACTCGTTGCGTTGCATATCACCCTTCGATCGCCGTTTCGCCGTTTCTTCTCGCTTTGTCGGTCTATACGAAATACACACTGTATCATTCCCATCTTTTGAGCTCACTCGCTCTTTCTATGATTTCGTGAATCTACGCCATTGCGTGGATCCTCGCGGCCGGGTAGTATCATATCTTCACACCTTCATTCTACACTCCTCGAGCCAGGTTGACTCTTGATCATGGCATGGAGAGATAGAGAGGGATAACTTAACTTCGTGTTCTTAGGTGATGGTAGAGGAGATGGGACAAATCATCATGAGAAACTGGGACTTAAGGGAATTTCGTGTGCGAGACAATTTACCATCCCCGATACGGCAAGTATGAGTCCCGATCCGGCGTGTAATAACACCGATACGATGTCTTCCCAACCCAATCAGGCAAGTCGTACTCCTGATTCCTCGTATCCGCTCGTATCCTCCACATCGTTCTCATCTTCATCCCACATCTCTCTCTTTCTCATCCACATCTCAACCGTCATCGCAGAACACAAAGTTAAGTCATCCCTCTCTATCTCTCCATGGCATGATCATGAGCTGACACCGAGTACAGCATACACCGAGTACAGCATACACCGAGTACAGCATACACTGAGTACAGCACTGGAAGATTGTCTGTCTTCCCATCATTGTCATGATTACGAGTTGACCCCTGAATGTGGCTTCAGCTTCCAGCGTGCCTCCATACACGAATGACCGCCATCAGCCAGCTCTCCATGAGAGCTCAAAGGTAAAGTCACCTTGTCACATTCCCACGGTTGCGAGTTAACTAACTGATGAAATACAGTCTCAGCACCCGGCGCGCCGTCCATCGACCGCCTCCAAGTACTCGTCCAATCTCGCTCGATTACGGCCTCCAAGTGTATATCCCAACTTGCACGATTACGGCCTCGAACTGCATCTCTCAACTCGCTCAATCACGGCCTCCAAGTACATCGTTAATGAGCGATGGCTGGTGTACGGAGATACAGGGGTAACGGAGGTGGACGTTCACTCGATCGTCATCATCAGGCGCACCTCAAATTGCTGACAATCACCGCGTGCTGCCAGTCCAGATATACCGTGTGTAGATAGGTAGCATAGATACATAGATGAGGATGCAAACTGAATGCATAAGTGTTGGAAATCGTTGAATGATAAGTAGTAGCTATGATTTCCCGGGGCACCAGCAGCATCCCCAAAGACGCGCCGGCCGGAGAAAGGCAGAAACATCGCCACGCATTGTGTAAACGGCTTCAGCATGACTGCAAAGCATGTAACACACATGTCGTTCTGATGTGCGTATACGTCACCGAAGAGTAAAGGAGGTATGAGTGCAACGCGACCCATCGCCTGGGCGACGGGTAGCGTGTAATTCTCTGTCAGAGGGTACAAGGATCCGCCAGAGCCGTCAGAGCCGTCCGGAACAGCCGGGTGTTTCTGACGGAAACTACGGTCGTCGCTGATGGAGATTGAGCAACACGAAACAATAGTTTGGTATGACAACACAGAGTTTACCAGGCCAAGCTATTGAACAAGTTTTGATTGTGTGCTAGAATTGATACAGGGGAAGCCAATGTTGATGGGAGTATATTATGGCAGACTGCGCATTATTATCTATGGTCAGCTCAGGTTTTGGGTTATCTATCTTCTGTGATGCCATACAAAAACAATTCAATGACATTATGACAGATGTATTGCAAAGATGTGTTGCTAATACTGTTAGCAACGGGTCCCGGCAACCTGCCAGCGATCGGGGAGTGTACCGCAAAAATAGTAGGGTTTGGTCCCAGGCGTGGTCAAAGACCCGACCTGCTGTGTCTTGGCCGGCCAAACGTGTCCCCGTACCCATCAACCCACAGGTTTTGCCAGGTTTGGCTTGAACCATCAGTTCCAATCTCCAGTTTAGCTTTCAAGGGTATTCTATTTACGGTCGCATTCAGATATGGTAATGTTAATCGCAACATATTGACGTTGGTGTTGCATGTGAGTCACAGCATGGTCTGAAGTCTCAGCATGGTCTGAAGTCTTGTATGAGAATATAGACTTCTACGAAGATTGTGACTGTATGAGGATATGCATCATGACCAGGGTTATGCGTCTCATGTCAGGTAGTGCATACGCGTACGCATATGGTAGATTGTACATATACAGTCTTTGTGTCTCTTCTAGATAGATTAAGAAGTACAGTATTCAACAGGTTATGAGCCCGGTTATCGCTACTATCTAAATTCTCACGATCTCTTTCATGATCAACAAAAAGAGCCTCAAGTACCCTAAACCACGTCGCCGTAGCAACAGCCGCATAAATAGCACTAAAACTCAACACCATCTCCACGATCTCACGATGACTTCCTCCGAACCTACTTTCAACAAAACCAAGTGGGGCGACATCTCTAAGCTCACTCACACCAACTACGACGAATGGAGAGACAACATGATACCCGTCCTATCAGCCATGAGAGCATATGCAATCGTCGCCGGAGATGATCCTGAGCCGCAGCTCCTCGATCTCGACCACGATGACATCTATGATGATTGGAAGGCTAAGGAAGCCGAGGCTACATCTATAATCACACTGCCCTGTTCCCACGAAGTACGGCACAGTGTGAAAGGTATAAGAAATCCTCACGAGATGTGGAACGTACTAGAAACCAGCCTGGACACTGCCGGATCTTATATCGGCAGACAGGACATTCTTTGTCAGTTCCGTGCTCGCCGACTAAGGAGGACGAACCACTCAAATCATACTTCACCAAGCTCGGTATCTACCGCATACTCCTGGACCATACAGACAACGCAATTACCAATCGCGATTTCTGCACGCAAATACTCACATCACTGCCATCACAGTATGCGATGATATTAATGGTCCTAAAGCATAGAAGGCCCCTACCTACACCCGAAGAAGCCATGCATGACCTCCTAGAAGAAGAAACTACAGCCAGCCTCACCAAAGAACTCGGAGATGCAACCACGGGGGCCGCCCTTCTCTCTCAACGTGGCGGCTACCGTGGCCGTGGTGGACGCAGTGGACGGGGTGGACGCGGTGGAACCGGAGACAGCCACGAAAGTATGTGCACTTATTGCAAAATTGCCAGCCATACTACAGATGCATGCAGAAAACGCAAACGCGCTCAGGAGGGAGGAAACAACGATGAGCGCATTTGCTTCCAGAGCGGGCTCCCAGGCCACGTCAAGGTCGATTGTGTCTCCTTCAAACATATAAAGGAATGGTGGAGAGGGAAGAAAGCCACTGCTACAGCAGCCCTCGCGACAACCGGAGACTGCGATTCCCTGTAACTCTCTGCTTGTGCTCTCGCCGCCGCCGCTCCGAAGTGGGTCATTGATTCCGGAGCGTCACATCATATGTGCAATGACCGCAGCAGCTTCTCATCATTCAAAAAGCTTTCACTTCCTGTTGTAATCGAGCTCAGAGACAACAATTCAGTCACCGCCACGTATTATGGCTTCGTCGATGTCATTCAGGGCTACCAAGTCAAAGCCCTCCATACTCCTACCTTTCGACTTTGCCTTCTATCGATCAACCAATTGGATTTGGGTAGGCATACTACTATATTTCGAAACGGAAAATGCTCTATAACTTCGCCATCTTTCTGTACCCTCCCTGGAAAACTAACCAATGGAATATATATCATAGTTCCCGCGACCGCACTCCTATCATCGACTACCAAGAACGGGAGAAAGAGAAAGAGAGACAGCTCACTTCCAAGAGTACTAACCACAGAGCCTACAATTGAACCTACAATAGAGCCTACAATTGAACCTACAATTGAACCTACAATTGAACCTACAATTGAACCTACAATTGAACCTACAATTGAACCTACAATCAAATCTAGAATCGAGTCATCAAGAGAACCTATCGCAGCCAAAACTAAATCCACTCGGAAGTCTCTCACAATCCCAGAGTCAAACCTATGGCACCGACGACTAGCCCATATGAATCTTACCGCCATGAAATCTCTGATTGACGGATATACACACGACGATTCTAAGTGCACAGTCTGCATCCAGGCCAAGCACAAGCAAAGGTTCATTAGAGTGCCAGTCAAGCGCACTTCGAAGCCCTTTGAACTTGTACATTCGGATGTGTGCGGTCCCTTCTCAACATCAACCTTCGGAGACAATCCACACTATATACTATTCATCGACGACTACACGAGGTACACATCCGTATGGCTGCTCCCAACTAAGAAAGCCAAGACCTGCACGTCCGCCTACCAGTGATTCCAGGCCTGAGTAGACTCAATGGGATACGAAATTAAGCGATTCCGGTGCGATAATGGACGGGATGAATACGACTATAAGACCATCCGATTTGTTCGAGCCGCCCGCTGTACCACATACGAACCATGCCCTCCATACGCCCACCATGAGAATGGCGTTGCCGAACAAATGATTCGTACCATCACCGAAAAGGCCTGGGCGATGATGATCGACTCCCAGGCTCCCATTCAGCTCTGGGGAGAAGCAGTTAATACCGCAGTCTATCTCCATCAAAGGTCACCAAATGAAGGCCTGAAAAGAAAAAATCACCGTGATGGCTATCAAGCACCGTACGAAACGCCATACGAAATGGTGCATGGAGTTGGCAAACCTACCCACGATGCTGATGGCAACAGAATATTGTATCAAGCTCCTCTCCACAACCTACGTCGATTCGGATGTTACGCCAGCAGACTCATCCCCGAAGTACAACGTGGAGACAAATTCGGCCCAAGGTCAAAGCCCTGCATGATGGTAGGCTACCTACACGATTCAGAAACGTTGTGGAGGATATGGGATCCCGAATTCCACAGGGTGAAAGCCCAACCAGAAGTCGTCATTGACGAAGAAAGGAATGCACACATGTCGTGTCAACATGGAAGCAATGAGATCGACATATTTGGACTACCCGAAGGTGAGGAATATGTCGAGGAAACAGATACCGGAGATGAGCCTCTCCGAGGACAAGACCGCCAACCTACACAGATAGGTAAGAGATCCACATCTCACATGCATGAAGCTCCTGACAAGGAAGCAGAAAACATCGCCCACAGCCGGCGCCTCCGCTGAGAGGATCAGACTGCCCAGCGTTTGGCAGCAAATGCAGACAACATTGCCCCCAGCCGGAGCCTCCGCCGAGAGGAGCAGACTGCCCAGCGTTCGGCAGCGGATGCAGAAATCATCGCCCACAGCAGGCCCCTCCGCCGAGAGGACCAGACTGCCTGATGATCGGCAGCAGCAATCAAGGAATCAAGCCAAGTACCGCCAGCATCTCCAGCTTCGCCGATGGCGAGTCGTGTCACATAAAGTCAAGGTAAAGCCCCCGCAGAAGCATTGACAGCATCCGAAGCCACTGGCGATCCTTTCACCTACGCGGAAGCTAAGGAAAGCCCTCAACGAGATCACTGGAAGAGAGCCATGGAAGAAGAAAGCACATCGATCCTGCTCAATAATACCTTCTCCGCTCTCAATTCCCGAGAAGCACGGCAACTGCAAGTTAAGCCAATTGGCTCTAAGTGGGTTTATAAGACTAAACACAATCCTGATGGTTCCACACGGTATAAAACACGGCTAGTCACAAAAGGATACGAGCAAACGGATTTCGGTGAGACTTATGCCCCTGTTGAAAAGCTAACTACGTTTCGGTATCCCATCTCTCTCATCGGGAGATATGGGTGGAATATGGACCACTTGGATGTAGTCACCGCTTTCCTAAACCCTGAATTCGACGATAACGACCTGTATATGACTTTGCCAGAAGGATGGCCAGAAGGGCACAATGCACCGAAGATTATTGTCAGACTCAGGAAAGCTCTGTATGGCCTTAAACAAGCTCCGCGATTATGGCACGACGATATCAACGCCTTTCTACTCTCTCTTGGGTTCACTCAATCCCTTGCCGATCCTAACCTGTATCTTCACAGTGACGGCATTCTGATACTTCTGTATGTCGACGATATATCCATGTCATATCCGCAGGCCGCCGCCAAAGCTGCAATCGAAGTCAAAGCGAAACACTCGGAAAAGTATAAAATCATGAACCTAGGCCCAGCACGCCAATTCTTCGGCATCGAGATTCATCGCGACGGTACCAGGGTCAGTCTCAGTCAGAAAGCCTATATCGCCACGATCCTCAGACGATTTGACATGGAACATACTCACGGTATATCGACACCCATGGACCCCAATGTAAGGTTGGATTTGGCCGAGGATTGGGGGGAGAAGGAACTGGAAGATATCATAGACTACCAAGCAGTTGTGGGATCAGTAATGTACGCAGCACTTGCAACTCGGCCAGAAATCTCGTATGCAGTCACTGCTCTTTCTCGTTACAATTCGCGGCCATTCACCAGCCACATGACCGCTGCCAAGAGAGTTCTTCAGTACCTCAAATCTACAGCCGATTTCCGACTACATTTCAACAGCAACGGCAATGGCATCGGCATCAGCAATGGCATCGGCATCGACATCGGCAATAGCCTTGTAGGGTACTCGGATTCCGATTGGGCCAATGACAGCGCGGACCGCAAATCCCAGGGAGGCCATGTGCTTCTCGCCAGCAATGGTGGAGCAGTCTCGTGGCAGTCTTGGAAGCAAAGCCTCATCGCCATGTCAACTCTCGAGGCCGAATTTATCGCCTGCTCGGAGGCCTCCATAGAAGCGAAATGTTTACTCCAATTACAAAAAGACATTCACGGCAAAGACTTACCACCGCTGCCAATCAACTGCGATAATCAGGGAGCTCTCACTCTCATCACCACGGGAGTCATAAGGGCTCGCACCAAGCACATTGACGTTTGTTATCACAATAGTCGAGATTTGCACAAACGCCAAATAGTCAACTACTCCTACGTACACACGGACAAAAATGTGGCAGATACATTTACAAAGGCACTTACTAAGGATAAGCATACGAAGTTTACAAAAGCAATGGGTCTATGGTAATGGAGGTCAATTGAAGGTTGTTTTACGTTTTTCTTTTGGGAATGCGGATTTCTTTGTTTATATGGATGGCCATCCTCAGGCTACGGTAGTACCCTTTCCCTGCTCACTTATTACGCAGGGTTTTAAGGAGGCTACTACGGGAATCACAATTTTGTTTGTTTTCTTGCTCCATGGAGCGTAGCAAGAGGGGGGAGTGTTGCATGTGAGTCTCAGCATCGTCTGAAGTCGCAGCATTGTCTGAAGTCTCAGGATTGTCTGAAGTCTTGTATGAGAATATAGACTTGTATGAAGATTGTGACTGTATGAGGATATGCATCAGGACCAGGGTTATGCATCTCATGTCAGGTAGTGCATATGCGTACGCATATGGTAGATTATACATATACGGTCTTTGTGTCTCTTCTAGATAGATCAAGAAGTACAGTATTCAACAGTTGGTATCTCATTGTCTTTTTTGATGTATTAGCGGCCTGTATAATCAAAACAGAGAGAGACATGCTCTCTGCACCATCTTGAAAATGAGCGTCGATGGAGCGTCAACGTTTGTTGGTCTGACATCTTGGGAAATCTGAGTGGCGATTGGTTGCAGACATTCAGAAATGAGGCATTGGCCGCCTGTATAGCCAAAAGAGAAAGCGACATGCTTCCTGCCCCATTCTGAAAATTAGCGTCAACAGAACATCAATGATTTTTGGTCTTGTGAGTCAGGTAATTCATAAGAGACTTGGTCGCTGTGATACATAATGAAAGTATGGGCCACCTTCATGGGGAAACACACTAGCTATGACATCGCTACTATCTCCTCAAAACGAGTTTCAACAGAGTGGTAACGATTTTTCGCTTTGCAGCATGGTAAGTCAAAGCTCGATGTTGCAGTGATAATCTCTATATGAAGGTTTGACCGTTCTTATAGACTAAAATGCTCACAATCACTTAATTGCAGCTTTGTGAATGTAATACATGGTCACTGTCAGGGAGGCTGTTGCGGGAATATCTCTTGCTTATCTGCCTTTAAACGCTGCCAACTCTTTGTCTAGAGATTTCCACAATCAAGCTCCACTTAGATTACCAAAGATGCAAGACCGAAAATTGATGACACTCCATTGACACTAATTTTAATGAAGGGGCAGGGAGCATGTCGCTTTCTCTTTTCCCGATGGAGGCGGCCAATACTTTCCTTATGTATAACAACAACAAACACACTGTTTAAATGCCTAACTTACATGACCAGAAATCGTTGACGCTCCATTGATACTCAATTTGCCATGGGAGTATCCGCAATTTGCACTCATTTCATTTGGTATGATATATCATCACTGGTGTTTTGGCAGCCTTTCTATCATCTTCATGTACTTTCTCCTTGATCACTACATTGTTCTTTAATAATACAAATAAATATATCCTATAAAATATACTTTAAAGTGTCTGCAAATTGTAGATAATAATACACACAAAAATACCTTTTCTACCTATCGATGCACGTCTTCGCTTGCAGGTTCACTCAATAGGTGGCTCTCGTCTGCAACCTGTATGGCAGCTTCACTAGCACGCAGCAGACAGTGTACTAACCAGTGGATGTTCCTTCAGCAGTCAGCAAATCTGGAATACAATCTTTCTTCCACTAGCAATCCTTGGCATATGTATCAAGATAAAGAAGTTGAGTGTTGGGAAGAGGAGTATGTATAGACACATATCAGAATGGCACACCTTCGATTTCGTAACCATGAGCTCCCTGATGGAGACCAGGTGGTTGAGGTGGTGTTCAGGGGGGACGTGGCATCGGTTCTGGTTTTGGCTGTCTGTGTCGGTCTGGTGGAGGTGCACCTGTTCCTTTGCGCATCCACCATGTCTGTGTATTGTATGCTGTGCCATTTTGGCTATGAAGTCAGGCATCTGTTTTATTTTAATGACCCAACGCCCAGTGTCTTTCTATCACAGCCTTTACCTTTCTATGCCCAGGAAGGTCAACACCCCACTTCCTCTCTTCTCAGACTTCTGCACAAGGTTTGTTGATCAGATATTGTGTTTCCTCAATTGTGGCCCACGAAAACCCTCCTTTTGCCATTTTGGCCCTATCAAAGGCAAGGCACAGGTCAGAATGTTCTAGCTGTACCCGACCCCCTTGCCTTGCCATAGTTGCAGACATGTTGATACCCGACAAGAAAATAGTTGCTGCCGTTGTAAATGAGATTCGGCTATTACCTCTACCATATTCACTTCCGTAGCCTCCTGTAAGGTGCTTGAAGCCTGTTTTGTCCAGTCTTGGGGACAGTTGCCGCGAAATTCGTTGGTGAAAATCCCACAGCTGACAGCATCATGATGTTCCATTTCCCGGGCCGCACTGACATATGTCTTAGTCAACCATGGAGGTTTCCCATTATGGGCTGCAATCCATTGGTCACATTGCTCTCAATGTATACAAACTGTAAACTATCTAGTCAGTTGATGGCCATCTACCATGATATGGATTTACTTACATCCTATTGCATGCCACTTTGTGATCCTGCTGCATCCGGTTCTACAGGACATTGCTATATGTAGGTCCGGGTCATATTCTCGGTGGCTGCATTTGCAGCGTCGTGCTGGACACACTGGAGTTAGCGTTACTGCTGTGTCGCAGCTGGTGGCGCATTGTATGAAGCCCCTATTGGTTGGCTCGATTCGCATCTGCTCGCACCTTGCTGAGCTGTTCATGCAGCCATATATTGCTCCGGTAGAACCAGAGAGGATGATGATAACAAAATGAAGTGGGAGGTCCTGAGGAATCTATAGTTAGCTTCAAGTCAACATGGAATAAGTAACAGCCCACTTGCACATTCTACTCAAGATGAATCGTACTGCATATGGCTGCAGGTTGGAGGGGGATCTAACAGTGCCACGATTTGCAGTAAGTCTGTCGGATGTTATTTGTTTTGTTCCAGGCATACATCGAGGTATGAGGTAAAGGAAAGTGGAAACCTTATGTTTGTAAGATATATACTGGAAATTCTTCAATGGAAAGGATGTCTGGTGATGTTAGTCTGAAGAAATCCCCGGGATCTTACATGAAACAGACGCTAAAAATCAAGTGATGAATTACTGTTAGCATTACTATTCCTAATGTACTGACGGTCAAAATGCAGATTGTGCTTTGTTCAAGTTGATCAAACGTACCAACGTTGACATATTACACAAAACTTGCCTTGACATGGTCCATGTCTTGCAACATCCCTCATCTCACCCAATAACAAAGTGAAGACAGAATCCAATGGTCAATGCTCCAAAAAACAACCTCTCGCCACTTCCAGCAGGCAAATAAGGCCAATGAACAATGCGATTCACCCAACAACATCATTAAGTGAATGAAGGCATGAGCGGCTGGGATGAAAGACAAGTCCGAGCCATAGCAGCATGGTAAACCTCGCGATCTCAAAAGAAGATTGCAGCAGTGGAAAGACGAGAAATGCACGTTTTAAGCAATGAAGAGAAAGAGACATGGACTGAGGATTATGTGGATACAGAAACCGCTGTAGCATGAAAGTCAGTTGAAGACACAGAGACAGCGATCAAGCAAGAGCAGGAAGATATGAGAAACGCTGAAGAGGCGGGATTGACAACCAGAAAGCACGAAAATGCATTTGAGGAGATCATGAATGCTGTTGGAGACAGTATTAGTGATCTTGCAAGTTCCGACAATGAGGAGAATGGGGAAGATGAGGCAGATGATAAAGAAGATACAGAGCTGGGCAAGCTGAGCGAAGATGACAAACCCAGCTGGGTGATGGGCGCAATCTCCAAAACAGTACAGCAGCACATGGAGAGTATTTGGCAAAAGCAGAGAAAGCTTAGCAAATTGATGCAAAAGGGATAGAGGGACATGGGCGACTGCTGCTGTGAGAGAGATAAGAATTACAGGACTGCCGAATTGAAGGTTCCGGCAGTCGTTAAGCTGGAAATGGAAGAAGTTGCAGCCGCATCTGCACAGACAACATTTGGAGAGCATATGGAGACACTTGATATCATGCACGGAATTTTGCAAATGCCGCCAGGGACATCTTGACAAGGAAGTGGTCAGTTGAACTCGGTTCCAGCAAACCACAGTGACCGCCATGCATAGTGTCTTTCCAGCCCTGTGCTGTGCCTGATTCATCACCGATTAAGAAAGCGAAACCTGCTGAACCCAAAAGTCATTATCTATGCATATAGCCTCCCTAGCACAATACCATATAGAAATCGGATCCAGACAAAGAAATGGTGACGCCTCCCTTGTCGCTGGAGGAATTGATTGGCAAATCCCTATTTTTGACAAAGTCTCTCTCTGAAACGCTATTCTTGTACCAATTTTGCTACGTGTCAGGTTTTTCAAGAATTTCAGCAACCAAGTTGTCAGATATGATATTTCATCGGTGCATGTGCAAGGATCGTATGGGTGATGGGAAAGTTGTCGACTTCCAATCAAGTTGATACATGACTAACAAACTTGATATCTTCCTGCCTGTTACTGTTAAGTGAGAAAGCAAAAACTACATTGGAGACAAAATTTACAAACTAATTTTAAGTCAGTGATGTTATACAAGTCATAGAAGGAGCGGTCAATGCACAATGCAAACCAGGATGAATGAATACCGTCATGCTACATGTATTCATGCATCCAACTGCATAACACTCCACTCAGAGCAGGTGCATGTGGTCGAGATTTGGAATATTCCTTGTGGTATATCATCGAAATCGAGGAGATGGCGCTGGATGTGGCGTGATCAGAAAGTCGGGCTATATATATCAAAGACCAGTTGATGGATCTCTATGCTGCTGATTGCTGGCCGAAGCGCTGGAACGTAATAAGCTTATGTCATTCATCATTCAGATAATGTGTACAGTGGTGGATCAGAAATTCAGGGGCCTCAAATTTTGTGGATGCAAATGATTCTACATAGAAACGATATATTGGCTGTCAATAATGGCTATATGTATTTCTGCATATTAATGTTGATTATACAAGGACTGTTAGTATGTCTTTAAGGTGAGTGTCAACGATATTTAGAATTACACTTTTCGCAATCAAAGGGCTGCATAGTCACATCCTTCCAAAGTCGAAGTATTTACTGTCTTTCTTGGTAAATGAGAAAGCGACACGCTCATTGCCCCATCCTAGAAATCATTGTCAACAGAGCATCAATGATTCATGGTCTTCCATCTTGGATAATCCAAGGGCTGTGCAACAGCATTTACCCACAATCACCATACTGTGCACCTTTATGGCCAAAAATGCTAGTGATGATATCGTTACCACCTCCTGAAAATGTGCATCAACAGAGTGTCAACGATTCTTGGTCTTGCATCTTTGATAATCAACGGGCTGCACAACTGCATTAACCCATAATGAAACTATTGGCCGTGTTTATGGGCAATAATGCCAGTGATGATATTGCTACTGCATCCTAAAAATGAGCGTCAATAGAACATCAACAGGTTTTGTGGGGGCTCAGTAAGCTACCCAGCAATGGACTGCATTGGATTGTCCCTAAGTTGAGTTTTTAACGGTCAGTCTTTTCAAGATGTCTTTGTATACACCTTCACAATTATGCATGCAATGTCACACAGATCGTACTTTTTTCATACTCATAGCTCAAGGGTAAATATTTAAGAACCCTCTATCTACTTTAGTATAACTGATCATTTCACAGTTTCTCAAGTCGAATTATGCAGTGTTCAAATTCCTACTGGGGTGTTGGTTTCAAAATGTTTAAATACCTCGTTGCTAGAGGTTTTGATATCTTCCAAAAATACATGTGTTTTTGTTGGTGATTTGAGCAACCCTACGTTACAAATCATATATGAATCTTGGTGGGCTTCTACGAATGTGGACTCGAAGTGTTTTATTGCTTGGAATATGTCTAGACATGACCTTGAATGGTGTTCTATCAGCACTGTGGAATTGAGGAGACCGGCTGCAGTGGCATCATATCTATCATTTGTGATCAAGGTCTCTGCCATCCATCAGGACATGGGACCGGCTTGGTGGGGAAACAATTGCTGGCAACAGCACACATTGCCATGTTAAATGAATTAACCGAGTGGGATGTTACTGATTTCACTAGTTCAACAGTCCATGAAACAGCTTTGGCCATACTGAAGAGACAAGGAAGTCAAGGAATTGCAATTGTAAGTTCGTAAAGGACATTCATACTCGACATTTAGGTTTTATATATATTAACTGAATTGACAGACAATATGCTTCAAACTGGCAGCTAAGGACTTTATAAATGCTGAATTTCACCAAGAGACCTGGAATCACTGCCTAGTATTAGGATTTGTTTGAGCTGATATTTGAGGGAACGCTATACCAAACCACAAGCTATAATGGTCAGATAATGCATTACGAAGCGAGCTGGTGCTCCCGTCTCCCAGCACCCTTAGCAACATTTGCCAGAGGTAATGCTCACTGACTGCAGATTCAATTAAGAAGCAATTGCCCTCAAGAAATAAAGTTAGTTTAACTTTAGACAAGTTGACATCAACAAACAAATTAGCCATAACATCAGTCATTGCGTACTATATGGATCGAAATTGGGCATTGCAAGGAGGACAACTCACATTCAATCAGGTTGATAGCCTATTTGTTTTCCATTTCGAACGGTAAGTAAGGATGAAAGGTCAAAGGTCAACATACTGGAGGATGGCTAGCTGTACAGCTGAAGGAAGAACTTGATCACTTTGGGTTTGCCAATGGCCATTTACTTGGAACTACAACTGCTATTGATTCCTTACACTACTCGATGACTTGGGAGCTACAATTAACCCATGCTGCCTACGAAATCGAGTGGCATGCATTTAGAAACCACATACCATGCATGGCGCACATCATTCAGCTTACTTTAGGTGCATTCATGAGGAGTCTTGGAGTAAAAGACCTCAACTACTCTAGGGAAGCCCATGAGCGTGATCAGCAATTTGGAGAGAATGGGAGCTTAGACATTGGGAAGAGTCAAAGACTGGAAAAGATACCAATGCTAGAATCGACAAGGTGTCCGAGATGAGACCAGGTATAGCAAAGATCATTTAGAAAGTACGTATTTCAAGAAATTTTGGAAGTCCAGAAACTGACCTGCCTATTGCAGGGAAGGCTTGCTGGATTGATTATGCTGACACCAGGTCGTCAAAATGAGTTCAATGACTGTGACAGATCCTAAGTTCGCATCGCAGTACAACCTATTATGGATGTGCAAAACGTGTGGAATTGGACACTGGAGTTGCTTGAGCAAGCCTACTGATCACGAAGATGCACCCACGAGTGGCTCAAGAATCCTCAATCCACTCATTGCATGCCCCTTCCCATTACCCTAGATGAATTGACAATCATCAAGTATATCGTGGAAGTTTTAAGGCGATTCTGATCCTGGACCCTGTCGATGTCGAAATGGCATACAGTTACTCTGAGTCACATTATCACTTTCTAGAATGACATGTTCAATCATATGGATGGCATTATGTGAGCTTTACGTAAGATGAGCACTCGACAAAAGCAACGCACATACTTTGCTGTGATGTTTGCATGACCGAAACTGTCCAAAAATTATCGTGCATTCACTCCAATGATGGGTTTACTTCAGATTCCTGCACACATCGTTGATCCTTTCTGGAAGTTGTGATTGTTTAGGAAGTGGGACAAGGGAATAGATATTCATCCTGAGGATACGACTTCACATAATACCCAATACCAAGAGGCATTTCTAACGTATGTGGAGAATAAATACTGTGCCAAACATAGACATTTTCCTATTATTGAACCCGGAAGAGTAGCAAGCAACAATCTCTTCTACTCCACAATGGCTTCTGGATCTGGTCAATCTTCATTTGACCAATATGAATTGCCCAGCGATCATGAGGAATACTTAACACCTGAAAATGTGGCTAAAATGACACATGGAAGAAGCAATCGTGCAGCACTCTTATAGACTGCTGCAAGGCTCAATTAGAAATCACTGCCTGAATCACCAAGAACTGAGGGCAAGTAAATCCGAATTTTAATGATTACCATTTTGACCCCAGAGAGGTTAGCAGTACATTTTGTTTACCATATATCACCGACTGGTGGCGCCAACGAGAGCATATGCACTCAAAGTATGCCGATCTGTCTAATGTGGCCCATGATATATTCTCTCTCGTACGACATGTTGTCAGACTGGAGGCCAGTTTTTTTCTTGGGCGAGACATAATCGGTGGGAGGCTGTCAAAAACCACACATGGGACCCTGCGCGAGAAAGTCATAGTAAGGCAGTTTGGTCGAGCTAATACCGGGATATTGGCAGGTGATGATCCGGCATTGCATACAATAAAGACTGAAAATGACTTGGAAATGAAGAGTTTGGCCGAGGTAAGATAATTGCACAGAATGGCCAAGGTCCACAACTTTTTGGAGATGTGGCAGGGCAGCCAAAACCTCCGTGTTGCACAGAATGAATCATGCTCTCGAAACAAGCAGATGATGGTTGTAGGTTACTTCTCAGATACTCGAGAGATTGTCGAAGCACCCTGGTCAAATTTCCCATGTGATAGTGCGGCTGCATTCAAATTGTCGGCAACATCACCTTTGCCACCAGCTGTGACTGCAAAGACCTCCCTAGAGGACGAATTCAACTATTAACTGTCCACCAAATGAGAAGATGTGACCATCAGGTAGCCGAATGTGATGAGGATAGTTCGCCGGAAAGCAACTTCGATGCCGAAAATGGGCTTGACTGGAATGGTGACCATGACGATACCCATGAGAGCGAAGACGCCAGACAGGCAGACAATGAATTCAATATAGAGCTAGACAATGGCATCGAGGATCCAGAAAACCCAGGCCAGCGGGATGTGAGTGCTGCACCCATTGTTCCTGGATCGATTCGGCCAACATGGAGGTAAACAAACAAAGCTGAAAAGCAGTTGATGATGGTCAATGCAATGGAAACAAGGAGGAATAAGGGGAACAAGAATAAGTTGTGCAGAATGCCTGAATATATTTTCACCAGGTTCTTTATGTGGCTTGACTGAGAATTTCATTTAGAGAAATATTATGGGATAATTGTGAGCAGTCGCATGATAATAATGGTTCATAAACAGAAGTATAGCAGGCGAAATGAATCATTGAGCAAGATTTATAAATTTGATTCGAATGAGAGCAACCAGTGCAAGAGTATTACTGGGCTCGGCTTTGGCAATGGGCTGAGTCTCTATCAGTCACAAAGGCAACCAATAAGTTCAAATAATTATCAATACAATTATTGATGGCAGCAGATTTTGAATGGACAATATATTAAAATGAGTGTCAACAGAGGGTCTATGATTTTGGTCTTGTAAGTAAGGTAATATCATCGTGATTTGGTCACTGTGATGCATAACGACCGGATCGGCAGCCTGTATATGCAAAAGCGAAACCATAATGGTCACTGCGCCATTCTGAAAATACGCATCAACAAAGTGTCAAAAATTATTGGGTTTGCATTTTGCATATTCGAAGTGGCGATTGGTTGCAGTCATCCATTAATGATGTATTGGACGCCTTTAGATGCAAAGACAAAAGCAACATGCTCCCTGCCCCATCCTGAAAATGAGCGTCAACAGAGCATCAACAATTTTTGATCTTGCATTGTGTGTAATCTAAGTGTTGCTTGTGCTATTAATTCATATATGAAGGAATGGCGGATATTTCAGGCAAAACCGTGATGGTCATCGATGTTACCCCATCATGAAAATGTGCATCAATGGAATGCTCACAATTTTTGGTCTTGCATATTGGCGAATCAAGGTAGTGTACAGATACTTGAGCACAGAACAGAACTATTGACCGCCTGTTTCGGTGAAAATGCCAAATACAAATGGAAAAACACAGATTCCAAGATACTCAATAACGCAAACTTCAAAACATGCAACAAGCGATTACTGGATGTTGAATAAGCAATTTTGATTAAATACCATTATCAAACACCAAAAAACAAAAGCATTATATGAATCTACAGATGGACCCACTGGGCAACCAGCTGACAACCCTCCCAATTCAGACCGGTTCGGAGATTTCCATTGAAGCGTACCCAAATTGACGGTTTGGGTGTCTTGACGACCTGGACTACCAATTTTGTAACAGTTTGGCTTCGTCGCAGACCTGAACTGGAAGGGACAGTCTGGAACCATTGTTAACTCTAGTAGGAAAGATTCACCTGAATGGTAAATGTATCTTTGGTTCCTACACCCATAAATTGTGTTCCCATCAGTCATACAACCGACGCCTTCTCATGCAGGATGCATCATTGGACTCCGGAAACAGCACATACTCGGTACCAATGATATGGTTTGTTAAACAACGATAACTGTGTTACAGAGCCGGAACTGGTTAGTGCTGCTATAGTTGAAATATCCATTTCTTACCACCACTGCTTACAGTGTAGGGCAAAGTCAGCAGGGGGCACATAGTGATCATGAGATAATGGAAGTGGACCAGGTTATGTGGAGTATATATATATATGGCATACCCTTGGGTCAACCGGTATGATACCGAAGTTGAGGAGAACCATGGGCATGTACTCTATAGTTGAGAGAATTAGAGAGGGAGAATGACTCGAGATACATACAGGAGGCATCTGCCACCGCAGCAGTCACCATCCATCAGCTCGGAAACATCACTCTGGCACATGTACAGCAGTAACATACTTTGCAACCATCTTACAGGTCAATGAAACACACATTGAATTCTTTTCAAATGAATATTTAACGCGCTCATGTTGAGTTTGTATTGATTCACACCATTTGGATCATTCCTCATGGCTGGGCATCCAATCATATGCGGTTACCTACTGCTTGCACTCCACCAGCCAGAACTGATCCTTCTCAAAAATTTACTCCGGATGTTATGCAATGTGTGGTTTAGTGTTCATGATTGGCAAACTGTACTCTACTTGCGCTGTTTCACCTCACATGCAGCACAACCACTGTTTCAAGTTCGAAATGTTGAGCACTGGCTGGCCGAACAGAGTCCCACAACTGCTTGGGTGTACAGATAGAGTAAAGCAACGAATGGTTACTGTGTAACCTGCGACCTGAGCAATCGCTAAAGGAACCAATGGAATTCAAAGGGTCAGTACTCACGATTTCAGTTCAAATGCCAGGTGCAGTCTACCTGGTACATGAAGACTGTAATCGAACCATGCAGTGACCCTATGGCAGGAAAAATACCTAGCAACAAGCACCGAACAAATACTGCAATGAACACCACCAACATGATGATTGAAATATCGCCGTCAATTGTGTACTGATCATACACCCTGAAGATAAACGTTGACCTCTCAGGAGGAAAGACATCCAAAAACAGGTGGTGACATCCAGATGGGACAAGAAACTGCAACCCAACAAAGGATGTCAACACCATACTATAGAACTGATTGACTCGAAGCAATTTCAAGAGAGGGAATTTACAATACTCGTAAGATTTGGAATCTTGCTAGTGAGAATAATTCCAGTTATGTGGGGAATGCTGCAGGGAATAGAATATGAGAGATAGACAACAAGATAAGAAACTAAGAGAGAAGAATTTAAGAGGTGGTAAAGCAGAGCTAAGAAAATAATGTGAGAGAGAGCTCGTCTCAAAAAGCGTACCAATTGACACTAACTCCTCTTGCAAAAAGAACCCACAACTCTAGCGATTGACCATAGATTGCCAAATACACCCCACGTTCTTCATAAACAACTCTCTGATGTTGAAAACCGCAACAGTAGTATGATTGAAAATGTCGACTCACTACACCCAATCGACACATGCTAATGCATGTTCCAGTCCAAATGCAGGCTCCTCCACTACTGGAGCTTGTAGCAACTGCAGATCCTTCGTCAATGTAGAATTTTCCAGCCATGCCTGACCCAACCAGATACACAATTACAGTTGCTTCATCCAGTCATTAGGTGATGCCATTGCTAAAGAACAGGGTTTATGGCCACTCCCATGGAGCATGGGCACTCAAGTCTTTGAAGGAGTGGAAGTTAACAGGTATATTGAGGTATACAAAAGTCTCTCATCTCGTGCTGTAACCAACCTGGTGGTCAAAGACATAAGTATAACCTACCCCTATTGCAGCCCTGGGAGGATTCAGCAGACAATTAAAATGGCTGATGGATATATGAAGAGAAACTGGTAGCTTTGGAAACAGGCTCTGTAACATACCTTTAAGTATGCCAATAGTTGAGTATATATATATACCAACTCATACACGGAACAACAATGGAAGGAACTGCTGGAGTACAGGAACATCAGTCTGATAGCTGATATCCTCACATGCAACACAATCAGCCATATGATAATTGACAAGGGAGACTTTGCCAAGTACTGACAGGTAGAAATGTTACTTGCATCCCTCCTACATGTTGTGAGAGCAGCAGTCCGATTGGACACAGAATTGGTTCCCAGAGTCCCCTCAACGTTCAAGTTTCACAAACCCCAATAGCCTGTCCTCTGCAATTGTGTGGCTACTGATTCCCTGACTCTTCTGGACTCTGAAGGAACATGTATAGTGCTGGGAGGCTATCCATATTCAGTCCCAGCTGGAGTTCCACTCCCACATATGCCTGTAGTGGTGAACAGTATGGCTATCCCTTGCAATGATATCCTTGCACCAGTAGAAGCCATGTAGGAAATTCCTATCATTAAAGACAAAAATGCAATCCACAAGGGAATGGGCAATTTGATGAAGGCCTTCAAGGTTTGGACCTTCCAGATGAACATGGCCATGAGCTCAACTATAGAGGCTATGGGAATGCCAGGGCATATGCCATCCAGACTGACCATTCACTAACATATACATCGATGAACATTCCACCTTCCAACCCCCCCAGGAGATCTGTGTAGTATCAACTGGGACCGTATTACTAATATCTTCCATGGCAAGGATTTAGACCCTATATATACTATGAAGAGTGAGGACAAATTCACACATTCAGTCCAGATGGGCGCACCAATCAGGAATAGGGAATAGTCCATCACAATAACTGTAGGAGACTAACCTTAGAAGCAAGAGGAGGAAATGGAGGGCAGCTATCCAGATATCAACCAGAAAGAAGATTTTTGTAAATGCGAGTATTCACCTGAGAAGTAGCTAGACAAGTGCAGATAGGAGGGGGTGCTGCCGCCATGGTGGAACCAATGCCACCTCCACCACAGCATGTAGCCAGAACTCAGCTGTGTCAGATGGCAAGTGTTTGGGGTACCACAATTTGTTCAGGGATCGCTTGACAATTGTTGGAATTGATGGGTATCACCCTGGTTGGTCCACTGTAAGGGCAGGTAGGCATGAAATATACGGAGACTACATCAAGAAATTGAGCAACCCGGATGCAAGGCAATAAGGGGTGTATGCCGAATGCAATGCAGAAGAAGTGGTGGAATGTGCAATGGAAGAGAGGAGGGACACATGTTCAACTGAGGAAGAGAGAAACAAAAGATTGGCAGTTGTGGATATGTGGACAAGATATTCCTGCATGGATGAGAGCAGAATATTGTTTGATGATATGACAGGAGATGACAATCTGTGGACAAGTATTGAGCAACATGTTCCCATGGTTTCAATAACTGCTACCAAGGAGAAAAAGCAAACTATCCTGAGAGCAGTGTCATTCAGCAAGCAACTGATGAAGGCAGACCTCATGGAAAACACAACTCCAAATACTGGACAAGCTCTGAATGTACCACAAAAGATAACCCCAGTCTTTGATTCAGTAAACTACACAGGCTTCAGAAACAACCCACTCGACTATTCTCTCCCTGCACATCATCTGAATGTACCTAGTGAGTCGATCTTTTGACTGCTGCCAGAGCCAGAATCAGACGCGGTTTCCAAACACGAACAAGTTGCCAATAGGACCCATACCCTTCCAAAGAGAGTCAAAATAGCCGAAATTTCGGCCTTCAACAGTCTCAGTGACCAGGTTCGACCAGTCATATCTGGCATACCATGGCTTCTCAAATTGTTCCTGGAAAGATTCATGGCATTGAGCTTGCTATGCTCTTTTGTAGTGCATCAGATATCTGGGTATTGGGTGAATAAGTTCCCTGTGGGTTCAACAGCGGGCGGAAATGTGCTGACTGGAGAATGATCAGTGCCGATGGCAGTTCTCCTCCCTTGACAAATGTCACAGAATTTGTGCCAGTAACCATTCTTTCTATCACCATTTCTGTCCCTATTATATTTGCTACATCAGGATCTCGACAGGGTATTTTGGGTTGCTGTCCCAGGGAAGCATACGCACTTCAGTTAGAGAGAAACCTCAATGATGGCAATTGCATGATTACTACCTCTGCCATTGCTTGGTCATAGCAGGCAATATATGTTGCTAACATTCCGGGAGACTAACGAGATCCATTTGCCACCACCTCGGAAATCTTATGCACTCAGTTCAAGTAATAGTGAGAGGGAAGGATTGGGCATGGCACTGTAAAGAAAACAGGTTGGCGATTTCGGAGAGCATAGAATGGAAATCTATGGGCTAGAAAAGTAAAAAAGAAGTAGAGATACGGCCAATTGATAGGATGGGGACATTCTGATGAAAGGTAGAGGGTATATACAGTGGGAAAAAGACACAATGGCTTCAGGGAGGAGTGAAACAGGTAATCAGAGAATAGTGGCTAGCGAAGAATGTATGCAATCTGATCGAATGAGGCATCCGCCGGGTTAATAAATGGGACAAGGGGAAGGAATTGATAGTTGTAGAAATAGATAGGAGGAATGAACCAGAGGAGTGGCAGATTGGAGAGGAGGCTATGGTGAAGAACACAAGGGTAACTAGAAGAGAATTCATGATATTTGTGTAGGTTTCAAAAAATAGCAATGTGCTGAAACTTAGCCAAATTCAATCCATTTCCTCATACCTGGACTTGGTGAAGACCAACTTTGACACAGGCACCTAAGCGACCTGGGTGTGCACCAGTCAGAAATTCTTTGCTCAGAAAGTGATGACTGCTACCATGTTGGAAGGAAGTACACCAGATGCTGGACTGAACTGGAGTGGAAGAGCTATTATCCAGATCATACCCATACCACACCATTGGAAATAGTGGATTAACCCAAAGTTTTCGTATCCAGAATGAGGTCAAAGGTTGACACTGGAGAGAGTGCAAGAGCTGCAAATAGAGGCAATGTTATGGCTGACTGAAATGGAAGCCCTCCGGGGCATGCAGTTGAAAAGTGAATATGTAGTCTTCTAGAAAGAAGAGGAATTTGAAATGTTTAGCAACATTAATGAGCAACACAATTTGATGGGACTGGAGTGTGGTCACAAGGTCTGAGAGGATTGTATATTCCTCATTCCCAAGAAAGTTATTCCTATGGAATCTGAGATGATAGAAGAGAGGGTTCTGCAGGGTCTATTCGATTCCTCTTGGGGTCCTCACTGGAATGTACACATCTTCTGTCTGAAATGGAAAAAGAAGCACTATTCCATCTCCTCGGCCGTGAGCATAAATCGGATTATACTCGAAGCCAATGGGATAGTGCCCAACATTGCAGTGGTTTCTGAAGCTGTCACCAAGGTGCAACTTTCTGAAGAATTGTATTGTACTCTGGCAGTGACCTGAATGCGCTGCACACGGATAACTGGCACTATATGGCCTTTCTGACCACTCATAGCCTTTATTGGCCAGCAAGACAGATGCATGGAGCTACCATTTTTTTCTCACCATTGGTTGAAGTTTCTTGTAATATACTCAATACCAACCGGAGATATATTGCAGGATTGTTCTTTGATAATGACATGGTGAAAGGCCACATGAGTTGAAACCAAGGAGATGTAGAAGGATACCCTGGGGTTTAAAGGTGTTTTATAGAATATCTCCAAAACCTGGTTAATGTACTTGCCAATGTGGGGAGTACTGCAGCCACCATTTCTGGAGCAGAATCCGACTGGTGCTGAAATGGGGTGAACACAGTCAGTTTGGCCTAAGAAGAGACGGGAAGATGACTGCCTGCTTCACAGGTTGGGAAGGTGTGAAATTGGGCCTGATGCAATAACCATACTGTGTACAGGGCATTATAGAAGCTTTGAACATAGCATTAAATATTGATCCCTAAAGATGCACTACTCACATGCTCTCGGTTCCATACATTGTGGAAGGATGTTGAGTTTCAATGGGATACTGAGTGAAAGAAAGCTATGGTTATGTTGAATGAAGCTCTCTGCAATGCTCCTGCTTGGATGAGATTATGAAAATAAAGATGGCACCAGGCACATTGCAATGACAGTTGACACCACCTTCGTAGGGTGGGGTGCGATCTCAACGCAGGAAGACCCAAATCACCACTGGCCCACATCTTACTACAAAAGCAGATGTTCAAATAGGTCACTACAGACAGATGATGCAGGAATACCGGAGTGCGCTGGACTGAGGAGAGCGCTCAAGACAGCACTGAATAATGTATATGCATTCAGATTGCTCAGGGAGACAGATGCTAAGAACATAGTACACCAAATACAACTACCCCCCAACAACCTTCCACCAGCGCTGGATACATACCAGATTCTGTGTGTTACGATGTTTGACATCAACATGGATATTGTTCCAGGGTGCATGAATGCAAGTTTTGATGGTCTCTGGCAGTGACCACAATGTAATGCAAACTTCATCTAAAAGAGGAGAATGATCTAGTGGATACAATTGAAGCAAGATTGTGGGGAATCCAGACAGAACAAGGGCCGCAAACTGCGAGGATGGAATGAGCATCAAAGCTATGTGTTGGGTCACCAGCTGGGGAGGAATACATTGGGAGATGGGATAACAGAGGTGAATTTCTGTAGAACCTGAAGAAGCGAGAAGTAAAAACTCCAAAGGCCACACAAAAATTTCATAGGGAAACTATAAAATACGTTGTTTCGAATTGAGTACTCTTCCAGAGGTAGAAAACAATTGAATCAAAATCAAAGGTGTTGGGGAGCATTGAATGTAAACGGATTGCAGTGGAAGCTGCAAAAGAACAGAATAGGCCCCATGGAAGGGATGGAACAAAACAAAATGTAGTTAAGCGGTACTAGAGTCCTGGAATGGAATGAGAGATCAATAAGTGGGTGGAAACAAATGAGCAGTGCGAGACAATACAGCAGCAATTAAATGATCAACTGCTCAATAGCCTGACTATTACTCACTTAGGGTAGCAACTGTGAATGGATATTACACAAATACCCCCAATGGAAAACAGATATTACTGACTAGTAATTGCTTGGGAATATCTCAGTGGGTGGGCAGAGACATCACCTCCAAAGTGGTGTACATCAGTGAAAATAGCCAATATCATTGACAAGGAAGTAATTGGTCAGGTCAGAACCACAAAATGTCAAGTAGTGGATGGCAGAGCACAGAATAAGAAATAGGCCAACTGCCATCTCACATGTTACACTTTCCTGAAGATCACTGTTGTGCTATATGTGGCAGCCACTAATTGTTAGGGGTTCTCTTCTAGCAGCGGTAATGATACATGAATGGATTGTATGCAAGTACATGTGATTATTCGTATAGAGGTATGAGGTCATATGCAAAACACCTGCTTGTGAGACAACATCATGTTTGTCAGCTGAGTAATCCTTAGCGGGATTATACTCAGACCGCATGTCGATCAATTAGTCAAGCACACCTTGATTAGCGGATTCATTTATGATGACGCAATTATGTCACCATTACTGGGAAGTGAAAAACCTTCAGCAGTGCGCATAATTATTGGCCACACCTACTATATCTTATCTAGCGGGATGACACACAGTTAAGTTGCGCTTACGCATAATTACATGTGCAGCAGACGATAATGCAATATGCGAGTAAGACGGAATCTGCAAGCTCATGCGCTAAGCGGTGGGAACAACTAGCGGCTATTCCCGGTCTACGGAAGGTCGAGACCTAAGCATGCAGTGTCTGAGGGATTAATGACATTGGCTGAAGATAAGAGGCCTGAAGCGACCCTGCTCATTGGTTTGAGTTAGTATGCATCGCGACGTCATACCAGATTCATCAATACGAGGTATGCATGTCATAGATCCACGCTGCCAGATTATCGGTTGGTCGCAGATTAAATCTCTGACGCAATGCCAAACATCCTTATCTAAGGTGAGGCAATTAATAGCGACGAGCGATTAAATTATATTGCGATAAGCACTGATAAGACTACGAGTCGTCAGATGTTCCAACTACTGAACAAATGGGAAGCAAGATGTCTAAGTCGAAGTTACGAGTTGTCATATTAAGTGCGCACGATATCTTGATATGAGGAAGGCCCAGCGTGGGGGCATAATGCCTTAAAACCACTCATACATGAACACGATAACCTAAAGGGAATTCGTGGCATTATCAATGAGTCATTAATTTGATCTCAGCGATAAGCTATCAAGTAAACTATGTGTCATGGCGGAAACCCGAAGGCAAGCTTGACCTGAGGGCCCGACTATATAAGAACTCTCATTGTCCCCGACAATGAAAAGAACCAAGCTCTAGCAGCAATCCACAGTCAGACATTACAAGCGAAGAACACCTCAAAATATTATTAAGAAATCTATCTATAGAAAACTTCAAGATTACTTCTTTAAATCACCTTCGAGAATATTCCCTCTATGTGCTCTACCAGACTGACACAATCTCAATATGCACATCAAGCGGTCGTCGAAACTATCGGAGATCAACTACAGTATTTCAAAGATCGGCGTATAACCCACATCTACTGAACGGATTCATTGTACGCCGTTATACTCGGTATCGAATACAACGTGCACCGGTACATCACTACAGGGTTGTTGCCCTTCGAAGATTTCTCCGAAGAGCGACCGTGGACGGACGAGGAAGAGTGGTGAGATCTTAATAGTGTAACAAGATAAGAGGTTGAGTCTTGGGAAAGACGAGGAGAAAAGGGAGTTTAGATAGGCGGCTTTATTTAGTCTAATAAATGTTGTATTCATTATTGGGCCTAAATATCCCCGTAACACTAATTGGGGAATGCAATACAGACACAGACTGATCGCTGATGAACAATGCAAACCAATGGCCTGCTGCAATGAAGTGAAAGAGATGTGGATTGACCACATACCAACAGTGCATTGGGCCAACTGAATCACCATCAGATATATGACAAGGTATTCACTTTTCCACTGAACATTTTGGATATGATCGCATACATCCAATACAGCTGGTGAACTTACCTTGGAATACATCCAACTGGATCCAAAGTATCAACAGCTGATTCATGAGCTAAATGTATTTTTGTCACTTGGAGCATCTGGGAGTGTCTCGGAGTTGTCGGACCAGAATCCGAGGGTGGTCAAATCCTAGAGTTTAGCGGACCAATGCAGTGGCCTTCAGGTGCACCTGGCAGCACTGGCGAACAATCTGGGTGGATATAGCAAGGCTGGTGACAATCTGGGGAGCACCAGTGAGCACTGGCGACAGGCATGGGAGCGCCAATGACAAGCCTGAGAGCACCAGTGAGAGCCAACGACAAGTCTGGGAGTGCTGATGATGAACCTGGGAGCATTTCCAATCACTGTATAGCAATCTGGGAGGAACATCATCATTGGGGATGTGGCTGGTATGCCTGTAGATCATGGCTACTACTAATTGTTTAAGGATGTTTTAAACTCATGTATTCAGTTTGTCTTCTCATGTTTGAGTTGATGTATCTATTAATCGATATAGCCACCCATCTACATACGGTATATCTGGACGGGTTGCAATTGGTGCTTCAGGGCATTGAATGGTAAGTGTGCAGTTGATAATCGACTGAACTCAGAGATACACTCCAAGGCCATGATTGAGTGAATTTGGTGATGCACTTGGAGTCCAAAAACTGTGGGAACATGGAGGCCATAATCGACAGAGTGTGGAGATACACTTGGAGGCCATGGTCGAGCGAGTTTGGAGATGCACCTGGAAGCAGACATTGAGTCAACTGGGAGAAGCACTTGGAGGCTGAAATCGAGAGAGGTTGGAGATGGACTTGGATGCTACGGCCATGTGAACATCAATGCTGCGATTGAGCGAGTTTTCAGATGCAAGTGGAGCCCATGATCAGGCGAACTTGGAAGTGGTAATTGAGAGAGTTCAGAGATAACTTGGTGGCCATGATCGTATAATCATACAGGTACACTCCAACGTTGTAATGAGGCAAGGGAGGAGATGCACTCGGATGTGATGATGGAGTGAGATTGGAAGAGCACTTGGAGGCAGTCGTTGGGAGGTGTGCAGGGTGCTGCGACTTTATTCATCAGTTATTAAACTCACAACAAACATCAGCATAATACATTTTTCCACTGGGAGCCTCCAGGAGTGTTTGGGAGTTGTCAGACGAGAATCCCCAGGTGGTCAAATCCCATAGATGACTGGACTAATGCAGTGGCCATCAGATGCACCTGGTAGAGCTGGTAAAACATCTGCAAAGATGTAGAAAATATGGTGACTACCAGTGGAACACCTGGGTGTGCCAGCAACAAGCCTTGGTGCGCTCACAGAATGCCTAGGATCATCTGGGTACTTAGGCAACAAACCTGAGAGCACCGCACGTCACTGTAGCGCAGTCTGGAAGATATAATATCTTCTGTAGGAATGCAGCCGGTGTGCCTGGAAATCGTAGTCACTACGTACTGTTCTGTGATTTTTAAAACTCATGTATTAAGCGTGTATTTTCCTCAGTGTATGTATGAATGTATATAGCAATCCATCTACACACTGCATATCCGGACTTGCTGCAGGTGGTACTTTAGAGCAATTTGAGGTGGGCCTGAAGATGCCAATGGAGTGGGTTTGGGGACGCACTTGGGGAGGCCATGATGGTGCGAACTTTGCACCCATGATCAATCAAGTCAGGAGGTCCATTGGGAGGCCATGAATGTGCGAGTTTCAAGATGCAATTGGAGGGGATCATCGTGCAAACTTGGAGGCCATGACAAAGTCGGTTTGGAGATGGAAGTCGAGCCCAAGATCGTCCGAACATGGAGGCCGTGATCCAGCGAGGTTGGAGATGCACTGTTAGGCCACAATGCAGCGTAATTGGAGGAGTACTTGGAGGAGGTGGATCTTGAGGAGGTAACTTGGAGGTATGCCAGGTGCTCAGACTATGTTCATCAGTTAGTTAACTGGCAACCATCGGAATGTGATAAGTAGATTTTACCTTAGAGCTCTCCTGGAGCTGACGTGGAGCGGTCGATTTGTAGGGAGACACACCAGTAGCTGACGCTACATTTAGAGCTATTCCCACAATGGTGAGAATGTAGGGAAGACAGTCACTCCTAGGTGGATGTTAGACACAGTAAAAGCTGTACTCGGTTGATACTGTACCCTACGTAATATGTATTCAGTGTTAGCTCATGATCGTCGCATGGACAGATAGACAGGGATGAGTTAACATTTGGTTCTGTGATGATGGTGGATGTGTGGACAAGAAAGAGAGACGGGAGATGAACATGCGAATGATATGGAGAATACACGGAGATGTGGCAGATCAGGAGTACACCCTGCCGGGTATGGTTTACTATTCCGTCTATCGGTGTGCTGACCCGCTAGATTGGAGGTCGTATCTGCCTTATCGGGAATAATACATAGATCTGTATATAAGTTCGCTGCAGTCCCAGTTTCTTATGGTGATTACCACCATCTCCTCTGGTCTCTTTCTTTCTCATCCTCACCTCTAACATCACCTGAGAACACGAAATTTAGTCATCCCTCTCTATGTTCCCATGCCATAATGATGATTAGACACTGAATACAGAATACAGCAAGTACATTATCAACCGAAGATCGACTGTCTCCTGGTTCTACCCAGGTTCTCATCTCTCATCTCTCACTGGACCTAGCTTGTTCACTACTCTATACATTTCCACGATTACAAGGTAACCAATGACTAGAGTCTCAGCTCCCATTGCATCTCCCAATTGACTGCATCCAGATTAATCACCTCCGGATCAACTGCCTCCAGATCAACTGCCTGCAGGTCAACTGCCTCCAGATCAACTGCCTGCAGGTCAACTGCCTCCAGATCAACCTCCTCCAGATTGACTGCCTCCAGATCAACCACCACCAAGTACTCCTCCAATTTCGCTCAATCATGGCCTCCAAATGCATCTCTAACCTCGCTTGATTTTGTGCTCCAAGTTTACATGATCATGGCCTGATAGTGAATCTTCAAACAAGCTAGATTATGGCCGCAAAGTGCATCTCCAAACTCAGTTGATCACAGCCTCCCAGGGCATCTGTGAGTCCATTCGACCTGGGCATCCAAGTGCATCTCAGAGTATACTCGATCACCGCCTCCATCCATGTTCATCTCACAACTTGATTGATCATAGCTTCCAAGTGCGTCTTCAAGATCACTGAGTAGATGTCTGCAGGTGATCCTCCGATAGCATTCAAGTCCCGTCTGCAGCCTAACTGACTGTATGTTTCTGTATAGATAGACTTACATAAATAATACATACCATATTATCATGCAGCAAATCTTGTGATTGCAACAACGACGATTATAATACAATACATGGCTTGCGATTATGGGACCCTATAAATTGCTGCTGAGAAAATACAGCACCAAGTTTGAAGTCTCCGACAGAACTGGGCACAGGTCTCATCGCTTCCTCTCGAAGTCTCCTGCAGCCCTGTGCCGAAGATCTCCATTGCTCTCCAAGTCTCCTGCAGATGTGTGCAGCGGTCTCAGCATCTGCAAAATTTGACTATCCTAGAAGTCAACAATCATAGCATCATGAATGTACCTCGATTACTGCAGGTGGTTTTCGGTGCACCTGAGAAAGCTCTTGCAGCATCTGAGAGCACTTTGCTTAGTTCCTTGGGGGGGCCTGGCAGCATCTGAAATTACTTAGGAGCACTGGTGAGGTCAACCAGAGTGTCTGGAAGGCTTGTATGTGGCTTCTGGACTGTTTTACATTTTGCTTATGGAGGGAATGTGAGGAGGTGACTATACCTTTCAGCTTTCAAGGAGAACTGGCTTGTGGTGGTCGATCTTGAAGGAAAGCACACCGTGAGCAAAAGCTACATTGCGTGGTTGGTTTGTCATTGTGTGTATGAAGGGAAGACAGAAAATCTGGGGTGGATGCTGTACTCTGTGGATGCTGTATTCTGTGTATGCTGTACTTAGTGTATTCTGTACTCAGTGTATGCTGTACATGGCATATACTACACTTGGTGTATGCTACACTCAGTGAATACTGTACTCAGTATATGCTGTGCTCAGAGTTAACTCATGATCATGCCATGGAGACATTGAGATAGATGGATCGACCGGTTGTTTGTCACAGCTCGGGATATAAGTGATGGGTTGGAAGGTACGGTCAATTTGAATCCCGTGTACGGAAGGAATTATTGCTACGGAAAGGCAGAGACGTCAATAGATGTGGATATGGTGTAGGTATGTTGAAAGATGGTGGCGGTATTATGCGTTACAATACGGAACTGGTTTGAGGTGTTGCTATGTCGGCCGATGTACAGTGGTGATACTGATATGGAATTGTATTGATGGTGTGTACGATCATGGAAGGATATTCGGATGGTACATCCGGGCACAAGAGATAATTTGAGGGTGGCAGATGTGGTGTATGCAAAGAGAGGTCGTTTGGTGTTGGAGGATTTCCTTTTCTTCTCTCTTTACTCGTGCTCATGAATAGCAAAGCGAGTCCGACTTTGACCAAGCTCTGATTCTTGTCTTGTCTTGATTCCCTCGATACACACTTCAAACCGGTTTGTTCAAATTGCGATATCACATTACTGTTAACAATATCACCTGCGCCCAACCCCGCCCGTTACATTAGAATGAGTCTTTCATAATGCACCTGATATTGAATGTACTGTCAACACTGTTTGACACCGTGTTTTGGTCTTGTTTGGTATTACTGTGAAAATTTCAACACTTATACCTCGATCTGCTATTTGTGCAGCTGCCATTTCGCGGAATTGGATGTGTGTGCACACTTCGAATGGCTGTAGGTATTGCAACCAACCATGTTCTGTTTCATGTTGGGTATATCTCTGACCCAACCATCGGTGGATTCACATTTGCGACGATAGCATTTACCACTTACCCTAACCTACCAGATCTGATATCCGTCAATACCCACATCGATCCACATATTCTAATGGGTGAGTAACACAGTAATCGCACCTCCCAAAGGTATTGGTTTGGTCTTGCCGGAACTCCGTATTTGATTTCCGAACCCGAACCTTTGAATGTTTTCAATAGCATTGGAGTTGTACTTGCAGCTGATAGTGAAGAAGAACCTTTGGAAGCTTACTTTTGGAAACAGTATGACACTCTCTCCCCTTGGAATATTAACTGGACAGAATCCGTCGCCTATGGAGGAGGCTTGGAACTTGACGATTCAGTATTTGGAAATAGCTGGACTCAATACTGGGGAGCCCATGCTTGGTTTGATTGTGATCTTGAAGAACCCTGTGTGTGTGAAGAACATATCTGTTTAGGAACACACTCAACGAAAGGACACACAGCAGCAGCAGCAGCAGAAACATCACAATCAGTGCCGGTCCTGCTAATTGTTATTGAATCTCTGACCCTGACTCCTTCCGAAATTGACCCATATGATAGGCACTGGTCCATGTGCATAATTCGTTGCAATGTCAGGATCAGACCAACACAAACGAGTCACTCTGGTGTCGGTGGATGACCAGGCCATCATAGGACGGATCGTGAATCGGACGATACAGGACATGGATTTTGGGGAGAGACAGACGATGATGGAAACGGCACAGGAGGTGCTGAGGTTGGTAGCCAAGTACACCTACCCCTCAAAAGTTATACAGAGGGAGTGCGATCACTCAGCTTACATGATAGCATTGCAGAAGCAGAATATGGATCTACAGGCCCACAAGTTTCTAACGCCGTAGTGCGACCAGACCAAGATGGAGAACAGGATCTGGGGTCTGGAAACCAATCTCGCTGAAGGCAGGACCCAACCAGCAGCATCAGGAACCGACGAAATACTCCCAGAGGATGTGCTGGCAATGACCGAGGATGCACAGCAATCCGGAGAGGAAGTCCACGGTGTGATGAAGCAGTTTCCCAATGCTCGTACATTGGCAGTGTGGGAAGCTCCCGCAGCCCCTCAGACTCCCGAAGACAGAGGCCAGAAATTTCCAGACTCCCCAGACGTTTCAGGGTCGGATCGAACTCAGTTGAGAGGCTGTGGTGCTCAACTCCGGATGCTCATACACAACAAGCCCACCAGCCTTCCCGACGAACAGTCGAAGATGTGGTACACTTTCACTCAGCTGAGGGGCATAGCCTTAGGCCAGATCTTGCCACACATCTGGGATGACGGAACGATTGGGCTGGAAGACCGACCAGCTTGTATACAACTCCTAGAAGCAACGAATGGGGACCCCGACCGAGTCGCCACCGCCGAATGAAAAATGTGTGAGATTACAGACAAGAACTGCGAATTCTCTCAGAATTACGCTCCATTGCAGGTTATTGCTGCGGACCTCGATTGGAACCCTTCGGCCCTACGAAATACATTACACATGGGGTTGTCCCAAGTATTCAAGGACAGATTCATGCAGAATGATTCGCTGGAGGAACGTCCTGCCTTTGTGACGGTTTGGCAGAACCGTGATAACCAGATCCGACAACAACGTGCCGAGAAGACAGCACAGAATTCGGGAAGAGGGACATGTTTTGCCACTTCCCCCAGACCTCCAGCCCCCCCAAAGGATCCCGTAGGAGCTCCTGCTGGAACAGTGGCCGGACATAATGGACCAGGGCCTATGGATCTCAGCGCAGGCAGAAGGAGGATTTATGCGGAAGAGAGGGCAAAAAGACTTTCAGATGGGAGCAGTTTGAACTGTGGTGGGTTTAACAACAGGGCGGCAGAATGCACAGCATGGAAGAGGACTCAGACATTCAAGGAGGCTGGAGCGGGAGTAAAGGAAATAGGAACCGGGACAGGTTCGGAGAAATCAGGAACAGATTATGTCAACTGAAGAAGGATGGCTCATCAGCTCACAGGAAAAGTTCTGTTTTAGATGTTTTGAAACGTTTTGGAATTTCGCGTTTATCAGTTAGCAAGGTGGAGATATTGCAGGGATCAATGGAAGGAAAACATTTAGTTATAACCTGTACATGGATCGTGAATAACCAAGAGATATCTACACACACACTGATCGATTGCGGAGCTCCAGGCATTGAATTTATGAATCAAGATTTCGCTGGCCATCATCAAATACCACTGCTAGAATGGAAAGAAAAATCACAGGTCGAGGTCATTGACGGAAGACCTATCAAATCTGGGGATATTCCGCATATTCCCAATGTAGGGATGATGATTCAAGAACATAAGGAACAGTTACCTATGTTCATTACGAAGTTAGGACATTATCCAATTGTCCTTGAAATCCCCTGGGTACGATTTCATATTGTCGCAGTACGGTTCGCATCCAATCTTGTCACTATTGGAGCACAATCCTGCATGACACATTGCCATTATGCATCAGTTACCGTACAAGGGGTCACGGAGGAACCCCCGGAACCAGTTGATCCTCAAAACAGGGGAATATTTGAACCACAGATACATCCGCCATGACCATTCCAAGGGAATATCGTTATCCTGGATGGCTCTTTGTTCTTTCAAATAGTTAAGAAAGGGAAACTTAAGGAGGTTAAGGCATCTCTTTATGATATTAATAAAGCCATTGAAGCAAAGGTTCTTGGAAAATGACCCCTGTAGAAGATTGTTCCCGAACAGTATCATGAGTTTTTGCCTTTGTTCAATAAGGTTTCAGCTGACAGCCTTCCACCACAGCGACCAGGTATCGAGGAAGAAGTACGCCTGAAGGCAGGCGAGACACCAACGTGGGGCCCCCTTTAGTCAATGTCAAGGGCTGAGTTAGTTGTCCTTAAGGAATGGCTGGAAGAAAATATGTCAAAGGGATTTATCTGTCAGTCATCGTCACCTTTGGCGGCACCAGTCCTTCTTGCAAAGATACCAGATGGAGGACTACGATTTTGCATTGACAATCGGGATATCAATAGCAAAACAATTGAGAATCGTTATCCCCTCCCCTTAATACGACAGACTCTAAATTTGCTTCAAGGGGCCAAGATATAATCATATCCTGATGTCCGTGGAGGTTGTAACCTGTTACAGGTGAAAGAAGGGGATGAACATAAGTTCGCCTTTAGGACAAAATATGAGCTGTTCAAACCCACGATTATGCGATTTGGAACAACAAATGCTCGTGCGGATTTCGCATGAATCATCAATAACACCATATGGAAAGCTCTGGATGATTTTGCGTCAGCTTACTTGGATGATATATTAATCTATAGCAATTTGGAAGAAGAACATGTGGAACATGTCAAATGGGTTATGCAAAGTCTCTTGAAAGCCGGTCTATATTTGAAACCACGAAAATGTTAATTTCATAGGGAAACTGTGAGGTATTTCGGGTTGATTATATTGACAAAAGGAATATCAATGGATGTGGACAAGGTTCAGACACTGTGAAATTGGAGCCAGGAGAAACGAACAAAGAATGGCAGGTTGAATAACCTATCTCAAGTTCAACAATTTCTCGGATTTTCCAATTATTATGGACGGCGTATCCCTAAGTATTCTGAGCAAGGGGAACGATTGACAAGGTTAACAAAAATGGATGACCCATTTGTATGGGAAGCAGAACAATGGTTGGCATTCAAAACAATGTTAACGGCATTTGCAACGGCACCAGTGCTCCAACATTCCGACCATGAGAGGGAGGTTATTATTGTGACTGATGTCTCTTATTATGTGTCTGCAGGAGTTTTGTCACAGTATGATGATGAAGGAGTGCTACATCCTGTGGCATATTTTTCAAAGAAACATACACCGGCCGAATGCAATTATGATATATATGATAAGGATGTTATGGTGATTATTAAGACACTTGAGGAGGGGAGATCCGAATGCAAAGGGGCCTCATACCCCCTTCAGCGGCTACCTGATCACCAGAATTTCGAGTATTTCATGACGAAGAAGCGTTTAAACCGACGACAGGCATGATGGTCGCAGATTTTAACTACATTCGAATATCAGATAGTCTATAGACCAGGCATATCCAATCGGAAAGCAGATGCTTTGACAAGGAGGCCGGGAGACCTCCCTGAGGGGGGGGATCAATGATTAAACAATATGGAGTAGGTGGTTCCAAAGCCGCAGAACCTACTTGTTCAATTGCATTTGTTGGTGGACAGCCCGCCTGCCCAGCCCTGTCTCTCCATTTCCAATCTCTTGAGAAAGGCATATGAAACTGACCTGGTGCCAGGATGAATACTGGAAGCAATTCGAACGAAGAGTGAGTTACAGGAGATTGCCATCGTGGAATGTATAGAGCAAGAAGAACGGGTATGGTATGGATGCAGTTTATACGTATTGGATGAAAATGAGTTACGCCTACGCATTTTACAGGAACATCACCATACAGCGCTAGCAGGACATCGAGGAGGGGCAAAGACCTTCAATGTTCTAGATTCAGAGTATTATTGAAATGACATGCGAAAAGACGTCGACCGGTATGTACGGAACTGTCATGAATGCCAATGGTCCCGTGGCTCACCACATTCAACCTTCAGGGTTATCCGGCCTTTACATGTACGGGATAAACCAAGAGAGGATATTTCAATGGATTTTGTAGTGGGATTACCGGAGTGTGAAGGGTTTGATGCAATATGGGTAGTAGTCGGTCAGCATTCAGAAATGCGACATTGTATCCCCTGCCTTACGATTATAGATGCCCTGGGGCTGGTGCAGTTATCTTTAAGGGAAGTGGTATGTTCTCATGGACTCCCACTCACAAGTATTTCAGACCGAGGGCCACAATTTGCATCAACCTTTTGGCTCCAGGTGTGCAGTCGGATGGGGATCTATCGAATGATGTTGACAGCATCCCATCCACAAACAGATGGACAGGCTGACCGAATGAATGATTGTATGGAACAGTATATCTGGGTGTTCATTAACCATTAGCAAGATGATTGGGTGAAGTGGCTTCTGTTGGCCGAGTTTGCTGAGAATAATGGAGTGTCTGAGAGAACTAAGTACACCCCATTGTACGTGGTTCAGGGTGTAGACCTCTGAATGTCGTTCACAGGAGGACCAACTTTGGAACGAGATCAACGACGTCTAAATGCTGATCAACTCTAGGCAACAATCGAACAGATTCACAAACACCTCCGAGTAGAAATTAGGCGAAGCCAAGCAGTGCAAGAGGAGGGAGCAAATTGAGGACGAATTGCAGCCCCAAATATTCATCAAGACTACCGAGTGTGGTTGGATGCTCAACATGTTTGAACTCCGAGGCCTACACATAAACTTGATTGGAAACGCTCGGGGCCTTTTGAGCGTGTTCGTCAGATATACCTATATGCCTCTGAGCTTAGAGTTGCCTGTGTCAATACGGATCCATTGAGTACAACCAGTTTCCCTTTTGGGCCCAGTGGTTGATGATCCTCTTAGGGGACAAGGAATTGATCTGCTGCCTGTGGTGGAGGTCAATGGCGAAGAGGAGTATCAGGTCTCTAGATTTGAGGATAGCCGGATATATCGGAACCAGTTACAATATCTTATATGTTGGACTGGGTATGAATCTGTGACATGCGAACCTGCTAAGTTCATGGATGGGTGACTGGCGATAGGGGAATTTCATCAACGGTATCCTATGAAGCCAGGGCCATTGGAGGATGTTCTCAGAGAACCTCAAACCTAGGAGGGGGATACTGTCACCACTCAGGGTATGAGTAATGGGTTGGATAGTACTTTGGAATATTGTTGGGTGTAAGGAGGGAATTAGTGTTACGGAAAGGCAGAGACATCGATAGACTCAGAGATGGTGTAGGAATGTTGCAAGATGGTGGCCGTATTATTCCTTATGAGAAGAATGTGGTTTGCGGTGTTGCGATGTCGGCTGACCTGGCGTGGTGATATTGATTTGGAATTGTGTTGATGATGTGTAAGATCATGGAAGGATATTCGGATGGTACATTGGAGCATCAGAGATGATTCAAGGGTGGCAGATGAGGTGTATATAAAGAGAGGTTGTTTGGTGTTGGAGGATTTCCTTTTCTTCTCTCTGTACTCATTCTCTTGTATAGCAAAGCAAGTACGACTTTGGACCAGCTCTGATTCTTGTCTTGTCTTGATTCCCTCGATATGAACTTCGAAGCATTTCATCCCAATTAAGATATCACATTACTGTTACTAATATCACCTGTGCCCGGCCACACCCGTTATATTGTTCTGCGATGATCGTTGAGTGGTGGACACAACAGAGAGATGGGCGGTGAAGATGGGAACAAGCAGGAGGATATGAGTGGATATGAGAAATCAAGGGTATGATTTCACTGATTGCATTAAGAAGACCTCAGATTGCTCTCATTACCTGCCAGGTCGGGACTCCTACCTATCATATTGGGGAAGGGAAATTGACTTGTATATGAAATCATATGAAGCCCCTGTTTCTCATATTGATTTCCCCCATCTCCTCTTTTCTCTCTCTTTCTTGTCCTCAACTCTACCATCACCAAAGAACACAAAGTTAAGTCATCCCACACTCTCTCTGGATATGATGATCATGAGTTAACACCAAGTACAGCATACACCGTGCACTGTATACACCAAGTACTGCATACACCGAGTACTACATACCCTAAGTATTATATACACCAAGTACTGCCTCATCGCATGATTCACTGCCATCTGCTTGCCGCCCACCTCATACATACCGCCCAGGCACTTTACTAGGGGCGTGGGCACACCCAGAGCCCACACCTAACAAGCTACTAGCAGGTCACCATGTAAATCCCGGGATTTTTTTCAAAATTGCGAATTCCTCAACAACCACACAATGGAGAGAATATCAGAGAGAGCAGTATAATAGACAATTCCAAGGCCTACATGTCAATCCATAAATCAAGTGAAATGGTCCAATTTTGAGTGAGATGAAGATGTGAGTGAAAATCTATGAAGCTGGCGGATTTTCGCCCACCTCCTAACCCCCCCTGTTTTATCACCAATTGTAAATAGGATTTCCTGGTAATACTATTAGAGCGTATACAGTATGCTAGCTGACAATTAATGTCAGTCTTGGCAGATTTCGGCTGGTGGTGGTTGAGATAAGTACTAGTTCTGAGTTGATGAAGTGGAAGACCCTCTATAGTATCATAACTCAGGTAATTTTTGCCCTAGTGACATTTCATTGTCCCTAGAAACTGCCAAGCTGCACCCAAGTAGCCTTGTAGCATGCTGAAGAGACTCAGGCAGCAAGGGAAATGAAATCCAACCACAAGTGGTGGAGTAATCATATGGGGTAGATAGCTCTCCTTTTCCTTATTCTCCCTTAGCAGTCAACCCATAAGTCCACCAATCTTTGGTTAAATTCAAAGCTCTTTGGCACAGAGTAGCTATACTATATACAGATGGGTTTGGAATTATTGTTGGCCTGATACTGGTTGTAAACTGGTCAGTCTCTATATTTGAGTCCTAAGCTGTCACTCATCACAGATGTACCTTATAGTCAGGTAACACAGATTCTCCTGACAGTGTATGACATGTATCTAAGTGTCAGGTAGAAAAGATTAACCTGATGGTATACAACATGTATCTAAGCATCAGGTAGAAATAATTTACCTGACGCAAAACACCAGCAGTGCTAAGTATAGTCTAAGCCACTGTACTTGATCTACAACCACTCCTTGAATATTAGAGGAAACTAAAAGAGAAGATTAGCAAGTGAAAGAGCATCTTGTTAACTAAATTTCATATATTGAAATATCCTGGTCACAGTAAAACTCATGGAGTTAATTGAGCTCAAAGTTAGATAGGTGTGGGAGCGGGGAGCTGAGGGTGGGCGTAGTTTAGAAATGGGTCCGGACCGTTGCTTCGGGTTCAGGTCCAGGTTGTAACTGAAGCATCGCCATATTAGCAGTCAGGGTCATCAATACACCGGAACTATCCATTTTGGTGTGGTTCAATGACAATCTCCTAAGCCGTCTGAATCGAGCAGGTTGTAAGGCGATTGCCCAGCGGGTGTGTCGGTAGATTCATATAATGCTTGTTGCTTTGCGGTTTGATAATAGTATTTGATCAAAATTGCTCATTCAACATCCAGAAATCTGTTTTGGAATACTTTGCAGGTTGCGGTATCGATTATTTCGGAATCAATGATTTTCCTTTTGTGACTTGTATTTCAGTTTACAAAGGCAGTCAATAGTTCTATTTTGAGCTTAAAAATCCATGCAATGCCTTGATTACCCAATATACAAGACCAAAAATTGTTGATTCTCCCTTGATGGTCATTTCCAAAATAGGGTACCAAACATATCATGCACTGTTTGGGCTGAAAAGACTGCCACTACATTGTATATTCATTATTGTTACAAAGCAAGACTTAGATTACCAAAGATGCAAGACCAAAAATTGTTGAGGCTCCATTGAGGCTCATTTTCAGGATGGGGCAGGGAGTGTGCCAATGTTGTTTCTGCCACTAAAGACGGCTAATACCTTGTTTATAGATGTCTGCAACCAATCGCCACTTAGATAACCCAAGATCCAAAACCAAAATTCACTGACACTCCAGTGACGCTCATGTTCAAAATGGGGCAAAGACCGTGTTGCATTCTCTTTTACCAATAAACGCTGCCATTACATTCAGTATGCCTAAGCACAACCAGATCACTTGGTAATGAACTGACTTAAAAGACTAAAGATTATTGATGGTCCGTTGACAGTCCGTTGACGCCAATTATCATGATGGGGTAAGTAGTGTTAGCAATGGTTCCGTGTTACCCGGCTTCGGACCAGGTTGGGACCGAATGGACGGCCCCAGTCCGGGTCAGGAACCGCCAAGTAACCCAACCCTCTTTGTCTTGGCGGGTTTGTTACCCGGACCGCAGATCCATTGTACAGTTCCTCTAACTCTCACTCCAAACAAGTATATGAGTTCTGATCGTATCGTGACATGATCAGTACATAAATTGTGCAGTTTTAGCCCCTCTTTTACCTCCCGCATTCAGGTTTGCGATCGGACTGATATTCGTTGAGTGGCTGTGAAATAAAGGCGATTTTTAAGCGAATTTCGCGGGTTTTCGATGGCGCCTCCACGGATATTGGTCAGATCGCACATCTGAATGCGGGAGGCGAAAGAAGGGCTAAAACTGGACAATTTACGTAGTGATCATGTCATGATACGATCAGAACTCAAATACTTAATTGGAGCGAAAACTGTGGACTTGACATGCTGGGTTTTTGGTGGTAAAACAGCCCCATTTCCTACCGTTCGGGTTTTTCGTGTGGTAAGACCTGTTGCAACGGTCCGGTTTCAGGTGGAACCGAACCCGGAACCGACCCGGGAATTTTGACCCATAGCTAACACTAGGGGTAAGAAAGATGTCATGCATCGTTTTGCCTGAAAGGGCAGCAAATACATTGTATACTTATTATTACCACCAATCAACACCTACATAACCCAAGATGCAAAGCCAAAAATGATTGATGCTCCGTTGACAGCCATTTTTGGAATGGGGCAATAACCGTGTCGCTTTCTCTTTCAGCTATAAACACTCCCATTACACTCATTATGCCTAACCACAACCAGATCACTTTTTATTTACCTGAATCAGAGGCCTAAAAATCATTGACACTCTGTTGACTGTCATTTGCAGGATGGGGTAAGGAAGATATAGTGCATCATTTTGCCTGAAAAGGAAGCAAATACATTGTATATGGATCATTAGCACAAATCAACACCTAGATAACCGAAAATGCAATACCCCAAATCATTGACACTGGGTTGACACTTATTTTCAGAATGGAGCGGTGACCGTGTCACTTGCTGTTTTGCCTATAGAGGCAGCCAATACATCGGTTATGCTTAACAGCGACCAATCCAATTCATGATTACCTTGCTTACAAGACCAAGAATTGTCGACGCTCAGTTGACACTCATTTTATTGTATCATCAAGTCAATATCTGCGGCCATCAATAATTGTATGAATAACATCCGCAAAATGTAAAATTGTTCGGAAGTCATAACTCACCGACTCAGCTATTCTGCATAGCAACACTGATCCTTTCAGATCCTCCCAGAAGCTCCCAAACAGGCTGAATGCAAAACTGTGTGCTTCTCAGGTGCTCTGAGTGTACTTTCAGGTGCTCCTTAACACTTCTGAAGTAGCCAAACAGAATACAAGAATATTCTAAAGAGTATGAAGTCATCGTCAGAATGCTAGAAAATCATGACTTGAAATTGGGAAAATTTCGAAGTTGTTGGCAATATGACACACGTCTCCAAGGCGATTCCGGTGCACCTGGACGCCAAACTCTCTGGAACGGTGATACTATATACTGTCTATACTGAATAGTACAATACGATAACCTTATCCCACAGCTACACACCTGAATCAGGCATTCTAATCAAATTAATATACAGTCCAGTAGGTATCTAAATCAACATGATTATTTACAAGCCATACTCTATCGATGCCGCCCGCAGCAGCATTCTCCCACACTAAATGTGCCGATCCAACAATTACTCCAACGGGTACAATATGCATGGTATTTGTCTGTTTGACAACCCGGATGAACCCGTCCACACAATCAGCCCACCATGAAGATCTTTGAACGTTGTTGGAATTACTACCGCGTAATCTTGAACTTGAGGACGTAATACCGAGTGCTGAGTCTTCTTGCACCTCTTGGAAATGGTCGATATTGCTTTGCCGGAGGGCAGGCGCGCCTGAAATTGGAGGATCTGATTGGGTGGAGTCCAGCTGAAGTATAAGACAGGAAAAGAGGGAATTCGTCCTTCGAATGTGTTATCGAAGTCATTCCCTTCACTTTGCGTATACTGGACCCAGATGTTATGAGCTTCAGGCATGATCCCTTGGTTGGCATTGGTATATTCTACCTTGCAATCAAGTCCCAGACGCTCAACAGATGTAGGGCAGTGAAATGGTTGACGGTAATACAACTGCCCATTCTGGAGATGGATAAATATTCTGTCAATGAGTTCATTCTGATCGTATCCGAGCATGAGTCGACTAACTTCGTGTCCCCAGTCCTCTTCAATTTGTGCGCAGAATAGCTGTCCAAAGTTGGGAATTTCGAAATCATCTGATGCATCTCTGAGAGAGGTTAATTTGATATTTCTGCACACTCCGCGGACATGTGTTTCTCTTAAATGATATACCTGCTGTGATACAGGGCGGATAATGGCCTCGTCCTGAATTGTTTGGAGACTTCACAGATGGGCTCTGCGTTTAGTTCGCTATTGATTGGTAGTGGGCAGTATGTTCAAAACTATTGCAGAGTCAATGTTGTACCAGCCTTCGAGTGCAAGATATGACAGTGTCTCCTCCATGTAGGCAAGACCGGTACACTGGTCATTGTCCTTGAGCATCTGTCGAATGTAATTGACTTTGTTGCTAGATCAGTATGCCTCTTTCACGTTGGCGATATGTAGCCGTTCAGAAATATTGGTGGGGAAATTGTCACCGGAACCCATTCGCCGGATTGACTTGGATATATTGCTCACAAGATGCATCTACGTATATCAGAAATATATGACGCATTGTTCAATCGTTTTCCGCAGCGCCTGAATGCCGATTGTCTCCCACCAAGCATCAAACTCGATCAAGCGGATGGAAAATTCCATCTTAAACCGCTTCTGTTCATTCGAGGTGATGCCATACATCTCTCTCTCCAGCTGGTTCGTGACGCGCGCCGTACCAGCCAAGCTCCAGGTGGTGGCTTCTGCCTCGGCATCCGATAGGCGGATCTGAAATTGTAGACGCTTGTCAGTGGTCATGTATGCCTCCCCGTAAGCCTTGTCCTCAGCAGCAGCTTTCCTTATAATATGTTCTTTGGCGAATATGCTTCTTGGACTGGGTGCCTTAGTCTCGACTTCCTGCAATAGTTGTCGCTCATGAGGTTGGAATAACTTATCGAAAACCTTGCGTCTAACCGCTGTCAGTTGATGGATCTGCACTCCAATCACTCAATTGCTGTCTGACGATCAGCATCTGACCAAGTGGTTGCCGCTTGTTGGGCTCTATTCAGGTGCACCTGAAATTGCCAGTGTTTTGTTGGGGAAACTATTTCAGCCCCATACACAAGGGCCTCCATTGCCATACGAATCGTATGAATCTTGTGTTCGCGTAAATGATGGGATTCCGTTGCCAACGGGTCATCCACTTTGGCCCTCGCAGACTTCGACATTTTCTGTTGTCGAAAAATACCCTTCTTGTGGTAAAATCGCTTCAGTGCAGCGTCTAGTGCTTTGAGGGATAGATCCGAGTGACTTTGTTGGCGAACAAGTAGAGAGAATTCACATGATGCCCACACTGCTCCCATCACCATTTCATCGGAGGCTGTTTCCGCTGCAGTTTTCCTGTTTTCCTTGTAGCAGACAAGAATTGGAGCGCAATTCAATGCCAGTGTTCTGATCGTTCCACGGATCTCATTACCTTGCCAGGAGCTGCTTTTGAATAAATCGAATGGTTTAGAGAAGTGCTGGAGGCCGGGATATTGTGGCACCGATGAAATCAATTGTCAAATTGATCCTTGACATTTCTAGGTTTCAGGTACTTGAGCAGCCAGCGCAATAAGTTTTTAACTAAACCCATGAGCAGCTGATGCAATTCATTAGGCTGCCAAAAGCAATAGACATTGCAGAGAGGGTATTGCGAGAACTGGGTGCAGATTGGGCAGACACCTAGAGTGTGAAGAGCATCAATATTATTGTCCTCCAGCAGCTCCAAGGAAATATGAAGGTCTCTTGAGTTATGGAGTGGTCGAAAAGTTGAATGCCCCATCGGCGCAACTTTAGGAGTTTCACACATCAGGCATGAGCCATATCAGACTTCAGCAACCAAGACTTTTTCCGGATAATCCCCAACCCAGGCAGCCATCAGAGGGAAACATTGTCACTGGAATACATCTGTACAATCCCACTTCAAGCCAGGGCCAGTGATGTCAACATGCCTAAGCTGAGACAGCACAGTTCCAACTGCGGAATGCCATGCTTCGTCAATGTTTTTGGCACGTTTCGGGGTACATGGGATCTGTCCCACCAGAATCGAGGCACGCTATCTTGGTGTACGGCCGATATCTTTTCGGATAATACCAATTTTGAGATACCGCGGCCAGGCATGCTGACCCCCCGAAAAGTTGTTCAACTGAGTGTTGTCGGATGCACATATGACTGCCACAATTGTCGCTCCGGCAGGAGGTCGATCCTGTGCATCCCACCACCAGTCACCCGTGTTCATCTCGCTGTAGATTCGACGACCCTCAGACTCAGCGAGGCGCACTGGTTCAACATTGAGGTGTGCCTGAAATGGGAGATGTGCCTGGAGGAACTGGATACATTTGAAAATATCCTTGTAGTATAATGTTCTGAAGATGAGTGAGTCATCTTCAATCCAACTATCTTCACCAAGCCTGAAATCGAGTTCAGAGAGGAGCCTTTGCAGGGCATCTGCTGATTGGAATAATTCGATCATGTAGTTGTCCAGTCCACGTCTCAGATGTTGATCTCTCCATGTTTTCTTTTGCTGGCTGAACAATTGAGCCTGCTGAACGTCGTGTGCAGACCGAGAGGAATGCCATGGATTCCGTTGTTCTGAGTTCTTTCGACGATTGTTGTACAATCCAGTTGCTTTGCCATACGCTTTCCCCCCCACATTTTTCACTCCCACTATCTGCCTCTGAGCCTTTGTCTTTGTTGGATCAGGGGTACAGGTGAGATCAGGCTGCTGAGGGTCTTTAGGTTCTTCGTTGGGAGTATCTTTAGGTCGTGGTGCACCTGGTACGTTGTCTATGAGTAGATCATCAACTGACAGCTTGTTGATGGACATTCAGGTGCACCCACTGTAGTCACACTATGATGGTTCAGGGTGAGGGAAGCCGGTAGGTGGTAGAATACCATTGGGAAATAGCCCTTCATTCATCAATATTGGGTGATAATGTTGATTGTGAGCTTCTAGTCGGTTCTCGTTGCACAATTTCCTTGTGCAGATCAAGTATTTGATATGTTTCTGGCAAGTGTTGACCATGGTTTAGCAATGCTCTGTGTTCTGACCAATCTTGATGATGCTTCAAGGGGTATGGTTTGTTGCTGGATTGGAGCCTCAAGGATATTTGTTTGAAAGCGAGCTAACTCAGGTTAGCGTATCACTTTCAAAGCCGCATCACACCCCACCAAATGTAGAGGAGGGGTAAAACAAAGTCACCTCACGATCAGTTTTCTTCACAAACTGGGATAATATCTTTCAAATCCTGCACAATAATGCTGCACATTATCGACTGAAAATTGTCAGCAGAGAAAGTTGCTTTTGTCATCAGTGCGATCAACTTTCGAGACAGTTCATCAGGAGGTACTACTACGATCGGCCTTATTATATATTATGTCATTCCGGCATTGTGCAAATTATGTCTACGCTCAAGCCTCAAGCAGCGGATAACATCAGCTCAATACAATGAAATCGTTAAGGTTCCTAGCTGGCTGTATGCCCACTCAATGATCATCGACAACTTGATAGTGATAGGCTGTTCGGATGATTTCTTCAGTAATGATCCTTGACCGGTGGGTGGATCCTGAGGAGACAATGAAGTTTACACGAACAGCTCGAAAGGAAGCAATCACTGTTGCTGCTCGACTAACAAGGCCTCATATTGAATGAAGTGTAGGTCATACACACACATTGTAAGTGTCAAATGCCTAGTTGTGCTAACCTTCGAACCCGATATAGTTCTTGTTGGGCTCCTAGAGATATCATGTCGAATCCCTTCTATGACCTTTACTATCATGAACCAAACAAAGGTCAGCTTCTATCGACGATCCTATGATATGAATTTGAGCAAATAACAACGATAGGCGGACTGTGTGGGACTATGATTTCCTTTTCTCAGCCGGGTTTCATGGGATCAACTGTGCAGTGAAACACCAGTATGTGACAAAGAAGATGGATAAAAGAGGCCTTCATTCCGCGGAAGGTCACTGCTACCTTCAATATTCTCAAGTGTACTCCGCTGCATTTGAACTCACCAATTCAATTGATAATTTGTTTACTACCGCCTTTTTGTTCACATACGATGTTGACAAATGGATCTCCGCCAAAGACAACCAATATGGCTCCAACTGGTGCGCTGTTTGGCTCACAACAACGCCCAGATGACAATGTGGGAGATTCAGACAATAATGCTGGAAATACACCAAGCAAAGACACTCAATTCAGGCAATCCGGAAATCGAATTCATCCTCCACCAAGGTATAGTTCCCCGCCTTCGCAGCCCCCATCTCCACACGCTCCCCAGTTCTACCACCATGCCCCATTCAACATGACACCAAGCTCACAACCAAGCATTGGTGCAGCCCAAAAATATCCGAGTTGTGGGCCATCGTGGCAAGCATATGATTTCACGCAAGGAGGTTATAGTTGACCTCAAATGTTCCCCCCTACGCAATTCACAGGATACGGGCCGCAATCTCCAGGTGCACCCCGAGTGCCTCCAGCTGCGCCTTGAAACGATCCAGTCATTCGGCCGACATCATCCTCCTCCACTGCACCGGGACGACTTGCCGGCGCACCTGGGAGACTCCGCATTAGCCTCCAAACGAAATGATTTCAGCCAGCTGCAGAACCACGGAGAAATGATGTTGCAGGGATTGCCAATTTGCCTCCATTACGAGAGATTTCCTATGACAAATCGGATGCATAGTATGAGAGCGACGATTTGTCGGACTTGGGCGGGGCCGAATGCAAAGCCCCAATCTGCCTGAAGCAAACAGAATCCTCCTTGAAACAATTTGCCAAAAAAATGGGGCAGCCCAACTTTAGTGCCTTCAACAAATGGAAGAAACTATGGGTGCCTGGGTGTCTTAAGAAGCATCGGTCCACGATCCGTGGATAGAACCATCTGAAACAGCTGTGAGATGGACCTCTGCACTGGGAGACAGCGGTTGCAGATTTTTTGGAGACTTTCAAGACCTGGCTGTCTTTGGAAAATTTCAATAATGTGGAAGAGATTCGGCAACAGTGGGTTGAGGTGTTTTTGAAGAAATGTGCTAGCGAGGTTTGGAAGGCGAGGAGGAAGGCAAGGCGAGGCAATAAGCAACCGGCGACAGATTTGGGAGAGCACGTGGGCAACACTGCGAGAGGTAACCTCCCAGAGTTGCCAAATCCAACATTCATGGTTGCGATTCATCAAGTGCCGAACGGCATCAATGCGCAGACATCTAGCATGCCACTCCAAGCTTTGTACACAGATGTGAGGCACTGGGAGGAGATGATTGATTTCATCGAACAGAATTGTGGCCCAAATGAACCATACTGTCTGACCATGATATTCAAATGCAACTCGACGCAGGAATAACTGGACGAAGAGTTTATGGGATTATACGCACCAGGGCAAATGATGAATGACCCTCCATATGGTCAGATTTCATACAACAGTTCCCTTTCTAATGCATTCAATTTGAAACTGTTACACACTGTGAAATAATCGTTGGTGGAAATGAAGGCAGCTACAGGGAAGGATATTACGGAGCACATAATGAGACCAGAGAAGGTAATCCCGCTAGCCTGGTTACGGGTAGTTATGCCACACTGCTAACCAGTATTTTCGGACTTCAGGGGCATCTGATGAAAATGAACGAGTGGTGGATGAGAAGGCAGGTTGCAAAGAGACTGACAGTAGTATTAATGTAAGTTCTGATTGAGTGAATAGAATTGATTGAATGTATTCCACATATTTATTGGGTCCATATGCTTGTCTGTGAAATACCTTACATCGCGGTGAATTTCAGGAGCGCCGGAGTATGAGCCCATCATCCCAACTTACATCGGAGGAACTCAAAGTGATCATTGAGGACGAAAAGATGACCGTCTAAGGTTCAAGAGAGGTTCAGGAGCAAGTGGATGATGGCGAGGAGGACCTCGATCCAGAAAATACCAATTTAGTATTGAATACGGTGCTCATCACAATCGACAACGAATTAGAACACCAGTGGCTGGATGACGCAGTCAGGCTGCTGAATGCTCATCCGATTCACCAATCAATTGATGACTGTGTTCCAGACCACAAGTATTCAATTCCAGGCCTGCCCGGAACGAAGTTTCTGGCGCACCAGGTTAGGGTCATATGGTTCATTGTGAGGAGGTGGGTCTGGGATACTGATATGCCAGGAGAACTGGGGGCGGGCGAAATGGGGCTTGGAAAGACTGTCACATCGGTGGCAGCAGCAATGATATGCAAATTGCTGAATGAGAAAGTTGTAATGGGGTTACTGCTGTCGATTTTGTGGGGGAATACCATTGGAGAGTGGGTTCATCTGGCACAGAACGACTTTCCTGCGATTATCGGCGACGAACAGCAGTTGCATCTGTTGCGGGGACACAATTCAGTGCACCACCGCCTTTCAGAAATCCAGTCAACTCCACCGCAGGGCCATGCAGTGCAAACATTGGGCTTTGAACCAATCCTGGTGGAAACAATGCCCGGAGTTGCGGAGACGTTCACAAGTGTCATTGACGAGATGACATATGGAACCATCTTCAACCTCATCAACTTGTTGCACACTGAAAATGCGAATCTGAAGCACGAAGATCTGAACAACAAGATTCACAAGCCGGAACACCGATAGAAGGTCCACCTTGTGTCGTATGATACCGTACCATTGAGAGCGAAACCATCAAGCAACGGCCAACTCTCACACTGTTCATGCAGTTTTGGGATTTTGATGAGTCTCATCGGTACAAGACAAAAAACCGTGTGGGCTGGCGAATTGTGATTAACGTGAGAATTTGATTCCAAGTTCAAGTCACTGCAACGCCGGGATTCCATTCACTCTATGACTGGTGTTTTCAGAAGATGTGGCTGTTTTCAGGTGCGCCTCAAGATCCAGAGTATGAGACTGTAATGGGAAGGCACGGCGCCAAGGCACTGTATTGCGTGGTGAAGAGTTTTCTGCATGCCATCCGGACTGAAGACCGGGACGCTCAACAGGATGCGGCACACTAGATGATCTAAATTGCAAAGCCCTGGACAATGAGGAGGTGGTGAGAATCGAAACTTGCGAATGGGAAACCACTTGTTCGGATCCCAACGGAGAAAGCACACCTTGTTGATCTCGAATAGACTGCAGAAGAGCAAGCTAAACTAAAGACCCTTGTGGAAAGATACACTACTCAAGGTGCTTCAGGAGCATGGAGGGTACATAGATGGTGGCTGGCATGTTTCTCATTGGTATCGGGAGACACCGAAGATCAGAATGACATCTCAGGACAATGGTACAATGAATGGTCACCTCATACTTGGGTGGATTCTCTGATTTTCCGATGGCTGAGAGACACATTTCTGCCGATGCTTGTCAATGCACAGGCGGAGTATCCTGAACCTGATGAAGATGAAGAATCAAATGAGGCGCTCCTGAGTGAACCTGAACGATGTAAAAGCACCTTGCCTTGTTCTCCTCCTCCTCACAAGGCGGTGCGATTGTGTCCTCTTCCTGGCCAAGTTCGTAATTTGAAGTGGTGGCTTGCAAAGTTCTTTGCGGATCATTTGGATATTTTGTACCTGTACGCAGAAATGGGCAACAAAGAGTGCATAGAAATGCAGCACTTTTTCCACGATTCGCCAAATCCCTCTGCATTCATAACTACACCCAAAGTGGGGGGGATGGGCCAAACTCTCACAGCAGCAAACCATGCAGTAATTACTGAGAAGTTCTGGGTATTGAATGAGCAGTGCCAGGCCTTTGCACGGTTTGTCCGACTGGGGCATAACAGAGTTCGACACACATGGCTATTGAACACTGGACCCGGTGGTTATGATAACCCAGCGAGTGCTCTCCACCAGCTCTCTGGAGTGGCTCAAATGAGAGTGCTGCCTGGTCTGATGAGCCGACCGAACATCATGACTTCGATGATATACCGCATTCTGGAGTGTCAGGAGGACCATACGAAGCTGCGTATGGAGCATGGGGACTTTGTGCCGTCAGATGGTGAGGATGAATGATAATTCTCAGCGCAGTGTAATCAAGGTATGCCTCTTTAAACATTCAACCAATAGAATCTCACCAACTGATGCAAAATAGGCAAATGGTATGCAGAATAAGGCGCTGGGAAGGAGTGCAGGAGTATTGGTCAGAGTTCGATTGCTTTTCGTGTCAGTTGAATATTGTAATGAATATCAGATGAAGTCAATGATCAACAGATATCTGGTAAGCTGAACTGTAGCGGCATTTGGATGATCCAATGTGTTGACAAGCAGGTTCGGCGGTTTAATGTTCGACTAAGTCAAATTCTGCTGTGTGGTATATTTCTCTTTGTCAGAATCTGTTGAAGCTGCAGACACTGCTCATCGTATATTGTCCATGAGGAATTGTGGTACCTACATCTGCGCACAGGATTCGAATTTTCAGGTGCGCCTGAACCTCCATGGGTGACTCAAACTATATGTTACGTGTCCAATTCAGGCGCACTGGACACTGGAATTGCGAAAGAATTCGTCACATTCACTGAATCAACAATGATGCATCATTTACAGTCAATTGCAAAAGAGAATCGCTATCAACTTCTGGACTTTCGTGAGCCAGATCCAGCACAGTATATCTCGAATCATCCAGGGATAGAAAGACAGTCTAAGCGACATTGAGTTGATGTATCATATCCTGATGCATGGCTCGCATACTCCAGGCTTACCCGCAGAATACGGCTCAGTATTTGCTGGCTAAGTCATGAAATTCAGGCACTATCTATATTTGACTCTGCACGCATATTCAATTCAACGGCCGATTCCGACTAGCCCCCACTCATTATTCACATGTGATCCCACTCCAGGCATGCCTCTGAACTGTGTATACCCACTTTGCATTACCCTTGAGTGATTCATTTTGCTCCATTCCAAGCATATTTTCTTCCTTCTCGAATGCATTGAATCTGTGCCTGCCAGCTCACACAGTGTGTCCATCTTTCAGACACTAAACTGTTAGGTGCAGGCGTGGCTCATCTTGCTCAACCCCAGCTACTGTCTGAATCGATGCTTGGTCGGTATGGGAAGGCCGCTGCTAAAATGACATACCTGTCATGCACAATGTCAACTCATCCATTGGAGGACGGTGTCCACCACACACTTTCCGTAGATGCACAGCTCTAGGCGATAAGTAACTACACTTACCTGGATTTTGACTAAGATGTATGTTCGGACCTATATGTTTCCACGATCCTGAAATAGCATCGATCGTTTGAGCTACAAAATCGAGCTGCAGCTTGAGAGAGCTGATCTCAAAACTCAGCTTCTGCTCAGCAACTCTGCAGGTGACCGGCAACTCCCACTGACCAGTATACCACACTTCCTCGAACAGGCTTAAATCCACAAAACTTCTAATGCAGACTTAACTACATTTTGCCTAGGTTGTATGTTTGGGCTGCCAAAAACCAATATCTTGAAATTGATTATGTGAACCGATTTCCTTCAACAGAGCTCGAACAGATAGAATCTGAATGCCATTCTCTGCTCAATGGCTCAATCGGTGACCGGCTAGCTCCTGCCTGATGTTCGCGACAAATCGTAAACAGACGATATCTGATTTCCTGCAACGTCCAATCCCAAGAGTGCATGCACAACAAATCATGCTGAAAGCTCGAGTTAAGAAAAGGCAGTTTCTGACAGAACAAGCAACTGTCAACGTAAGGCGAGCCTGCAATCCAAGCGATTGCATTGGATTGAATCCTGCATGCCGATTCAATGCTTGCTGCGCCTCAATTGGCCGGAACTGCATGCTGTCATTCGTCTTTCCGCAGTCACATGAAGCCTCATGATGCATTAAAATTGTCCTTATGCACTGCTTTGAACCTTACTATTTATGTTATGTCAACATTGTAGCATTGAGACTTTTAATGAGTTTGGGATTGAATGAAGAGGTGTATACAAGATATTATACGCAACATCTTAATGTGACTGACTATTTACGACCCATTCGCTAGCAATCTTAGTGTTGACGACAACTGGAATCGATCAGATTACCCCTGAATCTTCATTTTACCTTTACTATACTTTCTCTATGTTGAATCTCTCCCTTGTAAACCCAAATTCTCCCTCTTCTCCTACACTGACTGCATGCATATTGTGAATCCAGCAGACTCGGACCGCTGAAAGTCATGTTCTGCACGCGCGACATTGCCTAATTGACCGCTAACTTTGCTGCAGAATCCTAAAACAACAGACTATCATGAAAATACAGTGTCCATCCGACTGGTATACCGCATTTGGAGATTTATATTTATGTACTATCAGCAACAAACTCAGTTTGAACCCATGTAAGTTCAATTGTTGCCACTCAGCAAGGTCCCAACTCTATCCTCCATCCAAGTCCGGCAAAATTCTTCAACACACTGACAATTCTGTGCCACGCCGTCGCCGCTCATATGCTCCAACTAGAGTCACAATGAACTACTTTTGGCAGAGTCATATGCTGGGGCAGATCACGATCAACCTATTTCTCAGTATTCAATATGTCCGGCCATGTGAGTTAGTTAGTGATACAACCTTGTCAATGTCTCGAGTTCTTCAAGTGTGTCAGGATCTTCAGGTGCATCTGGTTAAATTCTAGGTATGTTGGCTGAAACCAAGCTCAAATTCTTCCATCAATATCATACTTGGATACGAGTGCTAACATTCCGGAATTGGGGGCATGAAGACTCCATCTGATCCGGTTCGCCTGATGCTTCCTAAATTGCAACAAAGAACTAGCATTGACAATATAAAGATGAACCGCCAACATATCTTCCAAACTCATTCCGGGCACGCCTCAGATTGCATCCTCCTGGGCCGACCGTCACATTTTCCAGGCACTCCTTGAATTGCATCCTCCTCGACCGAGTGTTACTTTATTGCCCTATTTTCCCATTATTCTACTAAACATCATACTGTATTTACCCTTACATACTTCTGTCGACATTTTCCAACTTCTTCATCATCGAACATGGAACCTACGGCCAGCCAGGTCAGGAATCACTATTCACAGAAGAATCCAGAAGCCCACCTTGAGAGAGCACTTGCACGTGCATTGAAGCAGACAGCCAATGTTCATTGCCGATCAAATCTTTGAAATTCCAACCCAGCCTTCAAGTAGAGTGTTGGAGATTGCTAATGTCCATGATATAATTCTTCTTGTGAAGCAGGATGATGACGATTCCGATCGGGAGATCAGCGAGGACGAGATTGATTGCCCTGGAAAGTCCACCTTGTCATCCAATATCGAAGATGATGATTTGGACAACCAGCTGGAGGTCCTACATCGAGACCAGGCGTGCCGTGATAAGACAATACGAACTACAAGGGTTCCGCTGCGAATGAAACGCAGCTGTGCAGCTACTGTCATTGCACGCACTTCAGTTCCCAATTGGCGACATCCAGCCGGGGCCATAGCACCACCATTGCTCAAATGCCACAAGTCAAATACCAACATATTACGCGAGTCGGATGTTATACCTGCCCAGGCCCTCCCACTTCCCAATGCTGATGGAGACGAGAATGTTCCTCAACCAATGGCCGGTGGAGATCGCAATGTTCCTCATCACCACAGGGCGATTGTTGAGGTAGCGAAACATTTCATTGAAGCAATCGTATTTCCAAAGACTCCCTGGCCAATCATTTCCAATGAGAAGGACGCGATGGTTGACGATACTTGGAAACTCACGATTGAAGCCCAGGATTGTCAGCGGGCATTAGCAGGTGCTCCTGTTGGTACACCATCTGTGTGTCAATTGCCTGGTGGTCCATCTCATGAAATTGATTCGCAAACCCGACAAGCAGTAAGTATTTATTCTGTTTTCTGCTCCTCGATTGGACTTATGATGATAACCCCAGAAATATACATAGTTAAAACCTAAGATTAGTACCATTCGAGGGCGTTTGGCAGAGGGAGCTCGTCACACTATTGTTCATAGTTACCGGTTGGATTTAGGATCAGAGACTGAGCTTTGAATCCAAGTTAGGGCGCGCCTGTTTGTTGATGCTTATCTCTCGAAGGTTATCGATGGGAAGAAGTCCTGGTTCATCCGGATGGATGTCCTTCACTTAATCCACCATTAGTATTTCTTCGCTGCCAATAGCCTGGGGTGACAACGGACCACATCGCAGTTTTTTCAACCTCTCTCACCGCAGACGTTAG
>Ga0307512_10000382_pt1 | contig 64509 bp, 60 predicted proteins | sample 14_EM_MG_FD_200267 | JGI IMG/M metagenome (GOLD analysis project Ga0307512, IMG submission 200267) | Populus trichocarpa ectomycorrhiza microbial communities from riparian zone in the Pacific Northwest, United States - 14_EM | ecosystem: Host-associated > Plants > Roots > Unclassified | place... | reverse complement strand
GGTGAAACACAGATACCAAATTAATCGATATTGCAAACTGCTCAACAAGCAAAAGCTCATTAATGGTTGCTGAAAACTTCATTTTGATAAGATACTATTAACACACTGCAAATACAAGAGCCTTATAGGAATCTATAGATGGACCCGCTGTGCGAACCGCTGACAACCCGCCCAATTCAGACGGGTTGGGAGTTTACCATGGAACCGTACCCGAGTGGGCAGTTCGGATTTATTGACGACCCGGACCGCCAATTTCGCAACGGTTCGGTTTGGACCCGGACCCGGACCCGAAGTGACGGTCCGGAACCGTTGCTAACACTATTCTTGGGTGCATTCCGCCTCCTGTTGTAGTGGGTGGGGTCTGGTGAAGGTGATACTGAAATCGAGAATGTGCTGTTGGAATGAAGTCAAAAGTGCACTCGAAGTTCGTATCACAGAATCAAGCCAACCAAAACTTTGCAACTGTTTCAAAGTTGCCTGTCGCTTCACTATACAAGTGAACCCATAAAGAGGGAAGCGAATGAAATCTTCCAATGCCAAACAAACCTCTCTTTATATACAGTTCATCTGCCACCCTCAAACTATCTCTTATGCTCCAATATACCATTGGAATCTTTCCCCATGATCTTACACACCACCAACACAACTCTTATCAATACAACTACACCACATAGTCCGATATCGCAACACCTCAGACCACTTTCTTAACAGAATAAATCATCCTGCCACCATCTCCGCATCTCCCAATGTGGTCACCTTTCCGTAACATCAATTCCTTGCCACCCTCCTTACTCATACTATATTCCTTCAGCAATATGATCACTCCTGATCTGAGCCAGGACAGTATCCCACTCTTAGATCCAGTGATTTCGAAAGACATTTTTCCAATGGTTCCGGATTCTCAGGATACCATCACAGAAATACCCCCACTGCATTTAATTCATCCACAAACTTTGCAGGCTCCCACGTTACGGTATGATACCCCATCCACCATATAAGCTACTGTAACTGGTTTCCATATATCTGCCTATCATCAACATTCGAATCTGGATACTCCGCCTCACCATGGACTTCTATTTCTGGTGGCTGTTGATCCGCTGCCCGACAAGCGGATCATCAACTTGAAGGTCTAGACAGGATGCAGGTCGAATATGGTGAATTCGTATTGAAATAGGGAGATCTCACTAATCAGCATAGGGGGACCCTCATTGGACTACTGTATAAGGTCCCAGCTTCTTCCAATCCCACTACCATGGGGGTCTCATTGTACGGACATGTCCAGCATCGACCGAGCCTGCATTGCCCTCCTGTCTATTCGGTGCCTGTAACTGGGCTGTATTTCCATTCTCTTCCTCGATCGCCTGAGTTCATCAAATATTCACATGCAGGTGTTCATAAATTTGGTCCATGGTTGATTGAACCAGATCAGCATCGAACTGCCAGTGATCATGTCCTTCCGCTCGTTCACTGGTGTATGTCATCCTAGAGTCTTTACCTTGCATAGCATTAAAGAGGGTGCACTTTGTCATTTCTGATGCTGCATTATTTGCAGCAAACTCGGCCATCACAAGCCACTTCACCATATGTTCTTGCTGATAATTAACAAACACTCGCAGGTACTGCGCTATGCTCCCATCCATCCGCTCTTTTCGGCCTTCGATTTGTGGATGAAAAGCTGTTGACATTGTGTGTTTGATCGTAGGCAGTTACACAACTGTCCCCAAAACCCTGAGGCAAACTGTAGTCCCCAGTCCGAGACAATGGTTACTGGATGTGCATGAAGACGCACCACCTTCCATAGAAACAACATGGTCAACCCAGAAGCATCTATCATCGTATGAGACAGAACAAAATGTCGCATCTTCAACAGCCAATCCACTACCATCCAAGTTGCATCGAACCCATCTCGTTCCAGTAATCCCACTATGAAATCCATTGAAATCTCATCTGATGAATTCTCCGGCACTGACAATGTTCGGGCGACTCCGAACATTGTATGATGTGAACTCGGACACTTTTGACAGCTATAACAATTTCACACATTCTGATCCACCTCTTTCCATATCACCTTCCAGTAATACTGTGAGTCCAGAAGGTCAAAGGTTTTCACCTGTCCAGCATGTCCTGCTACAGCAGTGTCATGGTGTGCCTGAATCAACGGTAACCATACCTGTTCATTTGTTTGAACATCCAGCTTCCCTTGATACCATATCTGCCCTTCATGCTCTGTGCATTGAGCTACATCAGCAGAATGTAATTCGGTCCAGAAGCCATACGCAAACCTCCCAGACACTCCGTGTGCCCTCGGCAGTGCTTCTGAGTACTTCCAGATGCTCGCAGCCCCCCCTGGAGCTTTGCAAAGTCCTCTCAGACTCTGCAAGAGCATTCTCAGATGCTCCTGAAAGCACCTGCAGTGATGAAGGTGCTCTCAGGATGCTACGAGATTTGATGATTAGGATAATCAAAATTTGGCTTTGCTGAAACCTCTGTGCAAGTCTGCGGGAGACTTCGAGAGCAGCTGAGACCTCTGCACAAGCTCTGCGGGAGACTTGGTGCCGTATTCTCACACCAGTGGTTGTTAGGGTTCCATAACCACAAGGTATTTCATTGGTCATATTGGTCTTTGTACAGTTACAAGATTCGTTACATCATAATATTGCATGTATTATCTAGGTCTCTCTATATATATACATACCGAGATACAGGTATAACGGAGATGGACTCAGCAACAGGGAGTACATATTTGTGAGACCCCGGGGTAGATAGACATCATATCATTATTCGAAATAAACAGTCTATCTTTCCCAGCGCTTGGTCTTTTGCACTCTTGCCGAGCTTCATAGATCTATGCAATTTATGTGGATCTTCACACACTGTTGTCAAGCGTTCATAGATCCATGCAATTTGTGTGGTTCATCATGGCCGGGTATCCCTGCATATCCTCTGACCCTCCAGTGAACTTAGAGATGTACTCTGAGGCCATAATCGAGCGAGTTTAGAGATTCACTTGGAGGCTGTAATCGAGCGAAATTGGAGATGCACTAGGAGGCCCCGATCGAGCGAGGTTAGCGATACCCTTGAAAGCTGTGATCGAGCAAGTTTGGAGATGCACTTGCAGGCCGTAATCTAGGGGGATTGGAGATGCACTTGGAGGCCGTCATCAAGCAAGTTTGGAAGTGCAGTTGGAGGCTGTGATAGTACAAACTTGGAGGCCGTGATAGTGCGAACTTGGAGGCCGTAATCGAGAGAGTTCAGAGATACACTTGGAGGCTGTGATGAAGCGAGTTTGGAGATGCACGTGAAGGCCACGATCGAGCGAGAATGGCGGAGTACCAGGAGGCGGTCAATCCGGATGAGCTAGTTCGGCAGGGAGGCACGACGGGAGCTCAGACTCTATTCATTGGGTAACTCGTAATTGTTCAAATGTAGAGAATTGAGTACAACATGATCTGCCGAGACATGAGAGACTGGCTTGGGAGCGGGAGACAGTCGATCTTGGGATGATGCAGTACGCAGTGTATGTAGTACTCAGTGTATACTGTAGTCGGTGTATGCTGTACTCGGTGCTAACTTTTGATCATGGCATGGAGAGATAGAGAGGGATGACATAACTTTGTGTTCTTAGGTGATGGTCAAATTGGGGACAAGAAAGAGAGAGATGAGAGGGTACAGGGGGAAATCATCATGAGAAACTGGGACTCAAGGGGATTTTGTGTGCGAGTCAATTAACCATCCCCGAAACAGCAGGTACGAGTCTCGATCTGGCGTGTAGTTACACCGATATGAAGTCTTCCCAAACCAATCAGGCGAGTCGTATCCATGATTTCTCATATCTGCTTGTATCCTCCATATTGTTCTCATCTTCATCCCCCATCTCTCTCTTTCTCGTCCACAACTCTACTATCATCGCAGAACACAAAGTCCAGTCATCCCTCTCTATCTCTCCATGTCATGATCATGAGTTGACACCGAGTACAGCATTCACCGAGTACAGCATTCACCGAGTACAGCATTCACCGAGTACAGCATTCACCGAGTACAGCATTCACCGAGTACAGCATACACGGAATACAGCATACACCCAAGATTGTTTGTCTTCCATGTATTCTCATGATTACGAGTTGACCCCCGGATGTAGCTTCAGCGTGTGGCATGCCTCCCTCCATGACCGACCGGCATCAGCGAGCATTCCATGAGAGCTCAATGGTCAAGTCACATTCCGACAGTTGCGAGTTAACTAACTGATGAAAAGAGTCTCAGCACGCGGCACGCCTTCCATCGACCGCCTCCAAGTACTCGTCCAAACTCGCTCGATTACGGCCTCCAAGTTCGCACAATCATCGCCTCCAAGTGCCTATCTCCAAACTCGCTCGATCACGGCCTCCAAGTATATCTGCAAACTCGCTCGATTACAGCCTCCAACTTCGCACGATCATGGCCTCCATGTGTATCTACACGCTTGCTTGATCACGGCCTCCAAGTGCATCTCCAAACTTGCTCAATCACAATCTTCAAGTGTATGTCTATACTCGCCCGATTACAGCCTCCAAGTTCACACGATCACGGCCTCCAAGTGCATCTCCAAACTCGCTAGATCACGGCCTCAGAGTGTACCTCTGAGTTTACTTAATTGTCATTTTTAGGCGCACCTTGAATTGCACTCAAGCACTGCCCGCAGCCAGTCCAGATATCCCGTGTGTAGATGGGTAGCTATAGATACATTGATACATCGATGAGAATACAAACTGAATACATGGGTTTTAAAAATCGTTGAACAATAAGTAGTAGCTATGATTTCCTGGCGCACCAGCAGCGTTCCCAAAGAAGATATTGTATTTCCGAGACTGCTCTACTGTGATTCGAGATGCTCCCAGAGTTGTCACCGGCGCTCCCAGGTGCTCCCAGGCTTGTTATCGGCGCTCCCAGTTACTCTGAAGGCCGGCAGGAATGCCCTCCCATGGTCTGATATTCTCCTGAAATTGACGCATCTAAGTTTACACTCCACATCCTGTCAGACACTCCTGGAGGCTTCCAGTGACTGCAATACATTTTGCGGATGTATATTAATTTCTCTCAACCCATGGTTTGTTCCAATTGCTTCCGGTATTTTCCCTTGTAGCAGGTCGGTTACATATGCTTCTGCAAAGAGATCTGCCAGAAATGGATGGCCCTGGACACGGGGGCTGTCCGCCAACAAACACAATTGTTCTGGCAGGTTCTGCGTCTCTAGTACTTCCTCTTTCATAGTTTTTAATCTTTCATCCCTCCTCTCAGAGCGGTCTCCAGGCCTCCTTGTTAAAGCATCCGCTTTTCTGTTTCATTTCCCTGGTCTATGGACAATTGTATAATAAATGCGGGTTGAAACCTCAGACCATTGTGATTATCTCTGATTCAATAACGTTTCGTCATAAATGTTTTCATGATTCTTGTGATCTGTAAACAGTTGGAGTGGGTGTCATGCACCTCTGCACTCTGGTCTCCATTCCGCAAGAGCTTAAATAATTGCCCTAACCTCCTTAACATAGATATCATACTTGCATTCTGCTGGTGTATATGTTTTTGAGAAATATTCAACAGGATTTAACACTCCCTCATCATCATGTGGCGACAGGACCCCGGCATATACCTGATGGGAAGCATCTGATTCGATAATTACTCCCCTGTCACGATCGAAATGTGGAAGAATTGGTGCCATTGTCAACACCGCTATCATTATCACCATGGCCAGCTGTCATCCTGATTCCCATCTACATGGCTCATCCTTTTTGGAAAGTCTCATTATGGGTTCCACCTTCTCTGAATACTTTTGGATAAACCTTCAATAATAATTGCAAAATCTGAGGAACTGTTGTGCTTCAGATAAATCATACAGCCTTCTATTTGCTGTCGTCTTTTCCTGGCTCCAATCTCACATGGTTTACACTTTATCCTCATCCATTGAAACCGGCCTAGTTGATATAATCAACAATAGCTACTTCACCATTTCCTTGGGGAATTCACACTTTTCCGGTTTCAAATATAGCCCAGCTTCCAAAAAGCATTGAATAACCCACTTACCATATTTGATATGTTCCTCTTCCATCTGGCTATATATCTAAATATTATCCAAATAGGCGAATGCTAAATCGTCCCAGGCCTCCCAAATAGTAATTTTAATATACCCATGGAAGTCTACAGGGTCCTTCATTGTCCCAAACCGCAAAACAATAGGTTTAAATATCCCATACAGGGTTCGAAAGGCTAAATCATGTTCATCCACTGCCTTGAACAATACCAACATCCATGCCATTGGGACACTGAGCTTCGGATATGTTCTGCACCCCCGAAGAAGGTTTAGTGTTTCCCGTATCCGGGGAACAGGGTACAGACTCTCAATTGTTCCACTGTATATATCTCGATAATCAATACAAAATCAGAGTCCCCCATCTGGCTTATTTCCAGACTGGGCAGGTGCTGCAAATGGTGATAATGATCGTTGAATAAAACCTTTCAACATATTTTCTTCCAATGATTCTTGGAGGACCATTAACTCTGCCCTCCACATTGAATATAACTGTCTCAAACTTGGCATCGTGCCATTCTTTTATCATACCTTGCGCTCAATACTTGGTCAATGTTCGGGAAGCCAGTCAACGAAAACATTGCTAAACAGTCCTAAAAAGTCATGATACTGTTCGGGGACAATCTCTTCCGGAGGTTATTCTTTCAGATTCTATGCATCAAAAGCCTTGTTGATATCATATATCAAGGCCTTGAAGATCGTTCACTTTTCTTCTTTCCGGTCTGAAGGAAAAAAGATCAATTGAGCATGACGATATTTCCTCGAAAGGGTTATTGTGGTCGAATTCATGGTTCAAATATCCCTGTCTCCTGAGAATAAATAGGTTCGAGAGATTTTTCTGTGACTCCCGGAATTGTAACAGGTGCTTTGTGATAGTATGTGGTGCAGTATTGTGATCTGAATGTGACTGTATTTGATGCAAACTGTACTGCTACATTATGCAATTGTAGCCAGGTGATTCCTAGGATGATGGGATAATGTTCTAACTTTGTAATGAACATCAGTAGCAGTTCCTTCTGATCTCGAATTTTCATTCCAACTTTAACTATAGGTGTAATATCCCATGATTCAATTGATCTCCCATTGATGACCTCAACCTGTTGTTTTTCCATTAGCTCTTGGAGCGGTATCTGACAATGGTGAGCAAAGTCTTAATCCATACATGCAATGCCCATAGCTCTGCTCTCAATGGGTTCATGTGTAGATACCTCTTGGTTATTCACGGTCAATATGCAGGTTATAACCACATGATTTCCTTTAATTGACCCCTTCAAACCTCCACCTTACTAACTGAGAAATGAGAAAATGTAAAACATTTTAAGCCATCTGAATCAAAACATTTTCCGTCAATAAAACAGCCATCTTTCTTTGACGGACTTGATTGTTTCCTGATTCGTCAGAACTCATGCCCATTCCTACTTTCTTAACCTTGGCTCCATCCACCTTAAACTTCTGAGCCTTCTTCCTTTCCAAGCATTCCGCCGGCCTATGGTTAAACCTTGGCATCTCCCATCAAAAAACCTCTTTGCCCTCTGTTCTGCCGAAATCCACCATTTGCCTGCACTGAGGTCCATTGGTATGGGTCCAGTATATCCGGAAACAGTCCCAACTGCAGCTGCTGCACGATCTTTTGGGGGTGTCAAGAGCTTTAGGGAGGAGGTGAAACCTATCCCTCCTTCTGTCTTCAGTGTGGCTTTCTCAGCCCAGCATTGTTGAATCTCATTGTCCCACATTGGACACATGGCCAGAAATGCAGGAAGCTCTTCAGCCATGTTGTTATATTGGAAGGAATCCTTCATCTTGTCTGATAGCCCCATCATCAGCGCATTGTTCAGAGCCGATGGATTTCAATTGAGATCAGCTGCAATAACTTTAAACTCAGCATAATCCAGACAGACCTTGTAGCTCTTTGGTCTAATTTCTCGAATTTTCCGTTCTGCTGTGGCCACCCTCTCATGCTCCCCAAATGGTGCTTGCAGGAGTTGTATAAATGCTGTTAGGCCTCCCAGCCCGATTGTTCCATCTTTCCCGATGTGTGACAAGGTCTGAATGAAGCCAACTCCTCTCAGTCGGTTGAATGCATACCAAATTGTTCATTGTTCGTGTGGAAAGCTGCCAGGTTTGTATCGAATGACCATCTGAAGTCGAGTAACCCAGCCTCAGAACCAAGTTCTATCCAACCCTGAAAAGTTCAGGGAGTCTGGAAATTTCTGGCCTTTGTCTTCCAGGCTCTGGGGAGCAGCTGGAGCAGCCCGTGCTGCCAGGGTTAGGGCATTGGCTAGTTGTATCTGTATAGTCCACACCTCCTCTCTTGATTCTTGTGCATTCTGAGTTATTGCAGCAAGGTCTGCTTGTAACTCCTCCGAGGATCCTGCATCTGCAGGCCTTCTCTGGCCTTCATCAAGGTCTTTCTCAATGCTGGGTATTGTCTCATCCATCACCAAGTGGTAGCAGGTGGGAGGCAGAAAATGTCTAGCTTTCAAGTCTGTGATTTCCTTCTGTAACATGATTATCTGTGCTGGGTAAGCACACACCCTCTGTACTGTCTCTGCAGGTTCTGTGTATCCGGCCACCAGTAACAATACCTCCTGGCATTGCACCAGTCGTTTCTGTGTCTCTTCAAATCCTTTGCAATCTACAATTGGGTTCACGAGTTCTTGTAAGAGTGCCTGGTCGTCTGCCACCAACAGGGCCACTTGGTCGTGTTGTTCTGATCCCAACATTTCAGCATATCAAGCACATCTGGCGGTGCCAATGATAGGCGTCAATTTCGCAGGGTGTGGGAGTCAGGGGTGCTACAACATTCAGCAGATTCCCCAACAACTCAGCTGTTATTACTGCTGCTGCTGCGTGTTCTTGTGTGAAGTGTGTTCCTGCGCAGTAATTACATTCACAGTTACATCGTTCCTCACAGTCACAGGGAAACCAGGAGTGTACTCCCAGGTATCTGGTGTTGTTTTTTTTTTGAAAGGGTAGACATAAGGTGCAGCTCTGTGGGATTCATGGGCCAGAAAGGGGAATGTGCGTATCCACGCAAACTGAGTGGATTGGTGGGAGGAAAAGAGATTGCTCACTTAGACAGAGAATTGACTATCATCACTTTAGACTACTACATTGGTAGCAACACTTTCAGATTGGCTTCTCCTGCATCATTTACATGCCTGAGCCCAATTTGATTGGAGGAACAGTACTTATAATGATCACAGATGACTTTCTGACAGCGACAAAGACCAATTTCACGCAAAGAAAACATGATAATGACAAACACGAAGCCTGCTGTGGCATCCCTTATCTCCACTGGAGGTCGAATGGATGACGGTGTAGAAGTGGCGTGTATGTTGAGAGCTCCCAGGGGTACTGGCATCTGCCCACATGTGTGGCAAGATGGATTCAGCATCCCCAGACTGCAGACCGAGGATAATTGAGACTACCGAGAACAGTTTGATCAGTACTCGCCGCCAGTCACTCAGGAGGATATCCCCGACGACATCTCCAATTGGCTCTGTGTGGTCCATGCTGAGTACCATGAACAAATCAAAGATTCAATCTGACTGTGTCAGCATGCTGATCCGCAACAGGACGCAGCTGCCAATGAACTTGTCAATTTAGAGAAGCAACTGGACGACACCATGCAGACCCTTGTGGCAAAACAGGCTTGGTGCAACTTATTGGGGCCACATCCCTGCAATGACATAAATGAAGATGTCACACCTCTACAGTTTGACGATGCAACCGGACAGGAGGTGGTGAAGCCGAAATGAGAGATTACTGCGCAGAATGTGCTCAGTAAGACAATGCAAGCCAAACTGGATGCAGTCTTACAGGAAGTTGAAGACACACAGAAATTGTTCGTAATCACTGAAGACGACAGATATATGATCAGTGAACAGTTGCAGTGGGCCATAATGGAACTGAATGCTACAAATGAGGCTTTAATTTGAGTGAAGGCTAACTCAGCACCCACTGGAACTTTTCAAACTAACTGCAGCAACTACATATTCAAAGTCAAGATGACCGGGTTGCGGACTTACAATGGCACGAGTAGCCTCGACACCCACCCCTCCTTCATATCCACCCTGCACTGCCACTTTGGACCTTGTGCTCAAGAGTCAGGCTTGACAGATGATTGTGGAATTCCATCGGCAAATGGTTGCACCACTGCACATCAGCAAAATGTACTTTGGTCACTGGGAGCCTCTGGGAGTGTCTGAGAGTTGTCGGACCAGAATTCCAGGGTGGTCAAATCCCAAAGATTACTGGACCGATGCAGTGATCTTCAGATGCACCTGGGAGCACCTGGGAGTGCCAGCGACAAGTGTGGGAGTGCCGACTACAAGCCTGGGAGCACCTGGGAGCGCCAGCAACAAGCCTGAGAGTGCTGACCACAAGCCTGGGAGTGCCGACAACAAGCCTGGGAGCACATTGAATCACTGTAGAGCAGTCCGGGAAAAAATTCTCCTTTGGGAACGCTGCTGGTGCGCCTGGAAATCATAGCTACTACTTATCTTTCAATGATTTTTAAAACTGATGTATTCAGTTTGTATTCTCATCTATGTATCTACGTATCTATAGCTACCCATATACACGCAGTATATCTGGACTGGCTGCAGGCAGTGCTTGAGAGCAATTCGAGGTGCATCTGAAGATGACAATCGAGTGGACTCAGAGTTACACTCTGACGCCGTGATCGAGCGAGTTTGAAGATGCAATTGGAGCCTGAGATTGAGTGAACTCAGAGATGCACTGGGAGGCCGTGATCGAGCGAGTTTGGAGATGCACTTGGAGGCCGAGGTCGAGTGGACTCAGAGATGCACTTGGAGGCCGCAATCGAGCGAGTTTGCAGATGCAATTGAAGACCGAGATTCAGTGCACCCAGCGATACACTCCAAGGCCGTGATCGAGCGAATTTGGAAATGCATTTGGAGGCCATGATAGAGTGAACTTAGAGATACACTCGGAGGCTGTGATCGAGGGGGTTTGGAGATGCACTTGCAGCAGGCAATGATCGAGCCAGATTGGAGGAGTACTTGGAGGAGGTCGATCTGGAGGTGGTCGATCTGGAGGTGGTCGATCTGGAGGTGGTCGATGGGAGGTGTGCCAGGTGCTGATACTCTATTAATTGGTTAGTTTACTCGAAACCTTGGGAATGTGACAAGGTGACTTTTCCCTTGATGTGCTTATGGAGAACAGGCTGGTAGCGGTCGATCCGTAGGGAGGTACGCCGCGAGCTGAAGCTACATTCAGCGGTCAACTCAACATCGTGAGGATGATAGTACGACCGACAATTTTATGTGTATGCTGTACGCGGTGTATGCTGTACTTGGTGTACACTGCACTTGGTATATGCTGCACTCAGTGTGAACTCATGATGATGGCACGGAGAGATAGAGAGGGATGACTTAACTTTGTATTCTTGCGATGAAGGTAGAGTTGTTGACGAGAAAGATGGAGATGGGAGATGTAGCTGAGGACAGGATGGAGGATACGAGCGGATATGAGAAATCCGGAGTACCACTTGCATGATAGCGTTTGGAAGATCTCGTATCGGTGTTATTACCCTCCGGATTGGGACTCATACCTGCCATATTGGCGATGGTCAATTGACTAGCACACGAAATTCTCTCAAGACCCAGTTTCTCATGATGATTTTCCCCATCTCCTCTGATCTCTCTCTTCCTTGTGCTCAACTCGACCATCACCTAAGAACACGAAGTTAAGTCATCCCTCTCTATCCCTCGATGGCATACTCATGAGTTGACACCGAGTACAGCATACACCGAGTACAGCATCATCTCAAGATCAACAGGTTCCCGCTCCCAGCCAGTTTCTCAACTCTCGGCGGATGTTGCTGTACTCAACTCTCAGCATTCCCACAATTACAAGTTGCCAAAGGAATAGAGTGTCAGCTGCCGTCGCGTTTCCCTCCAAATTGACCACCTCCAAGTACTGCTCCAATCTGGCTCGATCATACCCTGCAACTGCATCTCCAAACATGCTCGATCAGAGACTCAGAGTGCATCACTGAGTTCACTCGATCTCGTCCTGCAAGTGCATGTCCAAACTCGCTCGATCACGGTCTCCCAGTGGATCTCTGCATCAGCACAATCTTGATCGGTCCGGAAGCCACACGCAAACCTCCCAGACAATCCGTGCTACCTCACTGTTGCTTCTAAGTACTTCTAGATGCTTCCAGACCCGCCTGGAGCTAAGTAAAGTGCTCTCACACTCTGCAAGAGCATTCTCAGGTGCTTCTGAAAGCACCTGCAGTTATGGAGATGCATTCAGGATGCTACACGATTTGACTTATAGGATGGTCAAATTTTGGAGCTCCTGAGACCTCAGCACAGATCTGTGGGAGGCTGCCAGAGCAGCTGAGACAGCTGCGTAGCTCTGGGGGAGACTTCGAGAGCAGCCGAGACCGCTGCATAGCACCGCGGGAGACTTGGTGCCATATTCTCGCAGCAGTGGTTCTTACATAGCCACAAGGGATTTGGTCTTATCATAATCGTCTTTGTTACAGTCACAAGATTCACTGCATCATATTACGGCATGCATCATGTAAGTCTCTCAGTATCTATACATATGGTCAATCTGGCCGCAAATGGTAGTCGAGCATAACCAGCGGAGCACCTCGACACGCCCATTGAGCGAACTTAGAGATGCACCACTTGCAGGCCATTGTGGTGAAACGATGGAGCTAGAAAGCTGAGAGCCCACCATCAACACTCCACCACATGTCTCACGACATCCAAATGGAATTCATGAGAAATAGCGCTGCTGCTTCGAGGAGGGTAGGAATCTGGTGTGAAGCAATGATACTACCGGGCATTGAGGATCCACAACATTGCGTGGATCCACGAAATCTGGGACAGAGCGAGTGAAACCAACAGTTGGGAAAGATAGAGTATATATTTTCATTGTATGAACAGATGAGATTGAAATGAGATGATGTCTATCTACTCCGGGGTCTGCAAAATATATACTCGCCATTACTCTGTCCACCTCCGTTACCCATGTATATCCGTACACCCACCATCGCTCCTTGAAGATGTACTTGGAGGCCGTCATCGAGCATTTTGGAGATGCGCTTGGAGACTGGCATCGAGTGAACTCAGAGATGCACTTGGAGGCCGGGATCGAGCAAGTTTGGAGATGCACTTGGGGACCAAGATCGAGTGAACTCAGAGATGCACTTGTATGCGGTGATCGAGCGAGTTTGGAGATGCACTTGGAGGCCATGATCGAGTCAATGTGGAAGAGTACATGGAGGGGGTCAATCTGGAGGTGGTAGTTTGGAAGGGAGGTGCGACGGGAGCTGAGACTCTATTCATTGGTTGACTGGTAATTGAGGGAATGTAGAGAATCGAGCACAACATGGTCAGCCGAGAGGTGAGACTGGCTGCGAGTGGGAGACAATTGATCTTGGGATGATGCAGTATGCGGTGCATGAAGTACACCGTGTATGCAGTACTCAGTGTATGCTGTACTCGGTGTATACTCTTGATCATGGCAAGGTGAGATAGAGAGGGATGACTTAACTTTGTGTTCTCAGATGATGGTAGAGTTGAGGACAAGAAAGAGCAAGAGGAGAGGAGATGGGGGATACCATCATGAGAAACTGGAACTTTGGACAATTTCATGTGCGAGTCAATGAAACCATCCCCCATACGGCAGGTACGATTCCCGATCCGGCGGGTAATCACACTCACACAAGATCTTCCCAACCCAATCAGGCAATTCGTACCCCTGATTTCTCATATCCGCTCGTATCCTCCACATTGTTCTCATCTTCATCCCTCATCTGTCTCTTTCCCATCCACAACTCTTCCATCATCCCAGAACACAAAGTTGAATTATTCCTCTCTATCTCTCCATGGCATGATCATGAGTTGACACTGAGTACAGCATACACCGAGTACAGCATACACCGAGTCCAGCATACACCGAGGCGCAGCATACACCGAGTACAGCATACACCCAAGATTGTCAGTCTTCCCTTCATTCTCATGATTAAAACTTGACCCCGGAATGTAGCTTCTGCATCCGGCGTGCCTCCTCACACAATCGACTGCAATCAGCCAACTCTCCATGAGAGGTCAAATATCAAGTCCCCTTGTCACATTCCCACGGTTGCGAGTTAACTAACTGATGAAAAGATTCTCAGCACCTGGCGCGCCGTGCATTGACCGACTCCCAGTACTAGGCAAATCTCGCGCGATCACCCTCTCCAAGCGTATCTACAAACTTGCTTGATCAGGGCCTCCAAGTGCATCTAAAGACTCGGTCGACTACGGCCTGCAAGTTCGCACGATCATGGCCTCCAGTCCATATCTCCAAATTCGCTTGATCTCGGCCACAAAGTGTATTTTCAAACTTGCTCGATTATGGCCTCCAAGTTCGCATGATCATGGCCACCAGAAGTGAATATCCAAACTCGCTCGATCACAATCTCGGAGTGCATCTCTAAGTTCACTCGATCACGGCCGCTAAGTGTATTTCTAAATACGCTCAATTACTGCCTCCAAGTGCATCTGCAAAGCTGCTAGATGACGGCCTCGGAGTGTATCTCTGAGTTCACTCAATCGTCATTTTCAGGCGCACCTCGAATTGCTCTCAAGCACTGCCTGCAGCCAGTCCAGATATATACCGTGTGTAGATTGGTAGCTATATAGATACATAGATGAGAATACAAACTGAATACCTGAGTTTTAAAAATCATTGAATGATAAGTAGTAGCTATGATATCCAGGCGCACCAGCAGCATTCCGAAAGGAGATGTTGTTTCTCCCAGACTGCTCTCCTGTGATTCGAGGTGCTCCAAGGCTTGTCGCCGGCGCTCCTTGGTGCTCCCAGAGTTGTTGTCGGCGCTTCCAGACTTGTTGTCGGCGCTCCCAGGCGTGTCGCCGGTGCACCCAGTTCCTCAAAGGTGCTGCGAAAGTTCTCTCCGGCGCTCCGAGGTGTACCCAAACTTATCACAATCACTCCCATGGTATTCCTGTACCAGTCATCAGAGATCCCAGTTACTCTGAAGGATAGCCGGAATGCCCTCCTAGGGCCTGATACTCTCCTGAAATTGACACATCTAAGTTTACACTCCACATCCTCTCAGACACTCCTGGAGGCTTTCAGTGACTAAAATTCATTTTGCTGATGTGAGTTCACTCAATCTCGGTCTCCAATTGCATCTCCAAACTCGCCCTTCCACGGCCTCAAAGTGAATCACCAAACTCGTACCATCATGGCCTCCAACTGCAGCTCTGAGTTCACTCGATCTCGGCCTCCAAGTGCCTCCCCGAACTCGCTCGATCACCGCCTCCCAGTGCATCTCTGAGTTTACTCAATGTCGGTCTCCAATTGCATCTCCAAACTCCCTCGATCACGGCCTTGAGGTGTATCTCTGAGTTCACTCAATCTCAGACTCCAATTGCATCTCCAACCTCGCTCGATCACGGACTCGGAGTGTATCTCTCAGTTCACTCGATCCTGGCCTCCAAGTGTATCTCAGACCTTGCTCGATCACCGGCGCTAAGTGCATCTCTGAGTTCACTTGATCTCGGCCTCCAAGTGTATCCCCAACCTCATTCGATCAGGGCCTCCAAGCACATCGTTAATGAGCGCCGGTTGGTGTATGGAGATACAGGGGATGCGGAGGTGGAATGAGGGACACGGAGTACATATTCGGGAGACACCGGGGTAGATAGATATCATCCCATTGTCATCTCACTCGCTCTTTCCGAGATTCCATGGATCCTCATGGCCGGGTAGTATCATATCTTCTCACCTGCATCCAATGCCCCTCGAGCTAGAACTGCTCTTTCAAACAAATTCAGTTTGGATGTCGCAAGAGGTGTGGCAGAATGTTGATGGTTGGCTCTCTGTCTTCTAGCTCCGTTGTTTCACATCAACAGCCTCCACGTGGTGCATCTCTAGGTTCTCTCAATGGGTGTCTCCAGGTGCTTTTCCGATTATACTCGACTACCATCTGTGGCCAGATTGACCATATGTATATATATAGAGATACTTAAATAATGCATGCCATATTATGAGGTAGCGAATCTTGTGAATGTAACAATGATGAATATGATAGATGACATGCTTTGTGCTTATGGAACCCTAAGAACAACTGTGTTGAGCATATGGCACCAAGTCTCCCGCAGAGTTGCGCAGCAGTCTCAGTTGCTCTTGAAGTCTCACGTTCCTCAAAATTTTTCTATCCTAATAGTCAAATCCCGTAGGGTTCTCAATGCACCTCCATAACTGCAGGTGCTTTCAGCAGCTTCCGAGAATGCTCTTACAGAGTCTGAGAGCACTTTGCAAAGCTCCAGGGGGGCCTGGGAGCATCTGGAAGTGCTTAGAAGCACTGGTGAGGGCTACCGGAGTGTCTGGGAGGTTAGCGTATGGCTTCCGGACTGATTTACATTTTCCTGATGCAGCACTGCTTCAGTTTCACGACAATGCTCTAGTCTTGGGCAACCACCGGTTCCCAGCACAAGCACATGCAGGTGTAGCTTGGGAAGACTTCTCTGCTGCAGTCAAAGAGGCCTTTATCCCTCCCGATGCTGTGCCCAGGTTGACTTGGCATTGAGTGTCACCACAAATAAATGGTCGCCAGTGTGATCCCAGTTTTAAGGAATGTTTGCGAGTGCTTTGACACCAGCTGGAACCCCATGCGCCACTTTCTGAAAAACGCCTTTACAACTCCTACCAGTTCAATCTTGAGAGCAACCCTCAAATGTCCAAGGCTTTGAGTAAGAAATTGGGAAGTCAGCCTACAGTGTCGCTGCACGACATTGCGGATGACATCTCTCAACTGGATCCCATGCTTAACTCCAAGATGGAACTGACCCAAGTGAGTTTTGAAACAATTGAATGCAAACAGAAAGCAGGCAGTGGCAGAGGAAGCAAGGACCAGTGCTGTTATGCATGTGGAGAAGTGGGGCACCCTGCCTGCACATGCGCAAACAAAGAGAAGGTCTAGGCTGCATGGAAGGAGAAGAAAAGGCTGGGAACAAAGGCACCGAGAAAAAAGAAAAAGATAAACATGTGATGCTCAGAGGTTCCAGTGGCAGTGACAAGAAAGGCGGCTACGGAGGCGGAGGTGGTGGATGACAATAGAGTCTCTGTTTTGCCCAGACCTCAGTAGAAGAAAATGAGAATGCCATGTTGCCTATGGTGCAGGAATTGTCCGACAGTGCAAGTGATGATGATCTTGATTTGGATGATTTGGGCTCTGGAAATAGCAATGGGAGCAATAGCTGCAAATTGACTCCTTAAAACTACAACTACTACTGTATCTTCTATAAAGAAAAAGTTACTCGTTATCCTCCTCTCAGATTCAATAATTATGATCCCTCAGACCTTCTTCATTTCGATGGGAAGCTCCAATTCAAGAAGGGAGATGACACATATAGTAGTTTAGCAGTCAAGACAGTCAAAGATGATGGTGCATCAGAGAATTATGTGAGAAGAGAAACAATAGAGAAGTTAACAAAGAAGGGCACAGTGCTGGAGAAGGGAGATGGCAGCTGGATGCTCATTGAAACCGCCAATAATTGGGTAGACAATGGAATTGGAAGATGATACCAAGTGCACCTGAAACTCAGGCTCCGAGATGAATGTTAAGTATGTATTGGGTGGATCACCATCTAAGATGTAAAGGGATTCAATATCATCTTGGGAAAGCGTTGGGTTCATGATAGTCATGGAACACATCATATCATCCACTGCACCAAGACGATGTGGATAACGCAGGGTGGTGTACCATGGGATGACAGGCAAAAGGGAGCCCGAATCCACTCCCTCTGCAGTCTGCAGCCAGATGTTGATCTGGATGGGGATATTCTCTACAAAGCTGCTTCCACCAGGTGCATTGAAATTGTTGATGAGAAGCAACTCCATCGCACAAACCACCACCTTGTGCCTACAGTATTCATGGTTGGCATGTGATATAATGCTGAAGAAACACTTGAGCTCAAGGAGTCGCCGCATGAATTTCGAGAACTGCTTCCAGATTTTGAGAAGTGTGGCCAGTTTGCTGAACTGTCTTATGAAACAACATGGAGTAAACCGCAATGCGGCATTGAAATATCACCAAAAAATGATAAGAAGGCTCCGTACCGACCCCCATACTCACTGTCACCCAAGGAAGTTACAGAGCTAAAAGTTCAACTAGAAAAAGCACTTCAGAATGAATCGATTTGCCCAAGCAGCAGCCGTTATGGCTTTCCAGTACTATTCGTACCAAAGCAAGATGGGGGCTTGAGAATGTGTATAGACTACCATGCCATCAGCTGCATTACCAAAAAGAAAAGATACCCATTACCCCATATCGAGGAACTTGTGCACCCATTGAGTGGATTATCATACTTCTCACAGATTAACTTAGCTTCGGGATATCACCAAATTAGGATATGTGTGGGAGATCGACAGAACACTGCGTTATCAATGAAATATAACCCCTATTAGTGGAAAGTTCTACCATTTTGACTAGGCAACTCACCTAGCCAATTTATGCAAGTCATGAACCATCAGGTTGGATCTAACCCGGAGTTGAGAAAATTTGTTGCCACCAACCTTGACAATGTCCTAATCCATAGTTTGATGAGACGAGAGCATATGGACCACATGTGAGTAGTGCTCCAACTGTTACTGAAAGCTGGCCTTAAGCTAAAACAATCCAACTGCGAGTGGTTCCAAAATGAAATTGCGCATTGTTCTTTCCAGATCAACTAAGGAGGAGTATATGCAGTGGAGTCAAAGATGGAGGCAGTAGCTAAATTGCCTCAACCTGGGAATGCGAAGGAAGTCTGGGGTTTCCTTGGACTGACAGGCTACTACAGTAAGTTCATTCGCCACGGTGCCCACATCACGTTGCCCATTTACTATAAGGGCAGATTGGATATACCGGGCAAGATGGGAGGCTGACATGGTGAGCCATGATTGAGTGATGTCAGAACTGTACGTTTCGCTTGGTCCAAAGCACCAGAGCAGGCTTTCAAAACAATAAAAGATACCATCTGCATGGCTCCTGAGCTGGCACTATCAAAGGAAGCGGGTGAGTATGTACTGAAATGTGACATCAGCAAGTATGCAGTTGGAGCAGTACTATTACCGAGGCGACAAGATGGAGAGACTAGAGCAATTGCCTTTTAGAGCAGGAAGCTAACGAGTGCACAGACGGGATGAGCGTACTGTTAGCAACGGGTCCAAATTCCTGGTTCGGTTCCGGGTCCGGTTCCAACCTCGAACCGGACTGTTGTAACGGGTTTTGCCACACAAAAACCCAGAACGTTGCGATTGAGCCAGTTGTACAACCAAAATCCCGGCGTTTCAACCTCACAACTTTCGCTCCAATTAAGTATCTGAGTTCTGATTGTATCGTGACATGATCAGTACATAGATTGTGTATTAGTAGCCGCTCTTTCCCCTCCCGGTTTCAGAAATGCGATGCGACCAATATTCGTTGTGTCGGTATCGAAAACCCGCAGATTTCCCATCAAATTTGGCCTTATTTCACAGCGACTCAACAAATAGTGGTCGCATCGAAATTCTGAATGCGGGAGGTGAAAGAGTTGCTAAAACTGCACAATCTACGCACTGATCATGTCATGATTCGATCAGAACCCAAAAACTTAATAGGAGCCAAAGAACCGCGAAAGTTGAAGGAAGTGTAATATGGAACTGTGGGCCGGTTCCAAGCCTGCCGAAAACCGACGGGTTTATGTCCAGTCCGGGTAACACCCTTGCCAAGACATAGCGGGTCGGGTTTTTGCCAGGTCTGGAACCGATCCGAATCGAACTGCTGGCCAAAAACCGGACCGCTGGTGGGTTACCCTGACCCGTTGCTAACACTAGATGAGCCACATATGATGGAGAACTCCTAGCAATTCAGGCCGCATTGGGGAACTGGCACTACAACATGCATTCAGAAAGAAATTTTACAGTCCCTACAGACCATACCTCTTTGAAACACAATCTGACACAACCCTGACTCACAGCACGACAAGTGGACTACTTAGCAACTTTACAACATGATACCTACAACATCTGGTATATCCCACGCATGAAGACTCAGGCAGGAACACCCCCTGAAGGCATCCACTCTGGCTACGATACGACAGGCATGGGATCACAGCCACCATGTTGGCTTTATGTTCCGATGCCCCTAAGAAACAGAATCCTCCGGGAAGTACATGATGCTGCAGTGGGAGGCCATTTCTAAGCAGCAAAAACATATATGGCGATGCGGCAGCACTTCTTCTGTCCAGGGATGTAGAACGGAGTGCAAGATTACACAAAAGACTGACACATGAGTGATAGTTAATCATTGGGCTGCGAAAGTAGTGGGCTTGCTAAAACCACTAGCAGTTGCATGAGGCAGCTGGGAGCATGTGGGGGCAGATTTCATTACTGATGTGCCAACATCTTTGAGAGGAAACGACTGCATTGTGACCTTCATTGACCACTTCTCCAAACGAGCCTATTGCATGCCCTACACTAAGACCATTGACACAGCCAAGTTTGCACAGCTATGCTTGGAGGCAATCATGCGACGTCCTGTTGTCCACTGAGAGATCCCTAGTGACAAAGGCACTCATTTTACGCCAGATGTCTGGGCAGAAGTAAGCAGTTGCAGACTAAGCTGCTGATGTCAATGGTGTTTCACCCACGAACAGACGGGCTGTCAGAGTTCTCGAATAAGCAGGTCACATCGTATCTACAGGCTTTCACCACTCGCCATCAGGACCAGTGAGACACCAGGCTTTCACTTGCAGAATATGCATACAACACGTCTATGCACTCATCCACCGATCGCAGTCCATTCGAACTGGATCTAAGATACACACCACCTCTTCCATGAGTCTTCATGGTGGGCCAATGGAATCATGACAAAATGTGGAGCCTGGAAGGTTCAACATTCTTTGAACCATTGCAGGCTTCATTGCTAGATGCCCAGGACTGCCCCTGCAAGGCACAAGCCGGCCGGACAGCTGAAGCAAACAGAAGCCAAAGGCTGTGCACCCTTAAAGTCAGACACTTTGTGATGTTGAGTACTAAAGACCTGCCAATGAAATATGAGAATCATGTCCCTTCTCGGCAGAATCTGCAGCATTCATGGGCCGGACATCATAAGATCATTAAGTTCTGTGAACCCAATACCGTTGAATTGGAATTACCAGCAGATATGATAATCCACAATACCATAATTGTCAGCAAACTTAAGAAGTAGACTGCAGATCGAGCGTAAGAGAAGACACCTCCTCTGCCCATTTGAGCTGCACCAGGTAAAGATAGCACGATTCACCATTCATATGTCATGGAAGCGGTTATCTCGCATCACAGGGCACCAGTCATCAAAGTTGGCTACAAGTATCAGATCACCCGGGAAGGCTACGATGAAATAACCTGGGAACCAGCCATCAATCTCTCATACCCATTGCAAATGCTTGATGAGTACAAAACACAACATGGTTTGGGAGAAATGAAGGTTAAACAGAAGAGGAAGGGCTAAGGTCGTGGAGTCAATGAGAAATACATTGTTTTTTTCTTTCAAGATGTATCGCAAACTTTGTAGGAGGAATGTAATGTGGCGAGAAAGGAAGGGTACACATAGGATGTGGCTGTGCGGGACATATGGGCCCGAAAGGGAAATATGCGTATCCACGTACATTGAGTGGATCGGTGGGAGGATAAGAGATCGCTCACTTTGTAAAGGCATACGCCCGTGTATGGCCTCGTAGGAAGGTATATCAGTAGATACGGTTGCACACGTGGATGTCAATATTGTAGAGTAGTATAAAGGTAAGGTATGTAAAATTATCGCTAGAGATCTAAGGCTCGTGGCGAGCCGACTATATAAAGCGGGTATTACCCGGCCCTGGACACGTCACGTGCAGCCGTGCCGTTACACACTTAGACAGAGAATAGACCATCATCACTTTATACTATCACCTCTTGTCCAGTGTTGTCCAAGCACTGGATCATTCATTTCCAAGCCTCCACCCTCTCTGGCTGCATCTATCCAGTAAGGATTTCCCAGGAAAGAAACAGTTGATTGTTCCTAAATGTAGCCTTCCAAATGTTCTTCTTTATCAGCTGAAACAGAACTTGTTTCGATGGTATCATAAGCATCTAAATGGTCGGGTTCAAATTCAAGACAAGGGATTCCAGCCAGATCATGGAGACTCGTTTGGAAAGTGCAGTCGTTGTAGTATTGTGCATTTGAATATGGTGATCAATGTTGGTACCTGCGGATATCACAACCGGCAAGCTGTCTCTGATTGCCAGTGCAATCGTCAAAAATAGGGGTCCAATGGTTGTTGCGTGCTAAATAAACCAAACAGGAAACAGAGCAAGGTTTGGAACAACACATACACCCTGTAGACGGGTATACACATATTCAGTATCAGGTATGAGTTGTAGGATGCCATTGTAGTCTACCAGGTGGGGTCGGGCATAGGTGATATTGGGAACAATCCGGTGATAGTGTAATCAACAGAAAATTGTTTTCGATGCTTGTATTGAGTAATCAAAACCAGACAAAAGTCATACCTGTTTCCAAGTTGTCTGTTGCATTGCTATACAAGAGAACAACTAAAGAGAGAAGAAAAGGAAATCCACCAACACCAAACAATCTTTTCTTTATATACAGTTTGTCTTCCACCCTCAAACCATCTCTTATGCTCGGATGTACCATTCAAATCTTTCTCCATGTTCTTACTCACCACCGATACAACTTTTTTCAATACAACCTTGCCACATCATCCAACATTGCAACACCTCAGACTACATCCTAATCATAATACATAATCCTGCCACCATACCCACATCTTGCAACATCTCCCCCTTTCTGTAACACTAATTCCTTACCACCCTCCATACTCATACTACATACCTTGCACCATACCATCACTCGTAACCCAAGCTGTGACACCTCTAGTGGTTTGTTTTTCCACCATGTTATGGCAGATGAGGTTCTTGGTTTCTCTGCTGCAGCAGCCGCTGGCAAAGGAGAATCTGGGGTGAAGACTTGAGGTTGCTTCTTTTGAGGTATAGTGGGAAAAGTAATACCTGGCCGTGGGTTATCAATTGGTAGGTAGTCAAATGTGGCAATCGAATCATATGGTGATGGTGTGTTTACCACAGTTTGATACATATATACTGAAAACTTGTTCAAAATGTATCTCCATAAACCCTATATACACTGTACTTGAGCCTGAACCGAGGCCAGGTAAGCGGCTGGGGCTTTAGTGGTGATAGCGAGGGTCAACCACGTGACCCCGGAAAAGATCGCTTACCGTCTGGAGCGAGACAAGTGCGCGACCTTCATTGCCTTCAGTACTGCATCATAACTCACACAAAGACCACATTGATACAAGGTTTCTAAAGTGCGCTTCGATATATTTGTCGCATATAGTAACACACTGAGTACACCTTGCATTATATTACAGCTTTTCTTGCGCGCATATGCAAGCATTTGAATAGATATAATGCTAATAAGACGTCTATTGCGCTGCACCTACTACACTCGAATAAGAAAGTGGCTGTTGCAACTATTGTGCTTCCCTTGATATGACGGATTGAAACTTCCACTGTCTGAATTTCTGTATTTGAACGGTTTGCTGTTCGGTACATATTTCCTGTCGGCATCTGTTGCCGCGTCGTTGTGTCGGCGGTGAGCATTGACCATTGACGTGGTTGCTGGTCCGTTGAACTAGAGCTCTGCATCCACTCGCTGCAACTGACTCATCCTCCCACAACTATATCGATCACGCCCTCCTCTCATCTTTCCCGACTCGCTACTGCTGCTTGTGCCAGTCCACTCACTCACCCACTCACTCATTCACTCACTCAATCTCACACCATCGCCTTACATTCCACCTCTCACCCACTCTACCCACGCAATCAATCACTCATTCACTCACTCACTCACTCACTCACTCAATCTCACACCTTCGCCTTCCATTTCACCTCCCACCCACTCTACCCACGCAATCAATCACCCGCTCTTTTGCGCACCACCACCACCACCACCACCACCACCACCACCACCACCACCACCACCACCACCACCAATCACCCCCCTCACCACCACCACCAATCACCCCCCTCCACAATTCTTTCCCTCCATCTACAGTAATTCCTCTTTACTTTTCCCCACTCGCAAAGGAGCAATTAAATCCCACGAAATCCCCCTGCCATGCCATCCGTCGCACCCCCTCCCACATCAGAATCCCCACATCCCAGTACTACCACGACTCCGACCTCGTCCGAGATCAAGCCGCCCGGTAGGCAGTGCATGCGACCACCACAACCCGATAACATCAACGACGACGACAACGAAGACGAAGACGAAGACGAGGAAATTCGTACACGGCTACGACATCGACGTCTAGAGTTGGATCACGAGATTGAAGTGTTCAAGACACGGAAAGACGCAGAGTATCGGCGGTTCGAGGAGTCATTGTGGGCCGAGGTTAGGGCGAAGGTCAATAGCAACAACGACCAGTCTACAATCGGGAAGGGTATTTCTAGCCACCAGGTCACCATCGATCTTGCCGGTTCGCTACTCGAGGAAAAGCTTCAGGATACGTTCCGTGAAGCTACTCTATCTACACCGACGCCATTGAAATCACCGCCGTTCGAAAAGGAACTACAAGTGGCCGGCCTGTTCGCCCCGTGTTACTTACCGCTGCTGGAAGACAGACCTAGAGATCCGCCGCCCCTGCTGTCACCCACCACCACCGCCGAGCTCGCAATGGATGCCGGTGAAAATGAGAATTCCTCGTCGCCCCCAAAGAGCGCGGGTTCATCGCCGGAATTGCCTGCGGTCCCTCTTGCGTCCTCGCTAAAGTCGTCATCAGAAAGCTACTTTGATACACCCGGCAGAGGACGCTCCGGTCGAAAACCGAAGTCACCTAAGAAAGTGACGTTCCAATTCGACGATGAGAACTCTGTGCCGTCGCGAAGTAGTCCACCACCTACAAAGGTTGTGTGGTCGTTTGGGGGAACGGAAGATGAGGATGACTACGAGGATGACGCATCTCGGGAGCTGCACACGGCGGATGGGAGAGAGGAGTCTGGGAGGGGTTACGATGATTACTCACCGGAGGATCGGAGTGTAGCGCAGCAGATGGAAGATGTGGCAATGCCAACTGCGGTCTCCTTTCCGATTACTAGGAGTCAGGAAAATCCTTGCCATTTCCCCAGATCTCACGGCGATCAGCTTGTCACGCCCCTGGCGTTTGGTACATTTGATGCTGACAATGGCTCGGGTGCCGCTACTGTTTCACCCAGTAGTAGCCTAAGCCCCAAAACTGAAAACTGGACTTCTCAGCTCAACTCCAGCCCTACCAACGGTAATATGGGGATGACTGGTGATGACGATGATGACGCTCTTTTCGATCTTGACGAGACGGTTCCCGATCAGCCACAACAGACTCCTCCACACAGGGACCTCTCTCCATTGATCGAAGCAGCGATGGCGGCTCAACAGTTACCCTCATCGACCAACGTGCTCAATCTCCCGTCCCCACTACGAGCATCCTATGGTGCCGCCATTCCACTACCCGGGTCGGTGGATCTAATATCGTTCGGCAAGTCTCCACTAGCCTCGTCCGCCTTCCAGCCGAAATACACCAGCGCCTTCAGCACCTCATTCACCCTTGCCCCAAAACAACCCGACAGCCAACCATCTGCGCTGAAACCAGCACCCGTCGCATCATCCCTTCCGGCTACTTCAATGTGGGGAAGCTTCACCTCACCCCGACTAGAAAATGGCCGGTTCCGTCGTCGCAGCATCAACAAATACGTCCCCTCCCCTCCGCCAGAAGAAGAGACCTTGGCCATTCGATCCCCCGAAACCATCCCCGAAGACGCGCCAATATCACCCTTCGGCACATCGATGCCAGTAACCATCACCCCTCGCCTCTCTTCCCTTCGCTCCCCGCCAGCGTCTACCTCCCCCCTTAAGCATTCCCCTGCTCCCCCCACCACAACCCTCTCATTCGACACGGCCGAGGCACCCACCACAGTCGAAGCATCCCCACCGCATAGCTCAGAAGTCGATAGCTATCTACGCACAGCACGCTTCCCGTCCGCGAACGGCGGGATGATGTCGCCGTACCGCACCAAGTTCGCGCAGGAGCTAGCGCAACAGGCGTTACTAGATGGCGACGACGTAGGGGAGAGTATTGTTGGTGGCGTAGACGGATGTACGGGGTTGGACCCAGAGAGTTTTAGTGTCAGGGCGCATCACGGAAGGAATAGTAGTTTTGCGAGCCCGGCGGGGGCGGGGAGTAAGAGGTGGAGCTTAAGTGCGAGGATGGCGGAGGAGAATGAGATGGAGGCCAGAGCGAGGGGTGGGCTGTAGTGCAGTGTGTGTGGGTGAAAGGAGAGACGGATACATAATGGTTATTTATCGTGAGTACCTTGATGGGGAGTGTGATCTTTTTTCCGTTTTTTGTGTAGTAGGGTAGGTGACATGCATGGCTAGGTGTTTTTTTGTTTGTTTGACTAACTTTTTTCATGAAGGTTGACCTTGCAAATCTAACTATGCGATATGATATGCGTACACAAGCTTGGATCCGTAGGAGAGGAAGGGGGAACTGTAAATACAATTAACTTGGTATTGGTGCGTTTCTATGAACATGATGCGGAGTGTTTCCGGACGGTCATCTTTCAAGGTCAACTTTGACCTTCCGGAATCAACACCAATATCGAAAGCACGGTTAATGGGTGTGGTTCCTGTTGGGTGACACATGCATGCCCAAGTATCTGCTAAACACATACCACTTTCACGGTAACATCCTGAAGTTTTCCCATTACTGATAGCTAGCGGGGATAATGGATCTCGCTTGACTGGATGCACTGCAGGCTGGAGACAATGTGGCAAGAAACCTGATTTCAGGTTCTGAACACTGTAGCTACCGTAGGTAGTTACGAAATTGAAGGTCTCGTGTTGAGAGCCTTGGGTGGCAGTCAAATTACAAGAGAGGGAGCCACTTGTTTCTACATATATAGAGTGGACGGTAGATTCTAAAATTAGTATTGCTTCTGGAATCTCATACCGCCTGCCACTCATTTTCAATCGTTCAATTAAATACTGGTATTGAATGGACCCCACCAAGATTCGATTTTCAGCAAGCAATGGTCTTGCCAGCTGAACCATCTTACCGTATCCCTTTGCCGGTACCGGGCCCAGCAAAGGGCCCACTTTCGTGTGTGCTGCACCTTGTCGCTTATAACAACACAGCCACCCACTTAAACCCCCCCCTAGAATATTATGAATTGAAAGATAACTAGTAGAAGTTTCTATTTATGAATTCTTGTAGCAGTGTGACAAGTTCTGTGGTGCTGAGTTGCATATAAATAGCAGTACTTTGGAGATTGTGAAAGTACCATCCTCCAGCCCAGCGGCAACCACCTTCCCACTTCCCATCTACCACACCACAACAACCATGAGCAGAGAAGCCCTCAGACCTTGGAATCTTAATGTCAACTACCTACCCCCACCACATATACTCTCATCTCATCCATCCTCACCAAAAAATGTTAAAAACAAAGTGCCAAGTGTTGCATGATGGATAATCACTCTGGTCCAAAGTGTACCTCCTCCCAACCACCACCGCCACCTACAGTGGTACAGTACTAACCTGACATTAAAGCAGATAAGTCTTCACCCACTACAGAAGCGCTTCCTGCAATGCTCAACATTCATGATAATTATAGCTCCTGAGATGAAGTGTACATTGAGCCAGCTGGTTTGATCACAGCTGATCACTCAGCCATGTGGCATAAGAAAACCCTCAAAAATCCAATTGAAAATTTGACAGATCTTCCTGTGCTTCGAACATTTGACTCTTTAAATCCTATTGTACCCCCTCACGGAGCATGGAACCAATTGCCCATTTTGTTTTCTGTACTGGTTACCATGACTCTAATTCAAACATTCAAACTCTTTTGTACCAACTCAATTATAGGACAGCCTGTAACTAATGCCACATGCTATGCCCAGCAGCAGCTTCTTGGGCCAGCAAAGGAGCAGCAACCTTCCTGGTAGCCAGTTACTGCTCAGGAGCTTAATATCTGGCTGGCAATTCAAATTCATCTGGGTCTTTTGGAGTTCCTCCTGACAGGTACTGGATGAAGGATGGTGTTTACCTTCCCAAGGATGGATTACCACCAGCAGCCTACTTTGGCAAGACTTGCTTTCAGGAGATTCCCTGCTTCTTCCTTGCGTCTCCATACAATTCACCAACTGAAACTCCTGAATACTTGCTTTTTTGGCTCTCATCAATAGCCTCATAATGTATCAAAATCTTGCAGCAAATAAAGTACCCACTGTGGAGCACTTTGACTTCCCTCTCTCCATTGTGCGTGACCTTCTGCAAGCTGGAAGCTCATCCACAAAGAAAAGTTTCTCCCACATTCCAGCTTCAAAAAAAATTACTTGGCCAGCTCCCACCACACATTCTGCCATGCCCCTACTGCCTACCCAGATAGTTTCCAAGTACACCCCCATTCTCCTCTGCCAAATAGTACCAGGAATGTATTCCCCACTTTGGATGGAAAGGATTGTTTCCTTTACACGTGGAGAGGAAGTCATGGTGGTAGTGGTGGTGGAGCAGACATGAAAACCAGCATAATGTGCAAGAATGGCAATGAGGTTTTGTATTTCACACCCAAATGAAATTGTTTATATGAATTTCAGTATATGTAGAGTATTTTTCTTTATTCTGAAGGCATATGGCTGGATTGAAGTTGTGTAATGTGTATTTTAAAAGTGGGCCCATTCATGGGCCCAAACCTGGTTATCAGCAAAGGGATAACTGCAATTTTTGATTTTCCACTAACAGTTCATACCACAGATTCTTTACTATATTCAAAATCAGAGAATATGATACAAAATATGGCAATAATTGGAATAGTATCAAAATGTAGTATAAAGATACTTCTATTTTAATGTTTGGATTCAAGTAGTAGATATCGTTAAATTGCCATGAAACTACTTTTACAGTTATCTTATACAAGCCGGGAATGATACTATATTCCAAAATGATATGGTTATTCTATTCTCCCATAGAAACCGAGTTCAAAATGGTTATTGTCACAAGCTGTGATGTTAGTACTACGGCAATTGGCTGAGTGGTACTATCGACTACTGTAAATTGGAGAAAAATAGTATATGAGTATTGGAGTAAAGCTGGAGTCCAGGCACTGCATATCCAAGTGTCATCTCATATCACTCTATGTATGTAGCATGATATATTAGAGCAGTTTGCCATGTTTCTATAGCAATCCAATCAAGTAAATACCATATGATCTTCCCATTGCTATATATACCAGTTAGAATATTAGCTAGAATGGCAAAAATATGTTTAAGGCAAAGTAATTGAAATATACAGTATATAGTTCAAATACAAACTGATATTTATTATATTAATAGTACAAAATATCACATATACTATTGTATATATAAACTAGAATACACAAAAGTGTAACAATTCAAATATAATTACTATTACCCAACAATTAATACCCATCAACTCCTACTGAAGAATTGAATCTCTGAAGTATCATGTACATAAGATAAAAATGACATTTAATAATACTTTCTGTTAAAATATATTTTATGATTTTCATAATATTGTTGATTTTCTACTGCTGATTTCAATATACTTAGAGTGTGGCAGTGTATTTAATTTTTGTAGATTTAAAAATACCATCTAGTTTTATTACTATTGCGTTCCATTAATATTAACCTGTAGTTCTGTTTAATTAATGCATCAGCAAAAAATCATTCCGTCCGGGCGGAATGGCTCCGTCAGAGCCGTCAGAGACACCCCGGTGGCGGCTTACTCCGTGCCTGGCGTCAATACCACCTGTCGCGTTGCATATCGCCGGCCGATCGCAATTTCACCGTTTCTTCCCGCTCTGTCGGTTTCGTATTTTAAACGAACACTCTGGTGTTGAAGGCCTACTGTGACCATAAGTAGGAATGGGTTCATTGGGCACGCGCTTGCATCGGGATTGCAATGCGATGGGTGACACTGCGAAAACCTCTCCTCGCGTTCCTTCTACCTGCGCGCAAAATGCAATTCACTCTTTAATAATTATACACATCATTCCAAGTCGCCAGATCTATGTGGCTATTGACAATCCATTGCTCGTTCCGTCCGTCTCCTGTCTTACTACTAGTCGCTATCCCTGGAATTACTTGCGTGCAGCCGACAATGTTTCCCACGCTGAAAACTTGCAAAGCAACTGCTGCCGGTGCTTTTCTCACTTGTACAAATTTCGAGACGGGATCCAAGTTACCTGAGTTTTCAGGTATTGTGGTGAGCGCCAGGGCTAACCAGTACTCAACGAAAGCTCCATCCTCGTTCAGGAGCTTGATTTTGAATAGTTGTTGCAGTTGCCACGGGAGACGACCATTCAGCGCACCATAACATCTCCCTGGGCGTTGCTTTACCCACACCCAGTCGTTCGGTCGGTCCCCTCCGCGGCAGCTCTGGCTTCCTGTGCATGGCCAAATCTGAGATATGCGTTCACCTTCTAAACCCTCAACTTGAAACTTAATACCATGGTAAATACAGAGCTCCATTGCGTGCAGTTGTTCATCCGATATATACGTCTTGTTACAACTCTTATGCTTGAGAAACTGCCACATGCCGTTGTAAATTGTCACGCGGTGTGTTGCGTCTTGCGTATTGTCGAGTAATGCTCTGAAGTCTTTGATCATAGCGTCAGGATGCTTTCCATCACGGTGGTTCTGGGGTCCCATGAATTCGGGCTTCGCATATGACTGGGAGCTCAGGGGGGCAGCCAGATCAGCGCTGGAAGGGAGGACTTTGCAGGTGGCAGCGCTGTTCTCTCGACGCTGAGCGAGGGCTTGGAGATTGAGCTCTCGGATTTTGAAGCAGACAATGCGACGCTGAAAGGTGATTACTTGGGGCAGGTAGTTGAGATTGTGATTGGAGGCGTTCCAACCGTCCTTGGGATTTGTTTTATGTGCTTGTTCATGTCTCTCGGCAGAATCCTGTTGCAAGGCTCCGTATCGACAACTCTGTTCAACCCAGTGAGACATCAAGTGGATCCTCGGAAAGTTGGAGTCGGCATCTAACTCCTTGGAAACATCTATCTCGTGGCTGATATGATCCCGCCAGGCATTCATTTCGCGCCGCTTCTTGGATGGCGTCCATGTTTCAGCATTTGATTCCTCCTCTACCTTTCGCTTCTTCACGAGCCCCGTTCTCAGGGCATTGGCTTTGGCCTTTGCCTGTTTGCCGGCTCGGCCGAGCAAGAAAACATCTTTGAAGGTGTGAAAACGACACAAGGCATCTTCCATGTAGCTCAATGTTGCATCATCATGAGATTTATATAGAGTATACATATAGAATTCTAACAATGCCCGTGTGAACTCAATTGGGCGATGGAATATGGGACGCTGACCATGGCTTCCTCCTCGTAGAGACTGGGTTACAACTCCAAGCAGGTACCGGCTCATTTCCTTTATCTCCTTCCCATTCCATTGAGAAACTTCCTCATATGACTTAGTGTTTGGTGTCAGGTCGTGGTAAGCAGGCACGGATCACCAGATTGCATTGTACTTGTCGAGCCGTTCGTGCATGTTCATGAAGTGGAAAATCCACTTCTGGAGGTGATCAAGCATGCCGATCTGCATTGTATGGAGGAGGTCGGGCTTCGGGAGGTCGCTCACGATACAGGGAATATGTCGAAACACGTTGAATCCTCGGAGAACATGGCGCGATGAGAGTTTGGCATCGACTGCTTTGGTGTTGGCATCGCTGAGCGTGCGATATAGGTTGTGATCCCGCCGGGGGTGTTGCATGTCAGGAGGGACATAATCTCCAAGTTCGTTCTTTAGACACTCGCACCAAAAACAGACATGTCGCTTGAGATGATGTAGGTCGCTATACTCAGGGCAATCTGCAAGCCATGCTGCTAAAACCGGTTTGCAACGCCTGAAGTTGCCATCTACACAGAGAATGTTGCAATACACGCTCTCGGCGCTGGGATTTTGTTTAAAGGTGGGAGGGTGGAGTAACCACCCGAGTACCTCCTTCAGCACCTCTCTATTTGTTTTGCTCTGCTCATCCAGCCGCTTATGAGGAATATTGCGGTTCTTGATCGGAATCGGCAGGAGTGTGACTATTACGATGCTGTGCGTTGAGGGCATCTGGCGGAGCTTCGAAGATAGATTGCCAATTGTCATATACAGGCCACTCTTTCTTGTCGCCAGCAAAATTCGACAGATGCGTTCCATCGGACATGAAGATCTAGGGAACCGGTGTATCCCCCACTTGGAGCGTTGACTTAACGTCGGTTAGCACGTCATCATACTCGGGTATCTCTCCTTACCTGTGTCTGCCACCACCAGTCTGCAGTGTGCATTTCGGTATAGAGGTGTTTCGGCGGCGTAGCGCTTTCGAAGCAACGCTGAGTGGCGTTAATAAGATGCTCGGCGTACGCTGGCTGCCACATCAACCATCTCATGCTTTTGATGATGTCTCCACTCCTGTATTTGTTAGGGCGTTGGTGATTGTCATTCCATTTCATATCCTCGAGAGTGTGTAGTTCCCACTCCTCGAGAGCCAGATCATCTGGCATGCCAGCCACGAGCTTCTGGATGCCATCCCAGTTTTTGAAGCTTGGGAAACGCAGAGCGGTGTTTTCTTCCTTCAGCACGTTGTCATAGTACGTCTTCATGCCCTTCTTCTCGATCCCACACTGGATATATTTGTACACATCACACATCGCAAACAGGTAGTTGGGATTGTTTTGTAGGTTCGTCTCTAGGAAACCCTGAGCGTTGCGTTCCCATGGCTCCGTAATGTAATCGCTCAGCGGAGCACCAGCGCCGGGGTATGTTTCCATCCGCGGCAGAGGAGGTGGTGGTAGTTGAGACTCCGAGTCTGCGATTTTTTGAAGGTGTTCGAGGTAGGGAAACTCGTCCAAGTCTTCGACTGAATCTTTGTTAGTGTTGAATTCACGACGCTGAGCGGGTTCAACACGTCGGGGCGCGCTGCAAACAGTCAGAATTGTGTGGTGTGCAACTTGAAGGTATTCCGGATGGTATAATTTGATATGTTTAAGTCGGCAGCTGTCTGAGGTGAACTTCTTTCGGCATGAGGATTCGGGGCAACGGAACGGGGTCTTGTCTGGCATTGTTGACGACTCGGCAGGAGTGGAGTATTCACTGTAGAAAGGGACGAAAGTTGGTGCTGGGCCTGAGCAGTCTGGTGTGGGTCTATGCTCACGATACTTGAGAGATTCATTGAGCCTCAACACCATCACAAGGAGGTTCCTTACACGCCAGGAGTTGCAAAAACACTGCATGTGCGATGTCGCATAATACTATGAATACATGAAAAATAAACCCTGAGCAATCCAAAAACCTCGCGACATGTGTAATAATCAATGCCTGAGATAAATAGATTAAAACAAAGGAAATGAACAAGCCCACAACCCTAACCCAAACGACCAAAACCCCTCCACACGTGCCTTAATCAGTGCCTGAGATGAATAGATTACAGCAAGGGAAACTCACATGACAAGAACCCGACCCTAACCCGAACGCACGCCTCCTCTACAATGCGAGGACTCATTCACTCCTCGCCTACCAAGCCATCCAGGCGCACCTCAGGGAGGGGGACATCAGGGACAGGGACATCGGGGAGAGGGACATCCGGGAGAGGGACATCGAGGAGACTGTTGCCACCTGCGGATTCGCCGAGTAGCTGCTGATCCACATCGACATCCGAGGTGTTTCTGGCTGCCTCAGCTACTTGCAGAGTTGGTGCCGCTGGGCGAGGTTTTTGCGGCGTCACAAGCCACGAAAACTCCAGACCACTGAGGGTATGAGTCTCCGGAGTTTGTGGACGTGGGCGAGGCTCCGGGGTGTGTGGCAGTGGGGCAGGCGCCGGAGGTTGTGGCCGTGGGGTATGCTCGCGCATCTCCTGGCCTTGCTGAGGTAGCATGGTTGGCTGATCGTCGACCATGGTATCAGCATCGTCACCCGATGTATGTACCATCTCTCCCTGGCCAATTGTCCGAGGTTCTTTGCCATTATCCTCATCCTCATCCTCATCCTCCTCCTCAACCACCTCCTCTTCCTCCTTCTCATCTTCCTCCTCTTCATCTTCCTCATCTTCACCGTCCGTTTCCATGTCTACATCGCCGTCTGATTCAACGCCGTCCGGTGCATCCACATCATCCTCTATGCGGATATCCACATCAGCATCACGTTCTGAGTTATAGTCACCGTCCGACTCGGTAGAGTTGGTATCATCATCTGAGGAATTTGACATGGCAGGCATGGCTTCCGGCTCTAAATATACCTGCTCTAGTTAGCCCTCCGTGTCCAAGTCTGGCTCTGACATTTCCTTCTCCAACTTCAAAGCAACGGCACGAGAGATATCACCTCCCCCTGGGGTTTGTGTAACAATACCTTTCTCTTTACCGTTTCCCTTCCACTTCCCCTTCCCTTTCATCTTCCCGTCCTCTGTCTCCTTCCCTTTCCCCTTCCAATGCCGTGTTCCCTTCCCTTTCCCAGTCCCTTTCTCACCGCCCTGCGTGTCATCCTCACCCTCACCGTCGTCATTGTCATTGTCATCGCCTGGACGGCTTCTTCCACCGCTTGGCGCTCCGGGATCCACCCAGTTCTCATCATCATCATCCTCGTCGATTATTTCATCCCAATTCAGTGGTCTCAGGGCCAGGAAGTCGCCTGGTTCGTACTGCTGGCAGTATGGCGGCTCGATCTTTGCCCTGAGATCATCGCTACTGTACCAAGAGAAACGCTCACCGGCGCGTTTAACCTTCCCCGAGCTGGTTGTCTGCAGACTGGAGCGATCGACTTGATCCCCAAAGGCACAGGGGTTGTCCCACCTGCAATTGTTCATTTGGTCGCGGATTATGTCAAATATTTGCCCCATATATCAGCGGACGGCAGCCGACCACTCCCGAAAACGTGAACTCCTGCTCCTGCGGTGTGGCCACATCAGCTGGAATTGTGAAAAGTGGCGAGTCGTGAATGGATCAAGAAGGATTATATCATTAAGTGGTCCCATGCTCTCTCGTCCTTAACGCCGCAAACATTGTATATCCGGATGGGTCCACGGATGTGTTCCGAGATGAATCCCCTTATACGGTCCCGATCCAATGACAGGCGTCAATTTATAACTGATGTCGGCATCTTCGCCCAAGCCTTCCCCTTTCCTTTGCTGCTGCCCTTTGGTGCCATCGCTGGGAGTTGAAAATGAATCTACATCCGAAACGTTAGCATAATGATACAGTTGCATGTAGCGGAAGGAAGCCCAGAGAGAAAGTTCAAAGTTGTGTAGATCCTCGGATATGTGTTGGAACAGAAGGCGTTGTTTTGTGCATGTCACGTGATGTCGAGATTGGGACAATGTCGGTGTGTATCACACGGGAGGAAGAAAAAAAGGAGGTGTAGGCGGGAAGAAGGGATATATATAGTGGAGTTCCGGCGATTTCTTAGTTCAACTTGTGAGTTTTGTTGGTCAACGAACACAAAACGGCCCAGCCTTCATCTTGCAGAACTACCAGGCACCTCATGAATGACAAGCCTCGAGACGAGATTTACTACTCGCGGAGAGGACAGTTTATGGCGCCAGGCGTTGCGTTTGCATCACACATTCTCTTCACCGCTCAGACTTCGTGCATCTCGGAGCAAACTGAGTAGTTCTCAGGTTGTCCCAACTGTGTAACCATCCAACACGGCTACCAACGCCCAGCAGTGGAAAAAGCACAGGCAACTGATGTCATAGGATAGAGAATACGTCATTGTTTGCTCTGCGATGCTTTTAGCTCTGTCAACGGGGGATTCCCACTGGGAAGCTGAAGATATACACAATCGTTGGTTCAAAGTATTGTGCCAAGAACGAGTGCAATACGATGATAATCGCGCCAAGAAGGCATAAACACCCTTCAAGGGGTGCAAATCGACCTTCAGACATTGCTGTAACAGTGAATATCAATGCTGAGTTCAATCTGAGTATAATCTGATGGCAGTTAACCCCATGATTGAATGCTTTTGAAGGGATCTCGTCCCCGGGTATTGTGACGGTTTAGAGTCTAGTGTTGTCTACACTGCGGCTCTCTTTCTAGTCGAATCCCTCCATGGTCGCTCAAATCGGAGTCTCCCTCGCCTGCTGTTTCCTATGCACGCAGAGGAAATCATTCCCACAGTCTTAACATCAAACTTCCATATCGGATGATGTCTTCCCAATGCTCTCACCCTGTCACATCTCCGGTCATACGAAAAGCTCGAAGTCGTCAAAATTAACAAAAGCGTGGGCCTTCGGGCAATTCTCAACTTCCCCCTGCTAAGAGAGGCATTTCTGTACCGGCTGGCGAGAGGGATTCCTCTGAAGGAGGGAGTTCCATAGCCTCTACAATCCAAGGTCAGAACTCCACCCCCTCATCTTCGCTGAACAATTCTCGTGTTGCAGATATCACCCCGTCCGCTACACAGCGACGGTGAATAATTACTCCAACTGCCACGCCGGGTACAAGCAGTCATAACACACCAGCACCTAGCGGAACCTCACAGACAGAATCAACGCGACGCATTGTATCCAGCCCTGCATCCGGCATTGCTAGCACTCCCACTCCTCTCAGCGGTCTTGAAAACCTGCCTACCCCCATCCCCAATCCAGAAGCCCGCGCAATCATGACAAATCCACTGCAAACGCAAGCTACAGAAAGAAGTCAGAGACAGAGGCAGTGGCAATTGCAAACGCAGGCGGTGTCTACACCTCGATCAGTGGTCTCCGGCAGTCGCACCATCCATCGATTTGGTCACTCCGACATGACGCGCCTTGTATTTGCAACGGGCAGACTCCTGGAGCTCTGCATGTGGAATAGACGGCCATTTATGAGTGCAAGCAACTTGGAGACGGTAAGTTATGCAATGCGACACGTAGCGACAGCATTAGCTGAAGCCCCACACCGGTACATAATAGAGACGTACTGGATCACCGCAATGCAGCAAAACAACATTTGGTCCATAGCATTTGAGGCACGCACAAAGGAGATCTTGAAAGAGGTATGCTGAATCAACGGCCCACGTTGGATACTACATGCTCAAACCGGTACCAGGTTTGCGTACAAGTCGATAAGGTTAAATCCCATTTCATTCGATCGGCAAGGGACAATATAGCAGAGCTCTATGATCTCCACTGCTTTGAATCCAACGCAGAGTGTTTGTAATTCATTGATTCCCTTCTGGCAGACAATAAGTATCATTGTCCTTTAGCAGAGGGTGTGGAAGGTGGTGTACGCAGTACAAATCCAACTCAGAGAGTGTCAACAGCTGCTAACCAATGGCCAGCATCCACTTTGCTTCCTGGCGGAAGCGATCCTGCGGTTTATCTACATCAAATTGTATCATCTGGCGAGTAACCGCGGTAAGTATGCTGATGGATCTTATAATTCCATTACTGACGACAAGGACGGTTATATACCCTCGCCACTGATCATGTTTACCTGCACCGCGTTGCGCCCTGCTCTCCTGGAGTGGCAAAAGGACAAAGGGGTTCATCCAAAAGCTTCCAAGTCAAAGCTGAAAGCGGACAGACCTGAACGCTCGAACTACTTCAATTACAAGAATGTCGGTGGTCAGAATGCATCTTGCTGCGGTGCAACCGGTCGCAAGTTGTTAACCTTGCCTGGGGTTGCAGACACATATGCATTCTTGATCAATACCTGGAACATACTACCGGAGAGCTACCAACAGAGGGTTTATAACAACACTCTTGCTACAGTCAAGCATCAGATCCAACTGGCGGAGAACCCAACGCCTGCTGTGGTGATCAGCGTGGAAACAGCGCGTGTTGACAATGCTATTCTTCTTGATTATTTGACTTCCGAAGTGGGGCTTGAGGAGCCTGAGATCGGAAGCACTGACCCAAACATCCCGATATACAACAATTGCACGGATGATGAACTTCATTTCGGGATGGCAGGGGGCAGCGGGGAATACGAAGATGAAGATGATGAAAGCGACGTGCGCGATGCCATCCCCACCGCCAGCCGGCGACGACCGCCCATGACTGAACTCAAGATGTTGGACCTGGGAACCAGTGATTTCGACGGGTATGAGCGCGAGGATGGCGACGATGTGTATGCGGATGAGGAGCAAGAAGCATTGCAAGCCAATGATGGATCAACACAGAATTTGGAGGTCTGAGGGCATAGTAGGTTTGACCTGGGAACCAGTGATGTCGACGGGTATGAGTGCGAGGATGGCGAAGATGCATCGCAAGCCGATGATGGATCAACGCAGAATGTGGAAAACTAAGGGCATATTACTAGAGAGTGTGAAGATTAGACTGTATATTTCAGACCAGTGAAATACAATAATGGCGAAGCAAATGCAACGGCAAGCGATGTATCCGAAGCGAAGACTGTATTGCAATGTGTGACAAAATCTCAAAGCTAAACTTATATGGGTCGAGTGCGGCATCCGATATATCGCTATAGCGATAGCGGAGAGGTACAATGTGGCTATCGGCCGAGAAAAGGTATAAACATTGCCAGGAGTTGTGTCAACTGCTACAGCATAACTGCAGCCCCTGTGAAGAGTGTAACACAGTTGTCGTTCTGATGGTGCGTATACCAGGTGCAAAGTAATGGAGGCAAGTATGCAATGTGACCTGTCGCCTGGGCGACGGGTAGCGTGTAATTCTCCGTCAGAGGGTAGGAGGTTCCGTCAGAGCCGTCAGAGCTGTCCGGAACACCTGGGTGTTTCAGACGGAAACTAGTGTTGTTGGTGATGTGGTTTATATACTATGCCAGTTTTTTGATAAAAGTATATTTTCTATAAATTCTGATGATTTTCATAGGAATCGGTATGTTATGGGCTCAAATATCTGCTGGTATTACTGGAAATATGGTAGACAGAATATATTTGTTTGTATCATTATGATTATATAGAGGTGAAATATTAATCACAGTTTAAATTTTCTGAGAAATAGTGTAATCATTTGGATAGTATTGTCAGTTTCTGGTTATTTGACTTGGAGTGTGATTGTAGAGTTAATAGAGAATATAATGAATATATTAGAGATTCTATTTTATAAAAAATTCAGATTTATTGTATTGTTATATGTTATAAAATCAGAATTATACCTTGTACCAACTAACTACCAGCAGTTTCTGGCTGGGTGCTAACTAAGAACACTTCTTAAATTAGTTACTTCTATTTTGAATGTGCAATACAGACAGCTATTGAGATATTTGATATCATCAGTACTGCAATATCTGTAATGTAGGCTACAAGGACTATACTATTTGCTTACCAGTTTTAAAGAAATATACTAGTGGTCTTAATAGCAGAACCTCTGTCAGCAAATTTTGAATATTAGTTCTGAAAGTTATAATACTGTAGACAATATTCCACATATTTAAAATTTTATCAAAATTTTTTCTTTCACTGTATTTTGTACAAAATTTATTCAACTTTAAAGTTTTATTGCAATACAAATAGTTGTAATTGTAACAATAATAATCATGCTATATATTTTTGGTATCAGTTTTGCTCTTTCTTTGATACAGTATGAATTATAATTATTTGTAATATCGCAATATACTTGTGAGTTATTTTCCCATTTGCTTGAAACTGTATAGTTTGAAGTTTTAATATTACAATAGTATTTTACATAGTCAAATTAGAGTGTATACAGTATGAATAAAACAACACAAATTGAAGTAGCTACTATTGTCTAAGTTTAATATCGACATCTTGCTGTACTTCCTAATAATCACTAATTCTGAGGTGTTGTATCTAGAGGTAGTATCCAGCTTGGCTACAAAGGCTCAATTTGCATACCAATTGGATATTCTTTCAACAATATTGAAAATACTTTTAAGACAGACTGAAATCACTCATTCCATCCATTTAAAAGAGTACTTGTAATACTCCCATAACTAGCTAGTATATTTTGTGATAGATTTATAACTTCTATACAAACAATTTATAGTAAATCATAAACTATACACAGTCTGCTTTATACTCTGAATTGATATTACCAGACAGAATACTGAATCATATTAACAGTATATAACATTCTTTAATTAATAAATTTCTCATCAAGAATTATACAGACAGCATAGCAGACATGACTTTTATAGTTCCTTCAGATACAATACTATAGTTTCCCTTTTTGGTATTACTGTCAACAAGGTAAAAATGACAACAGAATTAATTTCCTCTGAGTGTTAGTTTATGATTTGAATTGTAGTAGATATATAATAAATATTTCAATTCTTACAATAATTACTACTTCTATTGATATTCACTTGCTGATTATATTTGAAGGTATTCACTCATGTATAGTTGTGTGTAATGGTAATAGAGTAGACATGGTTACAAACATGGATCTCAAAATTGTAGAATAGTTTAAAGCTAACATTATCACTAGTCATCTAAGGCTTAGGGCAAGCCAACTATACAGAATGGCCATTACCTGGCCCTGGGTCATGTACTGCCATGACATTATACAAGATTTGTATTGGATTTATTTTTAACCTGTAGAGTTTGGATTTCTTGCAATCTAAATGTTAGTATACCTTATTGTGCTTTATTATCCAGTAAGCAGATATTTTAAAGCATGAGTTAATTATTTGTCATCTGATGTATATGATGAAAGAGTAATGATACTAATCTATATTAACACAGCTAAAGCTGAAGTATATACCTGAATATAACTTTATTTCAAAAGTTGATATAGATTATAACTATTGCAGTATAATGTAGTTTTCCAACAACTGAGTGCTATGGCCAATTCAAGGTAGTAAGATATCTATGTTGAAGAATCTCAGTAGACAGCTGAATGTATTTTTATAACATTTTGGATATCATTATTAGTATAAAACTTATTCAAAATATCATTGTTTAATTAACTTCTACACTGGTTGTATTATATTTGAATACAATATTCTTATTGCTGTGATACCCTGTTAAATGAATAAAGCATAGTAAATTAGGCATAATGTATGGCAAATTAAAATAGTTTGATTCTTAAAGCTGCTGATATTTCAACTATTATTGCATTCATTGGAATGTTACTTCTGTAAAGTAATTTCATCATCTTGTCATGCTATTGACTAAAGACAGTGTATAACTTCATCAATCTTTCAAAACTTGAATAGTAAGATATTTTGGATTATAGATCATTGAATATAGTAGCTTACTTGTACTATTTCAGACATAACACATTCCAGTCATTTATATTCCTTAGAATTCCAAGAGCAAGACTATACTGAACTTTAGCAACTATCAATAAAGTGATATAAATAATCAGGTGTAAAGGCATACACCAATTTGTGGCCTTGTATGAAGGTATATGAGTAGATATGGTTGCAAACATGGATATCAATATCGTAGAGTAGTATAAAGGTAAAAATATCACAACACATCTAAGGCTCATGGTAAGCGGACTCAATGAAATCGCTATTCCCTCCCCGTAGATCATGCACTGCTATTAAAATGTATTATTCGACATGGCTAGTTGTACAGTCAAGATATCTCCTGTTCATTTGAGTGAAAAGTACTGATCAAGCCAGTACAGTGTGATATAGTTAGACTGAATATGATCTACTAGTTCAACAGACAATAATAGTGAAGCCATGATGGTTAATTTCCATTTGGGTAGTAGAATTTTGAAGCTTTGCAAATGGATTATCCTCATGATTAGATTACATAACAGTGAATATTTTCACTATACTCACCTATATAATAATATCATTGTAGAAATTATTGCTGTATTCTTTGACATATACACTTCATAATCTTAACACACTTGGAAATATCATTAAACAAATATGTCATAAAGTGATACTGTATATCAAAGTCTTTTCAATTGAACTTCTATTACTCTGTATTTGCTATAGCAATTCCTCAACTGCAGTAGTAGTACATACAAGATACTGACTGGTATTAATCACAATACTTTTAAGATTTCAATGCTGTAATCAAATAGCCAAGTAAATATTTCTAATAACTGAGATATTTTATATACAGGCCAGACACATTATATTGATAACAGACATATCGAGTGAATATACACAATGAACTATGACTGTACTTTGTCTGATCCTTCCATATTGGTAAATATTGAATGTTCCTGTATTATAAATAATTGAGTAGTCAAATAAGGGAGAGCAGATTGAAGACTACTGTATAATCAATTACTCCAAGTCTTGCAAGTCAATTCAAGCAACTGGTCATTTTTGATAGCAAGACAAATACATAAATGTTTGCCAAGTTGAAAATGTGAATGAGAAATTATAATAGTTGAAAATGGTTGTCAATTTTCAACACCTTGTTGGTTTATATTATAGGGGTGCTAGATACTATATATAGATACCTAGAATGGCCATAGTTCCATATTGTATGGAAGGAAATTGATCATATGTGGATGTTTATAGATTCTTGATAGGTCAAAACAACTTTGACCCATATCAGCAAGATTACCTCTCACACAACACTGTCCTCTTAACACCAATTGGTTCTAGTCTTCCCAGACTGTATCATTGACAATACATGTATCCACCCAATTTGTAAATCCTTGAATTCCCAGTTAAATATATTGTATAATGTAAGGCTATCTTTCTTGGTTGATCAAATTATTCTTGTTAGTCAATGTATATGTGTTATAATTCTTATACTGCTTTAATACCAATCTGTTCAAAAGACATATGAACTACCTCATTTGAAGTAAATTAGTAACTTTTCTGAGCTGCTAATATAAAATCGTAAGGTGTATTTAAAGGTTTTATGAAATCTGCTTTGGTTTGAGTTTAATCTCATTCATATGTAGGGGCAAAGGAACACCATGAATGGAAATATTGATGTGTGATATATTCATCGAAAACCAGTAGAGATGCTAGGATACCTGCCATAGTCCAAATAAATTGAGTAGTGTACTCATTGTTGTTATTTCAAGACATAAAAAAAATATTGAAAAAGTATATAAAACTAAATCAGAATTGCTAGCAAATATCATTGGCATGTAGCCCAGGTGCAAGGGAAACTCTTCAACTAGATAATATTATGAATAGTAAAGTGATGAATAAATATAAGATTTCTAAAAATGATAGTAATATTGTAGATTGATTCTTTGAAGGTATTTTCCAACTGCCTCACTGGTAAACCTTATAGCTCTGATTGCTAGAACCATGTGATCAATGAATGGTTAAGTCGTGAAAATGAAACTCCTTCGGATATTCCTTCTATAACATTGATGTTATCTGTTTGCTTTACAGTGAGGTGATTGTTCAGTATATGCCAAGTCCTCATTGATGTAGTGATGCTTCCCATTAAGTTCTAGCACTCTCGAATGAGATTGTTCAAATAGTTACTCTCGCCTATGGGGCCATCCTCTAGCAGGTAATATATAACTGAAAATGCACTTGGAAAAATGACCTTATGCAACATGGAACTTGTAGAGAAGCTGTTTTCAGGATGGTAATTCGTAGCATATTTGATGGGTGGCACTATTAGGTCATATGGACCTACATGTTGACTTGATTACATTGATATGCATCTGCTTTTGTGTGCTGCATACTATACATCACGTTGTACATAGTATACATCATGCTGCATACAACACACATTAAAGCAAGTTGCCAGATACACTTCGATGGATGGTCCCAAGTACACTTTGATGTACACTTTTGATTGCACTTGATTGCACACTCCCAGCCTGCTTGACTGTACACTCCCAATTGCTCACAATGGCACACTCCCAGTATGCTTGATATACGCTCTGAAGTATTCTCTGAAGTCGCTTCCAAGTACACTCCGAGTACACCCCCAAGTACACTGCTGAGTATATTCTCACGTCCACTCCCGGACATGCTCTGAAGCACTCTTCCAATTGCACTCGATAGCACACTACCAGCCAGCTTGATTAATCGCTCCCAAGAATGTTCTCAAGATGTTTTCAAGCACACTGTGAGTATGCTCTGAATTACACCTCTGAGTATGTTCTGATGTACACTGCCAGCCATGCTCTCAAGCACATTCCCAATTGCACTCGATGGCACATTCCCAGCCTGCTTGACTGTATGCATTCAAGCCAGTGCTCCAGATGCTTTCAAGCCGACTCCTGAACACGCTCTCAAATACACCCCCAACTGCCCTCAAAGACACACTTTCAGCCTGCTTCACTATTAGCACCCAGGAAAGCTCTCAGGATGCTCCAAAGCACCTTCTGAGTATGCTCCCAAGTACACTGCCAAGTTGCTCTCAAGTACTCCTCCCAGTATGGTCTCAAGTTCGCTCCCAATTGCACTCTATGGTACACTCCCAGGCTACTTCGGTCTATGCTCCTAAGTACACTCTCAAGATGGCGAACACTCTCAAGAGGGAAGACACTCCCAATCTCACTTGAGGTTGTGCTCCCAAGCATGTTTCTGCATACTCGATCCCGGGAGTTGCTGAGTTGCTGACAGTCGGCATAGGACGGCATGAGGCTGTTGGCTAGTAGCGGGGAGTGATTGGTGCACGGTGGGCGGAGCATGGTGTGAAGCTTATGGTAGGTAGTAGGGAGGATATATTGGCTGAAGTCATGACGTCGGTCGATATGGTAGTCCGAACCATATCCTTGGTATGGCCACCCTCACTAGCTGTCACAATGCCTTAAGGTCATGGTGTTGACAATTGCAGTCTTAGATTCTGCAGAAATGGTAGACAATTGGATCTTGGGGAGGGCTGATCTCCAACACAGTTTTCTGAACAGAATCTGTGGCCAATTTCCTGGTGATTTAGGGCGTATGTGTGTGCATTCAGTCATGGGCTGAAGGTTATAATGGTGATTGTGATAGTGATGGTGATGGTGATATTGTTGGTAATGGTAATGTTACCAAAAGCACTTTGTCAATGAGGTAGGCTACATCAACGTCAATGTAAAAGCTATAACATACCTAAAGCCTTCTATTGGCCAATGCTTCAACACACTCAGAGTTTTCATAGTGCAAAAAGCATCCAGTGGAACACTGTACTCCTCCCAAAGTGTGGCTTTGTTAAGGATAGCTCTCTCCATCAGGCTCCCAAGCTGGATCGCAAGCAAGGTCCCAAGCAGGCTATTAACATCAGCAAAATGTAAAATGGTTTGGAAGTTATAACTGAACAACTCAGCAACTCTGAACAGCCACACTGAGGCTTCCAGATGCTTCCAGATGCTCCCTGACAGGCTGAATGCAAAGCGATGTGCTTTGAGGTGCTCCGAGACTACTTCTCCGGTGCTCCTCAATGATCCGGAAGCCGTGGACCAGAATACCAGAATATCCTGAAGAGAGTATAGTGCTTTTCACAATGCTAAAAAATCAAACTATTAGAATGTGCAACTTTCGGAGGTATTGGTAGTATTGGCTGCTTCTCCAAGACCATTCAGGTGCACCTCAAACCTGGAGCGATACTCTCTGGGAGTGATTATTATAAGGTTTATGTCAAATAGTACAATTCGATTAACTATCTTCCTCCTGCACACCTTGATTCATGCATTGTAACTTAATATACAGTACAGCAAGTATCTAAATCCTCATGATTATTTACAAGCCATATGGTATCGATTCTATCTGGTGCAGCATTCTCTCGCACCAAACGTGCCGGTCCAACAATTGCTCTGACAGGTACAATCTGCATCTTATCAGTCTGTTTGACAACCCGGATGAACCCATCAACACAATCAGCACAACCATATGGATCTTTGTACTTTGTTGGAATCACCACCGCATATTCTCAAGCTTGAGGATGCAATATCCATTGTTGAGTCTTCTTGCACCTCTTGGAAAAGTTCGATATCGTTTTTCCCGCAGGTAGGTGCATCTGAAATTGCAGGATCTGATTTGGTGGAGTCCAGCTAAAGTATAATACAGGAAAAGAGGGAATACTGCCTTGGAAGGTGTTATCGAGGTCACTGTCCACATATTGGATTCAGATGATATGAGATCCAGGCATGATTCCTTGGTTGGCATCGCTATATTCTACCTTGCAATCAAGTCCCAGATGCTCAACCGATGTAGGACAGTGAAATGGTTGACGGTAGTACAACAGTCCATTCTGAAGTTTCATCAATATACCAACTTGGAGTGCATTCTGACCATATCTGAGCACCAGTCCAATAACTTTGCGTCCCAAGACCTCTTCAATTGGTGCACGGAATAGCTGTCCAAAGTTGGGTTTTCTGATATCTTCTGAAGCATCTCTGGGTGAGGATGATTAGATACTTCGACACACTCCGCCAACATCGGTTTCTCTCAAATGATGGACCTGTTGTGATATGTGGCGGGAAAATGGCTTTTCCTTACAATGCTGGAGGTGGAAAAGATGGGCACTGCGAGTATTTTGCTGTTTATCTGTAGCGGATAGTAGGTTGAAAACTTTTACAGAGTCAATATCATACCAGCCTTGAAGGGCAAGATAAGACAGTGTCTCCTACATATGGTCAAGACTGGTACAACAGTTGTTGAGTTTCAGCATCTGTCGAATGTAATTGACAATATTTTTGAATCAATATTCCTCATTCAGATTGCCAAAGTGTAGCCGTTCTGAAATATCGGTGGTGGAATTGTCCGGAGAACCCATTCGCCGAATTGACTACGAGAGATGGCTCAAAAGATGCATCTTTGGTCATCCAAAATGTATTACCAACTGTTCGATGGTATTCCTAAGCTCCTGACTGCCAATTGCCTTCCACCAAGCTTCCAACATGATCAAGCAGATGGACAATTTCTTCTTGAACTGCATCTGGTCATTCGAAGTGATACCATTGATCTCTCTCTCCAGCTGATTCGCAACACAGTCCATATCAGCACCAATCTGGGTGGTGGCTTGAGTCTCAGCATCGGATAGACGGACCTGAAATTCCACACACTTGTAGGAAGTCATGTTTGTCACTCCATAAACCGCTTCTTCTGCAGCAGTCTTGATTTGAGCAAGTTTTCGGTAAATATGCTTCTGGGACCGGTTGCCTTAGTTGTGACTTCCTGCAATAGTTGTGGCTCACGATGTGGGAATGATTTATCGAAAAGCTTTTGTTTAACAGGTGTCACATGATGGATTTTGTGCTCCAACCGCTATTTTGCACTCTGCCAATGAGCATATGACCATGTGGTTGCCACTTGTCGGGCTCTATTCAGGCGCACCTGGAATTGCCAATGTTTTGTTGTTGTAACATTTTCAGCCCTGTAAATTTGAACCCCCATTGCAGCGCAGATTGTATTGATCTTTTGTTCTCCTAACTGATGGAATTCTCTTGCCGACTGTTCATCCACTTGGGCCTTCGCAGACTTCAACATTGTCTGTTCTTGAAAAGAACCTTTCTTCCTGTGAAATCGCTTCTGTGCATCATCTAGTGCTGTGAGGGATAGATCAGAATCATTTTGCTGCGTAACAAGTCGCGAGAATTCACATAATGCCCACACTGCTCCCATTACCATTTCTTCAGAGGTTGTTTCCACTGCGGTCTTCCAGTCATTCTGAAAGCAGTCAAGAATCGTAGCGCAATTCCCTGCCAGTGTTCTGATCATGCCTGGGATCACTGTTCTCTGCCAGGATATGCTTTTCATCGGATCGAATGTTATAGAGAAGTGCTGGAGGCCTGGGATTTCGTGGTACCGATGTGAATCGATTGTCAAATTGATCCTTAACATTTCTAGCATTCAGTTATTTGAGCAGGCAGTGCAATAAGTCTTTAACTAAACCCAGGAGCAGCTGATGCAATTCATCAGGCTGCAAAAGCCGTTAGACATTGCAAAGAGGGTGTTGCCTGATCTGGTTTTGGATTGGATGAACACCAAGAGAGTGCAGATCATCAATATTAGGTTCATCCAGAAGCTCAGAGTTAACATGTTGATCTTTTGAGTTATTGAGTGGTCGAACAGTGGAATGCCCCATTGGCGCACCTTCAGGAATTTCACACATTCGTCATGAACCATACGAGACTTGACCAACCATGACTTGTTCTGGATAATCCCCAACCGAGGCCGCCAAATGAGGATTATATTGTCTCTGAATTTGCTCAGCACAATTCCAATTCAAGCCAGAACCGGTTAGGTCAAGATTCTGGAGTGGGGACAGCACAGTTCCAACTGCGGAAGTCAATGCTTCATCAGTATTTTTGGCACCTTTTGAGGGACATGGGATCGGCCCAATGGGAATGCAGGCAAGGTTTATAGTTGTCTGGTGGATATCTTTTCGAATAATATCAATTGTGAGGTACAATGACTAGGAATCCTGATCACCTGATATATTGGTGAAGCATGTCTTGTCGCATGCACAAATGACTGGCAAAATTGTCACCCCAGCAGGAAGCTGATCTTGGGTATCCAACCACCAATTTGCCATGTTCAACTCGCTGTATATTTGGCTACTTTCCATGTCAGCGAGATGTAACCGTTCAAAATCGAGGTGCGCCCGAAATGGGAGATGTGGCAAAAGGAACTGGAAAAATTTGAAAATATCCATGTAGTATGATGTTCCGAAGATATGTGAGTGATTTTCAATCCAACCATCATCGCCGAGCCCAAAATTGAGTTGACAGAGGAGCTTTCGCATGGCATGTGCTGATTGGAATGATATGATTTTGAATGTGTCCAGTCCACGCCTCAGATGTTGATCTATCCACATTTCAGTTTGCTGGCTAAATAATTGAGCCAGTTGAAAGTCGTGTGCTGACTGAAATGGATGCCATGGATACCATTCTTCTGAGTCCTTGCGATGCTAGTTGCACAATCCAGTTGCTTTGCCATATGCTTTCCCCCCCACATCTTCCACTCCAACTATCTGCCTATGAACCTTTGTATTTGTTGGATCAGGAGTACATGTCATATCAGGCTTCTGGGGGTCTATAGTTTCCTCGTCGGGAGTATCTTCAGGTGGTGGCACACCAGGTACATAGACTGGTGAAATTATTAGTTGAGTAGCTCATCGAAGGCCTTTCATGTGCACCGACTGAAGTCGAACCATAATAGCTGGGGTTGATCCCAGCCTGCAGGAGGTCAAATATGGTAAGGTAATATCTCTTCATTCATCGATATTGGGTGATATTGATGATTGTGAGCCTCGAGTCAGTTCAGGTCATACGATTTGTTTGTGTAGATAAAGCACTTGACATGTTTCTGGCGAGTGTTGACCATATTCAAGGAACGCTTGGTGAACACATATTCGGATGAATCCCGATGATGTTACCAGTGGTGATTTAGAGCCTCATAGATATTGGTTTGAACGCGAGCTAAATCAAGCAAGTGAATCACAGCCGCATTGCACCCGGTGAAATGCGGGGGCGAGGTGTACAATATGGTCACCTTACGCTCAGCTTTCTTCATAAACCAGGTTATATATGTCATATCCCACACAATCATCATGCACATTGTCTGCTGGAAGTCGTTAGCAGAGAAGAGAAGCTATCTTTTGTCATCACTGCAATCGCCAAGATGGGCCTGATATTATACTAGGTCATCATGGCACTGTCAGTTTTACCGACGGTTGAGCCTCGGAGCAGCTGATAATGAAGGTAGCTCATCTTGATACAATGAATAGGTGAGCTTCCTAGCTAGCTGTATGCCCGTGCAATGATCATCGAGAACTGATAGAATGGTTGCTTCAGTAATGATACTTGACTGGAGCGTGGATCCTGAGGAGGACAATGATGTTTAGACATGGAGCTCAATAGGAAGCAAGCACTGTTGCAGCTCGACTCACAGGCCTCCTATTGAATGAGGTTGGAAGGTCATACAGACACCACATATGTGTAATATTCCTAGTCGTGCTAACTGTCATACTAGATATAGTTCTGGTGTGGAGAGAGAGGAAAGGATGACGTATGGTGCGGCTCTGCGGAGCGCACTGTAAAGACAGGGGAACATGCGTATCCACACAATTTCGTGGATTGGCAGCAAGATAATTATTGCTCACTTAGATAGAGAATACATGATCGTCACTTCATACTACTACATCGGTAGCAACACTTTCATATTGGCTTCTACTGCACCTTATACGCGCTGGAGCCCTGTTTGACTTGAGGGACAGTTGTTAAAACGATCACAGACGACATTCCGACGGCAAAGAAGATGAACTTCGTCCCAACGAAACACCATAACGTCAAACACGATGCCTGCTGCTGCACGCCTTGACCCAGCTGGGGTTCATATGGACGATGGCTTAGATGTGGCGCGTATGTTGAGAGCACCCAGGGCTAGCGGCATCTTCCCAGATACGCGGCCAGAGGGGTTCAGCGTCCCCGAGCAGTGGACCAATCACGACCGAGCCCGCCGGCAAGAGATCATCAATCAACCGCCGGTAGTAGTGCAGGAGGACATCCCCGACAAGGTCACCAATTGCTTCCATGCGGTCGAAGATGAGTACCGCAAACAAGTTGAAGATCTAATCCGAATGTGTGAGAATGCCGATCGGGACAGGGACGCAGTCGCAGCTGAACTTGTCCATTTACAGAAGTAACTGGACAACAAGGTGCAGGCCCTCGCGGCGAAACAGGCGGAGTGCGACAGATTGGCGCACCATGCCTCCGACGACATAAATGACGATTCAGTGCCACTCCTGTTGGAGTATGCAACCGCAAAGGAGATGGTGAAGCTGAAACGAGAGATCACCACAAACAACGCGCTCAATCAGTCGATGCAAGCCAAACTGGGTGCAGCCTTACAGGATGTCGAAGAAACCAGTAAAGTGTTGGCAACCAATGACGACGAGAGAGATATGATGAGCGAACAGATGGATTCCACCATGATGGAACTGAATGCTACAAACTTGGCCTTATTTTGAGTGAAGGCCAACTCGGCACCCATCAGCACTTTCCAAACTACCTCCAGCAACCGCATATTCAACGTCAAGATGACCAGATTTCCGACTTACGATGGGATGAGAACCCTAGACGCCATCACCTCTTTGCTATCTAGCCTGCACCGCCACTTTGGACCTCGTGGCCAGGAGTTAGGTTTGACAGAGAGGTGTGGCATTCCATTGACAACTGGTTGGGCCGCCGTGGCACTCCTTCAGTTTCGCGACAAAGCTGCTGTTTGGGCCAACCACCAGTTCCCAGCGCACGCAAGTGCAGGCGTTGCTTGGGAAGACTTCTCAGCCGCAGTCAAAGAGGCTTTTATCCCTCCCGATGCTGTGACCAGGTTGGAACAGGATTGGGAGTCACTATGAAACAAACGGGGCGAGCGTGTTTCTGCCTTTAATGAACGTTTCAAGGTGCTTCAACACCAGCTGGGACCCCATGCGCCACTCCCCGACGAATGCCTTCGCGACTCATACCAGGTCAACCTTGAGACCAACCCAGAAGCGTCCAAGGCTTTGATTGAGAAATTAGAAAGTCAGCCTACAGCGTCACTCAACGAGGTTATGGAGCACATCTCTCGAGTGGATGCCATGCTTAACTCCAACAAGCCACCAACGCAAGTGACATTTAAACCAATGGAAGGCAACCAGAGAGGAGGCGGCGGCGGAAAAAGCAATGACCGGTGCTGTTACGCTTGTGGAGAAGTGGGCCAACCTGCTCGCACGTGCCGAAACCTGGAAACGGTCCTGGGCGCATGCAAGGAGAAGAAAGCGGCCACGAACATAGGCACAGAGAAGAAGCAGAAGGAGAAGGAGGAGAGGCGCAGAGGTTCCTGTGGCGGTCGCAAGAAAGACGGCTACAGAGGCGGAGGTGGAGGATTACAACAGAGCCTCCGTTTAGCCCAGACCTCGGGAGGAGAAATTGACACTGCGTAGGTGCCAAAGGTGCAGGAATTGTCCGACAGTGTGAGCAATGATGATGATGATTCGGATGATACAGGCTCAGGAAATGGCGACGGGAGCGATCGGCTGCGAATCAACTCCCCAAAACTAAAACTACTGCTGTGTCTACAATGAAAAAGTATACTCTTTATCATCATCTCCGAGTTAGTGATGATGATACCATAGATTTTCTCTGTTTCGATGGAAAGCTTCCGTACAAAAAGAATAATGACCCAGACAGAAGTTTAGCAGCCAAAACAGCCAAAGACGATGGGGCATCGGAGAATTATGTAAAAAGAGAGATTGTGGAAAAGTTATCAAAGAAAGGTGCAGTGTTAGAGGTGAGAGACGGCGGCGGGATGATTGTTGAGACAGCGAATGACGAAGTAGAAGACAATATTGAGAGACGGCAACAGATACGCCTGATACTGAAACTACGGGACGACGGCTGCGCATATACAGGGTGGTTCACAGTGTGCGATGTGAATGGATTCGACATTATCCTCCGGAAGCAGTCGGTCCTGGTTATCAATGGAACGTATCATATCAATCACCAATCAACCGAAATGTGTATAACTCACAGCGACATCTCATGGGACGCCAGAGAAAATGCAGCCTGAATCAATTACCTTCGTGGGCTTCGGCCAGACAGCGAACCAGATGACAGCACCACAAAAGAAGCAGCCCGGACTATGCGCATCGAAAGTATCGGCAAGAAACAACTCCGACACATTTATCATCGAGTATTGGCCAGGGCATTCATGGTTTGAGTGCGGTATGATGAGCCTGAGTCGGCGCAGCCGCCAGACGAATTTCAATCCATGCTTTGCGACTTTGACAATTGTGGTAGATTTGCAGAACCGACATACGACACCACGTGGAGTAAACTGCAACTTAACATCGACATATCACCAGAAGATGATAAGAAAGCCACATACCAGCCGCGATATCGCTTGTCTCCCAAAGAAGATGCAGAGTTAGAATGACAATTGGAGAGGGCCTTAAGCAATGGCTGGATAAGGCTGAGCAGCAGCCATTATGGCTCACCTATCTCATTCATACCTAAGACAGATGGTGGATTGCAAATGTGCATCGATTATTGGGCAGTTAACCGCATTACCAGCAAGGATCGATACCCATTGCCTTACATCGAAGAGCTTGTCCAACTGCTGGGGTGTTCGAACCGCTTCTCAAAGATAGATTTAGCCTCGTGTTATCATCAAATTTGAAAATGTGCCCCTGATCGTCAAAAAACTGGTTTCTCAACCAAGTACTGGCTGTACAAGTGGACGGAATTTCCTTTTGGACTGGCCAACGCACATAGTCGGTTCATGCGAGTTATGAACAGCCTGCTGGCATCCAATTGCGGGCTATGTAAGTTCGTTGCCATTTATCTTGACGATGTATCACTCGATGGTTCGACGAGAGAAGAGCATCTGGATCACATGCGCATTGTGCTGGACCTTTTGGAGAAAGCTGGTTTGCAACTGAAAAGATCAAAATGCGAATGGTTTCATGATGAGATTAAATTTTGCGGTTTTCACATCAACCAAGAAGGAGTGCATACGTCAGATTGAACGACGCGAGTAGTGACCAAATGGCCTCGGCCCCGAAACCCGAAAGCAGTTCGTCGTTTTCTCAGTCAAACGGGCTATTATCGCAAGTGCATACAGCACTATGCACATATTGCCTTGCCATTATATCGGATGTGCAAAATGGGTAAGAATGTTCAAATGAGCGGCCGCTGCGGTGAGTCACAGCTGAAAGATGTGGGTACAGTGCAATTGGTTTGGAATGGGGAGGCAGAAGAGGCCTTCGAAACATTGAAAGATGCCATTTGCAAGGCTCCCAAGCTGGCACTACCTGAGGAAGGGGGCGAGTATGTGCTGCATTCTGACGCCAGCAAGTATGCAGTCAGAGCAGTACTATCACAGAAGCGACAAGATGGAGAGACCAGAGTCATTGCCTTTTGGAGCAGGAAGCTTAAGAGTGCAGAGATGCGATACCCTACATACGACAGAGAACTCCCAGCGGTTCATTACACAGTTGTGAACTGGCACTACTACCTCCATTTGGACAGAAATTTTACGGTCCATATGGACCATGCCTCATTAAGACACATACTGACACAACCTCGACTTACAGCACGGGAAATGGAATACTTAGCAATGTTACAAAATTATACATACGACACCCGGTTAGTGTTAGCAACGGGTCCGGGTAACCCACCAGCGGTCCGGGTTTGGACAGCAAAAACTGGTCGGTTCGGTTCCAGACCCCTCCAAAAACTTGACCCACTGACTCTTGGCGGGCCAAACCTGGACCCATACCCGTCAACCCGAGGGTTTCGCCTGGTTTTGCTAGACCCGTCGGTTTCAATCTCCGGCTCTGCGTTTTGGGATTCACATATATGGTCACATTCAGTTATACTGCTGTTAATCGTAATATATTAACATTGGTACGTCATGGTTCATTTTCGACGTATAAGCCGCCTTGATGTGCAAAACAAGCATACTCACGCGCCCAACCACATCCTGAAAATGAGCGTCAACAGTGCGTCAACAGAGCGTCAACGATATTTGGTCTTGCATCTTCGGTAATATGAGTGGTGCTTGACCCCAAGCATCCATAAAGAAGGAGATGGCAGCCTTTATAGGCAGATATGTACGTGATATTCTAGCCACATCCTCCGGGACAGTAACAACTTATCTCATTTAGAGAGCTACCACTAAGTATTCTTGAGCCTTTTATTGTATAATAACAGTCATAACGATGTATATAGACAATAACCGCCACATCGCGCTGTGATTAACCATGATGGAAGGCCAACAATTGTTGACACTCTGTTGACCCTCATTCTGCAGATGGGGCAGGAAGCATTTCACTTTCACTTTTGCCTATAAAGGCAGCCAATAATCAGCTTATGACAATGTGCAACCTGTCGCCCCGCAGATTACCCATGATACCTGACCAACAATCGTTGACACTCCATTGACGCTCATTTTCATGATGGGGCAGGGAGGGTATTGCAATCTGTTTTGCCTATAAAGGCAGCCAATAATGCCTTGATGACTGACTACAACCTATCAGAGGCGTGATTTCCCAGGACGCATGACCAAAAATCGTTGATGCTCCGTTGACGCTCATTTTCATGATGGGGCAAGGAGGGTATTGCAATCTGTTCTGCCTATAAAGGCAGCCAATAATGCCTTTATGACTGACTACAACCTATCGGAGGCGTGATTTCCCAGTACCCATGACCAAAAATCGTTGATGCTCCGTTGATGCTCATTTTGCCATGGCTGTATCCACAATATGCAATCATTTAATTTGGCACAGTCCATCATTCACATTGTTTTGGCTGTGTTTCTGGCGTTTTTATTTACTTTCTTCTTGATCACTACGTTGTTCTTTAATAATACATAGATATATATAATAATAATCTCCAAAATCCCGTGTCTTTTGCTCAATGCTAGTCACCAGCTGCAGGATCGTTCAATCCGCTGCTCTTGTCTACAAAATGAATGTTAGCGGCATTACCACACCAAAGAGAGTGTACTAACCATCATCAGTCAGCATATGTGGATCAAAATTGGTATTGTGCTCGGTATCCTCATCATCACAAAATTCCGCCCACCGAAGTGCTGTATGTGAATGCGTATATCCGGCCGCCAAATTGACGAGTTGCGAAGGTTGAACTCCGGAAGTGTTACCGGTTGGGGCGGGTGGCGTTCCAGGCAGTGGTGGGGTCGGCTCTGGAGTCCACTCTCTGCGTCGGTCGGGTGGAGGTGCACCTGTTCCTGTGAGTCTCCAGCGAGTCTGGGGATTCTTTGTGGTGCCAGTATTGGCAAGGAAGGTAGCCGGACGTTTGGTTTTGACGAAGCATTGCCGGGTGTCTTCGTATCACAGCCTTCACCTATTTATGCCTAGGAAACTCAACACCCCGCTTCTTCTCATCTCGGACCTCGGCAGGAGGTTTCTTGATGAGGTATTTCATTTCCCCTATTGCGGCACGCGAAAAGCCTTCTTTGGCCATTTTGGCCATATTCAACGCCAGGCACATGTCAGACTGTTCCAGCTGTACCCGACCTCCTTGCCTTGCCATAGTTGCAGACATGTTGAAAACCTACAAGACATTAGCTGCTGCTTCTAACAATGAAATTCGGCTGTTACCTCTACCATATACTCTTCCGTAGCCTCCTCTAAGGTGATCACAGCCTGCTTCGTCCACTCACTGGGATGCTTATCAGGAAAATTATCTGCGAAAATCACAGAGCTCACAACATCATGATGTTCGATTTCGCGGACTGTGCGGACGAATGCCTTTGTCGACCATGGAGGTTTGCCGCTACGGGCAGCGATAAATTTGTTACATAGCTCTCTATGGACACCTGCGGTACGTTGTACAGTCAATTGACCACCCTCTGCCTCGATATGGATATACTCACATCCAGCTGCATGCTGCTTGTTATTTTTGCTGCTTCCAGTCTTGCGGACGATTTTTAAATGGGCATCCTGGGTCATATGTTTGTTGGCTGCATTGGCAGCGTCGCGGTGAACTAACTTGTGTCTGCGCTCTTGTTGTGTGCCAAGAATGTCCATATTTGATGTAGCGCCTGCCAATCGGCCGGTATTCGATCCGCTCTCACCTGGCAGAGGTGGTTGTGTATCCATGATGTGCTGATGTGGAATAGGAGAGGAAGATGATAACGAGAGGAAGTGGGAAGCCCTGAGGACTATATAGTCAGCTTCTTGCCAGAGTGGAATGAGTAGCAGCCAACATGATCGTTATGCTCAAGATGAATCCTACTGAGTATGGCTGCATGTCGCAGGGGTTTCCCACCACCCCACAATTTGCAAAAAGTCAGATTGATGTTGTTCGTTCGGTAACAGGGATAGACGGCGGTTTACGAAATCCAGAATCGCCTAATTGCTAGATATTAGTATGATGTTGTTCGAGGGAACGGATGTCTGCCGATGTTTGTCTCAAATGATCCCTGGGATATTACATGAAAATGACGCTAACAATCATGTTATGTTGTACGGTTAGTGTTACTATTCCTGAATTATTGACAGTCAAGAGGGAGATTTCGCTTCGTTCAAGATGAGTAAACGTACCAACCTTGACATAAAAGATGCAGCTTGCCTCCATATTGTCCATATTGTGCAACATCCAACATCTCGCCCAACAACAAAGTCCACGCAAACTACAATGGTTCATGCTCTGAAAATGAACTTTTCGCCACTTCCGGCGGGCAGATACGGCAAATCGACAAAGCGGTCAACCCAACGACGTCATCATGCGAACGAAGGCATGAGCGGTTTGGAAGCAGAGAGAGTCCGAGCACTTGGGGCATTGTGCAGCTGGAGATCAAAAAAGAAGCTTGCGGCGGAGAAACGATGAGAAACGCACTTTTTACGCAATGAAGAGAAAGAGAAATGGATTGAGGATTATGTTGAGAGAGAAACCGCTGGGGCAAGAAAGCGAGTGGAAGATACAGAGACAGTGGTTCAGCAAGAATAGTACGATATGACGCATGCTGAAATCGCGCGATTGACGTCCAGAGAGCCCGAAAGACGTTTGCAGAGATGCTGGTTGCTACCGGAGACAGTCTGAGTGATCTTGCAAGTTCCGACAATGGGGAGAATGGGGAAGATGAGGATGATGAAGAGACTGAGCAGGGCAAGCTGAGCGAAGATGACGAACCCAGCTGGGTGATGGGTACAATCTTCAAAACGGTACAGCACCACATGGAGAGGTTTCAGCAGAAGCAGATGAAGTTCGACGAATTGACTCAACCGGGATGGGAGGATGCAGCTGACTACTCCAGTGAACGAGATAAGAAGTACGGCACATTCGACTTGAGGGTTCCGGCAGTTGTTCAGCCACAAACGAATGATGACGCTCCGGCACCTGCACCGACAACTTTTGGAGAGCTTATGGAGAGTCTCGACATTGTCCCCGGAATATCACAAAGGCCGGAAGGGACTTGTCAACCAGGAAATAGTCATATCAGGCTAGGTTCGTTGAAGCCGCAGTCAAAATCGAGCATACCATGAGGTGAGCCAGCTGTGGAGCCCGATTCGTCAACATTGCCGAAAGCAAAGCCAGTTGAACCAGTACGCTCTGTTGAACCAGTAATCTTTTACCCCTGCATATAGCCTCCAGCTAATTACCATATAGATATCAGATTCCGACGAAGAGATTGTGACGGCTCCTGCGTCTGCAGAAGAATAGATATGCAAACTGTAATTTTTGACGTCCGATCGCTGTGAAAAGGAAGTTGTTTACCAATTTCTTTACCTGTCAGCTTTTTCTTGATTTCAGTGACCAGATTGTGAGACATGATAATTCGTCTGTGCATGTGCAAGGGTCCAACGCACCATGTGCAAGCTCTGGAATCAAAATCGCACTTTAAGACGGCCAAAACGTACGGTTTCTTTCATCAAGCGACTGTTAAGTGACAAAGCAAAAGCACTATTTGTGACGAAATGTGCTAACAAAATTTAAGTGAGTGATGTCATACGTGTCATAGAGAGAGCGCTCAGTGCGCATGACAACTCGATCTGAACGATAACTGTCATGCTACATTCATCCATGTATCCAACTGCATAACTCTCCCCACAGACCTGGTGCACATGGTTGAGATATTTGAAATTGCTTGTGGTACGTCATGGAAATTGAGGAGAAGGAGCTGGATAAAGAATGGTGAGGATGTCGAGCTATATTTACGAAAAACTAGTGAAATGATTGACATGCCATCAATTGCGGGCCGAAAGCACGGGAATGTGATAGGGCCACGTCATTTCTCACTCAGATAGCGTAGATAGCAGTTGATCAGAAATTGAGAGGTAACAAAACTCCTGGATACAAACGATTATACATACATACGCTATACTGGAGGTCAATAATGAGTTTATGATTCGTTGCATACAATTGTTGAGTGTACAAAGGCTGTTTTGATGTGATTAATGTGAGCGTCAACAGTGTGCGAACGATTTTGAGTCTTACACATTCAGCAATCAACAGGCTGCATTGTCACATCCTACCAAAGCGGATGTATAGGTTGGCATTATTAAGAAAAAGGTAAATGAGACGGTCGTTGCCACATTCTACAAATGAGCGACAACGGAGCATCAACAATTTTTGGCATTGCGTCATGAAACCTCGAGGAGCCTGTGCGGTTACAGTACTTCATAATCGAACTATCGGCCGCCTTTCTATGGAACAATGGTGGTGGCAACATTCCTACTATGTGCTAAAAATGAGCGTCAACAGAGCGTCAACGACTTTTGGCCTTGCATCTTGGAAAATGCATGAGCTGTGCGGCAACATTACCCCATAATCACACTATCGGCCTCCTTTCTAGGCAAAACCTTTTGCAATAACATCGCTACTATGTCCTAGAAATGAGCGTCAACGGAGCGTCAACAACTTTTGGCCTTGTATCATGGAAGATCCTAGGGATGTGCTGCGACATTGAGCCATAATCTGATTATCGGCTTCCTTTCTAGGCAAAAACGGTTGCTACGACATCGCAGCTATGTCCTAAAAATCAGCGTCAATGGAGCTTCAACGACTTTTGGCCTTGTATCATGGGAAATCCTAGGGCTGTTCGGCAACATTAAGCCATAATCTGATTATCGGCTGCCTTTCTAGGCAAAAACGGTTGCTGCAACATCGGAGCTATGTCCGAAAAATGAGCATCAATGGAGCGTCAACGACTTTTGGCCATGCATCTTGGAAAAACTGAGGGCACTGCAGCGACATCAACACATACTCGAACTATCGGCTGTCTTTCTAGGCAAAAATGATTTCGACGACATCGTCATTATGCCCTAAAAATGAGCGTCAAAGGAGCGTCAACGATTTCAGGCGTTCCATTTTGGAAAATGAAGGGGTTATGCGACCACAATGATATATAATCGTGCTACCAGCCGCCTGCCTAGGAAAATATGCTTACGACAAGATCGTAACAATGTCCCAAAAGGAGCGTCAATGGAGCGTCAACAATTTGTGGGCTGGCATCTATGATAATCTAACCGGAATGGAACGCAGATAAACCACAATCAAGCTATCGGCAGCCTTTATTGGGAAAAATGCAAGTTACGATATCGCGTCCACCTTCTACAATTCAGCGCCCAGGGTGTGTCAAGGCTCCGAATGCTACACAGCATTAAACTGCATTATGCTGTTCCTAAATGGGGTTTTACATGGTCAGTCGTTGCAATCTGTCCTTGTACTCAACTTCACAAATATGCATGCAATGTCTTACTGATCTGATTATCTTCCTTGTAGCTGTAGAGTCAATATTTATAAACCTGCAGTCTGCCTTGTGGTATCCTTATTTTCGGCAGTCTCTCGAGTCAGAATACCCAGCATCCTAATTTCCACTGCCATGTTGGATACAAAATCTTTGAACTCCTCATTGCTCGAGGTTATGATCTCATCCAAAAATGAACGTGTCTTTATTCGCAATTTGTGCGACCTTATATTGCAAATCATCTTCGATGCGTGGTGGGCTTCTATGAATGAGGTCTCGAAGCGGCCAATTGCTTGGAATAATTCTAGACATGCGCCGTCGTGGTGATTCTATTTACGCTGCAGAGTTGAAGAGACCGGCAGCCCTGGCATCATTTGTATTGTTTGTCATCAAGTTCTTCGCCATTCATCAGAACATGGGACCAGCTCAATGGGGAAACACTTGCTGGAAGAAGCTCACATCGCACAGTTGAACGAATTAACAGAGTCAGAGGTCACTGAATTGACTAGTTTGACGGTGGATGAAACAGCTTTGGCCATCCTGAAGAGGCAAGGAAGTCGAGGAATCACAATAGTGAGTTTGCAGAGGATAATCAGATTTGATATCAAGTTTAATCCATATTGATCGAAATGACAGACAAAACTTTCCAAACTGGCAGCTAAGGACTTTGAAACTTCTGAATTTCACCAAGACACGTGGAATCGCTATCTCAGGTTAGGATTTGTTTCGGCACGCACTCCATGGAACGCTATATCAAATCTGGAGCTACAACGGTCGTGTAAGGCATTACGCGACGATCTTGTCATACCGTCCGCTACGACCCTTAGCAACATTTGCCGGAGGGAATATGCACTGACTGTGGATACAATTGAGAGGCAATTGCCGTGACGAAATAAAGTTAGTTTAGCTTTGGACGGATGGACTTCAACGAACGAACTGGCCATAACGTCGGTCATTGCATACTATATGGATCGAAATTGGGCATTGCGTGGAGTTCAACTCGCCTTCGATGAGGTTGCTCGCCTGTTCTGTTCCCGTTTCGAAAGCTAATTAACGATGATAAGTCAATGGTCAACATACTGGAGCAAGGCTAGCCGTACGTTTGAAGGACGTGCTTGATCATTTCGAGCTTACCGATGGCCATTTGTTTGGTATTACCACTGATAATGCTTCCTCGAACTTCTCAATGACACGCGAGCTGCAATCAACACTTGAGGCCTCTGGAATCGAGCTGCCGGCATTGAGGAACCACATACCATGCATGGCGCACGTCATACAGCTGGCTTTAGGTGCATTCATGAGCAGTCTCGGTGTAAAAGGCCGCACCAAGTCCTGGGAAGACCATGAGCGCGATCAGCAATTTGGAGAGAATGAAAGCATAGACATTGGGAAGAGTCAAAGACTTCGAAAAGAGGGCTATGCTAGAATCAACAAGGTGTCGGCCATGAGACCAGGTTCAGCAAAGATAATTGAGAAAGTACATATTTCATGAGATTTTGAAAGTCCTGAAATTGACCTTCATATGGCAGAGAATGCTTGGTGTATTAATTACGCCGACACCTGGTCGCCGAAACGAGTTCATTGACTGTCAAAAAGCCAAAGTCCGCATTGCAGTACTTCCGATGATGGATGTGAAGACACGTTGGAACTCTACTCTGGAGTTGCTCGAGAGCGCCTACCGATTACCGGAATTCACACGTGAGCGGCTTCAAAACCCAAAATACGCTGAATACCGGCCACTATTCACAACTCAGGATGAATGGACGATTGTCAAGTATGTCATGGAAGTATTGAGGCCATTTCTATATTGGACCCTTTGGATGTCGAAGAGGCATTCAGTCACATTGCATCACGTTATCACAGTCTACAATGACATGTTCGAGCACATGGATGGCGTGATGCGTGATTTGGCCAAGAAGAAAACTCCATGGAAGGAAGACTTGTTCTTCACAGTGAAGTTAGCTTGACAGAAGCTTTCCAAATACTACACTGAAGTCACTCCAACGACAGGCATGCTTCTGATTTCCGCACACATTCTCGATCCTTTCCTGAAGTTGCGATCGTTTAGGAAGCGGGACACGGGAATGGATATTAATCCTGAGGACGAGACATCCTCCACTACACAATACCAAGAGGCCTTTCTGAAGTATGTGGAGAATGAGTAGTGTGCCAAACATCGACGTGTGCCGGTTAGTAAACTTGAAACGGTACCAAGCAGCAATCCCGTCCCCTCTGCAACGTCTTCAGGGTCCTATCAATCATCCTTTGATCCATACGCTTTGTCTGGCGATGATGAGGAATTCTTAATGCTTAACAATGTGGCTGAGACGACACCCGGAAGAAGCGATCGCGCAGCCCGCTTCATGACCGCCGCTAGGCTCTATTTGAATTCGCCCCCTGAAGCACCGAAGAACTGGGGACAAATTAATGCAAATCTCAATGATTACCACTCCGACCCGATGGAGATTAGCAGTACATTCTGGTCACCGGACATTACCGATTGGTGGCGCCAACAGTAAGAAACGCACTCGAAGTACGCCGATCTCTCTAATGTGGCGCGCGACATCTTCTCTATTATACCCCATGGTGTCCGAGTGGTGGCCAGTTTTTCCCTTGGCCAAGATGGTATTGGCTGGAGGCAGTCTAAAACCACAGGCGAGACCCTTCACGAAATGGTTGTTGTCAGGCAGTTAGCTCAAGCCAATAATGGGTTTTTGGCAGGCATTGACCCAGAATTGGATACTACAAATACAGAAAACGACTCGGAAATGATGAAAGAGGCGGAGGAATGGACATTGCACAGAATGGCCAAGGTTCACGACTTTTTGGAGATGTGGCAGGTCAGCCAAAACCTACGTGCTACCCAGAGGGAATCTTGCGCTCAAAATAAGCAGATGACCGCCGTAGGATACAATTCGGACACGGGAGAGATCGTCAAAGCATCCTGGCCACTCTTTCAACATAATGGTGCGGCTGCATTTAAATTGTCTGAAAGATCACCTTTGCCACCAGCTTTGTCTGCAATGGACCTCCGTGGAGGGCAAACTCAAATCATAAATGTCCGCCAAATCAGGAGAATCAACCGTCATCCAGTCGACAGCGATGAGGACAGCGCACCTGAAAGCATTTCGGACACCGATGATTGCCTAAACTGGAATGGCGACTTGGATAATCCAAATGACAGCGAAGCGGATTGCGCAGCGGACGATGAATCCGATATAGAGCCGAACACTGGCATTGAGGATTCGGAATGCCCAGAGCAGCAGGATGTGAGCGCCGCCCCAAATGTGCCCGGATTGGTTCGGCCAACACGGAAGTCAACGAGACAGGCTGAAAAGGTGTTGGTGATGGTCAATGGAGTAGAAACGCTGAGAAACAAAGGAGGGAAGAAACAGTAGGACAGAATGTGTCAATGGTTCACCAGCTTTATGTAGCTTGACCGAGAGTTTCAGTTAGAGATATATTATGGGCAAATGGTAAGAAGTAGCGTGAGAATATTGGTTGATAAATAGATGTAACATAATGTATGGTGTAACTGCCCACGACCTAGCAACCAATCACGCAAAAAAGCACACAAGCGCCCAGAGCAGGGATGCTTAATTACCCCGCACAGAAACTCAATTTTCACTCTCTCCCCGCAACAACGCAACCATGGGCAGAGTGAAGTGCAGAGATGCAACTGACAGAGAGAATGACATTCGCGAAGCCAAACATGCATACTGTTCCGGTCGTGAACCATCTATCCGCGCTGCTGCTTCAACATATGGTGTAACATATTGAACCTTGCGAGACCGACTTAGAGGAGCACAGCCAAGGAGCACAGCACATGAGAAGGAGCAGCTGCTTATTCTAGAAGAGGAGAAATCAATTGTTAGGTTTTGTGAGACTCTAGATGACTTGGGACATCCGTTGCAAGCGAAGATGGTTCAGGCATTTGCGATCTCCCTTCTACCTCCACATTGGCGATGACAACTTGGTAAGCACTGGATGACATGCTTTCCCAACTGCCATCCTGCAGTCACTGCAAAGTTCAACCAACGTCTAGATCGACAAAGGGCTAATGCAAATGATCCTGCAATTTTAAAGGACTTTTTCGCAAGGTATATCATTTTAGTCTATACATTTATTTTAAGCTAATACTGGTCACTGTAGCTTGGAAAACTTGTCAGAAAGCTCAATGTACAACCAGAAAACATTTACAACATGGATGAAAAGGGCTTTCTACTTGGTCAGGCTCTCAAATTAAAGGTTATATGCCGTGGAGGTAGAAAGAATCCTCGCTATACCCAGGATGGAAATCGCGAAATGGTTACAGTTATAGAGTGTATTGCTGCAGATGGTAGAGTTATACCACCCATGTATATCTACAAGGGGGGAAAGCATCTACT
>Ga0307512_10000381_pt1 | contig 64665 bp, 59 predicted proteins | sample 14_EM_MG_FD_200267 | JGI IMG/M metagenome (GOLD analysis project Ga0307512, IMG submission 200267) | Populus trichocarpa ectomycorrhiza microbial communities from riparian zone in the Pacific Northwest, United States - 14_EM | ecosystem: Host-associated > Plants > Roots > Unclassified | place... | reverse complement strand
TCGTTCTCTTGTATAGCAAGCAATAGTACGACTTTGAAAAGATATTTTGATTCTTGTCCTCTCGATACGCACTTCGAGTTCAGTCCTGCAACATCCACATCACCTGCGTCCGACCCCGCCCGTTACAATCATCTTCGTTGTCGCTAATATCGCTAATTTTGAATTTTCTCGGAATGGCTGTGTAGACTTTCTGGGTCTCTTCCATTCCCTCCATTTTTCCCACGTTTTGGCTGGCATTTTCCTCCAACTGAATATACCTACACGCAATAATTCCAGCGCTCACCCTAGGAGTCGAAAAAGGATCCTGAGGTAGAGCACTCGGAGGTAGGCCCAAAAGGCTTCCCTCATAATTCGTAGATGGCTGGGGGGACATAACCCTCTCCCCTAACATCTCTGGTGTTTGCGATGGGAAGAAAATTTCGCTTCCCCCGTAATTCGTAGTCGGTGGTGGTGAAGACAGAGCAGACTCATCCTCACTCGAAATCATATAGACCTCAACTTTTCCAAGTCTATTTCCATTTTCATCCGCGTTGACCGGAAGAACTGGTTCCATAATCTGGCTCAGGTGTCCCGCCTTCACCATCTCCGCATTATGAATTCGTATTCCCTGATTAAAAGCCTCTCTGGTCAAGGTGACTGCTGTTTCATCACCTCCCCTATAACTTCCTAGCTCCTCCCGGGTGACCTCCGAGGTAGTAGCTGTTCCGTCCGGGTCCGTAGGTAGCGGTCCCTTCCTATCCTTTAGCAGCTCGCCGATATGGCTGCTTTCATCCGTTCCTGCCGAGCCAGCTTGCTCCTGCAATAACTTGTCCATTCTGTCCTTGGCCTTCTGAAAGGTATTGGTTCTCCTTGATGCTCCGAAGAGGCTCATCGTTGCTGCTTCTAAGCCGTTGAAGTTCGTTCAACTGAAAACCGAAGCAAAAATTTTCTCGCGATGTCAAAATTGATTGGATAAAATCGGTCTTGGCAAAACTAAAAGGTGGTGTGGTGTGTTGTCGGAGGTGTAAAGACTTTTGCTACGAGACTGTAGCTATGGAGCAGACGTACTCCCCCAGATACTCTGTCTTAACGTCGGTGGCTGTGAGGTAGACTTTGCGAAGAAAAGAGTGAAGTGAACGGGGACTTGATGGGTAGCGAGAAGCTATGTACAGGAGATTAAGCTTCACGATTTCACTCACGACACTTTGTCGTGAAAGAAAGCGAGACCACCGACACCTAACCCTGATACCTTCCCCTTTCTGGATTAGCTTTGTGGTTCAAACATGGTCTCTCACTCCGCCGCCTATCTTCTCTCCCTGTGCCTCTCTCTATTTTAATCTATACGCTCACAAAGCTGTCTGCCAGATAACGAAGCTATGCACTAAAAAAAATAGCCTGCCACAATGCTTGCCATCAAACTTTAAGCCCAGATTATACCCCGGAGCAGCTGTCACGCCCGTCATATTTCCCGACTTCCTGGTCCCTGACAAACTACCCTGTGCACGCCACACCAACGATACTCTATAACGGGTGTGTCAATACTGGTAAGGACACAATGCCGGCTTGCGGGCTAGGATTAGTTGCATGGGTGCTTACAACTGTTAGCGATAGGTCTAGATGGGCTGGTTCGGCGGCTGCATTTGTGGGTTGGAGGTAAACTCGCGCGACTCATTTACTCTTAATATTACCGGTGGACGCTGTTTCTTCGAAGAATTCTCTGGAGCAAGCTTCGGCGGATACATTAGAGGGGAATGAAGGTGGTATATATTATTTCCCTATTCCCAAGTAAGCAATTGACGTTGCACCAGGTCTAACTGGTGCTCCCGGCGGTTACGGCGGTTACAACACCTGCCGGCTGGGCTAGCGATTTGGCAGAAACAATTCCTTCCAAATGGCTTATGCGCAAGTTTTATTGACTCCGCTACACGGTGCTTATCTATTATTACAATGCAAATTGATAAATGTAGTAATCTCACTCCCTCGCTCCTTTTGGCAACCAAGAACATTACTGCATTTCTGAGGGCCTCCCATAGGTTGATCAGAAAGTCATAACCCCAAAGAGAAAACTTATACGCCTCGCAGGCCTTGCAACAGGGTAAGAGCCATCTTCACTACTCTAAGGTTACTAAACTTGAAGTTGAACTCTGTTGTGGGTGTCCTCCTATACACTACCTGAACTGAACAAGAAGGCAGTAGAACAAACCACGTCATACAAAGGGGCCCAATATATATAAAGGATCCAAAGCCTTAGATAATTCGGGCTGTTCTGCTAGTGGGATGATGCGCTTTAGGTAGAGAGTGGCATTCCCGAAACTCCTGGTACTCTTGTTAGTACTTGATAAACGAAAGTGGTAATTTTAGTACTCTCATGATCGAGTCTGGAGGGGGTTGGGAAGAGAAGGGGAATTAGGAGAGATTGAGATTTATAAACTCATGGGCCACGGGCCCGGGGTCGTTTTGTATGGAGAAAAGGTGAGTTGGGGAAACTGGAAGAGCGCTCTTCTATGATTCTTCAATGCTCTTTGGCGCTTCTCATTTAGTAAATGCCCCTATGACCCACAGGTTGCCTTAAGCCATCCTTGATGAACAGGCTCGAGCAGCTGCAGCTCGACAAGACAGTTCTCAACCTCAAAAACGGCGCTCTGGAACATGTACAACCAAACTCTTTGTCATCCTCGCTGTCGAAACAGATACCAACCAAACGCATTCTCTCTCATTGAGGTCTGCTAAGTCCGCGCTGTGCTTATAATACGCACCTGCGTTCTACCCACTAACCCTACTCCACGATCACAAGATCTCACGTACGAAGTCCCGGGACATCTCAAGACCAGCCCAAGAATATCTCGGGATATCTTGTCCCATAGCATAGATGGTCTCATCAGCTCCGAAATCACGTCCCGGAACGAAGTCTCGGGATATCTGCGAAACTTGCAGGTTCTTTCGCCCCTTTTATCCTTGATTGTCAGCTGTGATATCTATACTTTAATACTGTACAAGTGCGAGAACTTGTCATACTCCAATTAGAGTAAATACAGTATGAATAAAACAAAAAACAAGTGCGAGAACCCGAATCAATAAATTGCCGCGGTTGAACGAACCTAATCCCGTAAGTTCATCGCATAAACAAGACCAGATTTCCTGGCTTAGCTGGTGAAATGCTATAAACACTTCGTGCTCTAAACACCCGTAGCTCGGCGCTCTAAACACCCAGTGCACAGGTCGAGACCTGCAGGTCTAGTCACTCTTTTGCCCTCTTTTCCTTTGATTTTCCGCAGTAAGTGGTATTTCTGACTTGCGATGGAAGTCATGTGCAGTATGTCCACGCGCGAATTTCATCTACACAGCTGACCAATATTTCATAAGTTAATCGTATAACAAGGTCAGATCACCTAGCTTAACTAGTGAGTTGCTATAAACACCTTGTGCTCTAAACACTCGCGCTCTAGTGCTCTAAGCACCCGAGGCTCCAAACACCTATGCAGGTTCGAAACCCGCAGGCGTCATTGTTCTTTTGCTCCTATCCTCGGATTTTTCACAATGAAGTAACACCTCGTCCCCATAACGAACGTCATGGACAGTATGCCTGCGCAGACGTCAATTGCAGAGATGAATAAATTACAACATACCTAGTTAAATCGACCAAGACCCTGTAAGTTCATCGTATAAACAAGATCAGATCACATAGCTTAACCGGTAAAAGTGCTTTAAATACTGTTGCCCAAAACATTCGCGATTGGTGCTTGAAACACCTGATGTTTTAAACGCTAGGGAATAGGTTCGAAACCTGCAGGCTTTGTCGTTCTTTTGCATCTCCTATCTTCTCGGTCTTTACAATAAGTAGAGAGTAATATCTTGCACTTACAATAAATGTTACGTAGTATGCCCACGCTGATGCATCGATGTCAACTGCGAGGATCGACAAATTGCCACAGAAAATTGATTCAAGATCCCGTAAGTTTCGTCAAATGAGCAAGATCGGATCTCTTAACCTAACTGGTAAAAGTGTTTTAACGCTGTTGCTCTAAACATTCGTGCTCAAAACACCAGATGCGCCAAACACCTACCTGGTCGCAGGCTCAAAAACTGCACTGATCATTCATTTTCGGTTTTTTTTCCTACCATATCTTGCGCTCGCAAATAAGATCTTATAGTTTTGTATAGAGTAAATGTTTGAGTTTACTTGAGGCCAGCTGGTTCATCTGCGGGTATCGATAAATTGCAACACAAATAACTCCGAGATGAGCGAATCAAGATCCCGTAAGCCCATCGTATAAACAGACCAGATAGCATAGCCTAGCTGGTAAAAGTGCACTAAACGCCCTGTACTCTAAACACCCGGTGCGCTAAACACCTGGTCGCAGGCTCGAAACCTGCACTGATCATTCTTTTTCGCTTTATGCTACCGTACCCCGCGGTCAGCTAATCCATCTGCCGGGATTAAACAGTTCAACAAACCAAGTTCCAGCTAGTTCATAGACAAGACCAGAATGTCTAGCTTAACTAGGAGAAGTGTTACAAACGCTGGTGCTCTAAACGCCACTTCGCGGGCTCGAAACCTATTAATAATCCTTTTTTCACTTCCCTTCAGCCACCCGACACCCTACGGCGTGCCAGTGTACTATGTACTGCCCTCGTAAACTTCATCAACTCGGAACCGCGGTGCTGGGTGACAGAATTGCATATCTCGATCAGTTGAGGTTCTACGGCAACTGCTACTAGAAGCTGGGAAATAGATAGTATAATACCGCCGCCACCACCACCACCACCTGGTACTCCCTTGCTCGGTGATTACCAACATACCGAGATGTAGTAGGGAGGAAACTGAGTGCAGGAACACTAAGCACGTGTACGAATCAGTAGGTTCCAGCACCGGCCCATAACGCATCACAGTTTACATAGGCTCCTTCCCGAAATTCTACCTTGTCGTCGCTCAAGGCTGGGCGAATGCCACAAGAGCTACTGGGACTTTTTCATAATTCTGTGTAAGGATCCAGAACGGGAGCTACCAATTTTCATTCAGCATCTAATAACCCCCGCCCGCCTAATCAACTATGTACAGTACAGTACAAAAGACCCCATACACCGTGTGAGAGAAGAGCAACCGCAATACGCCATACCGCCCAAACTATCCTACACCTTCCAGTACCGCCCCATCAATGCTACGCCTTAGCCCCGTTATTACTTGGCGATGTCTTCCTCGCGTCCTCAATCATATCGTAGATTCCCTTTTCCTTCAACGCTTTCTATGCACGCCGTCAGCTTCCATCCTCTCCAACTGCCATCGCCTTACATACATTGAGGCAAGTTTTATACTCCCTAAACAACGCCTCACATTCCTGCGACGGCTCGGTGCTGCCTCTAAGGTACTCTATTCAACAATCAGAAGACGTTCAGAGGCATATATTTCGGAGGCGAACGTACTTTCCGAGTACCAGTTAATGAAGCAGGTGTCATATCGTTCCTTCCTCTCTGAGCATTCCTGGTGTTGTTAGACGTCGCTGTCGTGCGCGGCGACGGAGTACTTACAGGGGCGAGGGATGCCGACATCGTTAACAAGGGTACTAGGAAATATACTTTTTTATGAAGACTGGTAAAGTTGCTGATGTCGTATGACGACAGCTGAAGCTTAATGAGGCTCCAAATAATCCGTCGGTCCGGGTAAGTTGATGCGGGGAGCCAATCGGAGTGCGGCTAGCTTTCCCATAATAGGTTTCTAGAAAATTCTAGCTCGGGCTAATGGACTTCAGAGGGAAAGCAAGACAATAGTTCATCAACGTGCCTGTGCCAGCTCTATGTACATAAAGCTGTACCTGGATACTCTATGTGCATATCCACGCCCACATAATTTTGCAAATAAAAGGTGTCCTCCCGGTGGAAGGAGAGAGACCTGCATATTGCAGAGTATTGGGAGTTTTTATTGCTTCTATTTCTTTATACATGTATGTTGAACTTGTTGAATTTCAGGCCCCTGGTCTACAGTAAAAAGCTACATGTTTAATAATACGAAAGTCAAATGGTGCCTTAAAAGAATGCTGACTTAACCCGGCATTTCAGGTGAAATTCCGGAGCACTACTAGCTATAGGGGAATCTAAAACAATGCCGATTTAAATCTATCATCTATAAAGCTTGGGTGCACATCTCCTGGTATGGGGTCGTGATGGTATAGACCTAGGTCTCAAACCTTGACCTCATCTCAACATCATTACAACAACCCATCAGAGCAAAAGAAATTCACGATAGTAATCACTACCCAGTACCAGTGACCTTATAGTTATAGCATGAGAATGGGTAACCGCGCTTATTTGTGGAAAAGCGTTCACGACCTGCTATGATCCTCCTACCCCTTTCCCCCCTCCATCACAGCCCACATTCCTCCTTCCTCACCTTAATAAATCATCCAGACTCCCAGTGCTGCATACAATCAGAAACCGACAAATCCCAGCCATCTTACCGCTCAATTACAGTCCAGACATTGATCAATAGCCCCCTGCCGGGCATTACCCATGAAACATGCCCCCAAAATTGCCCATCCACAATGTGCCACACACTCTCCCACCAAGTAGCTGAACCATCCGAATAACCAAAACACCATTCGACGATTCCTCAACACCCACCAAAGACCGAGAAGGAATAGGTGACGTATCCCTTCAATGGCTGTAAGCAGGACGCCCGCGACAACTAATAAGTGCGTTTGGAGTGAGTGAGGTTGTTCCAGGATTATGTTCTCTGCTAACTATATTAGTAGTGCCTTAATGTATGGGGCAAGTTCAAGAGGGGTAAACCTGTATCTGTAACTGTAACTGGAGGGTTGGGAACATTTCTCTTTTCTCTCTCTTCCCTTTCTATATTCTCCAGCCTTTCTATTAAACCCTTCATCCCATCATAAGTGTACCAATTAGTGCTACCCGTTTTCTCACACCAGAGTCTGAAAAGTTCCGAAATGGCCCCTTGCTCTGTACCTAGCAAAATATCCGCACCATGTTCAAGTAGGATGTTTATGGAATTAATACTCCCATGTGATGCGGCTGCAGCCAAAGCAGTATGCGGAGGACAATTTTCGTCAAAGTAATTGACATCAGCACCCTTGGAAATAAGAAACTGTAGTGTTTTCACTGGAGTGAAAAGCCGAAAATCACTGAAGTCCCTGAGCAACTGGCTGAGCACAGTTGAATCTGCCTCATCCATGAGCTGCTGCTGTAAATCACTGCTCCAATATCCCATAGCATGAAACATAAACATGTATCGAATGTTAGCCGGTTTACCGCCTACTCGCTCAAAAATTTCTAACGTCTCTTTATTACCGGCCCTAAAAACTTCAGGCGGAAGACCAATCTTCCACAACTGAAGACCGTGATCAGAGCCAAAAAATTCCAGGCCAAAATCGGCAAGACAATGTCCAAAAACCGCGGAAAGAATCTTATTAGCAGCAGTGATGTTGCCGGTTCTAAATGCGTATTCTAAAGCTTGGTATTTTAAAGTGTGATATCCCAAAGTCTGTTCTCCTAAGATTCCGGCAGAGTCTATTCTAGTTAACGCAACTATATCGTCTAAAAGTTCAACGGACGCTTCAAGTGTAGAACCTTCGTCCTTAGGTAAATGGGAGCAATATTTGCTCCACAGAGACGGTAGTTGCAGCTGTCCGCAGTATGCTGCGACCAGAGTTATAACCTGTTCGTATCCACCGGGGTAACCCTCACCGCCATCGCACGGCTCTTTTTTTAACAATTTCAATGTATACTCATTGAGGATACTCAAATAATCCGCTTTGAATGTACCTCCAAGATGTGAGGCGATCAACATAGTCGCCTTAAACATATGCATATTGTCCTCTTCCTCCGCGAGCCCGTCGACCAACAACATATTGGCTTCGATTAAGGCCTGCACTCCGTCCAAGATATCGGAAGTAACAGTTAATCTATGCATCCCAAATAGCAAAAATAAAAGTTGCAAGGGGGTCCTAATGCGTAGAATCTCAGTGATATACATGCTGTAAATTGAGAGATGTCAACATACAAATTGATGTTGTTTAGGGTATTGCAATCCGCGTCTGATTGTACTATATATTTCACAATATCTAATACCCCTTTCGAGTACACCGAGCTATCCCAATAAAGTATAGCTAGCCAGTAAAATGCCTGATGAACTGTGAGAAGAGACAATTTTATATATCACGTAAGTCTGCAAAGGCCCATGATTTCAAAGCACTTACCATGTGTAAAATGGTATTCCCCGCAGTGTCAGTATCTCTGATACTAATCGACCCTTCATCGAGAAGACCCCTAATGCCTCTTAGATCCCCCTCTTTTATCATTGACCAGACCGGATGTTTATCGGATAGAAAACACGAAGCCGTTAAAGTAGGTGTGAGAATTGGCCGATTCAACTCATTGCCGCATCGCATTAGGAAGCTCGCCTTAGTAACGAATGCTTTATATGACAGCCACGGCACAGGCTGAAATTTCCACCTCGCGTGGGCTATATATATGCTTCCGCTGGAGGAGTCCTTGGCAGAGTCGTTATATTCCCAATCGTAGTACATTTCTAGGGCGCCTATCGGCAAACTATAGCTAATGTAACTCCTGTATATATTTGGGTTGGCAATTGGATTTGCTAGGCCCGGCTTTGTATTCTCTTTGTGAGTCTGCCTAGAGAGAGTTGGACAAGGCTTAATTTGGTCGAGGAATTTATCATGCTGCCGTTTGAAATCGTCCCTTGTGACCATTTCGGCGCTGACGCGGTTTACCACCTGAAGTACCTGCGCCATAGTCGGCAGCTGAGTTCGAACGAGTTGTTCAAAGTGATTCATACGGTGGCTGGCCACAGGTATGAGTTGATATTTACCCTGAAACTCTTTCGGGAAACTTACGACTCCATGATCTGATATAGTGTCCTCAAAATGTCGATGTCCTCACTAAGAACCACAAGAACCGTCTTTGCGTGATCCCGATGTGACAAAAACCATCGGATTTTCCCTTTAACGTCTTTCGTATTCAACCCATCTGTAAATTTCCGGAACTCTTCGAAGTCGAGCTCGAGCCGTTTGCTCTTGTCGTTCCAGTAGCGTTGGATTTCGGAAGATGTATCGCAGTCGGGGAATGACGATCGAAGGCGGTTAATCTCCGAAAGAATGAAGTGGAGATCTTCCAGTCGCGTTCGCAATCGAGCAATATCTTCCGGCGCATCGTTGAGAGTGACGTAGAGGCCGGCTGTTATCTTTGATAACTGAGCGGTGATCGTGATGAAAGCAAGTACGCTAGTACCTAAACTGATAGCTTCGGCCATGGTGATGAGGTTCGAAAGTTGGAATGTGAAGCGAGAAGACGTTGCCAGTGGAAATCAACTCTCGCCTCGTTTTGAAGGAAGGCTGTGCTACTAAGTAGACGCTGTGTCGCACACCCAGCCAATAGAATCACCATCATTCAGATGCGACCTTGTCGTTATTGCTATTGCATGCATGGTAAAATCAGCTAGAAGCTGCGCACATATACGTGCATTCAAGGCACACAAGAACTTCTATATATACATGAGCCTTCCAAGTGTTTATAAATGAATAGGACGACTAATTTCAACACTGGGCGTTGCTCCTCACCAGATAATGTTATTATCACTTGGACAGATGAGAGAGTACTTTGCTTGATCGCGATATCACTGACACTCTTATCCTCGCTATCTGCTGTGCGACCTCAGCCACCGGAAGCTGTACCTTCTAATTGCCACACTCGAGAGGACTGCGGAGTGAGAATGCAGGTTGAGACTAGTTGGACTATGAACCAAGCCGTGTAGAGAAGGAGAGTGCGAAATTACCTAGCACTTAAGTACTCCACACAAATGTGCAACACTAGTTATCACTAGAATCGATATTAAACTCTGGGTGTCAGTGAAATGGAACCACTCAATCTTCCCCAATCCCGTCTCTCATGTTCTGTCGTTGCTTGAGTTACTACATATCTACGATCTAGACCTTTGGTAAATGAGTGGATCCGCGAACTCCATTTGGCCCCAATGGGAATTGTCATCATGGCTCATCACTATACATCCGATTAAACAAACACAGCGGGCCAGTGGATCTGTATTGTGCACCCCACCCCGAACAAGACCGGTCAGGACAGACTGGGTAATATCTCCAAGGCTTTTGGTGGTCTGCAGCAGGAAAGATTAGAGTGGCGGGGAACTAGGATAACCACATCCATGACATCACTCCGCTACCCGCCCATACGCAAATCTGCCAATCTTATCATATCAGCCCTGCGCCAAACCCCCAAAGCAAAAGCAAAACCCAAGTATCATACACCATCCCCCTCCTACTTCTTCACCCTCACCCTCACCCTCTTCTCAAGAACATACCCCGCCGCCTTCCCGGCAGTATCCAATCTCCCCGCAACCCTCAGCAACCCCGTCTTAAGCTCCCCCATCTCCTCAACGCCCGTTCCCTCGTCCGTTCCACCACCTTCCGCCGCCCTTTGCACAACCCCCAACTCTTCCGATCCCCTTCTCAAGCTCTCCCCCCTCCTCTCCTCCGCTGCAAGCTCCTCCTTAAACGCCTGTCTCAGTATCGCCGGCTTCTCGCGGCGCATAGCCGTAAGCTGTAATGTCCGCTTCTCGGTCTCTTAGTACAAGGCTGTGACAGCATCATGGAGGCGATGGTCGTAGGGCTTGTATTCTTCTACAGGTTGCAGGTAGAATTTAGCGGCAGCAGCTCGAGTGCGTTGATGGTGATGATTGGGAGGGCGAGGTGGAAGGAGTTTAGAGCATACAAGTGGGGGATTAGCTAGAAGGAGGGGAGTTGGGGGGGAGGAAACTTCAGAGGCGAGTTCGTCAGCGCGCTGCCGGAGGGGGTCGTCGGGTACTGGCAGCTGTTTTGGATCTTTTCTTGTGTGGCAGATTGGAGCTTGCTGATTAGATGCCGGAGGTCTTCGGTCTTCGGGGGATTGCAGCTCTATCGGCCGCATTTTTTTCGGGCTCCATCGATGCCGTGTATATGGATTTGGGGTTGCGGATTGGGGTTGTACGGTAGGGTGTGTCGCGCTTTGTTTACTCTCTAGTGTCAACGCGCTTCCACGCTATATGTCATATCACGTGTGTGCGGCTCCGATGGTGGGTGGCAGTGCACTAGCGAAACAGGAAGCTCTTATCTGCCCATCTTATCGGAGCTGGAGCTTCAGCTGCTGGCTTGTTTTAAAGTTGCACAGGCACTTCTTTTTGTCGAGCGCCCACACTTGCCGGCCCGATGTTTCCCGAGTACGCAAGAATCATCCGGAGAAACTTCCGGCAAGGAAACAAGAAAAACAGAATGATACTTGTCAATTGGGGCTTTACTAAGTACTCGGGGAAGAAAAAGAAATACAAGACAACTCCACTGAGCCCACCACCGGGATAGTATGTGAGTTTCCAAAAACAACTACAACCACTCGGAGCGGAACACAGGTACAGAGTGAGAATCCAAGTTCCTCCAAACAGAAAGCAGAAAAAAAAAACAAAAAACTCCAAACCGTTTCTCCTCTTTAACCAAATCCAGACCCATAGCAGAATAGACACCGACCAACCACCGCCCAAGTTCCTTTCCTTCACGACCACAGAAATAAAAAAAGTTGGAAAAGACGCCTGCAGACAAAAGAATAAAAGAAGCAGTGAATCAAAGACGAACATATGCCCGGGCGGCAACCTGAGTGTTGGAGTAATACGATGCGGGCGCTATTACGAAGGCAAAAACCGGTCTTCGTCCGTCAACACAATCTCGTGCACATCCTCTGGCCTGTTAATCCCGTTGTGAATCGTGATATCCGAACTCGATGGCAAAAAGATATCCTGGTTCCAGTCGAAACCCTGGCTCGTCTTGACGTATGTTATCTAGAAACAAACCCATTGCGTCAGCCCCTCGAAACAACCCTTGCAACCCCCCCCCCCTTTCACACTGATAGCCGTTTGGTAGATATGCACTCACCACCCTAGGACTCCCGTCTCGCACACCCAAATCAAATGTCGTGTGTTCGGCGCGACAGAACGAGGTGCCTATGAAACTCTCATTAGCACCCCACTCTTTCGCTCCTGTGATTGTTCTCAGCCGAGAGAGTCCTTACTCAGTAGACTGGGCCTGCGCCGATGGTGTAGCCACGGATCGAAGCGCTTTTCCTCAGGCGAGGAAGAACCGGAGGAGGAAGGCGAGGACGCAGGGCTGTTGTCGGAAGTGGAGGTGGGGATGGTGATGGCGGAGGATCGTGCCATGACTGCAAGTGTGCGATGTACGGGTAATAAGTCGTTTGCACTCTGAGTGACGGTCGGTCGGAGATCGTTTGTATTTTCGAAGTCAAATAAATCAGGCAAGACAAGGCAAACGGCGATCAAGTGTTGTTGCGAAACTTGAACGGATGATAAAGAGTTTTGAAAGATGTAAATGAAGCGTAACGTGAAGAAACCTCGACCCCTTAGGTGATGATGGTGGTGGTGGTGGTGGTGGTGGTGGTGGTGGTGGTGGTGGTGAAGTGAATGAAAGAAGTGGAGTGGCGACGAGGAGTGAGGTGGTGGTTTGTTCTCAGCCAACCCCCACGAAGCCATTCGTCGCTGCCTCCCCATCCATACGTGACTCATCTACTAAACGCCAGCACAACAGTCATAAGGCAGTCTACTTCTTCCATCTAAAAGCACTTTACATAGAGTGTTTACTCTATCGTCAAAGCACATCATTCATGTTCTCCACCTAGGTTCATCTCCTTCCTCTATCCGAACGGAGGTGGGAAGATGCCTAGTTCTGCAGTGACACGCTCGGTTCGGTGCCTTTGCACCAACAATTCAACCAAAAGGTAGATCTTGCACGAAAGGAATTACAAAAAAGCTATACCCCTCCTTCAAAATCCTACTTAGTACCGACATGTACTCTAGAGTACTTCCGTCCAGAACTACAGGATATCTGAAACCCGGCTTGAGCTTTGGCATCCGGCGCGCCGAATTACCGAGCTCCATGTCACTAAACTATCCTCCGAAGCTCAAGCCGTTCCACATCTCAACGGTTCCTTCATCCTGGGCTTCAAGGAACCACCAAGCTCCAAACCCAAAACAAGCATGAGGCAGTTTTTGACCACCGACTGAGGTGAGCGTTTTACGCTGAAAGGGCTGGAACTGAATAGCCATTATTATTGGTACCAGTTCTCCCAAACGCCTCCTAGGCTCAAACCACTACCACTAGTAACCTTTCTATCATTCATGTGTTGTCACTCTGAAGATCTACAATGCCAAGCCTCTTTACCACGTGTTCTACGCAACATCAAAGTTCTTTTTCGGTCTGTCCAGCCAGCCAGCTCCAAACAACACACCTCTCAACAAGTGACAGTTCTACACGCAACGCCCGCTACAATCGGTTCAGCATGAGTTCCAACGTTGCAGCCGGTGATTTTTCGGCGTTCCAAGATGGGATCTTTGGCGCGGTTATGTCCACCGTGAAAGCGGTGGGCGCGCTCGCCGCAGGCGATATCGACTTCCAGCGCTCAACGGACCCGGAATTCGCATCGGCCGCGGATGCTACGAGTGCGCGCATACTCGAGCTTGCGAATTCTTTGCTTAGGAGTGCGGCGGCAGGCTCGGATATTGAGCTTCCAGTGCTGAAGCAGGAGGATGATGTGGAGAACAAGTGGAATGAGATTGTGGAGGTTGCGGATTTCCTTTTGGAGAGAGCGGTAGGGAGAGAACATTCGAGACTATGGGAGAGGAAGTGTTGATGATCGGTTGTAGGATACATGTCTGGATGAATATACGGGCGCGATCAAACAGAAGAATCCAGAGCCCTCGTCGGGAGCAAGAACGGTTTGTCTTCCCCCGTGTTCGGACCCGTTTTGCGTTGTCGTCCATCCTGACGAGAAGAATGCACAGAATCCCAGGCTCTCGCGAAACCAGCAGAAATCACAGAACTACAGAGCGAGCGCCAATTCGTGGTCGTCGAGAAACCTCGTGAAACCGCAACTGCAGTTCGACGTGAAGACGGACAACCTCGACAATTCACCGTTCCGCCCTCTGCTGACGGTGAAGCCGCATGCGAAGATCCCTCTTCAGAAAAGCCTTGAGATGTTTACGAATGAGTTAGGGAATAAACAGTATGCCTCCCCCCCTCCCGCGGCATCCCCGAATAACCCACTGAACGTGTGGCAGATATATTCACCCCTACATCGAGGAGATTAGGTCTATGAAATATCCAGAGCGGATGTTTCAAGAACAGGAGCCCCAACAATATCTGCCTTTTGAAGACACAGAAGCTATCTTTGTCGATTCACCAGAGCTCCTTTTAGAGATGCTACAGGAGTTAAAGACCGCAAAGGAGATTGCGGTCGATTTAGAACATCATGACCAAAGATCGTATGTTGGATTTGTGTGTCTTATGCAGATAAGCACGAGAGAGAAGGATTGGATCGTCGATACTCTCAAATTGAGAAGTGAGCTTCAAATATTAAATGAAGTATTTGCAGATCCAAACATCATCAAGGCGAGTCATGATGGAGACATCACATGTCAATTGCTAAGTTGTGCAACAGGTTTTCCATGGCGCCAGCATGGATATCATCTGGTTACAACGAGATTTTGGGCTGTATATCGTCGGACTCTTTGATACCTACTGGGCTGCTAGGACGCTTGGATTTCAAGGCCATGGATTGGCATTCCTCTTGAAGAAATATGTTGATTTCGATGCCGACAAGCAGTACCAACTTGCTGATTGGAGGCTTCGGTTTGTCACACTGAGATTTATTATTATTAGGGCACTAGTTCCGTATCATTCTTTCAATGCTGATTTATATAAGGCCAATCCCAGAAGAAATGTTCAACTATGCGCGATCGGATACACACTTTCTGCTGTACTGTTTCGACAACTTGCGGAACGAACTGTTGAGCAGTTCCAACTTCGAGGACCCGGAAAACAAAATGGCACACGTGTTGCACAGCTCCCGGGAAGTATCCCTCCGACTATACGAGAAGGAACCCTACGATGCGGTGAATGGAGATGGAAATTTGGGATGGCGGAATATGCTCGGTCGCTCCCAAGAGGGATTGAACCCAATGCAGGTGGCGGTATTCAAAGCGGTACATCTATGGCGGGACACTACAGCACGGATAGAAGACGAAAGCGTCAACTACATTATGCCGCGCCACCAGCTATTCAACCTTGCTCGTAAGATACCAGTTGACGTTGCAGGGGTGTTGGGTTGTTGCCCTCGCCCTTCTCCGCCAGTCAAGATGCGAGCCGGAGAGCTTGTCGTTGCCATTAAGAACGCGAAAGATAGCCCGGAAGTTCGTGAGTGGAAGAAATCCATGACCCTGGAGGCAGAAGCCGCTGCCAGAGCATCCCAGCAGACAGCACCAGCTAGCGTCGACATTTCTTCGCACCCAGGCCCTCGTATCGATGTCTTTACGGCTCCATTGACCCAAGTCAACATGTTACGTACTCAAAAGTCCGGGTTTTGGGGAAGCTGCGACGAAAGCAGCCGATGGCAGGCAGGAGCGATAACACAGAAGGATGCGGGGCTCAGACTTGCTGTGCCACTACCGCAACTAACTGCTGCAGTCTTCATCTCATCTGACGATGATTCGCGTCCTGTTCCTGCAAAGTCGGTCGACCCTGGAGCCCGTGCTGAACACGAGTACGTCAAGAACCGACCTGCGAAGGATGATACACCCGACGTCATCGTCGTACGGTCTCATGGGGGTGGAAAGAAGCGGAAGCGACAAAACGAGACACTAGGTGGCGATGACGCAGCATTAGGAACGGAATCTGGAGAAGTGGAGGCGGAGAAAGCGGCCACGTCCGAAGATCCTGAACCCCGGAACACCCAAGACCCGAAGCCCGAAAGTATATCGGCTTCGCAGGGATCAGGTACCCCGGACGGTACCAGGCTCAAGGAAAAGGAAAAGCAAAAGGAAAAGGAAAAGGAAAAAGGTCGCAGAAGGAAGAAAAAGAAGGGTGGCGAAAAGGCCGAGGAAGACGCGGCAGGAGAAGGAAGCGATAAACCGCAAGTTCAGCCCTTTGACTATGCAAATGCGCCTTCCGTCCTCAACCAGAAATACGAAAGGGAGCCGAAGTCAAAGGAGAAGAGAAAGAAGGCGTTCGACCCATACTCACAGTCTGGAAACGCGCCGAAGGGGTTGAGCAGGAAGAACCAGGAGAGGGCTGGGAGGTCATCTACTTTCAAGCAGTAGGAGGGGCAGGGGCAGGACGCAATGTTTGGACTATATAATAGCGTGAAGCTTCTTCAATTAGCCATGGAAGGAAGAATGCGTAGAAGCGACACCATTAAGAATACGTATATAAATATCATGAAGCTACCACGTGGGGGTGATTACCCTGTTTCGGCCGTGTTCAAAGAATCCTCCGTGCCTGGATTCTAGAATTCAGGCACAGAACGATGGGGGGCTGTATTACTACTGGAATGAGGATCGGATGCGGTGACTTTATTCTGCGGAGTACTATATGTACTATGCACTGGACGGGTGAGGCAGAAACTGTCTGGAACCCGATTGAAACGTTTTCTCCGCCCATCTGTCTGTCTGTAACCTCCTTTGCTGTCCGGATGACGCTGTTATGCAGCAATGCGGGGGCATCTAAGGAATTTTTCACACGAGCTTACTTGCCGTGCCTATCACACGGCTCGTTAAGAGAACGAGTGTCTTATCGAGAGCAAAGTTTGCCACCGGTATGCAACGACAGACGCGGCGGGAATCTGCAACGTCAAAGTGTCCTACCTCCATCCTCATGCATGCGGTGATCCATACCGAGCGTGTGCAGATAGATGAGAAGTTGAGTCAGGACGTACATATCATCAATGCAATGCCGAGGATAAGAAGATTGTTGCTGTTATTTCGGATGCAGGCAGCATAGGTGTGGGCTTGGGATTTTCATAGAAGGCAGCCGTATTTGAATCAAACCACTCTATCTGCGACCCGTTGATTTATGCTGTTGGTGAAGTGACAGGTACTCTAAATCTGGGCAACGCAGGAATTGGCATGCAGGCACACACATCACATCATGTTTTTGTTCAAAAGAGCCGTAAATAAATCCAATGTGAGTGTAAATCTAGTGGAACGAAAATGTGATCGAACCCTGCCGCGAGAAGCGGAGGAAGCTTATGTTGTGTACCTCTCGTTACCACTTGCTCGATCGCTGGCGGACGACCTTCCTAAAGCTTCGTGTTGTCTGGAGTTGATTGTGGTTCGGAGGTGGAACATGTGAGAAGGAGCCAATCGGATAGGGCTAGCGCACAGTGATCGCGATGGCAGACGAGATGTGATATCGCACTTAGAACGATACCCCTGAACAGACGTGCTGACTTGAATACACTTTTTGTAGCCCCTCCCGCTCACCAAGCAGTGGCAAGCAGCAGCAGGCAGTGCGAATATGCTTGGAAGGAGATATGGTCCCTTCTTCCTACCGTCTGATCGTCATTGTGAATCTGTACTAGTTCAACCAAACTGGTCGTCGTCGTTTGTCTTCTCTGTTGTCCGCCTCTCGCGGCTCCGCCACCACTTCATCATCGCGACCACCCACATCCCTTAGAACCTCGAATTCGCCATCCCACCTCTGCATCCTCTTGCTGCCAATCATCTCGAGGGGTGCATTTGTTCCTTATCTCATCCTCTCCTAGCGCAAAACACGCCTTCTTCGTCGTACTCTTCGCGTCTCCCACACACCCCTTCGCTCCGCCGCCAGGGAACAACACGAACACGCTTCACACATCCGCCGTCAATTGCAGCTTTCCAAGGTCTACCCAATCTGTTGGATACAAGCAAGCAAGCAAGCAGGCTGGCCTTTTCTTTTTACTCGCCAGGGTCGCCCACACTACCCACCCCCCCCCAACATAATAGCCGAAAATTATACCGCCAACCAATCGAAGGTGCAAGTGAGCCCCCGTCCGTCGGGTCTTGTACCTTTTTGACGACGACAATACCCCATCTCACATCTTTCGCGCCCTCCGGTTGGCAGCCACGTTGGATCCACCATCATCAGCTCTCCTCCTCGAAAGAACATTCCTCAGTACTTCGGCAACAGCAGATTTTATACGATAGCTTTTTGCTTCCTTCAACGAACACATCGCCTACAACAACAACGCCGGAAACTGCCGCCAGCTCGATTGATTTCAGCCGTTCCTTCGATCTTCACGTCGTTGTAATCCGTTTCGATAAAAAGGGCGGCAAGGCTTTGCGCCGATTCCCCCTCCTCTCCTCCTTCACCACTTAGCCCCTTGCTAGCGATCGGTGCATAATTTGCACTTCTCCACCGATGTCGGTTACAACTATGCTCGCTCCCTCGACGAGGAACTCAGCCTCGTCGACGTCCTCAGGGTTTGTGCCCGTGTCGAGACAGAATACGATTGGATCGTCCGATGGCGGTGCGACAAGATCCAGGGCATCGAAGAGGTACAGCGTTACGGCATTGTACCTGTCTATGTCGGCGCAGGATAGGGATTTAGAAATCGAAGATGAATTGGCGAGAGGTAGAAGAGCATTTCGCTTTCGTTTCGAGTCGCCGTCGTTGACTCCCTGCTGTACAGTTCAGAAAACGCTGCGCGACCTCAAGTCGAAGATCTCGTCGCAATCGAAGAAGAATTTCGTCCTGGAGAAGGACGTGAGATATTTAGACTCGCGCATTGCATTACTTATCCAGAATCGAATGGCGTTAGAAGAAGTAAGTGGCTCCTAGGTTACGGATGCACAGCACAGGGCTGTGGCTGAGATTGGTATTGACGATGTGTTAGCAAAATGAGGTAGCAAGCCATTTTGACGAGTCGAGCGAAGTCGAGGGTGGAACGTTTCCCAACGATCAAAAGACACAGTCGTACGGAAATCTCTTTTACTTGCTTCAGTCGGAGCCTAGGCATATCGCCGCGCTCTGTCGATGTGTTTCCATGGCCGAGATTGATTCGCTATTACAGACGGTCATGTTCACAATTTATGGGAACCAGTACGAGAGCCGCGAGGAGCATTTGCTACTTACCATGTTTCAGTCCGTTCTATCGGCACAGTTTGAAACAACTCCCGAATATTCGTCCCTGCTGCGCGCAAACACACCGGTATCTCGAATGATGACAACATACACTCGTCGCGGACCCGGTCAAAGCTACTTGAAAGTGGTTCTCGCAAAGCAAATCAATAATCTCATAGAGCATAAGGACCTCAACCTAGAGATCAACCCGTTAAAAGTGTACGAACAAATGATCAAAAATGTGGAAGAGGATACAGGGTCGCTACCAGCCAATTTGCCCCGCAGCATCTCGGCGGAACAAGCTGCAGAAAACCCCCTGGTGCAGGCAATCATTGAGCCTCGTCTGACGATGTTGATGGAAATCGCCAATACATTTTTGGCAACTATTATTGAGAATCTGGACGAGACTCCGTATGGAATTCGGTGGATTTGCAAACAGATTCGAAGTCTCACCCGGCGGAAGTATCCAGATGCAAAGGACCATATCATCTGTACTTTGATCGGCGGGTTTTTCTTTTTACGATTTCTCAACCCAGCAATTGTTACGCCTAGATCGTACATGCTAATCGACAGTGTCCCATCGGAGCACCCACGAAGAACGTTGACATTGATTGCCAAGATGCTCCAGAATTTGGCGAATAAGCCATCATATGCGAAGGAGCCTTATATGGCTCGACTTTCACCCTTTGTATCGAATAATAAGATGAGGATCAACAAATTCCTCAATGACCTGTGCGAGGTTGGCGACTTTTATGAATCATTGGAAATGGATAATTACGTTGCACTCTCTAAGAAAGACCTCGAATTGAATATTACATTGAATGAAGTGTATGCCACACATGCGTTGCTGGAGAAACACTCTAACGAATTGGTGGGACACTCCTTTGTTTAGGCCCACGTTTTAAAGCTTACGGGGTGCTATAGCTACGGGGAAGAGACACCCAGCATTTGAAGATACTTTTGGAAGAGCTAGGAGCAGCCCCGCCACAAGTGCCTCGTAAAGAGAATAAAGCGATCGACTTGCCGCTATTCAGCCGGTGGGAGGGGAACATCGATGGTATGTAACATGTGAGGCAATTAGCTGCAGGAGCGGGGCTGATAGATGTCTCAGATCTATCCGCCGCATTAGATATTACACAAGAGGATGTCTATTTCATGGAGGCAAAGTCGATATACGTGCAACTGTTGCGAACACTCCCCGCAACATCTACCGCAGCTCGACGGCCTCTAAATCTTAGAAAGATTGGAGATACCGCTACAACGATGAAGGATATGGGAATGTTCCGTAAGGGTATGCGCGGATTAGAGCTTCTTAATCAACTGCAGGAGTTGGGCGTTATCACCGATCAGGACAACTTCCAGATCCTACGGGAAGAAATTGAACAGGAGCTTGTGCACCTGGGATCGTTAAAGGAGAAGGTGATGGAAGAGACCAAGAAGCTAGAGGAGGTTTATAAAACGATTCGGGATCACAATGCATATCTAGTTTCACAACTCGAGACGTATAAGTCGTACTTGCACAACGTCCGGAGTCAGTCGGAAGGCAAGCAACGGAATGCCGGTAAACAGCAGAAGCAACAGGTCCTCGGCCCATATAAGTTTACGCACCAGCAATTGGAGAAGGAAGGCGTCATTCAAAAGAGTAATGTTCCTGATAATCGGTATATACCTCCCACCAATCTCCCCGGGTTCACTATCTGATAACGGACTGTAGACGTGCGAATATCTTCTTTAATATCACATCACCCATGCCCGGGACGTTCGTTATATCTCTACACTACAAAGGTTTGCCTCTTCCCTCCCCTCTCCCTGCCCACGAGCTCACAATGAATTACAGGTCGGAATAGAGGTCTCCTAGAGCTAGACCTGAAATTGGACGATCTCCTAGAGATGCAACAAAACAACCACGATGAACTGGATTTGGAATACGTCCAGTTCAATGTGCCCAAAGTGTTGGCACTACTTAATAAGCGGTTCGCGAGGAAAAAGAACTGGTAATTGACGTTGGCTTAATTATTATTATTCATTTCCGGGGATGGGGCCTGGCTGGCGGAGGGTTAATAATATTCTTTTTGATCTTTGATACGAATGGGATGAAGTGGTTGGAGAATTAGTTGTGTTTTTTTTGTATTTGTCTTTGCGCGGGGGAGTTTTGTCCTTGTTTTTTTTTGTGCGTGGTCTTTTGGTTGGGCGCGAACTGCGAAACGTTTATGGGGAATTTTCTTTTTCTTCTTTTTTATTATCTTAACTTTTGTGGTGGTAATTGTAGGGCCAGGGAGGAGGGTGTATATGCAAATGTTGAGGCGAGGTGCTGGACACTGGTGATGTGACGGTTGTGTTGATACTCGAACGTGATGTGATGAGTTACTTAGGTACTACATGTTTTTAGTTAAGGAGGGGAGGGGAGGAACGGGAAGGTGTAATGTGAATGTGAATTGATTGAGAGATTTGATGTGTTTGTGCTGTGCGATGATGAGGTGACAATGAAAATTATACAACTACATTCGGACACAGGTAATAAAGCGGCATGCTGGCTGCCCAGTGTAATGGGTGGAACGGGTGGAGATATAGGGAACAAATGGGGAGAGGGTGTATACTAGAAGCCAGGGCGGGAGCGGGAGTGGGAAGGTACTATACGGGATGGATCCAGTGAAGTTGTTATGCGGGTTAATTAATATTAGGTTTATACCCTCAAATAATAACGGCTTTTACTGCACCTGGTAACGGGAGAGTATATTTAGGAATTCATGTTGGATCCGAGGTCTTTTAGCTGGAATTTGTTGTGTAATATAGTCCCCACTCTCCGCATGCGGTGGTAGTCTCATACCGTGTTTGTTCGAACCTATCTTACCTAGTAGTCTCAGTACACGCTCGAGACAGGTAACCTCCCCAGAGTGTGAGGAAATTTCTGGGGAATTTGCGTTGTGGATGATGGAAAGTGTTGTGGCAGTTGAGCACAGTGCGCCAAGACCGCTGCGCCAGTCATCACCGGTAATCACTCGCGCTCGAGGGTACAGTTGAGGTTTTTGTTTACGGTAGATACCAGGGTCTAGAGACAGTAGTTTGTGTACGCGTGTCGACCAATTAATCAATTGGGGAGATATTGGTAGTTGCGACGGAAGGGGTGGAGTTTCGACGTCAAGACGGGGGGGTACCCCGACTGTCGATCCGATCAGCTGATAATTAGCCAGGTGCAAGCGGAAATCGTTCCGCATCGGCCCAGAACCGGGGCGACACGGGTTTGTAATTGAAGCAATGAGATTGGGGAGTAAAAAACTGGCAGCTCATGGGGTCCGAAGTATCTCGCACTTATATAGGTGCAATAATAAGATATCACTGAGGGATTTGAACCTGCACCTGTACACTATGGAGCGCGAACACGTGGGGAACGGCGAAATCCTAATGCTATACTCCATTCTCCCAGATCCAGCCTGCTCCAAAAACTAAAATTGACCGCCGCTTGAGAGAGGCTCGGTGAATTCACGATCTAAGAGCGCGATCATTTGGAGTGCATTGAGCAGATCATTTAACGTCAAACAAGCGTCTTCATCGGACTGTAATAGATCAAGTTGACATGGGGTGGTGAATAGTTATACCACAGGCGTTCCATTAACTCCACCATTCACCCAGGCCAACTCCATGAATATTCCTCCGATTAGGAGTTGTGTGATGTCAAATAATCTACTTAATGCACTCTAAATAGTCAGACTCAAATCGTGAATCCGCCAAACTGTTCTCGAGTAACAGCCAATTTTGTGAATTTAGAGCGACAACACTCCTAAGGGTGCGGAGAGTTTAGTTGGGAGCATGGAGAAGAGTGCACTTGGGAGCGTGTATCAAAGTCCCTGGCATGTACACATCTGGCACGTAGCACATCAGTGCTCGTCACTCGGCACGAGTACAGGTGGTTAAGTGGGGGAACGCAGCGGTTAGTCACCTCCTAATTGACTCTAAATCATGAAGCGCCAGCCCATCTGCTTCACCCGTTTGCACTCGACACGCTTGTGTTAGACCACTAGTATGGGCCAAGTGACAACTCATGTGGTGCAAGTCGAGTCATCTAGTGTGACGGTTAATTTGAATGTGAGGGATTTGCAGGTTTATTCGCATGTGCAACCGGATTCTGGTATTGTTGGAAATGTTCTTCAATCACCGGTTATTCCTGTTCAGCAAAGGGCTGTTGATGATCCGAGATGACGCGTGGTGAGGGAGTAATAATGTTGTTATTGATGGAGTGAATGTGCGAATATCAATATCACATGCGGATACTATACGGATTATGATTGTTCTGTACGAGCTTACGGATCTGGCTTTTATTGAGAAAGGGATTAAGATGTATCCTGAGCCTGCGAAACGGTCGGTTCTAATTATGTTTAATAGTATATTGAAGCCGATGAATAGGACAATTGAATATGTTCGTAAAAGTGATAATCGGATGGTCTTTGATAGGCATTTGGAGTTTTTGTTTATGCGGATGCGTCTAGTGAGGATAGTTGGAGAGTTCCGGATCCAATGAATTTGTTTTCTGCTGTTATTCGAGATGTTGATGTGTATTATCATGAGGTATAGGGTAGGAAACCTTGTTGTGTTATCATTTTTAGTTTATTGTTAGGTAAGTTAACGACGAGCGATGGAAGAGGGTTAGTTGTAAGGAAGGAGGCGTTTTTCTATGAGAGTTAACGGTGTATAGGATTACCTTAATAGATGAAGTACGGGGGCGGTATTCATTCCTCTGACACGCACGAAGTGAACCCTAAACCACCCACCCTCTCACGATATCCAAAAATTCGATAATAGTAGAATGGTACTCATTAAATTCAATCAGTATACATCCGAACGCCGTCGCCGCTGGCAATCACTATACAGCTAAACGACTGAACACCTCGGTATCCATCTTTTGGACCGCTTTTGATCTCGCCAACTCCAGGAAAATGCAAAGTAAAGAAACACCAGTCATTCTAGTCTCGAGCCAGAGCTGAATGAGAAAGTGAGAACCTCTAGCCAAACACGAAGGCCCTTAACCTCCATCGAACAATCAACAACTTGAACAGCATATCAAAGTCCTTAACCTCCACCGAACAATCAACAACAGCGTATCAAATCATACCAGTGTTCCTAAGCGGCCCGGCCTCCATTTAAAAAGTCTACGCTGCAAAAGGCTAGGCTTCATGCAGGCCGGCCGGGCCTGGCTGCTTAGGAACACTGAATCAAACTATTAAGCAAGCTAATGTACTTGATGAACCGTCGTTTACGATTGGGCGGATTACCATCAACAGGCCCATCAGCCAGCTTCTTGGTGAGCGTGATAGAACAGCAGTACATCTCCTCAATACGGAACCTAGTGTTTCTAACCGGTCAGATCAACCGCCGGAGCTGAGATTCCTGCAGCCTTATGCTTCTTCGTAGCAAGAGCGCCCCCAATCGCATCAAAGATTGTCGGTAGATTAGACGATATGTCTTTCTAAAGATCGTTGTCCATAGCATCTTCATTGGGGGAAACAGCGCATTCGTGCTGAAAGTTCAATACTAAGAAATCCAGTGTTGCGATGTTACACATGACATATCGCCCCAAAAGCCCCCCCATAGTAGTATATACTACATTCTTCCAACCAGGGGGAATGAATAGCGCCATTATACCGGTAGTAACAGCAATATGCGGTTGCTGTAATCTCGGACCCACAACTTCTGCAATGAACAATGGCTATGGGCCATCATTGCATACGCGCAGGGAAATCTATGAGTCTGTAGTCCGGTCAGATGCGGCCGAACTTTTTAGCTGCCGCCCTTGGGACAGACCGGTCAGATAGAGGACTCAGAAACCCGAATATCCGGCAGGAAACTGTAGATATCTGTGTTGACAGTAGATATCGGGCTTGGCGAAGATATATACAGCCTGGTCTGATCAGTGGTGGCAGATCCGTAGATCGGCCAGATGTGGTTTATGAAAACCGCCCTTGGTATAGACCAGCCCAGCAGTTGTCATATCTAACCGGACTAACCAGTCAGGAACACTAGCGGAACCCTGATGTACTCAGAAGTCTGCTGCCCACGTTGCGTAACAATAGCACAGAGCGGCAAAGCTGGGAGTCCGAGCAGAGCAGAGGTAGCTTGGCATTGATTGCCTGAGAATTATGAAATATTAGCAACGTCCACTTCCACTAATGAGGAAGACTTTGCTAGTCAGCTTGAAAAGATCGCGAGGAGTGCGCGGAAGAGGATTAGTGTTGCAAACGAGACGAGACGAGACGAGACTTGAGGAAAGCTCATCCCGTCTCGTTAAGCTCGAGCTTTAGTCTCGAGATAAGGTCTCGAGCTAGCTCGTCTCGTGTGTAACACTAAAGAGGATAGCGAAGTAGTGTGGTATCAGAGGCGCAGGCATTATAGAGCCTCATAGGCAAGAGTCATCGCCTAGTTGAAATGTAAGTCATGCTAGCTGGACAAACGGAGATAGGCAATGACACACTCGTTCTGAATCTGTCCAATCTGGCCTTGCATTGTCCAAGAAGAGCCATCACTTGCAAGTGATTCGCATTCATTTGTTGTTGCAAGGCACCGAGACCGGCTACTGCGGGCATGTTGGGAATCAAGGCGATTTCATTTTGAATGCCTTGTAGATGGTTGGTCATGGCTGCGAGATTTGGTTGAGCTATTGTATCCGTCGGAAGTATCTCTCACGATAACTAGTCGGAAGAGCTCTAGAAGTCTGTCGATCAAGGTATCCGTGGTACGTAGTAGCCGATGGCTGTATCCGTCTGTTCAGTTCACGAGTGAAGTGTAAAGGATAAAAAGGAATGCTTGCGGAAGAGTCCGTTACTTAATCATGTTTGCTAGTCTGTCACCCGGCTTTTATCGCTAGCGACTAAGAGACTATCATGTTTGCGCGAAATAAAAAATAAAAGATTTAAAAAATTAAAATAAACGATTCCGTAGCGACACAATCAACTCGCAAGATTCTGCTCGATTTGGTCGCGTTCCCAGTCAGAGACAGCACAGTAGATCTCGGCGATGTCGTAAAGCGGTGGTGCGAGTCTCAAACAAAATACCCACGTCAAAACTTACACAAGTTACGGCGAGTCTTCATCATCCGTCTCTAAGTCGAAAGCCGCCAACGAATGTGTTCTGACCGATACTCCCCATTATGCCCTTTCACTCTCCCTCTAGTAAAAAAACAGTGGCCACGTTGATTGGTGTCTTTGTAATATTTACGGCTATACATCCAAGTCAGATCCTTGTGCAAGAAGTTAGTCTGTCAGACGGCGCTAGCGAGAAAAAAAGCCGTCTTATAAACTACCGAGAGATGTCTGGCCTTCGTCAATGCAATACTGAGAGGTTGAAATAAGCTTAAATTGGGTCACAAGCCAAGACACTATCATCCTAAAAGCAACACTATCAACTTCTGGTATTAGGGTGAGCTCGAAATCCAGCCGCTTCTTTTAGCCTCCGGCAAACCGGAGCTTGCGAGCGACGAGATAATCTAGGAACGAGAGCAGTATTAGGGTACCATGACTTGAAATTTCTAAGTTTCGCTCTAAATTTGAAATCACTTGTGATCGCGCCTGAATGAATCAATGATCACTGCCCTTTCTCGCTTGCCTAACTTATGGATGTTGAAAGAAACTGCAATTGTGGTAATTAGTGGGGTTCGAACAATGCTTTAACATTCCAGTTGTTAAGACACTGTCAGCGTCAGAACCGGGTTCCATAAGATGTCCAGAATGGCTTTTGTAGGGTACATAAAATGTACTGCATAAACGTTGCCTACACCCTCGGAGTGTCAAGACCAATGGGGACGAACTGCAGCCGACCTCCCTGCTTCCTAACGGCTTTTGTGCTAGTTATTGGGGTTTAATTAAGCCCCATGAATGTACATACTCCGAGCAGGACCAAAAGCGAAGCAGAGTATCGTTGTTAGAAGGGCGAAAATGAATCTCTAGGACGTATAAAGGAACTTATCCATACCCAACAAATATACACAGGCAACAATCACCAGCGTTTCATTTCATCACTAGACAGAACTCCAGTCACAATGAAGACATTCACTGCCCTCCTCATCTTTTCGGCACTCCACTCGATCGTAGCCCTTCCAAATACCTTCGGTAGCCTTAATGCACTCCCTCGCCGCGACAGTAAATGCTGCACAGACCTGCAAGTCACTGCTGCAATCTCGTTATGCAATTTGGGATGTAAAGGTAGGCCCGCCGTATCTCTCCAATTGACGGGAGCCTATTTACGAGCTTCATGCCAGACATGTGCGGTATGGGTGCCTGTAAGTCCTTCACTTCCCCGCAAACCTACTCCCTCTGAACTCTCCTAGTGGGCTCTCTCAGCTGTTCCGAGTAGCGCAAGGTCTGCCCGCCCAGCTCTCCGGAAGATCTACCCAAAGGACAGGAGCTGAATGTTGCTCGATGCGCCTACGACAACGTCAGTCTCGCCGAGCAGGATTTGATTGAGGGATTGATCGGGAAGCTCCGTGCCCTCCCGACCGTGAGATCTGTTAGCAGCAAGAAGTTGCTCACTGTGCTGGATCAAGCACCATTTGGGTTGAGATTGGAGTTACAGATTACTCAGGAGGAGGCTGCAAGAGGTACGGCCCGAAGGAATAGAAAGCGAACCTCAGGCAGGATGGTGTGGTATAAAATGTGGGTTTTCATTGTATGACATGTATACCAAGTAGTTAACAGCGGTGGCTTTGTAATTCAGTTTCTAGCAGTATAAAAGTACTTGTGTTTAGATTGCAGCTGTTCCTCTTACATATCAGGAGCTAGTCCTCACGAGTCCGGCGGCCACGAAGGTTGTCCCCCCATGTTGAGCATCAATCTCTCCCTACTCACAGTCACTAATGGAACGAACATCCTAGTTCTCAACATGAACTAGTGGCTTCCAACATGACGACTTCTCCACTACAAACTTTTAGAATTGGGGGCATTACGGTGTATCGCTTGAGTACCTCCCGTAAACGCGGTTATGTCATAGCCATGGTGAATAACATCACGCACATGAGAGCAGATTTTTGACAATCTCTATATATTTGAGACACGGAAGAAGACTAAATACTTCAATTGAACTTGCGCATCTTATAAACGTAAAAAAAGACCACTGAGCAAGTCTGCTACACGCTTGTCGCCCAAGATTTTGGGTTCCAGCTCTATCCCTTACACCTTCGGCTTTAGGAAATTGGTTACAATACTCGGATGGTGTGCTTTTAGGTTTAGTGATTGCCTTGGTGGCAAACTAAAGCTTTTCTAGGTGTTGAAAAACTGATTGCTAGAGAAGCTTGTATATTCTAAACTACAGGAGAGTTCTTGTGATCTTATATACGGCATTCAGAGTATGCCTTGTACGCATGCATGCGCACTCAACTTGCATCTCCAGCTAAGTCTAGAACGACCATCATCATCGTGAGATCATGATCCCCATCAGCCCAGCTGAAGCTCATAAGCCGTACGTACGGGAGGCGGTCCATATATGTGTTCCGACTGAACCGCGAAGAAATACACTTCGCGAATAAGTTGACTGCTTCGCGAATAAGCCGGCTGCTTCCTGAATAAGTCAACTTTATGTACCAGCCAGCTGAAGCCAGAAGCATTGCCCCACCAACCGACTGATCCTGAGAGCAGTCGACTGTATGTTAAAGTAGAGAGCTTTATCACCCAGTCAACTGTACTTTGGTGCAGTCGCTGTACTACACCAATTTGCAGTTAACAATCTCTTACACCGTACGCTCCCAAGTACGATCCCGGGTGTATGCAATTGTATACTCCCCACCCCGCTCGACCGCACACCCCCAAGTATACTCCCAAGAATTGATCTTGAGTGCAGGTTGTCGATTATTAAGCGCGGTTGGATACAGAGACTTGCTGGGCGGGGTGTGGCTTGTGGGGTATTGTCAGCGGCCAAAATCATGACATCGGGTAATTTCACAGTATAAACCTTATCTTATTAGACGCGCTCAGCACCGCATTGTGAAAAGATCTCACGACGCTTCCTAGCTATGGTACAATTAGATCTTGGGGAGAGCAGATCTCCGACCTAATTTTTCCAATGGAATCTGCAGCCCGATTCCCACCTATTTTAGATGTATGCATATGTACCTGGGGCTGACCATGCTGCACGATGGTGATAGTGATGATGATGGCAATGGCAATGGCAATGGTGCCAATGGTGGCGGTGATGGTGGCGGTGATGGTGGCGGTGATGGCGGTGGTGATGGTGATAGTCACATCGGAGTCAAAGCTTCCACAGACTTTGAGCTCCCTATCGGCCAAAGCTTCTACAAATTCAGAGCTTTCCGTGGGCCCAAAGCTTCCGGTGGAAAATGTCACTCTACGGCTCTCTCAAGCCTAGCTCTCTCAAACCTAGCTCTCTCAAGCAGGGTTCTCTTAAGCATATAATGATTGATTGTGTTTCTATCGAGGGTACATATACTCGTATATGTAAAAGAGCTCTGTGTATGCATCCGCACTGGCACGCATGTATCCATCCTCGGCTGGTCGTTACCAGCTGGATCCCATCAGCACAACTGTATACCTTCAGCGTGGCAGCTGAATAGTTGCCATATGCCCATATCCGCAAGCCCTATGGAAGATTTAAGTATACATGCAATGTTTCCTTCTGCACTGCTTTAGTATACCCGAGGTTTATAGGCCAGTTGACTGTATTACAAAGTAATGCACTTCTACTCCCAGTTGACTGGCAAGAACTTGGCCCAGTCAACTGGGTCAGGAATTTAACTTATTCGCGAAGCAGTCGACTTATTCGCGAAGCAGTCGACTTATTCGCGAAGCAGATTACTTCCCAGTTCAGTCGGAACATATGCAACACTAGGTAATGATTGGTGTCGAGTGAGATCAAAAGCATGTTTCATCGCGTACTATCAAGTTTGAAGCTGGTGTTTGATTTCTTCTCTTCTCACTACGGTGCCAATCACTCAGCACGAAGTCTCCTCCGCCTATCAAATGTCTTGCCACCGTGCGATCACTAAACCTAAAACCACACCACCCGAGTATTGTAACCAATTTCCCAAAACCGAGTGTGTAGGGGATAAGCAATTGAACACGCTCTGGCTCAGAGCAGACCCAGCTCCACATCAAACATGTACCCGCCATTACACATCCTACCTAGTAACACATTTAATGATGTTTGAAAGGTCAATTTGCACTTTGCTGCTTGGTTTTCGGCCCTTGTTGCAATTGCTCGAGTTTTCATTAATGCAAACGCATCGATATCAGAATATCTCAGTCTTTTATAGTTGAGACCTTGTATATAAGACATGCCAGAAGCCTGAGGGCAGCCCCCCCACTTAAGTCGTGTCTTTCCTTCCACTCGTAAAGTACGACATACGACCGTCGACGTACTGAACAAGTCGGATCTGTGTCGTATTTTCAACATTAGAACTTTTAGACTACGCTAGCGAACAACCTATCTAATTTTCTGGAGAAAAAATCAATATCGATATGCTTAAGATACAGTTAGCTTACTGCACCGACCATACAGGTACGGACCATGGGATACGTTACTTTAGTCGAACGGGAGCTACCGTTCAGAAGACCGCCAGTAATAATAAATTCAGCGACAACGTTTTGGAGGTGCATGGAAAGCTTGTTGAGGGTTTCTATCGGATGGATACGGGTTCACGGTGAAGTTTACAAAGAAACCCTTTTAAACCACAAGTGCATACACACACCACACAGAAAATTGATTGGTTAGCTCTATAAAGACATCATCCACTATAGCAAGCAAATGGCATTGAGGTTATTGTTTCGGTTGATCTCTCTAGCATGCCTTCCGCACTTCCCAAGTCTGTAAGTATTGTATGTTACAAGGGAGAAAGTGCATCAAAAAATTACCTTGTAAGCATTGCTGTGGTCAGTATCAGCGTTTTCTAGAGATATTGGCATCCAAATGAGGCTAACCTCTTTGATTTAGATTCCGACATTACTTGCAAGCCCAACGGGAAGAAGATTCTAGCTGCTGGCTTTTTTCGGTCAGTACCAAAAACTAGGGGCCGCAGCGGCCGATTTGGTAAGCGGGACTAGTAGAGTGCCGAGCAGTCGGAGATCTCTCTTTCAATGCTGGACCATGGGCTGTTGCCCTTGGAGATTTCCAGCAGTGCGCCCAGATTCAATGTAACAGCTGCGCCGTCGGTATTAGTGGAGTTTGGTACTGCTGTGGCTGTTATATAAGGAAACTGTCAGAACATTTTTGCTTTGTGTTAATGCACATACTCTACTGTACCGAGCGTCAATAGCCAATATTCATATGTCATGTATCACAGCGAGCCCGTCCGAGATTTTATTGAGGTTTTAGCCTACTCTTGGGCATTCGGTACCAGTAAAAACGAAATCTCGTATGAACCTTGATGCTTAGTACAGTACTCCTAGATGAGCTTGCATTAAAGGGCACCCGGAAGGTGAACTATGTATGGTAGAGAAGTTCGTTTTAGTGGTGGATATTGCTATCGTTGTTCATGGACGAAACACGTCGAAGTATGGTGAAATGGGCGTCACGAACCGCTCTAAGGCCGCGTTTGGATAGAACGGACGATAAAGCCCGTTCTCACCAGCACCCACATCATGGCTTCCAAGCGAAAGAGCGCACGTATTCCAGCAGCTAAGAACACCTCCATTAAGAATTTCCTAGGTATAAATATTTCTGGTACGAATAGAACTCCGAGCCAGTGCCTTGCATAGGTATAAGTGACCGTACAAGGCTATAGGAAATGCAGCTCGCAAGCGGTTCCGGTGGTGGACGTGCTGGCGGTGGACTTCGAGGTGGTCCTGTCGGCGTGTGAGTGCACTTATTGAAGTATAAACGGACGTAAAAGGGGCCACCAGAGGTCCTTTTCAGTAACAGAGGTTTTTGTCCGTTTATGGCTTTGAGAGGAAACGGACACGGTCTTGCCAAACACCAGTTCCGTTCACTAAACGGACGTTCGTTCTTGAACGGAAAACGTTAGCACTACCGAACTGAGGCGATTTTACTAAACACGGCCTAAGCCCTAGATCGCCGCGAGAGAATAGGCCGCCTCCGTTCCCTCTCCCCTCTCCTCTCTCCCCCTTCCCCTCCGTCTTCCACCCACCACACCAAGATACTAGACCATTTCCTCCCATCTTACGTTTCTACCCACCGAAAGAACACCAACCACCGGCAAGTAACTTTTTCTTGTTGGACATGAGACGAGATAACCCGAGACTGAGGAGACTTCATGGGCCTTATTGGGATCTTGTCTTGTCTCGTTTTTGTTTTGTTTTTGTTTTAATCATACTGTATTCACTCTACTTAGAGTATGACAGCCCCTTACTCCCCTCCGCCTCCGGGCTAGCCGGCTAGATGGCGGAGCTCCACTCCTGCTACCCGTCGTCCCCTTCTTGTCTTGTCTCGTCTCAGGCCAACACTAACATTATAACCTCGCTCATGGTCAAGTAGCCAGCACAATTCCACCCTTCCCTTCATCCACGAGTTATCACCAATTCTTGCACGAATGTTCGCTCCGGCTTAAGAGCTTCAGATAAATATGCTGTAATATCACCCCTTCACTCACAATCACTTATCACTCATCACTCGTCTGCAAACTATAATTTCCTATCCCTCTCCTCCTCACCCTTCGTCCAGCACTCACTCATAAAAGGCAAACTCATAACTAAAGAACTAAAAAGCCCGGGTCCGAGCAGGCCCATCATCAACCCGCCTCCCTACAGAAAACGAAAAAAAAACACCCTAATCCACAGAAAAACAAAAGTGAAAGTAAAAAAAAGTCCTTTTGAATCCCCCCTCTGCGGTTGCTAAACCTACATCCATCCACACACGTACACATAAAACTATCGTCTAACCCTCTGACTATATCTCGCAGGACTCTGTGCTCCCCCCACAGCCGGTGACATCCCCTGCGGTTGTGGTTGCTGCGGTTGCTGCTGCGGATAATATCCCCCTCCAACGCCAATAGCACCCAGTCCTTGCGGCGGCGGCACACTTCCCCTCGGTCTCTGATATTGTTGCTGCTGTTGCGGAGTCTGATACTGGGGCCGTTGCTGCTGTGGTTGTTGGGGGTATCCATATTGCGGGGTTTGCTGGGGGGTTGTCGGAGGCTGCTGGGCACCAACGGAAAGATGCGGAGCACCCTGGACTCTCCTGGGTGTCGAGATCATACTCGCGACTGGGGCGGGACTGATGGGCGACAGACCCGCCGCAGCATTGATAGCGCTCATCGCGGCGGTCTGGACCTGTTGTTGCGGGGGTTTATCGTCGCTCGGGAGGGTGCCCTTGAACACTGGGGTGGCACTGTCGAGGATGGGAATTTTGCTAGAGAGGATGAGGTCCGAGTCTGGGTGGCCGTCGATCGTGGCGAGTACATGCGGTGGGAGGGCGTCGATGAGGGATGTGAGGCGGTCTGTGAGGGCGATGTAGGTCTTAACTTCGTCGGTTTGTGGGAGGAGTTCCGCTTTTGTCGCCGCGAGGCGGGTGTATTGCTGGCTTTGCAGCTGGAAGAGGAGGGATGAGATTTCGGCGAGCATTGCGTCGTGGGACATCAATAGTCGGGTGTCGATTGGAAGCTCTTCGAAGCTATCGATTAGCTTCTCGATCTCCGACTCGTTGAGGTCCGAATTGGGTTGTAGGGGACTATCTTGACTATCTTTCGCTTGCTCCTGCTGCTGTTGCTTCTTCGGCTCATACTGTTTGTACATATGACCGATCGGAGGATACTGCGCAAACATCTTCCTAAAGATACGGCCGCCCCTACGTTCCCACCAGATACTATCACTGACCGCGGCGGGTACCTTCGCCAAACTTTCATCTCTAGTCGGTGCAAACGAGCTATATGCGGCCACGAAATTCGCCGGAAGACCAATCCCCTGCCTAAAAGGATCCGGGGGCAACCGCGACAATCCAGGCTGTGGGTAATTTGTATACTGCAGCCAGTGACCTGGGGTTTCCGATCTAAATTCCACCTCCGGATGTGCTACGATCCCGCCAGGTCCCAATTCGCCCCCCCACTTCAGCCCAATCTTAGAATAATCGACCTGTGGTGGCGGTAGATTGGCTAGAGCTGGTGGCGGGGGAAACACTTCTCCCAGTTTTGGGATCTTGGCGGCAGCACCGGACTCCTTTTTGATCTCAGCTTCCGATGCGGGAATCGCTTTGACGGTTGAGATATGTGGAAGCGACACATCGGGCTCGACAAACGGGGTGACAACAGCAACGCGCTCAGCCTTATGATGGTGATGGTGTTTTGGCCAATCCGAAGCCACCGAGGTGGCCGCCGTTGACGCTGGGGACTTTGGTGATCCAGAAGTTGATGTCGATCTCGAAGAAACCGCGGAAGGAATTATGATATTATCCGCCTTTGGTAGCGACGAAAACACCGGGCCACCATACGTCAACACGGTCAGCGCGACCTTATCAGAACCCTTCGACGATGGAGCCGGTTTATCATTAACGTCCACCTCCTCCGTAAAGTCAAGCCATTCCACAAGCCGCTTCCGCTGCCGATTGACAAGGTCCTTAGCCAGGTGCTCAAAGTGAATTACACGGGCGACGGTGGTGTTGACGTTTTCCCAGCTTGTCGAACCATCTGCGGTTGCCTTCGGCGTGGAGTTCAGCGTAGCCATTAAGGCGCGGCAAACTGCCGAAACATCGGACAGAAACACATTGAATGAGGCATAAGTCGCCGTGGCTAGCCTCTCGTGAATTGTATCTGGTATCGGCGTGGAGAGTTTAGTGCGTTTTGTCGGTGGACTTTCCATCTCCGCGCTGGCAATAGACGAGAGGGGGAAAGACAGGATCGAAGGAGTAGGGTCGTATCTATCCCGTCTCGTCAATAACAAACCATACCGTCACTTGTTGAGGGGGAGGGCACGGAAGGACCTACTCTTTCAGCACAATCAACAAATCCTTCGCTACAGCCTGCATCGCATCCTTCTTCTTTTGAGCGTTTTCCTCCTCACCTGCATTGCGCTCGACAGTTTCCTTTTCCTCCCCTTCTGTTGAAGCGCTGCGCTTTCGCTTGCCGTTGACCACTGCAAGCGTCGTCGTCGCGGAGCTGATTGTCGGCGCTGCTGCAGGAGTATCAGAGGCGAGTGGTGGTGGAGGTGGCGGTGGTGAGCGCAGGAAAAATAACATACCTGGCTCCTCCTCGGCTGGCATTTTGCCTATGTATCGATATTGATGGTTGATAGTGGAGATACTGCTGGTGCTGGTGGTGGATTATAATAGTTCTACCGGATGACGCGACCGGGAACGTTGGGCGGACTCTAATCGCGTGAGTGGGTGATTCTCTCTTTCTCCTGGTCGGTCGTGATGCGGGCGTGATGGGGGCAGGGACCTTTTGTCGGCGCGCTTGTGGGTTGTGGTGCGGTGCTTGGTTGCTTTCCTGCTCTCTTGCAAGGCAAGGTAAAGCAAAGGTAAAAAGGTAAAAAGGGGAGACAAAGCGATGAGCGCTCTGCCTACCGACACCCACTTCTCAACCACCAACAGAACCGCGACAACCACAACTACAACCAAAAACCCCTTCTTCCTTCCTTACTTCTTGGGTGCATAAGTATGTTTCGTAAATCTTATTGAATCAAAATCTGTTGGGCGCGTTTGACGATATCTTTCTTTACACAGCCCCCCTTTTCTCACCCAATGCCTCAAACTACGCCAAGCCGTTTCCGGAGACTTTCGGCTTTAATAATACAAGAGCCGCAATTCATATAGAATCACTCGCGTAGCTGTATTTGGGGAAGGGAGTTTAGGTGATGGTAAGTTGTGGGGTTGTGGGCTTTTTTGTTGGTGGTATCGTTACGGGATAATGTTATGCGTAAAACGCGGCAAACATCAGACCCGCACCAGTACTCTACATAGATCCAGTCGATCGATCTACTGTATGGTTGCATGCGCCCTACAACCACTTTAACCTGGACGTTGGCGTTTCAATGCCCCAGCCAGCTTCTTTGAACGGACTCCGTACCATTACAAGTATCGTCAGCTCGTGCGTACTTGTTGCTGTTCATCTTAAGTATGCGATCAATTCCAAACCGCTGCACCATCGTCCATAGTTAGCCTGCTTTGCGTTCAATCGATAGAATTGATTCTATCCGCTCTCAAGAAGTCTAAACGGCCAAGCAGGCTTCGGTTCTTCATAACAGCAGATATTGACACACTCCAAATAAGGTGTTGGCATGTTCAGCCTTTGTCGTAGTTCTTGATACATTCCGTGCTGCAGCACTCCAGTAATAGGTACTGAGCGAACATTAAGGCCCCCAACCGGCGCTTGGAACTAACCCTCTCAAGCCCAAAGTGACACAAAACGGAGGCTTAAAAGAGGCTTTGTGGTAGTCTGACAGACTAGTGTTGGGGGCGGTAGCAATTCGCTTTAGATATTGTGAAGGTGGCGTTTAACATGGGAACGATGCGGAGCTACTAACAAACCTCAAGCGTAAAAACTCTAAGGCCGCCCACGTGCTATGGACTGGCTTCAAACCATTCCAGGCTTTTTCGGTATTATAGGTATATGGTTCTTGATATCTTGATATACTCATGGCTATGAAACCTTCTCAACATCTGTATCAATGCGCCATCCTTAACCAAACAAAACTTAACCTCCTCACGACATCAACCGTTGTGCACAAGAGTGTTATTGACAAGCACAGAACCGTTTGATATTAAACAATATTCCCCTCAGGCAATGATCTAAAACTCTGCCAATCAAATCCCGAAGCTCTCCGAAGCTGGATGTACAGAGCTCTACAGATTATCCCATTCAAAAGCTGAGCTGTAGGTGGACACTTAGATTCAAGGCTGTTTGCTACTGAATAACTTTTACCCAGCCGGTCAGCCAGTGAGTGAGTATTAATATGAGAAAGATCACGGAAGAACCGGTAGGCTCAGAGACCAACAATTCAGCCAAATCATTCGCATTGCAAGATAAGATAAGATAATCCACACAACCATATCCATAACCATATTCCAAATTCATGATAAAAAAGTTAAGTTGAGTAAAAGCAATCCATCCATCCATCCATCCGTTTCAAAAACCAAACCAAACCAAAAACAACAACGCACACATCAATAGTTCATCATAAGCGTATACACCCGCACGACTAAGCATTCTCTTCCCAAGCCCTCTTCTCCTCCTCCAACATCTCGATCGCCGCATCCAAATCCCCATCCGAGATTTGCGCATAAACCTTCAACCGCTCCACCTGATCCACGCCCTCGGGTCCATCCGCATATCCCATCTCGACAAGATGCGCAACACACCGATCCACCGCATCCTCTAGCGGGTACGACCCAGGAAGGCTCAAATGCTGCCAAATAGCCGGTGTGAAGGGGTTGTTATCCGCTGGCGGGAAGCCTGAGAAGACATTTGAAGTTTGTTGAACTACAAACGGATCGAATGGCCTCGGTTCGTCCTGCGCCGGGGGGTTCTCGGACATCTCCATTACCTCAATCTCCATTTCTTGGGGTTGCGGCGACAAAACTCTTGGTGGCGATAGAGCTCTTGGTGCTCTTGGTGCTCTTGGTGCTCTTGGTATTCTTGGTGCTCTTGGTGCTCTCAGTGGCGATGGCGCTCTCGGCGGTGTTTCGAAGGGGTTTGCATTTGCGTGTGTGACTTCTGCCTGCGGCATCTGTAGGGGCTTACACGCCTCCTTACGCGCCTCCTCCCGCGCCTCCTCGTACTGTCTAGTCTCCTTCTTCAACTCTTCGCGGTTGATGATCGGTGGTGCCGCAGGGAACGGGTGTGAGTGTGCATTTGTAATTTCCTGCTGTGCGAGTTCAAACACATCTCGGGGCCATCTCGGCTCATTCTCCAGTTCGTTTCCAATTGGGTGTTCTCCGCGGGGCATCATCGTTGAAGGGAAGCTGGTACGCCAGTTAATGATGCGTGGGGATGGAACCGGTGGCATAGCAGGGGCAGGAGAGATGGAGCGGGAAAGGTCGATTGGACGCTGAAATGGTGCTGGGGGAGGTCGGGATGGAGCTCCGATGACGGTACGTGCGCGGCGAAGACTACGGATTCTGCTACTATCATCATCATTGGAAGAGCTACCAAACAACCGTTGTCCAACGCTGTCGTCCGCACCGCCTGGGAAGCGGCGGAAAGAAGTGTGAGGGTGAGACGGAGGCGCAGGGGGAGGCGGCGGCGGCGGGTATGAGCCGTCATTATGCGGTGGGGGAGGTGGAGGAGGTGGGGGAGGGTGAGAACCGAAGTTAAGGATCGGGAAGGCGGGTCTTCCCCGCGGTGGAGGAGGAGGCGAATGTGACAAATGTGGAGGTGGGGGAGGGAGAGGTACATGTCCTCTAGGGTGATGACGGGGAGATTGGGAATGTCTATGCCCATGTGGTGGATGTTGAGGACCATGTCTTCTCCTCCGTCGATGTTCGACGGCCCCAGCATCATCACGGAAACGTCCCAAATTGTACATCGAAGATCGTGCACGCGGACGCCCCAGTCCAAAACTTCTGTACTCAAGTGTGAAAGGATCTTCGGGCTCATCGCGATTACCCTCATCATCGGAGAGTGAGACATGTTCGTCGACTTCCCTTTCAGCCGATTCCTTTTGCTCCTCGGAAAAAGTGGCGTTGCTGATACTGGGACCGCCGCGTTCGTAGTGCGCTATCCTATCCATTTGCTGCCAAAACGCAACAGCTTCTCGTTCCTTCGATTGGACCGACTCGGTAGTGGAGGGAGGTTTTCCAGCATTCTTCTCCTTGACGTCTTTCAACCAATCGGCACACGACTTGTAACGAGAGGCGTGGACAAACTCCACGCCGGGGTTTCGAGATGGAACTGAATAGAGATCCGCATCGTCTTCATCCTCGACCCTGGCATGACGGGAAATATGCTGAGTCTCTTCTGGCACAACTTCCTTCTCCACCGTATCAACCTTAGTCTCCGTTGTAGTAGTAGTAGCAGTGCTTTGCCTGCGCTGAGATCCAAAGCCGTCGATAGCCTCCCGCATATTCCTTTCAATCTTTCCCTTCGCCTTATTAACCTCACGAAGCACTTCATTCTTCGCACTGAAAGCTGCCATTCTCGCCTCATTCGCAACGACGCCCAACCCCTCGCCAACATCCTTTCCAACATCTCTTCCAGCCGCTTGTGCACCCATCGCACTCTGTGTCGCAACATGTCCAATCCCGACAGCAAGGTTAAGAATCTTGTCCCTCACCGCATCGATTTCGGCAGTATCCACTTCTCTGGTAGCGCTTGCAGCTCGCTGGGCTCTATCAGCCGCTTCCTGTGCTACCTGCGAAAGCTGCATCGTCAACGCACCCATCGCACTGTGGACAGCATGGCTCAAGTTCTCGACAGCAGGTTGAGCGCGTTGTGGCAGGTCCTGACGAAGACGACGCATGCTTTGTGAGGCCCAGTTGATACTCTGTATAGCCTGCGAGACGATATCGGCGGGAACAATTGAAGGAGTGGCAGTAGTATTTGCTGCTGTGGCCGGCGTAGTGTCATTTTCTTTTTCCTCCGTAGACTGCTCAAGTAGTCTCTTGAGCTCCGCCTCGAATTCGGTAAGAAATGGTTTCGGTTCTTCTCGTTCTTTGGGTTTGACTTCTGGCGTGCCCACATTTACCAGTATCTCCTCCACTTCTTTCCCCTTGCCCTTGTTGTGTTTGCGACTGACGAACTCGGTCCATACACGTATTCCCTCTGCGGTATTGGGGCTCTGTGGCCAAGAGCGAAGCGATGTGAGGAGATCAAACACGATGGGGCGGATAGACTGCAACTCATCGATGCGGTCGTAAAGTTCTATCGATGATCCGACCTACAACGTCATCAGCGAAAAAAGAAACAAAGAGTGGAGGTCTTGGGCAACACACAGTGATAACCTCGCCATCATCATCATCGACATATCCCAGCGTCGCAACGGGGTGTTCAACAATCAGCTCATCATAATCCTCCCTCCTGTCGAGCTGAACATCTGCCTCTCTCTCCTCATGGTCGCGAAAGCCGCGGATATGAAAAGCGGGAAGCATCGCGGGTGTGACGTGATTGCACAAGCTCGGTTGGAGCTCCGAAGCTAAAGCTCGCTACGTCTGCGTTTAAAGTGTGTATCGTGCAAGGAACAGACAAATAGATAGATAGCAGTGATTCGAGGTCTTGGATATCAAAGACAACTCGCTCGAAAAAAGGCAGTTAGAGGTGAACTTGTGTGATAGAGGGGGAGGAGGATGGAGTGTGGAAGAGAGAGAGTGGAACGAGGGTAAGAGAAACCACCTGACCCCACACTTACATGGAACGACGTGGGTGGTTGATTATTGGGCCTGCCGCGCGGACCGTAAACGTTGTCCTTTCGCCACTTTAATGTAGCCTTGTGCCACAGTGACTCAATGAAACCAATCCCACCTTGCAGCCGGCTGCCTGTTTCCCCGAATCAAATGTATCCCAAGAAACTGCCAGCTGTCATCTGTGGCATCGGTCGTGCAGACAAAAGCACCGGAAGGTGGTTCGGTTCGAAACAGTCTTCAGAAAAACCATGCCATGTCCAATAATTTCTGCGAAACCGGCCACCACAAACACTCTAGGCAGACACAAATCGAGGTGATAAGTATGCGAGGTCAGGTCATCAATCAAGAGGCGTACTCGACTGCATGTATGATAACTCATTTCCCATAAAGTCGCATCATCGTAAGTAAAAATACAAAGAGTAGAATCAAACACCGCCCTATAATCGAGATAATCGAATAACACAGAATCTTTCCTCAGGATTAATCATAGCTATCGTAACAAGTGAAGCCCGTATTAACACCTCCGGCCTGCCACCCAAACACCACCCAAATGCAATCAACAACACAAAAAAGCAGCCCAAATTCGTAGCGGAGACGTCTACTTTTCGCCTCGGACGCGTTCTCTCTCCAACTCCCTCTTGATCTCTTCCTTCTCTCCTCTACTCTCCTGGATTTTCTTGTTGGCCATACTCCTGTCTAGCAGCCGAGCCTCCCGCTCCTGCTTCAACCTCTTCTCTAACTCTCTTAATCTCAAAATCCATCGTTTTTCGCCGCCATCACTTCCCGTCGAGCCCGCAGAGTCTGTTCGTGCTACTGCCATGGGCCGGTGTTGAGATTGATGATCCTTGGCAGGACTAGCTGTGCCCGAATGTGACGCAGAATGGGAGCTATGCGTCGTATGAGAGGACGAAACATGGGTGGTATGCGATCGTTTCATCTGTGATTGTTGATTTGATCCTGCAAGCGCGGGGTTGCTATTATTGGTAGGAGTGGTAGACGTGACTGGCGGTGTCGCGATGCCGACACCCTCTTGCTTCAGGACACCAATTTCTACTTTCAGCAACCGATTCTCAGTCCTCAATTTGGCAATCTCGCTTCGAATCTGGCTACTACTCTCTCCCATGCCACCTCTCACCAATCCCTCCAAGCGTTCGATCCTTCTCGTTCTTGCCTCCAGCGCGTTCTCAACGACTTGGTATTCCTTCCAGAGATCACGTTCAACGCCCCGGCATTTCGTCTTGAAGCCTGCGACTATGCTCTCGATTGTTTTCACCGCGCTAATAAGATTCCGAGTGAACCCAGGGAAAGCAGAGACGATAGCGATCTCCATAGATATTTTCCCTTCAGTGACGGACGAGGTGGCGGTGGTGGTGGTGACGAGAGAGTTACGAGTGGCCCAGTCGGCACCACAAACTGTAGAGAGACGCTGCCACACCTGCATTAGTAGGTTATTGCGCTCTGCAAGCTGCTCCCGGAACTGCTCCTCGAGGGCTTTAAGAGACTTGGCATCTTTGTTCCGCTGCTTTTCTATTTCAGTGGTTTGTTGCTGGTGTTGGCTGATGCGCCGTGTGTGTTGAGTTGTTGTGGATTGAAGAGTTTCGAGGGTATGCTTATCGTGGCGATGAGAGTTTCTTTCCTTCTCGAGAAGGTCGCTGAGTTTACGGGTTTCGAGGGCCATGGATTCGAGAAGGCTTTCGCGGTCTTTAAGGTTGCGATCCTTCTCCATAAGCTCGCCCTTGGTATAGTCAAGTTCCTCAAGAGTGCTGTCGAGTTCTTGTTGGAGATTGTGGACGGACTTATAAGTTGTTAGTGTGAGACTCCTTTTGAAGAAGTGATTAACATACCTGCATAAGTCCCGTCCTGGTCCCTCCAAGGTCACCCAAGGCCTCCCTAAGTCCCCTCTCTAACTCCTCCAGCCTCTCTCTCCACGTCTTTGCTTCATCCTCGCGACTGCAGACCTTGCCCTTCAATCGACGAACTTCATCCTTTGCGTTGGTGAGCTCAGTGCTCTTCTCATTCAATCTGTGCTCCCACTCTTGCTGCCTTACATCGCCGTGCTGCTCACGCTGATTTCGCTCCGATTCCATCTGCTGTCGAGCCTCACGTACTCTATCTTTCTCATCTTCAAGCGCCTTCTCGAGCTGCTTGATGGTGCTCTCCAATTGCCCAATCTTGATCTTATCGCCATCCTGCTCTTCTCTCAAGAATTGGATCTCGCCCTTTGCACTCTCTCCTTGGACGTTGAGGCGCTCAATCTTCTCGTTTGCTTCACGAAGGGAGTTTTCGAGAACATTCATCTCCTGCTCATTTTCGAGGATGGTACGTTCAAGTTCCTGGATTCGCTCCGCAAGCCGTCGGGTCTCACCTTGATGAACCTCCTGTAGGTCTTCGAGCCGAACAACGACATCGGAAACGTTCCGAAGCTCTTGCTGCAAACCCCTGAAATCCTCATCTTTGAGTCTGTTTTCTTCCTCCAACCTACCGAGTTCGTCTTCTAAACGTTGCATCTCCTCTTCGGCCTCCTCCTTAAGTTGGTCAAAGTCCTGTTCAATTTCCTCGCGTTGACGCAATGCGTCGTTACGATCAGCTTGCATCTCTTGCAGCTCACGTTCAAGTTCGTCTTCATAATTAGCCTGCTCCTGTTGGCGTTGCTCGAGCTCCGCGTAACAGGATTCGAGCCGTTGTTGAAGGTCCTGGTTAGCGAGTCGAAGTTCAGAGATACGATCTCTCAGCGCTCCGTTGGTGTTTTCGAATTCTTCACGCTCGGTCTCAGTGACAACACTACTGACGTGGGACCCAGCTGCACTTTGTATACCACCTGCGCGAGAAACAGAGCGGTCGAGGAGCCGGTCCGAGAACACGGATGGGGCCCTAGAAGCACTTTCAAATGCAGCCCCAGATCCGCCGCCACGCATGGTCAACTTCAGATCCTCAATCTCAGCGTATAGGCGGTCCTTTTCACGGTTGCGAGAAGTGAGCATTGATGCCTGAGCTGAAAGATCTCGGCGAAGTTCTTCGTTCTCGCGGCGAGCTTGGTTCAACTGAGTAACAATATCGCGGCCAGCGCGTGACTGCGATTGATCGCGTTCTGATACCGAACGGGAGTTGCTGGTTCGCGAGATGGTAGTTCTTGAAAGATGAGATTGATCGTTAGCACGGAGACGGAAGATCTCTTCACGGAGTCGCATGTTTTCGGTCTCCTGGGCCTCCCGACGAGCTGCCTCGGAAGTAAGCAGGTCGCGTAATTGTTCCTAGACATTTATTAGCACAGCTTAGAGCATCAACACAGAGATGGAAACATACAAGTTGTTCCTCGTTGGCCTGATGGCCATTGTTGGCTTGTCTTCGGAAGTCACGCATCCGTTCATTCCTCTCTGCATCCTTTCTCCTGTACTCTTCAATCTCAAGCTCATATCGCTCGATTCTCTCCTTGAGTTCCCATATCTCATCTGACTCAGCGGCAGCTGAAGCTTCTTCCTCTCTCTGCTTCTCACCTCCCAGTTCTTCAACCTTCTTTTCCAACTCACGAACACGTCTCTTCAGAGACTTGCGTTCCCGCATGCTCTCCGCGAGCTTAACTTTAAGGTCGACGTTCTCTTGAAGGGCTTCCTTGACTCCCTCATCGCTTTGCTTCTCCAGCTTCTCATTGAGATAGTAAACCTTAATCTTGAGATCAAAATTTTCCTTCTGGAGGCGGTCAATAGAAGCAGTTTGTTCTTTGAGAGTCATCTCTCTACCCCTTCCAGTCGCCGGGGTTCCTGCCGCTGCCACAGCCTTCTTAGAGGGAGATCCAGGTGCTCCCAAGTGTCGTGAGTACTCGCGTGCAATTGTAGGTGGAACACGGACATTTTTGACTTGTGCTGTAACGGCCGTTTCGGTGGGTTGCTGTAAAGGTGGTGCTCTTTCTTTGGGCGTACACGGCCGATCTTTATCTTCTGCAGTCACGGTCACATCCCCATCCTCATCAGATCCCCGCCTCGAATTCCGTTCCTCTTCATCCAGCCTTGCCAGTGCACGGTCGGCGGCTGAAGCCATAGACACAGTACGTTCTCCGCCATAAACGCTGCCTCCCCCCAAGGCTGTGATTCCGGAAGCAATCGATCCTAGCGACGTCTGACGTGAAAGTGCTTGACGCTCTTCCCCCAAAGTGAGAGTGCTCTCGTCATCGTCTAGCCCCTGCATATCATTCACTGAGGACATACTGGATCGTTGTGAAGCTTCTCTCGAGCGTAGAATTTTTGGCCTACGTTTATAGGACGAGCTTGCGGATGCCGATGCTGTCGCGGCTTGGTTGAGAGTAAACGATGAAGTAGAGTTTGGAATAGGGCGGGTTGATGTGGATCTAGGGTTTGTAGCAGCAGATGGAGGACGAGGTTCTGACAACGCACCATAGTCACGACCTCCTCCCCCATGTGACGAAGCAACCGACGGCCGTCGCTCCAACGCAATCCCAATTTCCGAAGCTCGTGGTGAATTTTCTCCACCACCCCCTTGCGATTCAATCACCTCGTTTAGAGTTGAAGCCGCCGTCGCAGCACGAGACATGTTCCTAGCATGTGCAGCTGCAGTTGGAGAGCTCGTGAGATTCTCAAGGTTCTTGATGTCTTCTGAAGCCGGAGAGGACATCTCGCCGACAATGGCGGCAGTGGAAGAGGAGCGCACGCGTTGCGCAATGGTAGCTTGGCTTTCGTCGCCAGCGGCAATGCTGGTGTCTATGTCACTCTCTTCTTGATGCGGCGGCAGACGGTTTAGCGGTGGCGGCGCCGACATGTCTCCTAGTCGTCGACTCATATTAAGGGCATCAGAGTCAATGTGGAAGCTGCTCTCTAACTCCATAAGGTGGCGTTGCTGATCAACGGGTAGACTGAGGTCTCCGACCGCGTCATTGTCATCATTGTTGTCTTCCTCAATCCTCGAGCTATCGCCCGGCAATGCGGGCGGTAATGAACTCATCTCGATCAGCGCTACTAGATGGGAGGTGGATTTGGGACTAGGTTGAGGTGAAGGCAAGGAGGTGAAGGAAAGCCGACTTGAGGGACGACGGGCCCAGCTCCGACGTTGTTCGGGAGTAGTAGAGAGGTCGTCGATAGCGTTGGGGGAGGGAGGTGGGGAATGGTCGGGATCAAGAGGAGAGGAGGGAGAGAGGATGGAGAGAGGACGACCAAAGAAGCGGCGGAGGCGGGAAGGTGAATTATCGGTTGTTGATGCCGTGATGAGAGCAGGTTGTCGTTGAGTCCTTCTTGGGGATAACTGTAATGGTGCAGTGATGTTAGAGGTGTTTATGCTCTAGCGTCGGGTTCAAGTGGTGATGTAGCAATGCAGGGGGTGCGGCAAAGATGGATGGGTGTGCCGAGTGGCACCAATCATCAACCATGGCAGCATCACAAACCATCACTATCAGTCATCTGTAACCCAAGACATGTAGATTCATGCAAAAGTCTAGATGGCTATTCTCATTCTGCTTTTCGCGTCAGTTTGCAATCCAAGCAGACAACCAGGGACCCGGCTCTTCAGAATACAAGTACCAGTATGTACATTGCCTGGAGCTCCTTACTGGGGAAAGAGTCTATGTTCACAATATCTCATTTTAATATGCATATTATAGCACAATCCACCGTCTTCCCTCCCAGCGGGTAGTGTTAGTCACCCGCGATCCAGCATAATAACATATTCTCTGGTGCTCAGCCCAAACCTCAACAAATCACCCTCTCTACACTCGACGAAGCGTCTTCCCTCAATCTCATCACCATTCAAGCTGGTCCCATTCGCGCTCTCCAAGTCCATAACATACAACCTAACGGAACTTTTCTTCTCGCCAAACTCATCGGCCTTCGTCACAAACCTAAACTGCAGTACAGCATGCTGTTTCGAGCAGCTGGGATGATCAACTGGTAAATCTGCCACAGCTCTATCGCGCCCAATCAACCAGCAGCTCCGGGGGTTAAGATCTATCTCCTCGACTATTGCGGTATCTTTGAAGACAAAGAGCTTGTAGGAAGGTACCGGCGGAGGACGCCGTGAATCAGAGGGCTCACTGTACTTCAGGACGACGTTGTTGACGGTGTTGGTGGCAGCTGCGAGAAGTCCTGTTGCCGAGAAGTTGGGTTTTTCTTTTTCGACGGGGGGATCAGAGGGATCGGCAGAGGTAGACCGTGGAGCTAGGTCTTTGGACGTGCTGCGTGGAGGCGGAGAGTATGCGCCTGAGCGTTTGGAAGGTGGGGAGCGTCGTGGAGGAGAGTATGCGCCAGAGGGTTTAGAGGGTGAGGAGCGCCGTGGAGGGATGTATGCACCCGATCGTCTAGGAGGCGAGGAGCGACGAGGAGGCGGAGAGTATACGCCAGATCTCGATTGTTCAGGCGGAGGCGATTCTTTTCGCTCACGGTCACAGTCTCCCCATCTTGAGCGTCTTCTATCTTTATCATCGCGGCTACGATATTTTCGGTTCGGTTCGCGCTCGCGATGTCGTGGTGGTGGTGATCGCGATCTAGGCATGATTGTTGTAGAGTACGTGTCTGAGTGAGCCGCACAGCTCTCTATCTCGGGTTAGCCGGGTAAAAAAGACTCAAGAAATTGAGCCAAGCTTTTTGAGCCGCACTCTCTAGAAGCACATTGTCACCCAATATCACTGCTCCTAGAGCACATTTAGGACATCTTATCATAGTAGGGGAGGTATGTAGACTAAAAGCTGCAGATTTCTGGGAAAGAGTAGGAGGTTTGCTTGTTAAAGAAACAGTTATACACACGACATCAATTAGATCACAAACTATCACTCGCTAGGTTGAGGTTCGAATTCAGGACCGGAACCATGCGCTGCTGGCACGAGTCAGTGAGCTGGCTATTACGGAAGTGCGGAAGCCGTTTGTGGTGTAAAATTTTTTAGCTCAAATCCACCAAACCTCCCTCTAAACCAGTGACCGATCATAATACGAACTAATAATTGCTGTAACTGCACTGACGCGTCTCTTTCTCGGCACTCTAATGTTAACGGATGGACTTCATACAGGAAGAACACTGTACAGGATTCCTCGCTTAACTTCCAGGTTTTCTGTACTATAGGTGAGAGCTTGCCGTTAAATTCAGCAGGCTCCTCTCACCCATACATTATCATCATGTATCAACCTTCAAACGAACTAGGGCTGTATTTGGATCGAACGGTCGCCGTTCGGTTGAAACTGAAAATTGAGCAATATCAGGCATTTCAAAGGAAAGTTGATATCGAGAAATTGCTATTTTCACTGTGATAGATTTAGGACGACTCAAGCTGCCGTCAATGACAGGTTTAACTTAAGGATCTATGTTAAACTAGGCCAATCAATATCGTTTACATCTGGATGCTGATTGAGTTATGTATGGCATGCGGGTGGTTTATGTCAGACCTACCGGGCTGCTTACAATTGGTTTAAGTCATAGAAGTTAAACCCAATATAAATATTTAGGCATGGTAAATGATTAACCGAACTTATAGTACGTATAGGTGAATGTTGACATTAATGGGCATCTGGAGGGCATCAATGAGAGGTATCCTGTCCCCCGACGCTACATGAGATATCACTTCAGCTCATATTGTCTCGTTTTCAATGCAAACGTTGCCAAATGCTTACGAACCTTGCGTGCTTCAGCAAGCTACATAATTTGACCAGAGTACTTCCTTGAATGAATGAATACATAACTTCTTAAAGCAACACCTTTCACAGCTTTCTTGGTTGAATATAGCAAATAGAAGATGGCAATAGATATACTCTATGTAAAGCCGGTATCGCCGATCATTGGATAGCTTATCGAACTCCTGATTTTAAAATGTACGTCTAATTTTGCAATATTGAAACTGTGGAGCTCCATATAAATCGCACGATAATCAACTCAGATTGTACTCAGAGTTCATAGCCTACTAAAATCCGTGCTATTTGAGAGGAGATAGGAGAAAACCTTTCTGAAGCAGGCGATCTCAAACCTACAGCTCGGAGTTATGCGTGGGACCAGGTCAAACCCAGAGCACAGGCCAGAAAACCACCTCCATTTGCATGCCCAGCTGAAAAGCCGGCCAGGGCACTCAAAATTGTAGATTCAAGGCGTCTCGCTTCATACATAACCCCCACAAGTTGTTTGCTGGGAATATATTGGATTAGTATTTGAATGCTCCACAGGTAACAACCTCGGCAGCATAGGTAGCGGGGGGAGGATCTCCACCACCTAGCCGGCTATCCGGAGGGGAAGAGAAATTTGGGTACTGCCATGCTCTAGTTAGAGTGATTGCAGAATGATTAAAACAAACAAAACCCCAGCAGCATGACAGGTCGTCTCCAATACTAAACCACGATGAAACTTCCCAGTAATCACGCAACATTCTCAGAAAACCAAGACCCCAGCAAAAGTTCCCATCTGCAGTCAGTCATCCCCAAGCCGTGCTCAACTTCTCAGTATCAGACGACGTGTAGCAACGCTTTCTTCTGTGGAAAATTACAAAATAGCCTGTTAAAAAAACAACGTCCAGAGTCTCTCCCCAGACCGTTTACTGCGCCTGTGAACCAGCAGTCGCTAAATTCGCAAGTCCAGCCGTTTGAGGAGCGTACTTGCGAGCGACGAAAGCTTTAATAATGTGAGCAACCTCTCGCTAACCAAACAGACCTGAGGGCAGTAGCGGTTGCGTCTGATTGGTTGGTTGAATATCCATCTCGTTTCCACTCACCACTATCTTTTATCGTGCTAAGCGATAAACAGATCTGCTCTCTCTATGCAGGGCCTTAGCTTTGTGGGAGTTGTGTCATGTGAAAAATTAAAAGTTTTCAGCCAGGGCCAATAATGAGTGCATTGTTTCTCCCAGACCCGCTCAGATTTGCGATACGATACTTCCGAGGTATTGAGCTCGCACACACACAGAAAAACTAGACATACCTGAATATGAATGGGCTCTATTGGCTCTCGCTCGACTGAGAAGATTCTGCAATTCGTATTGTAATCACAGTTCAGTGCTTGCTGCTGACAGCTGACCGGACAGTATTATGACCGGAGGGCCGACTCCGCAAGCCATCCCCCCCTCCAGATTCTCATTGATTTCCGCTGGCACCCTTCTCCCACATTAATTCGACATCGATACCAATGGTGAGAGACTGGCAAGTCTTGTGCGGAGTGGCGAACATTGAGTGTCCCTGCAGGCTGCAGTTGACGTTCGGAACGAAGGCCGAGATCGTATATGCAGGTATCAACCAAAAATAGATCCAAAACGTAGGTAACCATCGTGATCAGCTGAGCGTTGATACGAGACGCCAGAACTCTCCAAATCCAATTGATTATTTCTTAACTTTACACCTTGACAAGGACTTCACTACGCCCAGAGGACCGTCAAGACGTCGACCAAATGTGAACTGTTCGATGCGGGTTCTGTCTTCCAATATATGTAGAATTCAGGCATGCATAATGGAGGTCCTACATGCCCGAGCTCGAGGATCATGATCACAGCCGATGATACACTTGAATTACGTCCAATGAGGCGTCCTAAAGTCCCTATTATCATACCTACCTAGAATACGAATGAATTTGTGCTACGTGCAAGGCATGCGTAATATTAATACGTATTCGCTTCGTAATTCAACTAGGTACAAGGTTAGGGTTTAATATTCAATTGTAACAACAAGTTTAAAACTAGAAATAGAACATAAGAGATACGATGGTAGATGTACGAGATGACGACGCCACCGATTCATTAAACATTCTTCTGGTGAATTGGATGCTACAAAATTGCCTACTGCAACACGAGTCTAGGCGCATGTAGATCACGTGCATTGGGTTGTATCTATCCCCACAACTGATGCAAATAGACTAAATTACCGGTAAGGGTTCCAATTTAAAGGTTGCATCGATTGGTTGATTGGACGTCACCATTGCAAACCATCTTCTTTCCGCCGACCACCAACCAAAATCCTTTATTATGTTTAGCAGCTTGTACTGTATACCGATAGACTGTTCAAGTGCAGGGACTAGGATACTATTCAGTAGACCAAGCACCTAGATGGTATTGACGCTGTGGTAAGCTTGACTTCTCAAGGGGGAATTTGCATCAGAATCGTTCCCGGCACCATATCTGTGTGGACGATCGTTTAAATACAGTACTGGCCGCCGAGGTTCGGGGGGTGCCCTCTACTGACTATCTGGATTTCTGCTGGAAATAGGTTGCAAGTAATTTTTTTTGGTGAGCAACTATATCGGACACCAAGCTCTGACTGCTGATATCACTGAAAATGGCCGGACAGACGCCTACTAACTGCGGACGGCGCCCAGTACAGTATCCATAATTGATGTCGCTCGAAAAAATGGAGATAATATGGCAGTCTTAAAGTGAAGATGCTGTATACGTAAAAAAACCCCCCGTAGGACATCCAGACCCCACCATTGGTGAGATAGTCACATGTTTGGCCCACAACGGAGAAATCGCGAAAATCATAGAAGACCCTAAGAGCTATTACATACTACGGGTTGTCAATTTCTGTACATTAAAGATGTAGTCCTGCAGTGGAAGCCAGCCAAAAGCCATCCGGATGATCGACCATAGGAGTCTGTTCTGAAGATATCAACATACCAAACTCAATTCAGCTACAACCTTGGAAGCTAAGCAGACTCTTATGCAGGTTTCTTGAGCTCTCCGTGATTGGAGGTTTAACATGCAGCTATGACCGACACGCCCCCATGCCAAAGATCCTAGGTGCATATACTATTGAGTAATGCATCCGCTTCTTGAAGCCTTGCTAAAGGTATTCGTATCTACTTAGCGGGTAATATTCTGATGCCTCCACGCTTGTATGCTCACGCGGGTATAGAATCGAAGATCTAGAATGCAGCAGAATTCCCTTCGTGTGCCAATTGCAAGCATGGACATTTAAGTGGAAGCGTAACGCATAGGCGGAGAATTGACTACGATAAGTTGAAGAGTTATAGCTGGTAATTTATAATTCCAATGCTCTGCTTACAGAGATTGTGTGTACGTAGGAAGCTGCGCAGTCAGGCACAACTCCTAGTATTTGCTTCATATCGGACGAAGATTCTGTCAAAATCCTAGCGAATGAACCAAATAAAGAAAGAAATTTCCATACTATAATATCGGTAAACCACGTTGTATGTTGTTGCGTAGGTCTTGGAATCAATGATCAACCTGTGGCTAATGTCAACTCACCAAGTTTACTCATACTTTTGCGCTAGGATTACCCAATGCCTATGTTGCCGGTTTCTCCATATTGCTTGCCGGACATCTTTTAATCAAGGGCACTTTGGGTGGTGCGTACTTCATGATATCTTATATCTGGTGGACCTGGAGCAGGGTGTCTAGTGATATGCAGCTAGCTCCGCCACTTAAGTCGCATGCATCAAACATTCCGCTATCGATAGTCACGGTACGATAAAACTTACGCGTTCAATAACAAAAATACATAAAGAAAAAGAAATTGCTTCTGGGTGGTGATGATGGCTAAATATGGGGCGAAACAAGGCTCTCCGGTTCAAAAGATCGGATGAAACGTGGGCCGCGTTAACGTCGACATCGCTTTAAAACACCCTAGTCAACAGGCGGTGCTGAAGTCCATAACTTTTCTTGGATAATGCGCTGGCCTGAAATGCTAGCCTGATATGGAAAGACACTATTTAACGGTGGACAATTGTTGCCTGGAGCCGACCTGGAATGAATAGTACAGCATCAAGGATTCAGAAAGTGTCTTAGCTATCTACCAATTCTTTGCACATTATTCGTTACACCATCACAATGCTAGTTCGCCCGAGGCAGACTTGTCAAACATATCAGTTTTCATATTGTATCTATTGACCGCCCTATTTCTTCATGTAGCTGGATCAACCCATCTTTGCAAATACTAAGGATCGAGCTCCTCTAGGTTTTTGCTTGGGGTCTTACTCGCTGTCCTAATGGAATTATACCCTTTCGACTACTCTCCTTCCATTAATATTGATATCGCAAAACCTCAGCTGCAGTACACATCCTCATTCGTCTCTAGTAGCTTGAAGTGCTCCTGGCATTCTTCCGTATATGAAACCCTACAGCCGCATTATTTCTAGTTACAAGAATCTATCAGTGTGCCATAAAAGATGCAGATATTGAGATATTGGCCTTCCATACTACCACTAGAAAATAGATGCGTGTGCACACTGAAACTGGTTAGGCAGGCAATTGGGAGGATTGCATGATTATCTGCACCATTTGTAGGAGCTTGTGAAAGCGTCAGGGAGTATTTGCGCAATAAGAGTAAGGCTGCTTGGCAATTCGTACGTAGTATCGGATCTAGTACTAGATATTTCTCTCAAACTGAGCACGATATTACCTAAACGAGCTCTAGCTGGCACGAAATCGACACGTGTACCTGGCCTCGAATCAGGCTCTCAGTTGTGTACGTGTAGACTAAGATGAAAACGGAAGTGACAAAAAGGGAATAGTGTGGCGAGGGAACGAAGTTGTGAGAGCCTGGAGACCTCGCTCCATACAAAGTTCCCAGGTCAACCCGGTTAAAATTTCAACACCATGGGTTTGAGCTGGGTTTGCATGGAAAGAAGAGTTTAAGGGAAAAGAAATCAACTTTATATGGGGCACTAAGCAAATTGGACAAAATTTGTGGTGTAAAGTGATTGAGAGTGACTGGGTTAAGCTGATAATGACCCAGATCAGGTTCAGGTTAAGGCTGCAGTGAGTGCAAATGTGGTGGATTTTTTAAAAAAAAACTCGGCATTGACTCAGGTAGCTGTAAACTAATACCCCCCAAAAGCTCAGCTCTCTGGAGGTAATTTGAATTTTTGGTGGAGTGATGTCTCCAGGCCCTCTCACCTCACTTTTTTCATGATCTCAATTTGGATCAGACTCATAATTTCGGTTAGTATAAAATCACGTGAGATCAAGGGCCGGGGTACGAGGCCAACGTGTACCGCGGAAAGTTTAAAGGGCCCAAATAACTTCATTGCGCGCTGTCCCTCTAGTTATGCTGTGGCCACAGGCATGTATCCGAAGTCACTTAGATGCACAAGATGTCTCACGTACACCAGATAATTGATTAAAGTAGCCTTATCCGACTCAAAAAGGTTACTGGCATGCGGTAAAAACTTGACATGCTGTCTGAGATTGGCATATATGTCTCCAGAGCTAAAATTAAGGCAGCCCTTGTCGCCCAGGGTGTGCACACAAAGCTGTCTTGAATCATTAATCTGCCGTTGGTATTTTTAAACGGCACCGGTAGACGAGGTAGCCTGACGTATTTGTGTATTTGCCATAAAATTATAGTCAAGCAGGTCACAAAAAATTGGTCTAACAAACATCTCTACGAGCCACAGGAGAATCTGGGAAAAGTAGTGAAATTTAGTAAATTGTATTTAAGGTAATTACGGCTGCAGTTGCCTTCGGCTAACTACATTTATTACCCCATTTAATTAACCATTTGTAGGCAATTTACATCCATAAACACTGCATGCTAGCTGTGGTGCTGTGACCATCTTGGCCACCGCCACAATCGTCATGAGATCTGCGGAAAGACACTTTCATGTACTTTGGAGTGGCAATGCAGGTGCCACCGATCAAGCATCCATGATGGTTGTTATTGCAAAGGGAATTTTAAAGTGCGCATGCTGTTGTCACTCCAAAGACCTGTACCCAGTATGACCCAAAGGCGGTGATCATGAGTTACTCTCTATAACACTCATAGCCAACCCGGGTGGAAAAAACTACAACTTCTTGCAGCAAAAGACAAAACGGGGTCACTAATCGTGGAACGTGAATGAGCTTAGCACCATAGGTTCGGGTTGCAGAAATATTACAACATTTTCCTAATTTCCTATATGTTTCTAGTTTACTTGTGTGCAAGAATTAGGAATAAACATACGGGAAATGCCTAGTCAAACAGACAAGTTGTTGGATATGACATGGTAGTACGTGGAAGCAATTATGAGGAGGAAGGGTAAAATATGAGCAATTTCAAGTAATATTGTCAAGGAATGCACACGTGTAGAGTATATAGTTGTGTAGGCATTTATTATCAAAATAAATCGGAAATTATGGGGGAAATCGTGTGCCACAATTCCTACGGCCCGTAGGGACGTCCGGGAGGGATATTCGAAGCTGTGAGTAAAGCAGTTGGACAGTTCAGATGAAGGTTTTGCGCTTGTTGGGCACTGCGTACATCCCGTCGTTGAGATCACGTACACATGTCTCGCAAGGTCAGAGCGTTCCTTCTTTGTTCATTCCTTCATGGTGCGCCTAGTGTTTGTACGAGCAAAACTTGTCTTTGAGAAAGCTCTCAACCACCCGAGTAAAAACAGCCAACGAAGTGGGTGCCTTATGACGGATTTTCTCTGCGCCTTCCCACCACAAGCCAATCCCATATGGTCCCAGTATAAAGACAGGTCAGCGGAACAGCCTACTAAATGGGGCACAAAGCCAAAATCATAACGGCGACAGTAACTGGAATTTCAGGTCTCACTCAGAAGGCACGGAACTCCCAGTGACCCTCCAAGCACCGACACTAGCACTTAGGTACTCGAGGTACCAGTACTCATGGCATAAATACGAAAGCTCCTGGATGGCATTAATATTTGGTAAGTACTATTTATACAGCGAGACTCGGCAAAGATTCAACAGTAGAATTAATTGAATGCCTGCTTCTCGAATTATCATGTACTCTATCACAATAAACAATTTTAAGTTAGGTGCGTTGTGCACATCGCCACCGTACATCTCGATTTTTTTTTCGATTGATGAACTGCCAAAAATGAATACTCAAAAACAACGCATCCCTCTGTCGTCATGGAGAACAATCTAGATGATGAGAGTCAGAGATTGCGGGGTAATATGCATTTAAATGACGTAGAAGAAGCTCGAAGTGGCACTGGTCGTTAGTTAATCCTATAGATAACGTAGAATTCAGATGAGCTCGCGCGAGCTCGATGAATAGTCTCTACCTCCATCATTGGTGTCACTTTAAATATATGCAATATAGTTGTAGTTTGGAATGTTCGAGCAAGACCAGTAAACCTGAGGGGGTGATGGAATGTAAACTTGTGGACGAAAGAATACGTGAAAGAGTTCTAGAAGCAAAAGGTAGAGTGTGGGATGACAGCCGCACTTCTTCTGTGAGTTTTCCTTGGTTCTTGGTACTAGTTTGTAGGGTCGCCGCAACTCCAACTCTTGTCTCCTGGTTTGATTCGAATTATCGATGGGACCTTTCTATTGCAATGTGTCGCTGGAACTTGGGACCTTGACCCGAACTTGCCTCATGACTGCGCTGAGGCTCCAATGTGACCTGGTAGGTGCCTGATGTTAGTGCTTCTTAGAAAGAGGCCTAAGGCTGACCGACAGGCAATAGAGCATTCACAGAGCCCCGCTAGACTACATATATAAAGAGCACGTCCGTCGATGCATCGACCATCACATCTCTCGACCAAAAACCCCCGTTGCATTCCTTTCACCTATTGGCGCCATCAACCTCAAGGTTACAAGTACGAAGCATGTGCCTTCATCAAGCGTATTTCAGAGCTATTGCACTATCCTGCTTGGGCTAGACCGGTCTAGTCAATCATGGAGCAAGGGTGGCAAACCGCCCACCCGTGTTCTCAGACGGGTCTCGGGACAGAGATTGTTGGATCATACAAATACGCTTTAAAGCCGATCCCACTCCCTCTGCACAATTACTGTTCAGTTGAGCTTAATTGCGTCCCATACCCCAGGTACTTGGGTCTGGGTACAAGAATCCAACAACTCCGAAGAGCAGGGGCCAACCTTGGATGCGCTTAAGGTTTGCCCTTGCTATTGACGGATCGCGTTTCCCAGAACTTTGCACCTTATTAGCCAGAACAGGAGATTGCGTGCGACGCTTTACTGCCGACCCGGCCTTGGTTTGAGACACAAACTATGTACCATGACGCATTCCAATTGTCGGTACACAAGTGGCTGAAACTTACTTGAGCTAAGTCTCAGTCACCTAAAAGGTTTCGTACTTAAGTATACGTATACCTTAAGACCAAACAACCTCCCTAAATTCTTATTGTCTTATTACATAGTCTTTCCGTTGCGGTTGTGCAGGGAATAAATCGTCATTTATTCACCGATCGACGGAAGTCACCCCATCGTGCAACAAAATCCCGCAGAACATTTGAATTCGAACTTACAGGCCTGCTATCCGCAATATAATGATCTGCTCGGCCAAGAGCTCGATCCGGCCCTCGCTTGAGCGATATCCTTCCAATCTTTGAAACAATTTTCTATCGTGGCACCTGCGGTACTTGCAAACGAGCGTAACGCAAACGACTGCTTTGACAGGTATTGGCTAACTATGCCCCCCTATCAAAAATCACCAGACCAGACTCCTAATTGGCTATTAGTCCTGGATTGATACATAGTAAAAACAGACAGCTCGAAATTGACGGGAGGACGACATGACTAGTGAGTCGGGAAAAGATAGGCGAAGTTACGGTCCAACGCACGAGCTGATTCATTGATGCAGATATCAATATGTCGAATGTGCCGTCCGCAATCTGGCCCTGAGGAATTTCTGTTCGGCTGGACTTAACAGCATAGCTATTATATGATGCATTTCTCTGATGCATTAATTTTTCGGCACTACGCATACGGCACCGAAGGGTTTAGCTGCCGCAGTTGAAGGATAACACCCACATTTCGCTTGGTTGCACCTATTTCGATATCTGCTTGAAGCGTGTTCCAGTCTCATTTGTGTGATAGCCGCTGTGGCTGCAGCAGCTGAGAGCAGCTGCGGCAGAGCAGTGTCGAGCGCTGCGAGGCCTTCCCTTCTGTACTGCAGATAAAAAGAGAAGAAACTTGCGTCTAGAAGGATGAGAAAGAATTCCTCTGTGATCTTGGACAACATACACTTTCCGGGGTGACCCATGACTCGTGAAAAGGGAATCCGTGCGCAAGCAAATCGGTGGTATTTCTGACCCGGGGCGAGGTCAGCTTGGAATTGGAGAACCTGAACGGATACTCTACCACCAAATACGACTCAAAAGCATGCTGTCTACCCTATTTACCGAATGATATTTCGTGAACCTTCATGCGTCGAGGAGCTAGACGCCGGCGCCGGGCTGCGCGAGGGAGCGACAAGTTACCTCTCCCAAACGAGTGACAGGTACAATACATTCCAACATCACAAGAGCCTAGCCTTCAAAGCTTCCAAGTACGAACGTTCGTTCGACAACCAAATTGCTGGCGTAAAATCAGCTCCATTGAGGCCAAACGCATAGGACTTTCAGCCGACGACCGCACGAGAGGAGGAGAATATAATATGATGTTACATATTATATTATTATTATTATTGCGATAGAAGGTACGCTGGTGACAGGTTGGGAATGGCGTATCGCAAATTCTTTGTTACCTCACTACATTCACTACATATCACCATCACCACCACCACCGGCAGAATGTACATGCTCCAGCAAACTAATTAAATAGATGTCTGATTTCGCCTAATGTCTGCAGACAGTTTACAGCGGCGAAACTCTGAGAATGAAACCCCGCCGGACACCAAGTTCATGGAAAACTGAATTCAATAATTCTATTCGATCTAAAAACAATGAAATTACACCAATATCACAACTCGCGTCACCCAAATCTAATATAAAGCACTAAACACTACGCCCAAACTGCAAACAATAAGATGCGAAAGAATGCGAAAGAAAGCTTCACCCCAGAAATCCGACGCCCCAGGAGCACCCAAGCAAATTACCATACGTGCACAAAGCCAACAACAAAGAAAAATACTCAGGAATAATTGCACGCAACAAAACCAATAGCGGAAGAAACATGACCGATCTACACAACGCCGCTCAAAAACCCATCGAGAAGGAGGAAAAGAAGGATGTATTTGTGATGCAGTACTTAGGCGAAAACGAGGGTGAAGCCGAAGGACGAGGATTGGGAAGGCCATCATGAAAAATCGGAGATGAAACCAAGGAGAAGGAAAGAGAGTTGAACGTCGTGGTGGTGGTGGTGGTGGTGGTGGTGGTGGTGGAGTGGGAGTACAATTTAGGACCATCCAGAACCCCTCGGCGCCGCTCCACCAGCGGTATGGCGTGGAGTTGAAGTGGTGTTGCGCGGGGTAGTTGTGTTTGGATTCGGAGTGACCCCGTTGACACGTCCCGCAGTAGCAGTGGCCCGTGACGATCCCGTCAGATTTACCGGCGACCAGGGGCCATCACGGTCGTTTAGAAATCGGCGAATATTAGGTGTCGACATGTCTGTATAAGGTGTGTATGTGAGGAGGTATGTATGTGAGGAGGTATGTATGTGTGTTTGTGTTTGTGTTTGTGTTTGTGGTGGTGGTTATGTAGTATCCGGAGGGTGGATAGACAGCTATATATAACGCTGGCAGTCGGTAAGTACTGAAGTATCTTTGCACAGCTTCTTATTATTACAGGGCGGTGTTTGATTCCCTTGGTTCATTCAGAGGGACTTCATGATGCTTGCGTCTCGCTGATGTGTTTGCGAACAGTTCTTAGGTGTATTAGTGTGCGTGCACGCTATTAGAATTCTTTCTTGCCCGCAATATGGGAATGCCTCAGGGCTGCCTCAGAGAGGCGAAGTATTACCGCCCTAATTATAAGCATATATACTTAGCTGACAGCATGCAAGGATTATTAGCGAATGATAGCGGGTGAGAACTTTAATAGTTGAATCTCGAATGCTTTTACTCGTGAGTTTTATTCATTCCATCCTGCAACTGGGAAAAATGGAAGTGCATTGCTAATAACGTACGAGACCATAAATCACCCTCGCGTATACCGATAGCCAGAGCTGAAAGATCTGAGAAGGAATTTCCAATTTTGCCTACTAGCTCGTTATATCAGACCTCGAAATATCAAGCTAGCTGCCTGCACTTCATAAGGTAGAGTTGTTCACTGGGGCTTTGACACTTGCACTGCCCATTGTCTGGAGTCATAATGCTGCAATATGGCACTGGTACGCCAGGTTCGCGTTCGCGTTCAGCCTGGTCGTTGATTGGTCGCGCACACTGGTATTGCGCACTATCAGCCTGTCGGACGCACACAACAGCTACGCACGACTAACTTCTCGGACAAATCAACCCGTATCTGGGCACTTGGAGACTGCGGCGAAGTAGGGGAAGCCTCTGTATTAGTCGCACCGGCCTCCGGAGAGGAACCAAGGCTGAAATGCGCAGTGTTCCGACACCTATGGCCTGTTCCGAAGTCTGATTGGCGCAGATCGCGGTTGGGTGACTTGGTAGCACTGCGGTATTATACAATTTCGCAGCTTGGGGATCGCCCAGCGGGCTAATATTGTGTCAGCATAAGGCATGTTGCCGTAAGAACGCTCGCGTAGTTTAAGGTTGTATTACAAATTTCCTTAGCGTTACAAACTTATCATCAGCGTCCAAAACGGTATTTAATTGCTGAGCTTGTGGGTCTCGATATGGCGAAAAACCTACTATTCGCAGCGCGAACGGCAACTTAGGACATTTCAAAGAGTTTCCAAATACTCAAACGGAGAAAATATGGACGAACTCCCACCAAATTCTAATCTCTAGCTCTATTAATGGAACCAACATATTTAAAGAAATTTCAAAAGAAACCACCACAGGCCCGAAGAAAACAACCCAAATACACTCATACAACCCGGAAACACAAAGTAAAAGAAAGAAACAGAATACCCCAAATGCGACGCGACGAACACCATGCAAATTATCCCAGGACCCGAATCTAAGCTCGCTCAAATACTCACAAAACACCTCCTAAACAAAAACAGTCTATCAACTCGTCTATCTCTAACATATCCTACCCCCGCCTACTTCCATACCCCTGATTCGAATTGTGCTGGTAACCGGAGCTAGTCGTCGAGGCCGCAGGGGAGCCCTGAGTGCTGTCGTATGAATTGATAGCGTCTGCAGCGCGGGTAGTCGAAGAAGCACCCGTCCGATTTTCTGTGGAAAACGGATCATCTCTACCCTGGACATATCGATTGATGGAGTATGGGTATGAGGAAGACATTGATTTTCGGGGGTTTTCTGGAATCGTTTGATGAACGAAAGGTCTGTCGATTTGGAAGATGGATGGATGATAGAAATAGGTGCTTCAAGGTTTGAGGGAGCTTTGGTGATGTTGTGAAGACTTAATACTGGTACACAAGCGGGTTGGCGATGTCTAGACTGAAGAGAGGGCTCAAGCAAGTTGACTTTATAATTTCAGATTATGGCAGTGCTCTGTGTGTGCGCCTACCAAGCTTGCGATGCCTTCAGAGCAATATTCATCTTACTGGCTCACGCGATGTTTAGCAAATGTGAACGGCTTCTCAAGAACATATCAAGGGGACCGGGGAGGGCTGTGCGCTGTTCACGAACACCCACCCTTCCAAGGCAAAAAATTATGGCTGAGCTATCAGCATATCGATAGGGAAGCGAGAGGGGCTTGTTTGTTGTGCGCACCTGGTATTCCTGCTTCTTTATTTGGCTATAATCGAGGAGTGTTGTAACGCTTGTAGGGACTGGAGAAGGAGGGTGGAGAGCGTTGCCGGATCATTTGCAATGGAGAATATGCAGAAGGAGATTACCTGTATCGAATTCTCCGATTCCGCCTTGCTGCGGATTTTGGTAATGCAGAATTCAACAATATTCCAATTTCCCGGGTCTGACAAGATATACTTGCATTTGGTGCAAGGAAAAGCGGCGAAACTTCGACCCAGAATGATAATGACTGAACAAGTTAGTTGCTTTACTACACTTTTGGTTTTGTATCATAAATGCTGACTCGGTTCATGCAGGCGTCCACAAACGGTTACTACCTGCCTTGCTGCGTTATAAAGTCCCGCAACCCTGCATTACGACTTGCGCAAGCTGCGCCTTCTCATCGTCATTTATAAATCCAGCGACTTCATATTGCAATTTTCTCACGGATCATTCACATCCAATAGCTCTTCATTGTGCACAGTAGTGTGCTCAGTTCCAGGATTACCAGTACGAACGAACCACAGTTCAGACCCGCCCAAGTTCGCCCCACGGCAAATTCAACGCTAAGCGATTCTTTTGAAGCTCCGACGGCGCTTTATGACCGACCGGATTCCATATATTCGGGGCTTAGCACAACGAGGCCGAACTGCGCAGACGGCCTAGTTATCTGCCTCCTGGGGGGGCTTAGGTGTGTAGCTTGTTTTCGGCGGGGCTGTTGTGAAGGAGAAGATGAATATTAAGAGAAGTGTAGTATGTGGGCTAACAGGCGTTATGATAAGGCCGATACCGTACATGTTTGAAATCCTCCGACCCTTCAGCCGCAACGGGTGTACTACTATACAACAGATCTTCCACAAGGGCCATTCGATGTCGTCTGTTCGGTCGTGGATTCGATACATAATCGGATTGCGGATTGTGGGACCAGCTATCTTTGATACGGGATGCGGAGTGTGGGATTGGAATTCAGCCCTATCACGCCTGTGGGAGTGGCAAAGCAAATAAAGTTCAACTACTCTACCGCCCTACTTAACGGGGCAGTGCGGGCGATCATTTCTCGCTTTGCAAACGACCGTTTGCAAGCTGACAAGACGCGACTAGCTAAAACATCTTAGTTTTGTACAACCAACGTGCTTCTGGAGCTGCGTCCGCATTTTAATCATGGATTTTGCAAACACGCTTAGTTCGGAAATCTACAGCGCTTATATCGCCGACGGTAGATGGTTGAGCCGGCGCGGTCTCCGTGTGTGGATCGGAGTGTGGATCGAAGTGCGCAATCCGCAGCGCAACCTTACTATTGCGCACAATGCGGCTGAGGTTGACTTAGTCGCTGGGGTTGATCCTGAGGTTGAAAGGTGCGCAAAGCGCAGCAGTAACGAGGCGATCCGTGGGTGGCTGGCTGCTCTTTGATCGTGTTTGCAGGTCGGAGATTGTATTCTAGAGAATGAGGTGACGTTCGTGAAAAATGCCGTCAGACCAGCGCCGTGAGTGAGCTAGTTGGGAGAACGTGGACCCGGAAGAAAGAGCACGGAAAGCAAAGGAGAAACACGAGCTGAATTACTGTATAGACTATCAGATCAATTTTAAGTAAAACTATATATTTCGATAGAAGAAAGTAAATTGAGTGATACTCAGTCAAACTTTCAAGTATTTACTCGGCGATTTTTTAAGTATCTGGAAAACCCTAACTAATAATTGGCGCTTAGATCACTAATGTGTGGGTTAGGGTTTTCCAGATACTTAAAAGCCCACCGAGTAGCGAAGCCAAACCCGATCAGAGTCATGCCAAGAGTCATTATAAGCGCCCACGCTAGCCATTACAAACCATTCTAAGGCAAGGTTAGGGGTTTGGCTTCGCTAGATACTTGAAAAATTAACGACTACATCATCCCCGCTTTCAATCATTGTTAATACTAACGACACACGCCACGCCGCCCCGAGCCCTGGGTCTGCGTAGCAAGGGCGGGCGCAAGAACGGCAAATTGTCTACCACCTGTATGATTATATATATATATATATATATATCTAAGGATTTCAAGGTTTAATTAAACCTGTAGAAGTCCTGAGAACGGATATATCCCTTCGTGGTAACATTAACGGGGTGTTATTCTGGACAGCGCACTTCGCGCATATCGTTATTACTTCTTGCCTGCCTCCGCAAGTACCTACTAAGTACTAAGTATGTATACTTCATCTTTTTCCACTCGTACCAGCTTTATACTGTTCCAGCGGCCGTCCAGCCATCCTTCCAAGTGCTAAGGTTATTTGAAATCAATGTTGAATCAGGCCTCGGTCCTGCAAACCTGATCTTGTCATATAGATGAGACGGATCACCACAAAAGGTTTCTCCCAAGTATCTACCCAGTTGGCACATTTGATGGCTACGATCTTGTCTTCACTGTCGTTCTGCTTTTCAGGGCGGGCACGCTGCTTCTTAGGCTGCGGCTCCCCAAAGCTTCAAGATCGTCAGCATTCAGAATTCCGGGATCAAGTTGTTGACTACCTAGGTAGGTATATCACATACCCGACCATCAACACCTCAGGCAAATCCCTGCCTTTCAGTTCCCTTTCAAACACCATTCTTTCCCAAGTCATCAACCGATTCCTCCTCCTTCTTTTGCACGGGTTTCTTCCTTTCCCGCCCCTTCGGCGTTAGGACTTTCTTCTTCTTTGTGACCAAACCCCCTCTCCTCACCGCCACAACAATCTTCCCGATTTGATCAGCCGGAGCCTGTCCAACTTCTTGCTCTTCTGACGACTTCACGGCTTTGAAATAGTAGGGGTATAACGCATCGCCGCATTTAACACCCGTGTCCCTAGTTCCCGCGCGGTATCCGTTGTTGTAACATACCCTGTCAATGATGCTGCGGAAGCTGAAGGTTTTATCGGACTCTCCATCCTTAAGAGGTTTGCAAACGATCCAAAACTCCTTATCACGTTGGGCTTCGATGTAGCGTGTGAAACAGGTTCCTGGTTGGTAGCCATCGAATGTATCAAGCTTCTCGGAGTCGTAGTATTCCTTTAATCCGTCCGGGCGATCGCGTGTGTTTATCGTCAGCGTGAATCCGAGCTGGTTGAGGTCCGGCATGTTGACTGGGCGTTAATAGCGGTGTTGCGTTAGAGATGAATAAAGAAAGAAAATATATCCCTAGATATCGACTTCTATATGGAGAGTTACTACCGGCCACGGCATATTTCTATCATAGACTCGTGTATTCCATCTTTTCAAGTTCCTAAACTTTAGGGAAGTCACGAGAGCCTTTCCACCATGACCTAAAAGAACAAACACAGTTTGGTTCTCGAGAGTACTTGATAGAAGGACGCCAGTGGAATCTTCACCGGATAGTAAAAAGTCTTGCCTAGGCCACTAAAGAATTACACTGAAGAATATGCTATCAAAGAAGCGAAGCAAATAGCTCAAAAGGACTGCCGGTGTTCGATGGGACAGGATTTGGTGAAAACTGAGGGGGTGTCCAGAATCATGATTGTGGGAAAGCAATAGACTCTCGCGGCTAGTTAGCAGCTAACGGCAGCTGTTTGCGTGGCACTGACGTATGTGGGGTATAGCAGGGTCTTTGATTCGAGAAGAGCCGAACTTTTCTTTTTTTCTTCCGTGCTTAAGCCCTACCCCAAGAATCACGTCGTTTATTACTTACGATTCGTTACGAACGAGCGAAACTACAGCCCAAGATCGATGGATTGCTATTTTTCCACATCACTAGTAATTGGCATGCTTCCTTACACCGGTACCCAACCGATATGCAAATAAGAATTGAACCGGTGGTATATGTGAAGGGAGCTTATCTTCTGCATCTATTAGTCGTGCTTAAAAGAGGCTTAAAAGTGTACTTCTCCGCTATTACCCATTTATCCTTCGCACTCGAGTGTAGCATTAGCGCTGTGACACTCCAAACCCTGGCCGCGAATACATGTGTTCTACCCCACCGGCCAAGTTTCTCACTTGGCCAAGAGGACGTCCTGTTGACCAAGAGGATATCCCCTTGACCAAGAGGGCAACTTGGTTGGGAGGGCGTCCTGCCAGTCAAGATTCTTGGCTGGTGGGTAGGATGTCTCCT
>Ga0307512_10000380_pt1 | contig 64673 bp, 57 predicted proteins | sample 14_EM_MG_FD_200267 | JGI IMG/M metagenome (GOLD analysis project Ga0307512, IMG submission 200267) | Populus trichocarpa ectomycorrhiza microbial communities from riparian zone in the Pacific Northwest, United States - 14_EM | ecosystem: Host-associated > Plants > Roots > Unclassified | place... | reverse complement strand
CAGAAATAGTATTGACGGAGCAGATGCTCACAGATCTTGCATCACGGTCAGAATAGTAATTGAAATGATTTTCGTATAATTTTTGTTATGTGCGCTAAGACTTTTCCGTCGACGGCCGTCCTTTTCGTCCGTCCTCGTCTGGCCTCAAAAAGACGGCGCCGTTCCGTCCTGGCTCAGGACGGACGGGACGGTTGACAACACTGCCTTCGATCTCGTTTTGCCTCGTGTCGACATACGAATGCGAGAGGAGGATGGCTGACCAAGCTGCTTTGGTGCCATGTTTCACCGAAGGCTGCTGACTTGAATTGTGCGAAGAGCGACCGGTAGGTTATTAGAAGGGATAGAGAGAATTTGTATTGCGTCGACAGGACGCAACAGACGAAGAGGATTGGGGATTGGGGATTGTGTATTATTTAGAGTGGGACGGAAGATGGAAAGCTACACGGAAACCGGCTAATACACATTACCCTGCCAACTGGTGTAACCCCAACCCCTGCCAGAAAAAATCAAACTATAGTGTGAAAAGTTATCAACAGTCATTTTTGTTTTCATCATACTGTATTCACTCTACATAGAGAGATACAGCCCATTAATCACCTCTACCTCCCGGCTGCTGGGCTAGATAGCGGAGCTCCACTCCTTCTACCCATTTTCCCCTTCTGACCAACCAAGCATCTAAAATGGGTCATTAAAATTCAATGGAGCTGGGAAGATATTATGGAGAGCCAGATGGCTCTGACTCACCCATCTATTGCCCATGGGCTCTTACTTTGAATGTTTGGGTAGGGATATCCCAAGGTATGTGACTTCCAGGAACTCAATCACTAGTTTATTGCAATGATTTATCAAGAGCAACCAGAAGCCTTAAATGTTTCGGTATCTGTTCACTTGCCATCCTATTGTCTTCCCCACCTTGATCCTGAGAGTAATCTACTGGTCTTCCAATTGTCTGCAGTGGCTGAATAGATGTTTCTATGTCTGGACTTCTAACCTGCATACACTACCACTCCACTGGCATTTGATGACATAGCTATATCTGAACAATATCCGATAGATAGCAAGTGGTGTGTGTCCTGACTTCAGTCAGTCAAATATATGTGGCAGTGACTTCAAACCACACATTGGAAAGTCTTTTAAGCTGGCACCTTTGCCTTTCAACCTGAAATGGCAATGATTGATATATTGTATAGCCCACCATTCAGTCTTTCCCACACTGTAGCCTTCAGTAATACATTTGATCCTGTTTGCTGTCGAGGTGTATATGTGATCTCTCACTGCATCTGTCTCGCCACACCCTTCCATATGATTTACATGCCAATCTTATTGCTTATTTCTTGACAGAGCTGTGTGGTACTGGGGTCAATTGTAATTATCAGAAAAGATTTTGCCCTAGTAACACCCCACCAAACCTATCTAGTCTACTTTGATTAGCACTTTCAACTTGTACTAACCAAATGCAACACACTATATATATTATTCAAACAACTGAAAATGAGATATTTTACACTTTGTACTACTTAATAGCATTAAGTACAGTGTGTAGTAACTCATTCAGCAGCTAGTGTTAGCAATGGGCCCCAGTAACCTGCCGGTGGTATGAGTTTGGACCTTAAAAACTGTTCAGGTTGGTTCAAGACCAGTTCTACAAACTGAATGCATGTTTCTTGGAAGTCCAAACCCGGACAGGTGCCAATCACCCTGCAGGTTTCCCTGGATTGGGCTCGACCTGTCGGTTTGAATCCCCAGTTGTGTTTTTTTGGGAAGTACTATTCATTGTAGCATTCCACCATTCTACTCTTAATTGCAAGTCATTAATAATGGTAGGTCATTGTCTTTTTTGCATGTATTGGCCATTGTATAATCCACAAAAAAGGAGAGACACATTCCCTGCCCCATGCTGGAAATGAGCATCAATGGCATATTATCTGGTAATGGTTTTGCATTTTGGCTAATCTGAGTAGTGACTGGTTGCAGAGAGGTATAAATCAGGCATTAGCTGCCATAAATGGCAAAAGAGGAAATGCAATGCTCTCTATACTAACTTGAAAATAAAAGTCAACTGAGCATTAAGGATTTCTAGTTTCGCATCTTTGGTAATGAAAGTGGGACATGATCACAGATGGCAATGAAGAAGGAGTTCACAGCCTCTCTAGACAGATGAGCAAGATACCTTTCTGTGACAACCTCCCAGACAGTAACAACTTGGTTCAGTTACATTATTGCAACTCAGAGTTCAGAAGGGTTTTAATCGTCAAACACAGTTATAACATGATTTATAGACAATAACGGCTGCATTGTACTTTGATTACTCATGATGAAAGGCCAAAAATCATTGGCACTCCATTGTTAGGGGGGTACCTAGACAAGAAGTTTATATACATTTACACAGCCCTAGATACTTATTTAAATTGTATTGGCTTATTCCTGGAGGCAAGTATTAAGAATACTTTCTAGTAACACTGGAAGCTTCAGATCTGGTAAAATCTTATCATGCAACTTGGCTTCTAACCTGTGCAGTCGATTGTGAGCTTTTCTAAGTTGCTTCTCAATTGGAGGTAAAGGGTTCACTCATCCTGATCAAGTATGATCCAGTGGATTGCTAATGTATTCTCTTCTTGCTTGCTCACATTCTTGTGAGAAAGTCTTAGTATCTTTCAATATTCGATCTAGTCGTTTTGCTTCTGAAGCAACTGAGCCTCTTAGCAATATCTGTCAGTAGTGGAGATGTTCCTGCACTATACTGGTTGGCTTGTAGATTCAGATAATGATTTTGTACGACTAATCCTTGTTGAAGTGCAATAAGACATGCTTGCCACCAAATGCACTGTGCTGTAAAGATATAATAATTTGTCCTACAATGGGGTGTAATCTTTTCAAGTGCATTATGGCAGGAAAATCTGTTTCTCACCACCACCAACAGTAATCTTGGCAAAAGACTGAGCTATGAGGAGTGAACAGAGATACAGGGATGACAGAGATGGACTGGGTGACGGGTGCAGTTGGAGAAAAATGGGGCAATGAAAATGGATTAAGCGACAAAGAGTATATATTCGGAAGACACCAGGGTCGATTGACTAGTATTGTATCTTGTGTCCGATCTCATATTATCTTATCATACAGCAAATTATTCACTACATCTTGCATATCTTTTGATCTCACTTGCTCTGTCTGAGACTCCATGTAGATTCATGCAATTGCGTGGGTTCTCACAGCCAGGTAGTATGATATATTCTCACCATCTACCTGCGCTTCTTGAGCCAGAACCTCTCTTTCTCACTCAATCCTGTTGGAAAGCCTCAATTGGTGTGGCGGAGTCTGGTAACAGGCTCTCTGCCTTCCAGCGCAGTCATGTTATCATAAATGGAGCCAAAAGGCAGATTCTGGTTCGGAAAGCTGAGTAAGGAATAGCAGGAATGACCCCTACTAACTAATACAGGCAAATGTGGGAAGAACCATCTAGTAGACTCTGATACTAACAATGCCAGATTGGAACACCAGATGTGGTAAGCTGGGTATGTCGATGTCACTAACTAGAAAGACGCCAAGCAAATACCAGAACGAACACCTAGGAAATGGGGCTGAACTACCACTGGACAAAAGGTACTGACGTAATAATGAAATGAATACATAGGAAATAGCGCTGAACCAACACTGGACGAAAGGTACCGACAAAATACCGGAATGAACTCCTAGGGAACAACACCGAACTGTATTGTTAGCAACAGGTCCGGTCACCCCGCGAGCGGTTCCGGTTTGAATCACAAATACGGATTGGTTCATTTCCAAACCCCTCCCAATCTCATCCCACTAACTCTGGGCTGGCCAAGTCCAGACACATACACAGCAACTCATGAGTCTTGCCGGGTTTGGCTTGACATATCAGTTTCTATCTCTGGTTCTGCGTTTCAGTTTCACCTTTATGGTCGCAGTTGGATATACCTCTGTTAATCGCAAAATATTGACATTGGTATGTCACAGTTCATTTTCGATGTATTGGCCGCCTTGATGATTAAAATGCATACACAAACGCGCCCTACCACATCCTGAAAATGAATGTGCAGGGAGCATCAATCATTGTTGGTCGTGTATCTTGGGTAAGCTGGGAGAGTGTCCGATTACATACAGTCATAAATGCAGTATTGGCTGCCTATATAGCTAAAAGAGAAAGTGAAATGCACGGTACCCCATTATGAATATGAGCGTCCTTGGAGTGTTGGGGATTTTGGGTCTTGAATTTTCGGTACTATGAGTGGTGCGTGATTACAAGCATCCATGACCAATTATATGGCAGCCTTTATAGGCAGATATGTAGGGAATATTTCCACCACATCCTCCGGGACAGTAACAACTGATTTCATTTAAAGCGCAACCACCAAGTATTTGTAAGCCATGTAGCATACTAACACAGTCAAAACCATGTATATAAACCATAACAGCCACATTGCGCTGTGATTAACCAAAATAGAAGGCCAATAATTATTGACACTCCATTGATGCTTACTTTCATAATGGGGCAGGGAGCATTTCACTTTCTCTTTTGCCTCTAAAGGTAGCCATTACTTCATTTATGACTACATGCAACCTGTAGCCCCCCAGATTATCCAAGATACATGACCAAGAATCACTGACACTCCATTGACACTCATTTTGCCAGGGGTGTATGTAGAAGATGCAATTCTTTGATTTGGCGTAGTTTAGTATTCACATTGATTTGGCAGCCTTTCTAGTGTTTTCATTTACTTTCTTCTTAATCACTATATTTTTCTTGAATAATATATATAAATATATCGTTTAAAATATACTTTACATCATCCGCTAATTCAGGATAATAATAATCTCCAAAATCCCATTCCATTCAATCAATACTTGTCATCATGGCCAAGTTCGCTCAATAGGCTGCTCTGGTTTCCAAAATGAATGTTTGCTAAATTACCACTCAGCAGATAGTGTACTAACCAGTGGATGTTTGTTCATCAGGCAGCATATCTGGATCAAAATCTGTATCATGCCGGCTATCTTGGGCAGATGCATCAAGAGTAAAAGATACAGCACAGGGAAGAGATGTATGTGAATATGCATATCCGGCTGACAAATTGATAATTTGGAAACATTGAGCTCCAGAAGTGTTACTGGTTGCAGTGGGTGGTATTCCAGGCAAAGGTGGTGTCGGCACTAAAGTTGGCTGTCTGCGTTGGTTGGGTGGAGGAGCACCTGTTCCCTTGCATCTCCAGTATGTCCGCAGAGTTTGGGTGGTGCCATTTGGCCAAGGAAGGCATCTAGCGGAGTGGTTTTGAAGAAGCATTGACAGGTGTCTTTCTATCGCAGGATTCACCTTTTTATACCCAGGAAACTCAATACCCCGCTTCTTCACTTTTCAAACTTTGGTGCGAGGTTGCTTGATGATATATTACGTTTTGTCTATTGCGGCACACAAAAACCCACCTGTGGCCATTATGGCCATATTCAACACCAGGTACAGGTCGGACTGTTCCAGCTGTACCTCCTTGCCTTGCCATCTTAGGAGACATGTTGGGTATCTCCAAGAAATTACTTGCTGCTTCTAACAATGAGGTGTGGCTATTACCTCAACCATATATACTTCTGTAGCCTCCTCTAAGGTAATTAAAGCCTGTTTCATCCACTCATGTGGATACTTATCAGGAAATTCTTCCGCGAAAATCCCAGAGGTGGCAACATAATGATGTTCCATTTCACAGACTGTGCAGACAAATGTCTTGGTCGACCATGGAGGTTTCTCATTATGGGCAGATATCAATTGGTCACCTTGCTCTCTATATACACCCGCTGTACATTCTATGTTGAATTGACAGCAGTTTACCACGATATGGATATACTCGAATCCAACTGCATGCTGCTTCTTATTTGTGCCGTGTTCAGTCCTACAGACAATTTTTGAATGTGCATTCTGGGTCATTGTTTTGGTGGTTGCATTGGCAGAGTTGCGGTGGACTAACTGGTGTCTGGGTTCTTGGGGTGTGTCTATGAGTGACATATTTGATAAAGTGTCTGCCAATTGGCTTGATTTGGATCCGCTTTGACCTGGCAGAGGTGGTTGTGTAACCATGATTTGCTGGTTAGAAATTGAAGAGAAAGATGATAATGAAAAGAAGTGGAAAGTCCTGAGGATTATATAGTTAGTCTCATGTCAGTATGCCATAGTCAGCTGCCATCATGTTTGTTATACCCAAGATGAATCCTGTTGCATATAGCTGCAAGTTGCAAAGGTTTCCTACAGCCCCAAGATAAGCAATAAGTTGGTCCAATATTGTTGGTTTGTTGAAAGGGATAAAATGTGGTGTACGACAGCTGATATCCCATAGTTGTCAGCTATAAATAGAATATTATTTGGGGGAAAGGATGTCTGCAGATGTTTGTCTCAAATAATCCCTGGGATGATACATAAAACTGATGCTAACAATCAGGTCATGTTGTACAGTTAGCCTAACTAATCGTGTTTTATTGACAGTCAAATGGGCAATTTTGCTTTGTTCAAGATGAGTCAACAAACCAACCTTGACATAACAGATGCAGCTTGCCTCTATATTGTCCATATCTTACAACATCCAACATCTCGCTCAACAACATAGTCAACACAAACTACATTTCCACAGGCCAAGGCGCATATCTCTATGAATCGACTATAGATAGCTGTAGACTGCACGTTGCGCAGCGGTCCACGGGAAGCTTGGTATGAGCTTCACGTGTGCGCATGTGTGCATTGGGCAGTCTATAGTCGATTTGCACTTTTGCCGATATACAAATACCTGTGATCGGCATTGTGTTTAGTTCAAGCAGATCTTGGTGCTATTCCAGAAAATTGGCATATATGATATCATGGTGTTATCTAGCAATCTACCATTCGAGATTGTTATGTTGCCATCCATGTTGTCCCACTTCACTTCCTGCATGTTTTGGTTATGTAGAGGGATTCTGCGCAGAACGTGAATGCAGTTTCCCGTTTGTGCATTGGGAGTGGGTCAGGAGTCATTGCATGTTAAGTAAGTTGGAGATTAAACCACAGGCTCACATAATCACTTGGAGCGGGTGGTGCTTGGCATGCGGCTCGGCCCATATGTTGATTGCAGATCTCACTCGGTTGTCCTGTTACCAGCTTGAATCCCCCGCAGTAATATGGGCTGAATCGTATTTGGGGCACCCACCGCTGAACGAATTATTCCTATCGGCCACTCTTCGAGCAAGTGCTTACGAAAGCTAGGGTTCAAGCAGCCACTGCCCAGATAGAGACTAATCTGCATTCGCTCCGAACGCACCACCAAGCGTGCTGAATTTTCAAAAGTCACTTGCGAAATGCCGCAAACAGGGCCTGGGGTGAAAGCACATGCTGAAGATTAATAATTACCCGACTAGGAACGAGCAACGCCTGAAAGTAGATGTCTGTACGCTGCACTATAGGCAAAATCTAAGTATAACGTTATCACATATTGGAAACCTTGAATTCTTGCATTCGCAGACCGCACCTAGCAGCTCCACTCACTCCGCTCACACACCCACCCAGCACACCCTAGTAAATACTCGATGTTCGACTTTGCATCAAGATAACGTAGTATTCGTTGAGGTGGGCAATTGTTTCCGTTATGACTTCGGCCCAGCCACTATTTCGACACCCGCAAGCTCGTCAGGCGGTGGAACAGTACAAACCGCACGAACGGCCACAGATTCCCACCCAGACGCGTGCGTATCCCCTAGTTCATGTCTAGCAGTCTCTGAATCGACTACATGCAATTCGGACTTTTGGTGTGTTCGGAGGTCCTCGACCACGAATCGTGAGTATTGATTTATCGTGGAATGACGTGTTTTATAGAGCGTAATGGACGCCATAATGACCGAGCCAAGATACATCATTCTAGCCAACCATTAGTAACTGCATGCAAACGAATGCACACCCACACTTCGGGTAGCTACGTTGTTCTCACATATTCAAAATCACCAACGCAAATGCCGCCTTTGTAGTACCAGTCCGACAGTCCGTGTTATATTCAATATAACACTCTCCAGAAATACCGATAAAGAAGATAATAACCGCCGCGGAAATAAGCAACATAGTACTAAATAAGTCGACGGTAGCGGCCACAATGGATGATAGATGATTTCCAAGGAAGGCTATGATCATACACAGCACTGGCATCACCGGTATCGCCGCGAGGATTGTTGCCGATAGCCTTATTTGGTTTTCCGTCAATGTCAGCTGGCCATTTCATTTCCCGTTCCGCATTAAACCAGTAAACACACACGCGTAGACCGACCATCTCGCGCCGTCAAACCATCTTAAATTCGCAGCCAGACAAATCGTACTAAAGATACCCAGCAGGAGTTGGATGAAACGGACCATCTGCCAAGATCTAGACATTAGCCATGATTATTGGCATTCCTCTTCCGATATGCACTCAGCGTACAATGAACAGCCCATACGTTCGATGCGCGCCAGCATCACTGTTAGAGTTGGACACCATGCTATGAACTCTTTCGGCGTCGATGAAGCACGTTTTCTCCGTCTTTTGTGTTGAGGTGATGGTTGATTTCGACAGAGCCTGTCAGGTAGCTAGGTGGATGTTCAAGTCGATTGTGTATTGAAGTTTCAATTTTAAAAGGGAAGTTTGAATGTTGAATGTATAAATTTCCTGGGTAGTCAACTCCCCTCATACCAATCATGATGTAAGTCTAAGTAGTACGCACGTGTGTTCGTACTGGGTACAGGGGTACGGGCGAAGGAACAGCCGTCTTGGACTATTCGCAAAGTGACTTCGCCACTGCGATGCTTCATATGTACCATTCTGGGATCGGGGATGTTCCAGGCACTAAGCATTTTTCGGTTGTCGACACTTTTGGATGCAGAGTTAGCTGCAGTTTTTGATCGTTCTAGAAAATCCTCCGGTGAACACTCCTAATTTTGGTAGGAAGTTGGAGCTGTGCTCGTAGGATTGCGCAGTCTCGGGACTCCCTGTCAGCGATTAGATCAAAATGTATGACCATCTAACTTTACATGCGTTGTCATGAAACTTTTGATGTCGCCAAGGGCGCTTACAATAGGGTGTCCGGAGACTTGAAAACCGACGAGTAGATAGCATTGTCTGTCAGACGGCTATCTTTGCATCAGCTCATGTCTCAACCGGGTGTTCGGGTCCAGTGGTTGAACCAAAGTCAGGATAGTGAGATCGTGCTTCTTACAAGAATATAAACTTCATCCCTCTTCATGTCGCGTTTCTATAACAGTAGCCCAAGGTACAAAACTGTAAAACTTGACCTATCACTCCAGAGTAAGGTATCATTTATTACGCGAAATAATCAATTTTGCACGCTGAACGACATCCCCCTATCGATATTCAACATTTCCATAGCTTACCTCTAGATCACCAAGACCACCCGCGGAAGAAATATCCATAACTGTGGTAAGCAGCCTAACGAATGTGCCGACAAAACCCTGCTGCAAGAAAGGTTGGTTACATCAAATGTACCTAATGAGAGCGAAGAAACGACAAATACAGTGCACCGGCATGACACCAACCAGCAAAGCATACCAGAGACTATACTTACACCAAGCGGTAAAGACATGTCCATTTAGTCCACCGACAAAGCATCGGAAGATAACACAGCTTGGAGGTGGCCCTGGGGGTGGGCAAAGTCAACGCGGGTTCACTTAGTCGGAAGTAAAGATAAGCATTTCCCATACCCAAGAAGGATGCAACTATCCACTTTGATCTGGAAATGCGTCCTTTTTTTGCAGAAAAATACAAGTAGACATCGGTGACTACATGTCCATTATAGGCAAGAGTTCACAGTGGACTACCGGCTGTCAACGAAGGTCAACAACAGTAGCATCGAATAAAGCCACCATAAGAAGAGTTTAACGTTTCGCCAAATAGCTTCTACTTATTGTTTTCTCGAATATATCTTCACGAGGCGGTAGTAGCAGTATGCTCCTCCACCATAGCTGCAAGCTGCGGATACAACGGCGGGGATCCTCCGCCCTCGCTAGGTATGCAGCACATGGTTTGTTTGTTTGTAATCATATTGCATTCGGCCGCTTGCGGCCATGGCATATACCTAACATAATTCCTCCCCGCTTCTCCTGTATCACAAGGAAACAAAGGCAAAGTTGAGAGCCTCATCAAACCCCTAACAAAAGAATCCGCCATACAGCACATAGTTAGATGGTAGTTCTATAGCTTCCCAGACTTCGGAACGGGACGCTGGTGGCTCATCGGATGGTGTGGGGTGTGATTTGCCGAGGTCCGGTGTTCCGAGAGCTCCGTTGCAGCTAACCGCTCGGAAAACCGAACTGCCGAACCGAGCTGTTACTCATTTTTCCATCCGCGGCCCTTCATGACCACGACTAGAGCAACTAGCGGCACAAATAGTCCACCTCGCCCCCTCCTTTTATCGAATCGACCATTGACTACATATGTGTGCAATACCTCACCGGCTTCTGATTGTTCTGACGGCGGTTTGGAACTAGTGTTGCACATGAGACAAGACACCCGAGAGCTGTGTCCAGGATGGAGGCCTGAGGTTCACTCTGCCTCGGCGTCTCCAAATGTTCTATGGGGCGTTTCTAAACCAACCCCCGGCGGTGGATAGGTTGCAGATACTGCGGATGACTACCATGAAACAGAAGTGTCTGGTAAGTTTGTCGGGTGACGGATGAAACAGCAGGTATCCTGGAAAATATTTGGTGGAGGCAGCAAAGTAGTCGGTATCGGTAATCTCGCACTAATTATTATAGCCAGAGTTGATAGAATCACCTTCTCCCTCTATGCTTCTTATTCGTACCATTTCTCGGGGGTTTCGCCAGTACTATGCTGGAACTCATTGTGGTATGACACTGAAAGATTGAGAGGACGTGCACCTCAGGACTAAAGCTGGTAGCGTTTAAATTGGACTCGTGCGCAACTGTATTTTGTACATATTGTTTGCTTGCAGACTGTCGCCATCCCCGAAAATCAGCATGCTGCCTTTGTACTCATGGTCACTGTGCCCACCTGCCTGTGTCTACAGTCTTTGCGAAATATGTCTCCTTGGTTGTTTATTTCCGGAACACCCCCACATGTGAGCAAGAATTTCCGTGCCTTCTTCCTATAAACGTTGCGGTATTCACTTCTGCAACAGCAGCCTCAATTTCCAGAATGCCAGGGCGAGGCAACACCTTATTCTGAGTGATATGAGATCGACTCAAAAGACTGTCCTATGACTACTGAGGCCTGCAACGAAAATGGGATTCTTTGATTAATATCCCTCTAATGAAATCCGAAACCTTGGAAATAGAGAACTGTATATCCGTGTGGAGTATGCCTGCCAGGATTAATGTGCTTACCCCACACATGTTGGGAGTTATAGACAAGGGTGATGACACCACAACTAAACGCTGTTTAACTTTTGGTTTTCCGATACACTAATGTTCCCATAGGGTTCGTTCACTATTGAGGGTATTCGGGTTGCGGGTATGGAGCGTGATGGGACGCTACGATATTTAACTTTGGCGGGAAATCCTGGAATTAGACTTATTACTGTTCTATTTATGGGTGTACGCATGCCAAGTGTAACCGAGAAGCGTATGCGCATTAACAGGTAGATTAATCTGCACGCCCTATTCGCTTCACGAAGACATCACTCATTCAGGGCTGCAGCACAACCGCACCATACCCAAGGGTGCGCATAAACATCGCATGATCATCCATCCTGATAATTCTGCATGGCGTTCATACAGCAGCTGGAATCGTACAATTTGGGGCTCAGAAGTTTTCAATTGACATTTTATGTGTCCCATGCACTTTTCGCATTGGATGTGGTGGCTAAATCCCTGTTGTACAGTTTTACAGATAGTTCATGGACCATAACTTACCGTAATACATGTTTATCCACGGTTAGGTACATATCCAGAGAGAGAATACCGTTACGAGGTATAGAAATTCTCCGGCCGAGCTTTGCGATTGTGGGTAATCCATGGTGCCTTTGGATGTTAACACAAATTATCTGCAGGAGAATTTAATTCAGTGTTTGTCGCTACATATCCGGTAGTTAGTAGTACTGGATGTACAACGTATATACTGCAGAGAAGTCTTGCTCAACCCAATACTGCGGGTGGATGGTGTTGTAAAGGAGTAGTGTGAAGACCCTGATTTTCTTTCGCCCACTTGTGTGGTTTTTGGATGACATTATGCATGTCAAATTTCCCCGAGTTTACGACGACATTAGAAATAGATAATTGCATATCATTCCCTCGTTCCCTCATTGACAGCGCGGGAGGTGACCATCATAACCGCCTGTTAGAATGATTACTAGGACGTTTGGGTGAGATTCCGGAGTTCAATGCCGGCGGAAGTACATATACTTTATGTTAACATGGTATCGGTAGGGCGTACCTAGGCGGTCAAAACGTTCTTGCGCAACGGGCAGTTTGTGCATATATTCCTAGAAGCAGGTGCCAGGACGTTTTGGCCGCTCGAGTATGAGTACAGAAAAACACTTTGGCAGTTTAGCCAGAACCCGGAGGATATCTAGCAGCCTCTCACGTTGTCGATATCCGACAGTCACTGGTATAGGCCAATCCAATCGGAAGACCGCTTCTATCTCAAAAGTTGAGGAAATTTTACCCGACAGAAGCTCATATGCCGAAGTGTGACAAATAAATCCTTGTACTTAGGTCTCGTTTATCATTCCTCTTTTACATCCTCAGCTCCAGAGGCGACAGGCTACCCCATGTCCGACCCCAGCACCTCTCAAGCTACCACACAAATTTCAATCTCTCAGACTATGTACTAGAAAACCCAAGGCCCCAATATTAAGGAATTATCCATGGTCTTGATTTATTCATCATACTACCGGTTTGTTTGTAGTCCTATTGTATTCGGCCGCTTGCGGCCATGACATACATTCCCTCCTTTCCCTGCCACTTCTCGAAACTAAAAAAGGAAACAAGCAAAGTCGTGACCCCCTCCACTACCCTCCTCCCCTAAAAAAGGCATTCTTCACCCCCCAGGACTCTACTCCTCGTCCTCTGAACTCTCCGCCTCCTACTGCCCACTTCTGTGAAAAATACAAATCCATCACTGCCTGTGTACATTCCTCTTTCGCAGAAACAAGAGACATCGGAGTGTCAATCCTATTCATCCCCAACTACTTCTGAATCCTACTACCTGTACTTATATGCGCAACGTCTTATGGGGCATATATGTAGATCGCCGAGTTTCCGATTATTGCATTCATGATCTCAATCGCCACATTATCAGCTATGTTGTTTAATGTCGGTCATTCTAGTCAAGATGGATCTATTACTAGAGTCTAATAGCTAAACGATAGCCATAGGCGATAGTATTCGGGACAAACTAACTCAGGACAGTATGTGAGATTTAGGTGGGTGGAACTCTTATTCTGTATGATAGCTACGAAGCCCAATACTAACTAAGGGCCAACTAGGTCATACAGATACGCTGAGTTATCGCTGAGTATTTCTCGCGAGCTCGGGAGCATTGCTCAAATGTGTTCATACGATGTATTCGACTCCCAAAGCCGAACTCCTACATCTGTTAGCATCTCATATGGTCACTGTCGAAGAGAATGTTGGCAAACCGTATTTCGCAGCTGTCAGGGTTTTGAACGATCTCGTCTCCCACTCAGAGAAGGGCCGCAATTGGAACATGTGCTGTTTGACGGAGGCAGATTACAGTAGAATGTTTATTGGTGGACAGCTCTTGTGCTACAGAAAGGTACATATCCTATAAAACCCATTTCATATCATTGGCTAACATGAAGAAGTGAAATTGCAAAGAAACCCACAGGAAACCAATTCGGAGACAACAACGGTACCAACGGCTTAGCAAACATAAAAGGATCCAATGACCTGTCCAAACTGCCGGACTGCCATTACAAGAAGCCAGGAACGGTATAGCCCTATCCATAGTGATGTACATTCAATTCATACAACCGCTAGTGAGAGAGTGAAAAGACGTCTGAGTCTGAACTAAGATCTCCAAGGAACGACTAACAAGGAGAAACAATAGGAATAATAAATAATTTGCCCTAAGCTCGAGTTTGGAGATATTCATGAGAGTCGCCGGCTCAATGATAGGCGTGGATGAAACCATCGGCTATTCGTTGATGACTTCGAAGAGTCCGGCGGTAGCTGCGCAGGAAATCTGGCTTGTGACACCCGAGCTGATCTCAGCCACCCCCTCGACGATACTGCTTGATTTTTTGTGCCAGAACCATCCGGAACTCAACGTAGCTTCCGTGAATTTTCCTCGGACTTTTGGATCGTCGAAGATTGGATTGTGAACAATAATGTGAGGATTGAATGATGGACAGATTGGGGCTAAGGAACCGGTGTTACAGCTCGGCAAGCCGGTGAACACATCCGTCGCTTTGTGTTCTGCGCCTGGGTTTCCGCCAATGAATGGTAGCCGCTTAGACAACTCGGCGTTGTCATCTATAATACAACTAGCAGTATTGATGGATGCGGTGGATAGGTCGAAGACGGGAGGTGACAGGGGATCGTCCGCGTTGGGGGTACCGGCCAAGGATGGGTCAGTTGTTGCACAGCGTTTACATTCGAACAATGTGTGCGTCGGCATTCGTTCTAGCGGTGAGCAACCAATGAGTGATTTTGGGATCGATCCGGTAGTGCAGGGTCCATTCCCCAAGGGAACTGGGGATGTGGCTGAGGAGGACACATCCTCGTTATGTACCGTGCATCCAACATTGGCACCATTCACCGAAGTAACTCTCCCCGAATGTTGTTTCGTCTCGTCGGCTAAAACTACCCTCATATCTGTCGGGAGGGACATGTAACGGGATATCGTGAAATGCTTTATGTTGATTTCGACTTATTGGATTGCAGCCAGAGGCTTGAGTTCTGTTGCAGAATTTATGCGGTTGATGCTAAAGTATGGATAACTGGTTCCTGGCAGCCGTCAGGTGGTGTTACTACGCACACCGAGTGTTCAGTGGTGACCGATCCTACGGCGTGGTGGTGGGAAAGAGATCTGGGAATCGATGCTATAACTGGAGGATAGGGTCGACAGATCACAAACGGTGTGACGAAGGCGGCCAAAATCGGGTTTTGAATGTATCCGGCAGTCAGCTTAGTGGCTTTAGCCAAGGGATATCTCCGTTCGATGTCGACGAACCGAGACAGATGGTTCAAAGATTATCGAAAGACTAGGTATGCGTATTCAACACGGCAAACTGGACAGCAAGGTGCAAGAACAAACTTCAACTTGGAATTTGAGGGGTATATATACTAATCGGTCGACTGTGCGATATCATTAGACGTCTGCCTGACTTGACGTGCCAGCAAGTTGGACATGGATGCGCACAGGGAACCTATTTGGTTATTTTTCGGGTCGGTTCATCACAACAGCGATTCTGCTGCTGTCGCCTTTATGTTAGTCCATCATGGGCAGCTAACCTTTCCGACAAAGTGAAAATTCTAGAAATACATAGTGTATAGTTTCTGCTATGCCCAGCATACTACAGCAATCATCAAACAATACATCCATGGCCATTTCTCGATTGCTATCCCTTGGCCTTGCACCAAGAACACCGGCTGCCCGAGCCCCAGAATTTGCACTTGGGGTTCTCGAGGCTGAATATGCGCAATATCTGACCAAGTTTAACCCTATGCAAAGCGTTAGGGTCAATGCAATAGCCTCAAGTATCAATCCACAATTAATCAACAATTAGTGGTCAAGGATAAATACAACCAAAGTCGTACCTCCATCGATTATTTGCTATCGTCCACGGAATTCATTATCAACCTACCTAAAGCAGGTCCCAGGCGGTTTCAACTTGTAGGTCCAAAGTCAGGGTAGGTAGAGATCTAGATGACGGGAAAACCGCAATCCTGTACCGCTGCAGGTACATGTTGCCAATGGGTGATTCGGAACACGACGACGGTGTTGAGGTTGTTAATTTGCCGGACATCAATTCTGTTGTGATGGCTGCCTATTCGTCTTTTCGAGATTTACTACCAATGTTACGTCATGTGGGTGGGTGCGTGATTTACCGCTCGATCTCGAGGTGCGATGTAGCTTTTAACGTCGAGGGCCGGAGAATTTGGCTGATGATAACGTTAGAACATGCGCCCGCATTGGCGACCTTGTTCGAGGAGAAGGCTACTTCTAACCTCCGACGGAGGGTAAAGATGATTGGTGGTATCATAGGTTTATTCGTGCGATTGAGATAAAATGGAGTAAAGCATATTGCTTTGGTAACTGAAGTTGAACCGGTTGTCGATTTTCCTTTTTGCAAGCCGCACCAAGAGTTTATATTTGACGGTTATGGCAGGTGCTTTGTTTTACCTTGAACTTTTATCAAGCTGTTTCACCTCAAATACAACCTCTACTGGCAATGCACGCAACACGTAATTATTATATCTCTATGTCGGAATCTGCGTCGGCTACTAGGTATTTACACGGCAGTCGGGTATCATAGCTTACAGAAGTCGCAGCATTTTGGGTGGATGCCACAGTCTTTTGATTCGAAGCAATTTAAGAATGAAAATGGTTTTGGACGACCATTTAGCCAATACCGGGATATGTTGCAATTGGTAACACAACCACGGGAAGGATACATCTGTGTTTCTGCCGCTGAATATTCAGGTCAACAAGTTCATGATTTGAGTTTCCGTTACAATCCATAATATGGAAAAGAATATCGAACTCTCTACCGAAATCGATACATCGGATACGATACTTTACAATAACCCTACCCAACGAGCCCCTACAATGTCAACCTAAATGCTCGAGGTTTTCGCCGGTGTAGCACAAGAAGTTTCACCGCCAGTCTAGCCCCGAGCGGCATGTCGCAGATGTTCGCGCTACAAGATACGGTATATGGCCGCTCCGTGCAAGTTTTGGCTGTGTGTGCCTGCAACGGAGTCGCCCTCCGGAGTACCAGTGTCATAGTGGGCCCTGCTTTAGGGTGATTGAATAAAGTGTCCCAATCGGTGTAATACGACATCGGGATCAAGACAAGACACTCGAAGCGAGAATTGATGAAGAGGGAATAGGTGAAGGAATTGAGATGAGAGATGCAGTGTGGAGCAACGAAACGGTAGCTACGGACGCATTTCAAAATGACAGCTTCTAACTTTGCACCGTTGAGGAAATTATTCAGTTTCCGAACATGCACTAAACGAAAGACCAAACGAATAATGCCGATAGCGCTCTAACTAAAGTGAATTTATCAATATTGCGTGAGTTGAAAGTATTATCGCCATAGACTAAGTGAGACTGAGGATTGAATGCCGGATGGATGGTTATTGATGCAGATATCCGCTGACTCACTCACGCATCTGTTGGAATCCCCAGAAATCTTTTGACGTTCCGCTGGTTTTAAGTCGATTAATTGCTAACACGCCAAGGAGATCATCTTTACTTGCATGGATTACGCTCCGACTAGCCACCCTGGTATCCGAACAAGGCTCTTAAATGGCAGACAAGGAATGGCGGTCAAATTACTGTCACAGATAACGTCCGTACTCTACATAACCGCTCGGTACACACGGATGTGAGGTTAACAGGGGGTTAGGGTTACACTAACTGATCTAAACACAATCTGATGAGTGTAGTGTTGAAACAAAATGGAGATAGGTTTGGGTTAATTGAATAAGATGGTATTCCAGACATAAAGTGACGAGGTAGCAAAGTCGTACGAATTTCTAACGGAGTTACTGCAGGACTCCTTATTACGATTGCGGAACTGGAGCTGGTAAATGCGCTTGTAATATTTTATGCATTGATGATGACTAGTTAATAGCTCGGGTTTGAGCTGCTGAGAAGTGGATCATAATACGAACCGTTGGGCGGGTGAGCAGGACGAGCGGAAATGTTTCCTTAGTTCGCTATAGTTAAATATCATATGTTAGGACTTAACCTCGTATTATATTATGTCATTTTACTCAAGACAGTCTTTTCGGTCTCGTTCATAGGATAATCAGATATTTCGTGCCCTGGTCTCAACTTAGCGCTAAAATATAGGGACAATCGTGGGTATGTTTGGGCTACAGTACAGAAAAAAGGGAGAACGTGAAAGACTGGAGATATATTCAGAATTTCGCATGTATGATTTTGCCTTTGCAACTTTTTTTTGACCGGCTATGCAATAAGCATAATAAAATATAGGCAGAGCATTCTGCATTTGCACTCAGAAATCAACAGAAAGGAGAGAGAGAGAGAAGAATCAAAATATATCCAAGAGCTAGAGAGACTGGCGACAGTTGCACAGCCTATTGCCACCACCACCACAGGATATGCCACAAGCAATGTTGCGATATAGGGAGAATGGTGTGTGTATACTATCGTGCAGAGAGAAAGAAAGAGAAAACCTCGGGATATATACAAAAGATTTGGGCGCCTTATACCTTACCATCATATATACAACAATTGATGTTACTTAGGGAGAAACCGCATATATATGTTGTAGTGTACGATGATACAAAACCTCAAGAAAATTTACTACGTATGTTACACGAGCCTAGTGAACGGAACCGGTCAGATCAGTCACATGTAGGATCTGTGCCAAGGGCAGTTACAGCTGGGGCAATCTTGCCGCTTTGTGAATCAATGAATATCTATCTACTGATATCTATGGATTTTGACAACCGGTGATCAAGTGCATGAATACTACCTACCTATCCTGCATAATAAAATACGAAATCATCACCAGCCCATTCTGACTGCTGCCACTGTAACTGCTGGACGCACAATTTTATATACCCAACTGTACCTTACTTACCCAGAACTCGGGAGGGTAGCCTCAAAAACCTGTCCTTAACTTCCCAAGGGCAAGATTGCGTCCCGTATCTATTGTTATCTACCCCAAGCGTCAGATGTCTTCCTTGGCGCAGATATCTATAACCTCTATTAGTACTCTAGATATCTGCAACATTGAACCAGACCGCTCTATGTCAAGGACGGCTTCCAAAAGTCCAACCTCATCTGACCGATCTTCAAATCTATATATTACCGGCCGGTCGATCTGACCGCTTCGGAATACTGCAAGGGCCGATGAGCAAAACCAGATACAAAGACTGACTGTGTAGCACAGAATCAATTCTCCCATTACCATACCTCCATATGCATCGCATCCTTCATATCACAAGCATCCGCTCTTGATCCAAACCCCCGATCCTTTCCGCTCTCTGTATTCCTCTACCCATCCGTCGGTAACCCTACTCCGGCTTCCGCCCATACGCAACATGGCTGTCCCGGCCCCATGTTAGCCTCTTTCCCCTCCCATCCCCCCTTTCCTCCAGGGCACTCACAAAAAATTATAACCATGGAAGTTTTTATTCCTCACGCCCCTGACTGCCTCCGCAAACACCTCCAACGCCTCCTCTTTACTCATCCCCAGGATCCGCGTTAGCGGCGCCATACCGTAGGCTTCGTAAGCTGGTTCCGTTAGCACATGCCCTAACACATCCACCCACCTATCCTCGGACTCGGGGACGAGTACCCCCTCGGGAACGTACCAGTTTGCCCCATCAAAAGGTTCATTGCTCCCACTTTCTTCATCCTCTCATCCCGTGGCCAGGGTCCAAGCGGCTGCTTGACGTTCTCGACGACGACATCCACGAACCCCGCGGTTTCAAGTAACTGCCGCAAGTCCACGCCGGTGAAGAAGGGCCGGCCGATTTTTTCCATTGCCTGTGCGCACAGCGAGAACGAGCGGGCGATGCCAGGGTGCAACGTGTTATCGTCGCTGTGGGTGATGCCACCTAGTTCGCCTAACTCTGCGAAGCCGCCGGGGGAGGTGCAGCTGGGGATGTTAGTGAGATGGTAAGAGAGGGAAGAGGAGAGGTACCGGAAGACTTCGGACATGAACGCGCCCCAGTCGCCGATACACATACTCAGGTTCCTCACATGTACAAAGTCGAAGTGCCCCTACCCCTCGTCAGATCCTGCCCCCTCTCCTCATTCGGCTCCCCCGCGTACGTACATCCGCAAATATCCACCTCCTCTCTGCATCATCAACCTCGAACCTACAATTTGGCGGCACCCAGGAAGGCTGTATCGGGCTCAAATCTGTGCCCACCACTTCTGCGGATGGATACTTGTCCGCCGCATCGATCGCCCAGATACCCGTGCCCGTGCCGACGTCCAGGATTCGGTGGGGGCTTGAGATGGGGGCGAGGTGGAGGCGCCGAGAGAGCATGAGGAGGAGGATTTCGTGGTGCAGATCCAGCCTACCTTATTAGCGCGGGGGAGGTGGAAGAAGGGGAGGGGGGAAACCGGTCCTGCTCCTTCTCATCCGTGGGCATGAAGTTCTTGTCGGTACCGAAGTAGGCATGATACCGTCTCCCTGTCCACCGCTGTCAGCGCCTCCCCTTCCCTAACCCCTGCACCAGGAAGGTACCGTTCTCAAAGATGTACTCGTTCACGCTCGAAGTGAGGGACTCGGTGGTGGTGTTGTACCCCACAGAGTCGTAGTCGGAGAGGTCAGAGTGTTCTAGCTGTCGATGGTTAGCGGTGGCGGAGGAGCAGCGGGGAGGGGATGAACGATGGCGGGGTCGACTTCGAGGACGGACATGGTGGTGTTCGGGGTCGGTGATGTTTGGTGGGGAACAGGCAGCAGGGGAGGGTGGCGGGTTTATAAAATATAAACGGAACCGGGAATACGGAGCGCCGACGAGGTGCAGCGGGACGATGGAGGCGGGCGCAGGAGGAGAATGCGCCTGCTGTATATACGGGTAGGGAACATCCCAGGCCCGCCCGCAGGTAAGGCGGGTCGCGCAGATCTGATGATTAATCCCGACGCGACAGGGGTGGGGAGACCAGTGGACGCCATTCATCCGCCGACATACTACCCGCCTTCACGCCCACTCACTCACGCCGCCTGCACTTGTTACCTGCAGCGGCATGGCCTGCCTAAACCGGGCATCCCGCGCCAGACACTGTAAGGCTGTGCCGCTCGGGAGCGCAGTGTTAATTCCCGCCACGATCATCAGAACGCTCGCAGTTGCCGCCGCGCGTGATGGCTGTGAAGATGGAGGGGTGCAGAACGTGGCGTGTCGACGAATGCAAGGAGGGTGTGCAGTGAACGCCTGAAAATGTTATGGATGGAAGAGGTGGTTTTAAACGACAAGTGCAGGTGGCATCATTGGTATCACAGATAAGGTTCTTAGAGTATCCTACAGACACCCCTGCAGCCGCAACCGCAAACTGCCACGAAAACTACCGATCCCCCCACTGCACCCTAGTGCGATTAACGCGTCTGCGATGCAAGTGATATATGCCTCATTGCGATAGCCACGAGGACATCTTCATCTAACACTATCTGCTGGGCATTGCTGCAACTGAGATGCTACCTTGGAAATCCCGGGTAGAGGAGTTCGCACCTTCCCAAGTCACTTCCAGCTGCCTGATAGGTAATGCAGACGGGTTCACTGATTGAGCACAATTGCATCTGAGGGAATTGGATTGCAGCATACCATGGCGAACCGATTCATCGGGTCGGAAAAGTGAGTCGTCGGTGTCGCCAGTGGCGGGCGGCTGGCTATCATGGTCGGCATTGGTGATCACAAGCTAGTGACTCCGCTGTTTAAATAAGACTTCACATCCCGCGCGTGGAGGGCACAACCGGGTAACCCAATCGGGGGCGGATTTTGGCTACAGGTAGGTTCAAAGACTCCATTGACACCGACCTGTACTTTTTAGGGTGTGGGTATGTGATTAGGTGGGGAGAGAAATGCTACCGGTAATCTAACCTGATCTAAACTGATCATTAATCTCCATCGTTGTTCTCTCGTCTCGAGAGGAATGTGTCGCGGTGTCAGAATAATGGCATCGGCAGCAGTGCAGTCACTGTTCATCACTCGCCTACCGCTACCCAGGTTATGTTGAATATCTGGGTGGCACCGGCATACCCGAAGATATACCTAGATTACTTCGCATTGGGGCTTGTACTTCGACACCAGTAGCTCGTTCCTCTTCAATTCAATCCAACAATAGATACCATAGCAAAATCAAAATCAATTATACAAAGCCTGGAAATTAAAGTCCAAAATTTTGTGAAATGGGAATGGCGGGCTCCTTATTTAGAGTATTTTATGGTAAAATTTCGTACACCGCTGCCACGCAAACTTTAAAGGCGCAGCGACAGCCTTAGCTAAGCGACCATGAAATAGCACTCACCGCGACTATTTATTGGATGCGTTGCGATAGGGAGGGGAGGACCGTGTGCATTACACTATGGTACAGAGAAAAGAGGACGGGGAAAGACTCCAGATATATACAGGAGACTTGTGGGAGCGTGGTCAGATGGGCACCTCTTTGGAAGCTAAACATCCCCAAGAATAGTATACTTGAATTTGGGATGCTTCGTTATTAGGATGCTCGTGGAACTTTGAGGATCGTTTGAAGTTCCGCCAATAGCTACTTGGATTGTAGCTCGCTAAAAGGTCTAGGTACAGCATATTTGAGAGCAAGATAGACCGCCTATTGGAGCTTTTGTTTAACAACTTGTTGCACCTCATACGTGGGATCACCCTATCCACAAATTTTTGCCGATAGGGCGCCCGTAGCACTCCATCTCTACAGTACTGAGGCAGCTTCAGCTTCCTAATCAGTGTTCTTAAACAGCCGGCCAGATCCGTCACGATCTCACTGGCCACCCTGCGCGAAAGCCAGGCTGGATCGTGATTCAAAGGCCTACGCTGCAAAAAGCTTGCGGGCTTTCAGATATCAAAGCCCAACTACAGATTCAGTCGGCCCGGGCTCAATTGTGGAGGCCTACTTTGGCGGAGGCCGGGCCCGGCTTAATGCAGGACAGCCGGTCCCGGCCGCTTACTCTAACGGAGTCGGAAATGTGCTTTTCGTGCCTTTTCCCCATACAAACGAAAATGAAAAGGCACTGGTTGTATGGAAAAAGGGCACCAGGAGATGCTGGAACCTGTTTCGTGCCTTTTTTTGAAAGTCCTAATACCTTTTATTGCGTGCCATTTCGGCTTGTGAGTTGTGAGTTTGAAAATGCTAATGCTCACCCACTAAAGGCGCCTTAAATACATGACTTTCTACAGCTGTGCTTTTGAAATAGTGCATTTTCTAGACCTGGCAGTGCCTTTATTTGTACCTCTTTGTGTGTTGTGTGTGTACCTTTCACCCACTAAGGGTAGCTCCAAATGATAAAATTTGGTTGTTCTCGATCAGCTGCTCACCTTCCTTCCTTTACAACACCTATCGCCACATCCTCTGCCCGTACTATCTGTATGCCCAATCACCGCCACCACCACCGCTGCTACCGCTACCATTCCCACGCCACCCTAGACTGCACTAGCACTAGAGGTATCAACGACAGGGTCGAGCTCAACGGGCAAAATTTACAAGGTGGGGCCTGGAAATGGCGAGAGTGTTAAGATACTAGATGCGCTGCGGGGCAGGGTTTGTGCTCCCACCAATGGTTAGTGTTTCTAGTCGCCACCTTTAGAGTGATGAGGGTCTCTACTAATTGTAGTACTAGAAGGTAAAGGGCACGACAAGGCGTAGAGGATAGGAGCGGAGAAAAGGCACGGAGGAGGAGAAAATGCGGGGGAAGGAAGGAACAGAGAGAAAATGCACAGGGAGACAAGGCACAGAGAAAAGGCAAGAGGAGAAAAGGTACCCCTAGAAAAGCATAACGTAGTTCATTTCAGCGACATTTCACGGTGCCTTTTACTGCCATACAAAAGAACCTCCAACCCAATTCTTGCACTTAAATGCCTTTTATTTTCGGTGTAAGAAAAGGCACTGTTTTGTGCCTTTTCCGGTGCCTTTTAAAGAAGCACATTTCCGACTCACTCAGAGTTAGGAACACTGTTCCTAATTTTAACAACTCAGGGCAGGTATAATTGCTCTGAATAATCGGTAGACCAATGGACAACAAAATAATGGCAATCAATGTAGATTTCAAACCTGCACCGTGTGTTTTCGGCATCTCCGGTGTTTACAGCACTTTAAGCCCGGTTGTTGGAGCACCATGGTCTGCCAACTGAGCTAAACAGTCAGCTCTTGCATGTCTAATTGCAGTATTGTTATACAAATTACTACCATACTAAAAAGGATATACATGGGTTCTTCCACAGCGAATTCCGTCTTGTAGGGGCATCGACTCTGAGTAAGTGCAGAACCAAAGCGCAACAAACAACGGCATCAATAATTGCAGTTTTCGGACCTACACCTGGCATTGTAGCACCGAGTGTTTCGTATCTGAATGCCTGATGTTTAATAGATCCACTCATTTTTCAGCAACAACAATCTACTTCCGATTTCTTCTTGGTCTGCTCGCTCTACTTATTTTGCATGATATGTCTTCAAACCAAGAAGTGACGCCTAGGTTAGTCCCGCATGGTGCAGAAGCTGTAGCCATCAAGGTTCGAAACCTGCAGTTCTCTTTTTTTCTGCCGTGCCTGAAGCAATTATATACTCACTCCATTGATATTAGAAGTTTTTTTATCTCAGGAGCACAATATCGTACGTGAACTATATAGAATGGAAGGAGAATCTTATTGAGATACTGGGCGAAAGATAGGATAACGAGAGGGTCTATATATGATCTGCCATCACAGGTATCCGCGGCACATCATTCGTATGCGACGGATAAGGACCAGGCCAGTATGCGGCCATTCCAGCTAGCGGTATATCACCGGTTTGTCCCCCACATAGTATCCTCTGTACCTATAGCGTTGATGGACGGACCAGTCACTAGTAACTATTGTGTTGGCCGCCTAGCCCGAGACGATGATCACCAGTCATTGACCGGAGGCATTACCGAAAACGCTCTCTCTGTAGCCGAGCACCTTGGTTTCTCGAAGACTGATATTGATATTGAGACGGTAGCTGATGGGGAGAAGTTAACGAAATCTAAGCACGAAGCGAGTCAATTAGAGACGTTTGCACTTCGTGGTATCAGCCACAATTTCTTCTTGATATAACAACCATTGTGGGAAGGTGTCGGCACCAGAGTCGTCTGCCTCACAATCGCTCACTCGAATTTTCGTTTTTCCTGCAAAGTTTCTGTCTTCTCTCCATCTCAGAAGTTGTTCTCTATCATCATCACTTCATGCTGCTGAAGACCCGTGCACACCACATTATTCTTATCCGCAAATAGATATCTTATCTTAAGGAGAATTACAAAGATACTCTTAAAAAATCAAAGAAAAATGTAGATACTCTCGTATTTCTAACAATAGCTACGTGTGTACTGGTTTTAATATTCCAAACTGCACTGCACTGGTAAAACTACTGTACCGAGCGCCAAGGTTTGTACGAGATTTCGAGCGTGACGTTTTTTTTCAATACCTAATGCCCAAAAGTGGGCTAAAATCGTAATAAATCTCTTCGGACGGGACCTCCGCGATGCATGTCGTACGAACCTTGACGCTCGGTAGAGTAACTGCGAAATGAACTGGTTCCCACTCTGAACCGGTTTACAGTGAGAATCCTAGGGAGTTCTGTCCAAGCCCCATTTCATAATTGCTGTTGCTTTAAGCACGGCGATACACGCGAGGAAATACGGTTCGCAAACACATTGATAGGAACGACACTGTTATGCAACCGAAGAAAAACAGTTCTTTCAGGGCTTAATTTTTCTCAACGGTATCCCCTGGATCGTAACCGGTTCCCGGCCGCCCGCGCAATCACCTCGCCACAAGTCCAAAAATGGTCGTCAGAGGCCCTCCTTTTTATCAAGTCTTCTTTAGTAGCAAATACAACTTTCTATCCTAGTGAATTGTAAGTTATATGTGATGTGACTTTGTAAGCCTTGCTGCCCCTCCAAAATTCGCTCTCTGAACTGGCAACCCCACCCATGTCCATGCACCACTACCTACCTTTCTCCTTTACAGGTGATTGAATTCCACAAAACGATGCCTTTCATTATTGAGACACCACAGTTGCTCGCATTTTGAATATGTTTAGCAAAGTTTGGGTGGAGATTTGGCATTTCAGACTGGGCTTTCCCATTGGCAAAGCCACCATCCCAGCTACTTCCCCTTCTCAAGGTGGACTGGAAAGCGCCCGCAGCTCCAGCTCTAGCTGAAGGGTAATGATATGCCCTCTTTAATGTTTGACAAAGTGGGTTTTAGCCTTGTCCACCATGAGAGCTGTGCGATGGGTATTGGTATCCCCCTCCAATCCTCAACTCTCAGGCACATTGCAGATGGAATTCTTTGTGTGCAATGATATTGGGACTTTGGGGCATGCCCTTAGCGCTGAGCTTGTAGGATATTTTGGGGTTTTATGGGCAGAGTTGTCCACCTGGGCTGCACAGTGACATTTTCGAGTTTTTGGGGAGCTGATCTTAAGACAACTGTCCCAACAAAAACTGCCCTTTTTATCGGCACCCCATTCCTGTACAGTCCTTAATGTTTGCCAAAATACTCTCAAGACATAAGAAAATAAGTTTATAATGCTCCCAAGCCACCCCCACAGAGATGTGGTTGTGTCGCTAAATATTTGCGGGTGAGAGTCGGTTGCCATGCCCAAACGGGCCGGAAATGCCAAAGTTAAGATCCTGGGGATACCACGGCCATCCTAGTGCCTTTTGCGTCGTTCGAGGGTTTGGTGCGGTCTAGAGCATGAAAGCCGAGACACCGAAAGTTAGAGACTGGGCTGTCGCCGCTGTACCCCCTAAGCCGTACGAACGGCATTCGGGGCCTATACGTATGTGATTGGGGTAGTTTTCTTAGTTCCGTAGCAACACCCTATCACGCGATAGACGCTTTAGTTATGAGGAGAGACGATACGGGGTCTCTGCTTGCTACACCCGCAACCCGGAATGGTCAGTGGCTATGTTTTGCCGAGGAGCTCCTGTGGTCAATTCGTAGCCTGCAGTCTGGGCTTGTATGTAAGTCTACGTAACTCGGACTGGTCCTCTTCGTCCGAAGAACGTGCTGAATGGGTTAGGGGTTGAACACTAACGTGCAATCCACACCGCTAGAAGGGAGAGAGCTCAAGGAGATTCGAATAGGGAGCCCTCGGATTTATTATAAGAAACTTCACTAGTATTAGGGTATCGTTGCGCACTACTCTATATAACGATCGAGGAGAAACCACGCAAAAAAAAATAGGACCAAAAAGCTGCCCGCTATGACAGATACTCTTGACTAGACTAACCGCTCTCCACTCTAAAACATGTGAACGTAGGCAGACCTTTAACGCAACTATTCGCTTTGCCATTGACTCGATGATTGATGGGATCGCACACTTGACTGCCACCCCCCCGCCAGTGCTGCAGTTGGACCGATCTAATGCCCGCGTCAAGCTCTCCTTTAATGAACTGAAACGAGTTCATGTCATAGTTGTTAAATTGACTTGTCGCTGTTAGCCGCTAGAAACTGCAATCGGATAAAGGTGGACATACTCCCAATAATACTTATTGAAGTACACTTCGGTGTAGAAAACAGCATTACCGGTACAACCGCGACTGTTGGTCCACGTTCTGTTTCATAGGTCAGCTTTCCAATCCTATCTCAACTAGTTATATACGAGAGACATACGCAAAACTGTATCCCGTAAGCTCTCTCCTACGTATTTTGCCGGCATCGAAGGAGAGCGAACTCTGGGCTGCAATCCACAGCACTCCCTTACTGTCCTCCTTAAAGTGGTAGGACTTTCCATCGGTTTTAAAGTAATCGGTTGGCATGTCACCGTAGGGGTCGATACCGAGTTCCCCGCACTTTTTAAAAGCCTCTTCCGCGAAGTCGTTGTTGGGCTGCATCTCTGTCATGGAAAGGTCGCGGGAAAAGACAACATTGACCTCGGAAACGGGCGCCCTTTCGACAATCCCTCGAGGGATGGCAGCTACGAGGGCGCTGCCCATAAGGATGGCGCTGAGGACGGAGGTATTGAAATGCATGCTGGGCGAGCTCAAAGGAGTGTAATGACGAAGAGTGCGATAACGAATCCGATCTTTCGTTCTAATGAAGATTGAGATCGGGGGATATGGTCGGCTTTCATAGGTAGGTTTCTCGAGGCGCTACGCTAGTACTTCATACCCCTACATAAGAACTGATTGTCTTTAGATCTCATTATCCGCGATGCTGAGCAATCAATTCGGCTAACTCCATGCCGCCATCCTGCCTAATTAAGGTACCGAACCAAAAATCGTGGCAAACCCAAGGAATTGGTCGTGCAGGGGGCAGCACATAGCAAATAACACATAGAATCATGGAACAGGCCCAAGGCTGGTTCCATCCCCTGGATAATAGCAAAACCCTGGTTGTGATGGACTTCACAAAATGGCACTATATGCAGTGTATCGACCATTACTCGACAACCGCCGGTCAATAAATTCCCTAATTTTGTTACGAGAATCTTTGATTCATTTTCTAGAATATTTCCTTCATTGTGAAATGTTATTAGTCCAGATTTTCATAGGGCGCTGGTTGCCATTCAGCCCTGGCCGAATATCCGCCCATAACTCAGTTACCATTATAGCCATTATTTAGCTAATCAACAGATAAGTGCCACTTTTGAGGCTATTCCCAAAATGATTAACATTCTAATAAGCGTTTCAGTTGTGGATAGCTTTATGGGTATGCTGTGTGCACCGCCTGTCAATCTATCAACGTAATATATGCATCCTCGTAGGCAGCGCTCCAACTACTGTTAGTCTCAGAAGATACATTCGGATATATGTGCAAACGCCGGATTCAGTGACTGGAATAATTGGGTAGCGTCTTCCGGCTTGTATGGGCTACGAATTATTTTTGGTGAGGTCCGTTATAGTTATCATTTATAGTGGTGCAGCAGACCAATTCCGGTGGTGCTGGTGATGATACATATTCCCTCAACACTGGTGAGGTCACTGATTATTTACGTGGAGCACTCCACGACACGGCAAGGCTACTCCCTGTGGCAATATAATTATACTCTGCAATCATTTAGAAACTTGGGTTAGAATCACACAGTTAGAACATAGTACCCCATCTACCGCTGTGGAGTCAAAATTGGCTGTCAGCGCGCCAATATAAATCAAACACAGATTTCCAAGCGTACAATAGTTGCTAGCCTTGTGTTTTAGTTCAACAGAGCCGCTCGCGGGTGCATATCCGGTAGATCACCCTCCGCTTAACTGTCGATTCGCGTTCTCCCTTCTCTTTCGAGCCTTCATTATTCCTTCGCCCAGATGGCTACCGATAAATCAACTTCTCCGCCGTTTAGTCCGAGCTCGTTGGTGTTCCCTGTCGGTGTGCGCGAATTCCCGTGTTCGCGCCATTTGGTAATTCCTCTGCACTAGATGTCCAGCTAGACAGTCGATGCTGAGGAAGACAGTATAGAGTCTATACCAATACTATGGTACAGTCGGCAATGTTTTAACATCGGTCCGTCTAATTTCGGATTTCCGCGAGAACCGGGGCCAATTATTCCGAGACGTTTCACCTCCCACGTGCGCCATGCTCAGACGATGGAGCGTTCTCCCGCCCTGTCTAGCGCGCCCAGCACTAGCCCCAAACAACCCACCCGCTAGTTGATCCCTGGCGAGAGATCTATTAGGGACAACATTGCGGAGCGGCCCGATCTCTAATCCAAACTTTAACGCATTCTGTCACTCACGGAAGGCGAGGTGAGGTCGCACAGGAGCCTGGGCCTGTGTGAAATCACGCTAACTCAATTTGCACAATCCAAACCCGTAACTTTCTCCTCACATCTCAACGTCGTGACGAGAACTGTCCTTATCCTCTAGCTGTCAATTCCATCTGTGTGAGATTGAAATTGTCTGTAGACTGAAACACCTCTGTCTACATATACCCACCTGATATCATATTAGAAGTTCCGGCACATCACCCACTTGGTATCACTAGCAACGTCTAATTGGGGTAGTTTTAGTTTTTAGCGATTCCAGCAGCCTTTCCAATGGCGCTTGTTTCGTCGCGCCACTGTGGTGCCGTGCCTGCTGCGGTAATTCTCGACTAGTTGCTACAACGCCCGAAGTCATTCCCTTCGGCGCCTCAAGCACTGGTAGTCAAACAGGACATTTGTAGAGGGCGAGAAGAGAAGGCGGCAAGTCATAATACCCCAATCGCCCCAAAACTCATACTGTCACAATATCAAGCCTTACTAGAAATTATTTAGAGGTAAAAATACATAGTGCGATGCGCTGCACATTAACCAAGCTCTGGCTTCCGGAAATTCCACACCCGAGGTTGTCAAAAATTGGGTATTCTTAACGCGCACTCCCCGCAGACCGGATCCAGGGGATGAGGGAAGTAGCACACTATGTCTCAGAGCTCGCGCGAGACGGCACACGAGAACTCCAACCGGTCGTGGTTGGTAGGTAGAGCGGGCAAGGGTTTCTGTATGGTACTCTTGAAGTCTCTTCCCATCAGTTTTCCGGCTCCCTTGGCAAGTTAATTATGTGCTCAGCTACACGGCACACTCATGAATTCCACTGCACTAGCTGGTATTACGCGACTTGTCAAGACCTCCCCCCCCGCACTTCCGCAGGTTGGCAATTCTGGGAACTCAACGCACTCGCGAAGCTCTGATCCCCATGCAAGTACCGGCAATCTGGAAGCTGAGTTGTTTGTCGTAGAATATCTCCTCCTTTTGGTGCCACGGAATACATTTCTGAACGACAAAGTTGGTTCGGGGGTGCATCACCACCGCGCACTCGGGTTATGTATCTGCTGGACGAAGTTTGATATTTAGTCTACGAACTTCCTGGTACGCGTATGACACACCTCGCAGCATTGACAACGCTAGATATACATTGACTTGTGTAATCGAATGGTCAAGTCGTTCGCAATCATTACCACATAATAGTGTGAATAGAGCTCTGGATTATCATAAAATAGCCTAACTTAGTGGTACTAGGACTCGTGAATGATGCATAGAGCACTCTTACTATATCAAGACAGCTGCCCGACAACCATATCTACCGGGCAATCATGGCAGCCTCGAGTCCTCCCCACAAGAGAATACCGCAATCACAAGCCATATTTCCGAACGAGTACAGGCCCATATTACTTCCTTCCCAGGATTAACTAAGCCCTCCTTCCGCCACCAAGTACCCCCGTACAAAAGAGAACATCCTGATCCAACACCCCAAATTTAAAACTTTTCGAGAAGCTGAGCTATGACAACATGACCATTCTTCGCAGCCAAATCCCTAGCACTCGCAGCATGCCTCCCACCAATATCAGCGCCGGCATTGAGCAATAGTTGTAGCACATCCAGACGTCCGTATTCCGCCGCACCTTCGAGAGCCGTTCTCCCGTCTTTTTTCGCAGGTGGTGCATTAGGATCCGCGCCATTTTGAATCAGCATGAGCGCAATTCCAAGCTGTCCAATGATAGCAGTCCCTTGAAGTGCAGTTATCCCGCCCGTCTCAGCTGCTGGAGCGTTAATGTCCGCACCTGCTTGCAAGAGAAGCAGAACTAGTTTCGTGTGGCCCTCAATTATTGCCGCTTGGAGTGCAGTTCTGCCGCACTTGTAATACGCTGGGGCGTTGATATTTGCGCCAACACCGAGAAGGATCTGAACGAGCTCGGTGCTACCACGGGTTGCCGCTGCTTGGAGCGCAGTCCATCCCCCCCTAGGATGAGGAGTAGCATTGACATCTGCACCTGCGTCTAGGAGCAATTTAACCATTTGGAAATTCTCACCCCACGTCGCATTCAGGAGTGCAGTTCTCCATTCTTTCCGATATATTCCATTCTTGTACTTCCACATCGCCTTACAGCATGCATTAACCTTTGCACCTGCGCCAAGCAAGAGTTCAAACATTTCAATATTTCCTTTTTCCACTGCTCGTGGGAGTGAATTGGCGACCCATCGACAGTTCTGGTTGTTGTAGAACACGTTGACATTTGCACCTGCGTCCAACAGCATCCGAACCATATCAACGTCATCTTTTTTCACCGCTTCCCGGAGAGCAGCTCTCTCATAGCCGGATGGTATAGCATTGACGTCTGCACCTGCGCTCAACAGGACCCGAACCAGGCTGCTATGGTTCTGCATTATAGCTACTTCGAGTGCGGTTTTATTATTCTCCGCGTTGACGTCCGCACCCGAGGCCAGTAAGAGCTCGACGACGTCCATGTTACCTTCTTCTGCGGCCGCAACAAGTACTGGCATCCCACACTCATGGTTGATATCTGCGCCGGCAGCGATCAAGATCAGTACAAGTTCAATGTTGTTGTGTGGAGCTTGTACTGCCAATGAAAGTGTGCTCTGCCCGGAATAATCATTGACATCAGCGCCTTCATTCAACAACATCTGAACAACTTCAATGTTTCCACTCTGAACGCCCCCCTCGAGTGCAGTTATCCCACTGTTGTAGCCATTATTCCAGTCCGATGCGGCTGGAGCATTGACATCTGCGCCGGCATCCAATAACATCCGAACTAGTTCAGCGCTACCACTCCTTGCCGCTCGCTGGAGAGCAGTTATTCCGTAGTAATCGTCGTCGTCATAGTCGTCATCGTCATCGTCATCGTCAGGGAGTGTCGGATTATAGTGCTCTCGAGCGTTGACATCAGCACCTGCGTCCAACAGCATTTGTACCAGTTCCACACTTCCAGCCTCACTCGCTACCTGGAGCGCGGTTCTTCCAGTGGCATTGGCTGAGTATCTACCCTCAGGGTCGGCGCCAGCTGGTGCGTTGACATCGGCACCTGCGCCCAATAGCATCCTAACCAGCTCCACGCTACCGAAATCTACCGCAGCCTGCAGTGCGGTCATCCGGGGGTCATATTCCGCATCAATGTATTTCATTGTGAGGATGCCTGGAGCGTTGGCATCGGCACCTGCGTCCAATAGTATCTGGGCCAAAATAACCGAAAACTCATGGTCCTCAAAAAATGCAACATCCTGGAGCACAGTTCCTTTAGCAGCGTCTACTAGGCTGTGGCGATCCTCATAAGCCGGAGCCGGAGTATTGACATCCGCACCCCGGTCCAGCAATAACCTCACTAGCTCGACATTGCCGCAACGTGCTGCGATCTGCATCGCTGTTCCATCGTTCGCGTAAGTTGGGCCTTCGACATTAGCTCCTGTATTTAACAGGATCTTAACGATTTCAGGATCGGCGTCTTCATGAACGGCGACTGCAAACACGGGACATTCTGGTACGTAGTTGATATCTGCACCCTCTTCTAACAGCATCTGAACCGTCATAATATCTGCATACATAACCGCAGAATGAAGGGCAGTTTTTTCTTGTTTATAACGATAAGAAGTTGCGTTGATTTCTGCGCCAGCGTTCAATAAGATGCGAGCAAGCTCAGTGTTGCAGTTCTTTGCCACTATCTGGAGGGGCGTCCTGCCGTTCGTTCTGGTAGGAGGATTTGGGTCAACGCCAGCTTTAAGTAGAATCCGTACAATGGCAGCATTCCCACTCCTAAGGGCACTCTCGAAGATACATCTTGCAAATGCTTGGATGGTTGGTTCCTTAGCCGAGCAAAAAGTTCGAAGGGCCGAATAGTTGTTGGTTTGGATAACCCATTGCAAGAATTGATCGGTTTGATCATCCGATAGCATGTTATTAGATGCGAGGTATGCTGCGAACTTGAGGAACTCGGTCAAGGCGCCATGATTAAACGGCCCAAGCAATGTCTGGATGCTCGACAGGAAATCACCCTCGTTCCTTTCCAACGAGAGGGCTTGTAGGCAGGAGTAGACCGTCGGTATGTACTCGATACTCCCCGGTTTGATCGACGACGGGATAAGTTTATTGAATAGCGAGGATGTTGCTGGCGTTGCAATATTGGCGCTCAACTCAAGCTGAGCCGTTTGCGCCGAGAAGTCTGGCGTGGACCTGGTTGAATTGGCAGCGCCCGGTGATGCTGGAATACCGCCAGACTCTCCGCGAAGTTGATGCTCTTCTTTGCCGAACACTGGAGAACAGTCTCGACTAGAGCCGACTATTTCATTATTAGCTTTCAAGCAGAAGTGAGGGCGAAGGTCGTACTGTGAGACATAGTCGGAACCTGAGAAATGTATGGTTCAAGCCAATTTGATTGTGGGGAGAAGTAGAAACCGGGACTGAGCGAATAGGTTGTGTTTGGGGAAACCGGGAGACTACCATGCTGTTGGCGAAGTCGATGTTTACCTCCGTGGGTAAACCAATCCTGGTTAAACTCGGCTATGTCTGGTTAGCATGTAGTGAAACCGAGAACAGAAGTTCATACTGTGGGAATCGAGAAGCCCTTGAAATTTAAACCAAGGAAGGTTATCTAACCGGACCCTAAAGGTTGCTGGATTTTCTGGTGTTGATACGGACGCAAGATTCCGCGGTGTTCCCGGCGTTCGAACAGATATACCCATCGGAGTCTTCGGACTCGACGCTACAGGAGAATGTTAATACTATGTCAGGTACCTAGAGAGTGGAATCAAGTTTTACCTGTGGCGTATAATGGTGTATAAACCGGAGTAAACCGGCGACCAAGTTCCTTTTTAACTCGTTTCGAAGGGATAAGGGTCCCATGAAGGTACACCGCCGGTTCTGCTTTACGTTTTTGTATACGTTTTTTCATTTGATGGTTGACGAATTCCCAATCCAACTGATTCAGATTTTTGCGGAAATCCCACTTTTTGAAGGCCGCTCCATACTGGCCCTTACTGTTCTGGCTATCAGCCTTCGAAACCCTTACCTCGAAAAGTGTTTCACAAACGGAAATTACCTGGCGCTAAAACTGTGGTGTTCTTCCATGTACGTTTTTATCATTTCGAGGGTCATATCCTGCTCCAAGTAAAGCTTTCTGAGCTCGGGCTGATGATATTCCCACACATGCTGAGCAATTTGCTGCGCCGATGGCATCGTGGGTGATTGTGGTATGGGACGATATTACGAAACTAGAGTGTGCAAGAGGATTGTATCTGTATCTGGAAGATAAGAGAATATGATAACTAGATTGTGCAATAGGCTTTGGAAGAGTAGCTTCGGTGCGTTGTGTGGTCTCTGGAGTGATCATGTAGAGCAGAATCCACCTGCTTTTATATTCCGAATATCATCAGTCGGGCCATTATAGGCGTTTTTGTTCGAGGAAAGAGGTGTGGTCAGGTTGGAAATTGATTGGCAGATGCCAAAATCCAGTGTGTCAGTTGTGTTGTCCGTAGGAGGTTTGAGGTTTTAAAATCCCTGTCCGTTGCAGGTACGTGATTCGCTGTTACCACAATCCAGCTGCTGTCCTACCAGCAAAATGTAGCCTCGCCTTGCTATGTCATGCACTAGCATAGCCGCATCCTACCATTGGCAGATTCCAAAATCTAGGGCTATGATTGGCGTTTTCCAAAATCTAGAGTCGTAACCTGGTCCACTGACAGATTTCCCTGCAGCTTTAGTAAATTCCACAATTGGTCGAAATCGGAAAACCTAATTGGTTTTTACCAGAATCTTTGAACAACAGTAGTTTCTCTTGAACTGGATGACCACGCGGAATTTTCCTGATCGGGCTTCCTTTCAATATGTAGCAAGCTGACGCTGCCAGGACTTGTAGTCGACTTTCTCTCTACAAAAGAGCGCTTGGTCCTTATCTCTCCACTAGTTTCACAAATCGACCTCAAGAAGTCTGAACATCCCTCGCACCACCGGTAGAGTCCAACCAAAACTCCCCTAATCAGCAGTCCGTCGGTATGCCACTTTCCAACGAGGCCATTATTGCACTGGTCAGCGTCGTCGTTAGTCTTCCTCCGGCAGTCCTCATTATCTGGAAATTATTACAGAGAAGGAGCCACGGAAGGAACAATATTGGTGGTACAATTACCATTAAGTTTTGTGACGTTTTTCCTTTAGTGATGCTAATTATATGCCACGCAGGAGTTGAAAGTGCACATGGGCAGCAAAGAGTTTCGAGTTCGAATATCGCGATGGTGTTTGTGGTTAGCGCTACGGAATTCGCGGATACAGGTGCACGGTGATGGACAACGTCTTGGGCCTCTCAACAATATTTATCAAGCATGTCGATGTAGCTAAGAAACAGACTTTTCTTCGGAATGTGAGGTCCTAAGAGCTTTGTGAATCATCATCTATTATACTCACCCCAATTGTGCATTGTGAACATCCAGCGACGACGTCTAGGTGCTTGGTTAGGTAGTCTTACATATCCTATTGGAATAATCAATTATAGCGGAGTGGTGTGATATCCTGTCGTCGTGAATAAGGCCTTACGCCATCCAAGTGCATATAATGAGTAGCAAAACCCGACGGTGGCTCAGCCATTTGAAGAGATTAGATACGATTAGATTAGATGAGATATCATGTACACTATAGCGAACAGGGCACACCGCGCCACACGCCACGGCGTTCACCTTACAGAGTCGCGACTAAGGACATTCCCGCTAAACAATTGCTCCTCTTAAAATTCTATAGTTTCAAGTAAGAATAACGATAGAGGGACTAGAAACCAGTTGGGAATTTTCCTTTTCACACATGGACGATGATTAGCGATGGCAAACGTACGACGCAGCCCTTACGCGTGTGACTTGAACCTGGATCGGGGAGTTGTTCGGGTTCCGTGATCTAGCAGATGCAGCGGTTGCTTCGCGGGAGCGGACGAGCGTTGTCACGGCGTTGTCACAATCACACCGTTATTCGGGTAGGTGAAGGATCTCAATGAGTATTTTAAATAATAATCTCAAAAAGATCGCGCCACACGTTTAAAGGGTTCTTGTTCTTCATGCTCTCGTCTTATCTGAGGGTTGCTCCGGACCCATGCTCCATCAGACGGGAGCAGTTTAGATCCCACTTGGCTAAAGTTCTCTCCTAAAAATTACCTGGACCAAATCCTGACATCGTGGTGGTGGTAAAACTTAAAAACTAGAGTATGCGGCGAGCTCGCCCTGCAAATGATAAGATTGATGAGATAAGATGGGTTAAGATTAGATAGTAATCGAGCTAGCTATGGCTTTACCGAGAATAGTTCAAAGTAGACTAGGCCATTAGTTCTTACTCGAAATGATGCGTTATCTGCGGAGTGCAGATGGAACGATTCAGGCGGCTGCCGTTGAATCAGGGAACAGCGCTAGTCGGCGGCGAATGTTGTCAGGGGGTCTGGAAAAGATCGACCGATCAGCGAGGTTTTTGTTCGACAGATAAGAGAGAGATTAGCTCGATTAGCTCGATTAGATTAGATCAGAGAGCGACAGATACGCTCTCGTGGCGGAACGATCGATTGGGAGCTAGGCACTTGGAGCCCGGACCTTACCGAAAATAAATAAAACGTCACCTCCACAGCTGGCCATCACACTGATTGGCTGATAGCGCAAGCTTCGGGATCATACATTTTCCGCAGCGAGGCTCCCAATCACTGTCGTGCATACTTGATTCGCTGCTTCCAAAAACATGGCTGCTGTTCTCAAGCGGTACAGCATTGCCTTACTGATCGGACTGCTCAATCCTTCACGGCCATTGGTACATACTCCAGTGTCGATAGCTAGCAGCGAGTACATACTTCATTTAAGATTAGCTTGAATACAGCAACCTTCCTCGGAATTTCCTTTGTAAGGGTAGGGACGAGGTAAAGCCTAGCCAGCCTGACTGGTTAATAATACTAGAGTCTCAACCGCATAATTGGCGTTTCCCACAATCTTGAACTGCGATATTTCGTACGATGTAATTGTGGTAAGAGCTTGGAGGTCGGGTTACATCACCGAAAAATAAACGTCTTTGGATTCATCTCAATGCTGCATTTCTCATAGGGTTCGTGCTGCCAGGTAAACCCCGCAACACTTGACTATATCTCACGCTCATCTCAAATCCCAACTCCAGTAGGCTTCCCATCCGACTCATATACCTCCATGTACCATAGGAATGTGCGACTTGATCGGTCGTATCCTGAATCAGTGCATAAGCGGGGGCACAGCAGCCCTAGAATGCAACGAATGACCACGCTGATAGTCCTGACAGACTTTCCTTTCCATATGTATCAGTCTGCCATCGCGGGGATCTCTGGTTGACTGTTTTACTACAAAAGGAGCGCTTTGGCCAGCATTTACATCGCCACAGATTCATCAATTGATGAGCTTCCATCAATCAATCTGGAAAAGTTAAAACATCTCTCACAGTCGGTTGAGTTCAACCCGATTGCCCTGTCAAACAGCATGCCTCTCTCCAACGAATCCGTCATCGCGCTGGTCAGTATCGTCATTAGTCTTCCTGCAGCAGTCCTCGTCATCTGGAAGTTGCTCCAGCGCTACAGAAGGGACAATGTTGGCAGTATAATTACCATTAAGTTGTCCAACGTTCTCCATGTAGTGATACTAACGGTAAGCTCCACAGATGAAAGTACACATGAGCAGCAAGGAGCATCTGGGTCGAATTTTGCACTGGTGTTTGTGGTAGGTGCTACGGAGAGAGTGGATAGTGCTCGGTAATAAGTCACGTTTTGGGCATGTCAACCAATTTTTATTGCTGTAGCTAAAAAGAAGGGACTGTTTTTGCCTGGGTGTGAGGTCCCAAGATCGTTGAGAATTAATTATCGTGCCATACTTGCGTGTTGTGAGAATCAGACAGTGACAGCTCTGTCTGAATGAATGCATCGAAATGGTGTTGCAACAAGATCCTTCCTTCAGTGCTACGAATGGCTAGAAAGGAAATGGTACCAAGTAGCGTTTTACGATCTACCCGCCTTAGTCTCTCCCCCAGGAACCACTCGAAGTGAATGTTTGAGAAATTTTGGTAGTGAATACTTAAATCCCGACATTCTGGTATAAAGCTTTGAAAACTGGAGTTACTCGTAGGCTAGTCTGTGGGCGATAGCGTTGCATGGTGATAGATGGGGCCGCAGCCAAGGCCTGGACCTTAGCGAAAATAGAGTGGATCGTGGCTGCCCGACGCCTCAATAGCTCCTAATTTTGTGCAACTGCGCAATTGATCCCTGCCGCTCGGGCTGTACCCGAACAGTCCTCAAAGTCTTCGGCTGCAGTCGGCTTCCAAAGTTTTCTCGAGCGCAGAACGGAATGCACGCTTGGCATCTCCTTTCCCGTGTTCAACCTTTTTGAGCTCTCGTTAAATCTTCTGCTATTGACTTGCCAACAACTCGCTAGGAAGTGAAAGCGGTCGCTAATCTTGTTCTACATTCTCGCTATTGTTTCTACGTCGCAGTTTGCACCTCCGAGTCCGAGTATTCCTAACATGTGACTATCAGCTTTGACTGGCACTTGCCATGTGACTCTCTACCGGGCTGTGGTGCTTCCCGCTGTCCGAGGTACAAGGCAACAGGCGGAGCAGGACAACCTTTCGTCTCGAAAGACCAACGAACAAAGGCGAGAGTATTAATGCAACTCGGAATAACTGGGCCAATGCACTGTCGCGTTGTTTGCGTGTTACTAGCAGCTGTGCCCTAAACCCCGGACTATTCCGCTTAACGGGCTGCACCCCCACTTTATCTATGCTACATGCCGCCGGGAATATCGACATCTCCTGCCTCGGACCTTTGATTCATCAACAGCTTTCTATCAACTATAACCCGCACCTCTCTCGGACTTTGAAATTATCAACTATACCTCCTGAGTATGCATTACATCAAACAAAACCCTCGGGTCTGCAGTGAGTACTTCCAACCCAACTTTCTCCTCCCCATAAAACACGTCTTCTCGAGCGTGAAACGCAACCGCCTCATCCAATCTTCCAACATGGTAGGCGTGATCTACTGGCCTCGTCATCTCGCTCCGAAGCTCACACCTGCAAGTGGTACCTATATCTATGTACAAAAAATCCAAGGGATAGAAAACACATTCAGCCCGTGGTGTAATCAATGGAAAGGATATCTAGATATTTCGACGGCGAGTGGACTGCTGCACAGGTTTTTGCAGTGTGACGGCAGAGCGGTCAAGTTGTCCGGAAGTGAAAGCGGTTGTGGGGCGGAGAAAAGAGCCTCAATGGTGTCGGGTGTCGGGGCAATGGCTTGTCGAAGTCAAAGTTTACATTGTCGGTTGACGATGATGTTTGCTTAGAAGCGCCTACGGCACTGCAGGGCTTCGGACGCCAGTACAAGAAATGTGGTGCAATAGTTTGTTGTGCAGACGGATGCAGCACCGGCGAGACTAGATAATACAGGACAAGGGTAAAGAGCAGAGACGTCAATATAATACTGGAAAATATTGATAACTATTACTTAGTACCATGATCATAGTGTGTTGTCGCTTTTTAGTTGCCTTTATCACCTATACTCACGAAGGGCCGATTTGTTATAGTTTGCCACAGTGCAGATCATACCATCCAAAGCTTGCGCTGAGGCGAGTGGGACAAAAGTAGTATTGCCTATTCTACTAATTACCGCTTCACTAACGGCCAATGAGAAAATTGACAACTGATAATCAGTATCCAAATCAAAAACTGAACAATCCATCCTTTGTACGTATGTAGGAAATTCAGAGAGGCTTCCCGGAATGCGGTATTTGTATGCATCCGAATGGCATAAGACAATATTTACTACTGAACGAGGCGCAGCACAGTATACTGGAGAGCCTCAAGGACTGGGAATAGAATTGATAGCTGCCACGCTGCAGTGCTTGCTTTCTGAAAATAGGGGGATATACTTTGTAATAACCGGAACCACAATACCAACAAATAGGGATTTTCAGGGCTATTGAGACTGGATTTGCGGTGTCAAATCTGCTAAACCGCCATAGGAACCGGAGCCTGCATCTTTTTACGTTCATGTATTCACATTTTTTTGGTGATAGCGACAGTTATGCACAAGAGCTAGAACTCACAGCCTTGTTGCAATGTGTACGAGAGAGTTTTCCAGGTCTCTACCAAGATGCCCGTATTGTAACGAGGAAGACTCCAAGACTCCCGTATCTATCTCTTCTAGAAAGGTGACATATAATGAACAAGTTTTAGAGCGTGGCAGTCTCTCGGAACGCAATTTCGTTGATTCCAAGCACACTTCATCGGCTCTCACTCGTGACCGAGTTGCAATGTAGGTGTTACGATATGGAAGTTGGGGAGAACCGTGTGCGTGTATTCTATGGTACAGAGAAGAGAAGGAGAAAGACTCGAGATATATACAGGAGGCATCAGCCCCTGCAGTAGTCACCTGTATCAGATCTGTAACAAATCTCCGGCACAAGTATACCTGTAACAATCGCAGCCACATCAGAACTGAGTGATAACCCAAGGCTCATCCATTTTCTTGCTTTCTGCCTAAGTTCGCATCGACGCCAGGAGAAGACTGAGTTAAGCACGGTACAAAGATACAATAACGATGACTACCACGATGACTTGCATCTTTACCCGGGCTGTGCCTCTTCGTGCATAGCCCTTCCATCTATTATTTCATGACAACCATGATACAAGCAGCAGAACTGCAGGCTGTAGTTAGCACCTTGAAACAATAGTTGAGAGTATTCCGTCTACATGTGAAGAGGTATGTCAAGACTGAGTTATGCAATACCATACAAGGGACAAAGGTGGTCAAAAGTTGAAACTCCACAAGGTATTGATAGCAATAAAACTAGCACAAACCATGTGTTCATGATTCGGCAACCATCAGATGAGTACCCCTATCACAGTGTAGTGAAGAATCCAAAAATACTGTACTCTACACGCATGTGCTAGTCGCAAAATAGAGATAACAAAGTCAAGTCTCTGCCGCACGCCCCTGCGATTCTCAGCCCTAGTCTTGTTCCCTTCAAAGAATAGTGCATCTCTTCTTTTTTTTTCGCCAGTCCGCCGCCCTCCACACCTTCCATCTCTGCCGCCACACGTCGCACATAGCAATCTTGACCACCGGTAAGCACCTTTTTCGCCTGAACTATCATGCGTAAAATGTCCTGAACAGCACGACTAACGTTGTCCCCCGTTTTTGCGGAGACCCATAAAGCTCGCAGCCAAGCTCTCTTACTAACTCTTGACCCTCGGTGGTCACCACCCGTTAATCATGAAAATAACCGGATAATTCGTCGTGCTAGAAAGAAACTCGGTGCCCCGGCTGACTCTTTCTCAAAGCGTAACTCCTCTTTAATGCGCATCACTTCGCTATAAAGGTGTGGAATACTGGCAAAGCTACCGCGGTCAGTGATTGAGTAGAAGAGAATACAGACTTCAGAGCTTCGAATGCACGGGAGTTTGTTGTGTTGGTAGTATGCCACAGTCAATGAAATGATAGCGCATAAACTCGACCCAGCAGACAGAGCTGTCGACTACAAGCTGCTTGACCAAACAATCGTCGATAGTAGGGTCATATTCTTCCAAGAACAAATCTTGGCAGACCTAGTTAACATATTAGAAAGCGTGTTTAGGAGCAGGTGTAAGAACAGATACCTAATGCCCGAAGCTTCTTCTGCCCACAAACCCTTCCCCAACAATGGCTACAGGACAAGATAGTAACTCCGATCCTCCTTTCATAGTCATGGCAGTAGTATAACAGAAGATTGTAGAAAGGTGGAAGTCATGAGTGCTATATATTAAATATGTAAGTATGCACTTGCAAGGATCCGTGTCAGATAGTAGCTGGCGGCAGCACTGGCACTGATGAGATATCGCTTGCGAGGACATGTCTACACCTCTGCGTGTCGTTCATTTCGAGCAAGTCACTTCAAATCAACAGTAGCCTAAGAATCCGAAAGGACAGAATTCAGCCGTAGGTAACAGTAAGTAAACCAATGTATGTAGGGTTTGTGGTGGAGAGAGTACTGCCACCTTGGGTTTTTGTATCTTGTATAATTGCTCAGATTTATACCTCTGGTTTTCTAGTTATAACACTCGTATAGATGTAGCGCCCCGATTAGGTTAATGGCCTGCGGAACTGCGTAGAGTAGAGAACCCCTGCGTATACCCGAAATTGTTATATACAAATGCCAAAGCCAAACCAAACCCCGTCTTTTTTTTATCGCATCACCATAACTCATTCATACATTCACCTGGGGCCAAGTAATCGTCTCTAGGTGACAGAATTATTTTTGTTTGAAGTTTTCTGAAGTTCGAAAACTGCAGAATAAAGTGGTTTGGCATTCGCATATAGGTTCTCTACAATACCAACTTCGCGACACAACAGCCAGCAGAAATTGAAAAGCGACTGAAGAAATTCCCTGTTCAGATTGTAAGCTTTTGAATAAGGAACTCTAATCTGATTTACTGCAGGTAGTTAGTCTTTGGATACGACGGCTTCACACTACCCAAAAAAAAGGCTCTCTGAATAAGGTAAATTACACCTTTTAGGCGCATTGTTTCACACATTATCTTGATGCAGTTTTAGACGCAGTTAGCGTATAGTTTGTTCTGTTCATGCATTTCTACCGAAACGGAACTTGCGTTTTCGTGCCATAGGGCCTGGACAGACAATACGCTGCAAGACCCAGTGTAAAGCGAGCATCAAGGCATGCGCACTCAATGATCTCCAACTGGGGATGCAAACTTACTTTCTGAGGCGCCGTCCGCTGCCCGCATTACCGGTTCGGCTAGGCTGTCTGTATAGGCCTGTCAACCGTTGGCGCACAACACTTGTGAACTGGGGCTTAAACAGTCATTATGGGGTCCTTGTCGGAAACTTTCGCACGGACTCCGACAGAAGTCTCCCTGCCAACAACAATGAGGGTACTTGAGCGCTGGCCGGGTTGTTGGCCGTTTGGTGGCTGACTCGGTTACCCCCCAGACGAGTGAAGAAAGTGAGCGAACCCGCGCTAGTTCACATCACGCAACCCCCGGCGCATTCCCAGGCTCCCGCCCCACACACAGTCATGCCTATCGGTCCTGATGGCAGGAGAAGGGAGTCAACACACAAAGAATCCATTTGGGTTATTCAGCTAAAGTCTGAAGGTCATTCCTTCTGTGAAATGTAACAGAAACTGGAGTGGGCAAAACTACTATTTGTCACATTGTCAGTGATAGAACACAATCATCAATGTATGGCCTATGTAGAAAGCACATTTTAGAAAAGTAATATGAGACCCTGAACAATGACCTCATGGTTGCAAGGAAGTTATTGTTGTCACACAACGGTTGTGGGAGGAGTAGTTGTGGGAGTGTATTTACTGGTGGATAGATGGCATGCCTAAGAGGGTCTGTACCCTGTTTCACAACAATGGTGGTCCTACATGATGGTAGAGCTTCTTATATATGTATACTACTTGTTATTTCATTCTTAATCAAATTGACCTGTGTTGTGTTGAGGAATCGGCTTTCAAACGTTGCCCGTGAGTCGCGTAAATGCCAAGCGTTCGCTCACTTTCTTCACTCGTCTGCCCCCTCACCCCTCCACTTCCATCAGAGGAGTACGACGGCCCCCAATTCCATCAATTTCACAAACTTCTCACACCAAACCTTCTATTTATTATAGTCTTCTCCAGCCTCATAGTCGCCGTTGTAAAGCACTTACAATGTAACGCAAAGTAGACCCTACTGCCAGCCCGCGGTTCGCTCAGTCAAGCTAACTACTTTAGCCGCAGAAAATACAAAACTACCTTTGAATTTAGTATGAACAAATCCTGCGGCATTGACGGATAGTACATCCTCTACATTATAGGCAGATATTTTTAGCGTATTTCAGGATACTAGGATAGCCTATAACGGAACCCCCAACTCAATAACACCTCTAATACTCAGTAAATATATCACATAAGTCACATAGAATGTTGTACCAAATCTGTGGTCAAGTTATTTGGCAGCTGTAACGGTTGACGTCCAGTGGATTCTTATATGCCACTGTATTCCCATAAGCCTGGAGCTAGACGGCAACGCATTATAAGTTACCGGGAATTAATACGCCATCATTCGAACATTTATTACCAATTCCCAATATCCTCAGGCCCTATACCATTGTTGTAAACGCCAGTTTGGGGATGTCGGCTACTACTCGTGATTATGAGAGGTTACTCGGCTATTGTATCGATGTTAATGTTGCGATATAGAGGGTAGAATTATGATAGTATAAGAGAAGAAAAGAAGAAAGACTCAATTTATATACAAGAGAACCTTCGGGTATACCCTCATGTGCCGGAGCCACCCTTTGCCACTATTGCCACTCACACCAAATACTAGATATGTTCCGACCCATACGCCAAAATTTCCCGTTGGCTAACTAGTCGACCCATAGGCCAAAGATTTGACCACTTGGCTAATCCATCGACCTGTTGAGCAACTGGAAAAACTCGATGTACCGGTCAACCTATTGCCAAAGCAGTTGACCAGTGCACCAGTCAACTCACTGACCAAGAGATCAACCAATTGACAAAGTTATGGAATCTCACCAGACTATTACACCTCTTCCATTCGCTAAGATACATTTACTTATCAATATATTGAATTCTGTATTTGGTATTTCATGCAGCGGCGGATGCAAAAGCAGCAGCAGTGGCAGAGTTGGCAGTGGAAGCAGACTCAAGTATTAGCTGAAATGGTAGATATACTTAAATAGAGCGAATTTTGAGTAGACCCTCAAGATATAGGGGTAATTAGTTGTGAGAAACTGCAATCGTGATGATGGTTGAGGGAAAAAGTTGTGACTCAAAGTGGACCTCTATGGGAATACCGTTATCCCAAACTCCTACTTGGCACCTCGGTCAGTTGGTGTATAGGTCGACCTATTCACCAAGAAGACAATTTGGTGTATGGGTCGACCTGTTGGCCAACCGCAAAACTTGGCGTATGGGTCGGAACAGATATTCAACAGTTAACCAGCCTGCTACTCTGCTAGAATCCCGAGCCTAAAATTATAGTTTCAATACCGGCCTCTCCATCTATCCCCCTTAGGTCCGTAAGCACATCCTCCGGTCTTTCCGGACTCCGTTCCTCTTTCTTATTACCGTTGTTTCAAGAATATACCTGCTGGTATCACGCGATTAGAGAATGAAGGGATTTATACACAGCTTTCCAAACCCCTGCCACCCAAACCCCATGCACCTGACCCCCGAACCGCCTAGAGATGTCAGCGCCCACAACTCTAGATTCCCGGCCGAGTGGTCATGAATTCAGTATTGATAGAGGTGCGACATTATTTGCGGTTTGGTGGCGTGGAAAGTTTGTTTGTCGAGGTAATACATTTACGTTTGAAACATCACCATCCTCCTATACTCACCAACACAGCCCAAACGGTCTCCATCCACTGGAATGCGTCTCGGTATGATTTATATCTACCATAGTCCTCTATAATTATGTACCCCAATAGTTTTCTATATTGTACCACCTTGTAAGTTGCCCGTAGCAAGCTCCAGGTTACCGTCGATTTAGTGAGTCCTCTCGTCCAAACTATTGGTATAATTTCTCAGGTTAAACTTGATGAAACACTCAGTGATGTCCCCATTACCGTGCCACCTCCATAGCGTCTGTTTCCGTCCGAAGCTTCGGAGTTAAGATTGTACTAGCGGGATACTTTTATATATTAGTACCTACCCACAATATCATTTGTAAGCATGCCCCTCGAGAGTTGTGTTATGCTGTCATTATGCAGCTCAGGCAGGTCGTGGCAGGCATCCCCACCGCCATTGCCGCTATTTGCTAATAGGAAGCTCCAGACAGCCTAGGGTAGGGACTTTGAAACCAAGTCAGAAATACATGCCTGGAATTAAACTTGGTAACAGTTGTTTCGGCGGCAGTGATGTTGCTGTCAGCTATGTCAATCTGCATGGTAATTTAGCGAGTGATATTTAATAATGAGTGACAGCATGATGAATTGAATGCTGGGGCCCATAGTATTCCGCACAGGTGTCACAATCGCCCCAGACTGCTCAATGAGCAGGTGCAGTTTTTCCATTCCATTTCCACCACACAATGATTTTCCCGCCAGTGCCTTTCTGTCCAGACTCCAGATCACTCCTGTACTCGCAGAAAATCCTGAATTATTGGTATATCAATGTCTCTGTTAGTAGTGAAGATGATTATTTAGTTTATCGGAATCCTTATCGGATACCTTTGAATTTCCGACTTCCAGCATGAAAAACGTTAAGCTTGTGGCCGGCTTATTGCTAGTCATATCAGATGAACTCGTACCATTGCTGAGGATGATACCGTGCCAGGTAAATAGCCAGGATTAATCCTAGGTAAATAGCCAGGATTAATCCTGGGTATAGGCTGCTGATTTTTGTCAAATAGGAATTGATCGAGCAGCTGCAACGAATCGGAACGATCGTCGCAACAGTTTCTCTTAGCTCAATGATGCAAGATGTTAGCTGTACTACCAACCTATATGCGGGTGAATTGGCGGATCGTTTTAAATATTCGTACAAAACCCTGGAGGGAATCCGGATTGTATCCGCAACGCCAGCCCCTTCATCATCCATCGGCACTTTCCGCCTCATTGCCGGAATCAACACTGACTCCCTCCGAAATGAGTACTCCGCCCCTCATCACGTTAGCCCCCGAGGGCGACGTGATCCTCGATATCTGCGATTCGCCTGCGCCAAGTGATAACACCGAACTCCCGCATGCCCAGTATCGTGTTGCCTCGCAGGTGCTTTGTGCCGCATCCCCGGTATTTCGCACGATGTTCTCTAAGACATCTCCCTTCGAGGAAGCCGCCTCTCTGCACAACCCATCCCGTACGATGCCAATCATCGTAAAACTAGAAGATGATTCTGTCGCATTTGAGGTCGTATTGAACATACTGCACCTCCGAAACTGGCAAGTCGAGAAACAACCAGCTCTTCCAATGTTACTAGAGATTGCAAAAATCACAGACAAATACCAATTATATGAGTCCCTCATGTTTGTCATAGACTCATGGTACACAATCATAAAGGAGTCCAACGCAACATTGCCAGATAAGGTGACATTGGCGTGGGCATTCCGATATGAAGAATTGTTCAGTGAAACCACTAGAGAGATTTTAAAGTCAATGAGCTATATCGGCGGTCGCTATCAATGGAGTGACAGCACGACGGTTAGGAATCTTTCGGAATGTCTCCCCGAATGCTTGAATAGTAAGCGCTGTGGAGATCCTCGAACTTTGCTGTGCTGACAGGAAGGCTAGAGGCACTTATTGAGAAACGAAATGTATTTATCAACTGTCTAAAGACCAGACTGGAGTTTTACAGAACAGAACGCTGGGCCTGGCAGCACTCGGTCTGCAATGCTAGATGCGACAGCCTTCAGTGGGGGCACTTTCTTCGTATGAGTGGTAAATATCTGCTTCAAAACAAGTACACATGGAGCTTGAGCGTTAGCTTGTTAGCATCGACTCTGAAGGAGATTCCAAGCGAGACTTGTACGGGTGAAGCAGGGGCCATATCAGGTAGCCACTCCTGGAATGCTGATCTTCGTTGTGCCATTGATGAAGGGCTCAAGGAATTGGAGAAAGGGTTGTCGTTGTCTGAATTCCCATCACGGGAAGCTGGGGGATAATCGATATACATTGTGGGCAGCCGAGTGATTTCGATCGGGCATTACTGTACCGGGCTTCGTGTTTTGAACATCAGCAGTAATATTCGCTTGAACCAGTTATAGAATCAGTACTGTGTTCATGCTCCGTCGATACTCTACCTTACAAGTCAACAGCTATATCCTCATCGTTGTACTTCATTCCATTAATTTCGGGTTAATTTATTTCAGTTACGATCATGCGCATTCTGACGAAGTTCCTGAGCGGAGTCCGCTTCACATCGGTACGTCTATGTCAATATGGTCGGCATTACAGAGAAAAGTTTACCCAAAGTAGAAATGTGTAACATTTTGTCCGGTGCGGACATATGATATGACGCTCGCAGTCTGACCAAGGAACCTCTAACCCTAAAATTAAAGTCAAAGACCCCAGCGAAGATTACCGAGATAGCCCACAGCGAAACCGCCGACTCAATATCGCCTCAAGTACTCAGTAAATATATAACATAAACTACACAGAGTGTTGTACCAAGTTTGGGATTAAGTTATTTGGCAGCTGTAACGTTGATGCCCGGTGGATTCTCGTTTGCCGCTGCTTGTTCGTGTGACCACATTCCGGTCTCATGACCCTCTTTTCACATTCAAATCACAGGCGATTACTCGTTTTGTCGCACTCTGATTGGCTAGAAGGCCCATTTCTTTCACTTATTTTTCCTGCAAAGTCTTAAGCGAGCTTAAAGAATGTTGCTATAGCTCCATCATATTTTCGTACAGGGTCAGAAACGCCGCGAACCACTCAACGGCAAGTAAAGAGCGATGCAATCGTTGCCATTCTATTTCCACCACACCGTGGTTTTCTCGCTAGTTCTTTTTCTGTTCTAACAAAAACCCTAAACTATTTGTACATCCATGTCTCTGTTAGTGGTAGAGTGAGAATATCTGGTTTATCGGAACCGCTCTTAGTTGCATTCATTGCTATGAACTCCTAACTTCTTTGAATAATATACCTAGAGAACTTATTGATATCAGATGAACTTGCACTGTGGCTAAGGATGAGATACAGGATTTATCTTGAGCCTGCCGATTTCTATCGAATAGGCATTGACTACAACGAATCGGAACGATCTGTCACCGAGTGATGCGGGGTAGTATGCTGCGCCACCCACAAACATGTGGATAAGCTAGTGGATCATTTTAAATAGAGTACCAAGTATCTTTATAAATCTCAGAAAGAATCTCCAACGCCTTACTCTACATTATCCATCAGCCCTCCCCGTGACCCGAGTCATGTCAGAACCAACACCAACTTCCTCCGAAACGAGTGCTCGACCGCTCATCACTTTAGCTCCCGAAGGCGATGTGATCCTTGATATCTCCGATTCGCCTGCGACCAGTGACTATAACGATCACCCACACACGCAATACCTCGTTGCCTCGCAGGTGCTTTGTGTCGCATCGCCAGTATTTCGCACGATGTTCTCTAAAACATCCCCCTTCGAGGAAGCTGCCTCTCTGTACGACCCGACCCGCACAATGCCAATCACTGTAACACTGGAAGACAACCCTGGCGCATTTGAGATCGTACTAGATGTGCTACACCTCCGAAATCGGCACGTAGAAAGACAGCTGCAGCTTCCAACGTTACTAGCAATTGCAAAAATTAGCGATAAGTACCAATTATATGAGGCACTCATGCTTGTCACAGACTTATGGCGCACTACAATAATGAATATGGATGCCGCATTGCCAGAGAAGGTGATCTTAGCATGGGCGTTCCGGTATGAAGGGCTTTTTCGTGAAACAACCCGAGAGATTTTGAAGCAAAGTTTTTACGTGAGAAGACATCGCCTAGTGTTGGTTCAAGGTTTCAGCCTAACCTGGCTTTCGGAATGTCTCCCGGAATGCTTGATAGGTAAGCACTGTGAATATCCTTGAACTTTGCTGGGCTGATAGGAAGGCTAGAGGCAATCATTGAGAAACGGAATCAGTTTATCGACTCTATTAAGACTAGATTGGAGTTTTATAGAACAGAACGCTGGGCTTGGGGGCACTCGGTCTGTACTAGTGAGTGCGACAGCCTACAATGGGGACACTTTCTTCGCTTGAGTGGTAGATATCAGCTCGAAGACCAATGCACATGGCTCCGGAGCGTTAACTCGTTCTCATCGATGCTGAAAAGTATTCCGAAAGTAAGGTGTGCGCGTAGATCGACAGTGAGCGGAGACCACACGTGGAACTCTGATCTGCATCGCGTCATCGATGAAGGGCTCATGGAGTTCGAGAACGGGTTGTCGTTGTCTGAGTTTCCATCTCGGGAAGTAGGAGGATAATCGATTCGCAGAGCGCAGAGGATTGAATTTAGTCGGACATTATTGTACTAGGCTTTGTGTTTCGTACCAGGCCTATTGATTATGGGGCATTTCATACCTACACATTTTTGATTTCATATTTGGTGGGGTAACATGTTTGGGATCAGATTGGAGTATTATCAAAACGATATAATTTCTAATGAGTGAGTGGTACGTCAAACTTTTCCAGGCCGGTACTCGCTGCGCTGGTGTTGACTGTACTCCGTGCTATTACCGATTAAGTTCGAAGCACAAAGCCCTCAACAGTACTTTATCGCATCTGAAAATGACCGGGTTTGCATCGAATAACTACCAAATGGCGATTTTCAAGAATCAACAGTGATGCAATGACACATAGGACAAACGCGAGTGATAGTTAGCAATTATAAGTTAATATAGCTCTTATGCGAGAATTGGAGGCATCAAAGGAAACGAAAGTAGAAGACGAAGATGAGGACGAAGCGGAGGGCCCATATATTTACACAGATGACTTTACCTCTTTATTAGCAAACAAAATATCGGGTACTAAAGCAGCCGATGACTGACCTACAGTTTGTTAGTGAGGCACTCGCGATAATGCAGCTTATCATACGCTAAGGAATCTAGTATCTTGCCTACTCAAGCTTACTCATTCCATGCCACTAAAGAAACCAAGTGGACATCTTTCGAGGTATTACTTGAAACCATCTTAGGCTACAGTAACCAAGAGACAAGGGTCTCAGTGCGGTAAAATATTGTGGATTTTCTTTGATTGTCCATGAAATGTCGGATTATGAGTCAAGTTCACAAAGGCGGGGTTGTAAAGTACCCACATTCTTCCCCGCACTAACATTCAGCCTCATTCCTTGCTAGACCCACCACTAGTGCTCAAAACTCAACTTCACAATTCTTAACTTCTCTGTTAATACACTTTTTTTCTCCGAAGTATGGCAAATCCACACGCATCTGAATTTATGCCAGGAGGCAAGAGTCACACAACCCAAGGCAAGATATCGGCTCGACACGTGGTGATTATGACACCTGCTAATTACTACCACAGACAAGACCCTACCGAAAGACCGACTCCGACTCCTCCAGGGTCTCCCCCTCGCACCAGACCCAGCAGCAGCCCCTATTTCCTCCCCGACGGCACTGGACTGGAAAATCGACTGGGAGATCAATCTAGATGGCGCCATGGAAGCTCTAAACAACATGAAACTTTTTGTGGAGAAGAAGAGGCGGGCACCCCGTCAAGAGGTCCCACAGACACTAAGTCGCGTTTCCGAAGTTGTGTCGGGGTACGTATTCCGGGGGAAGTTGAAGGAAGCAGAGCAGCTGGCGGCGGAAGTGGCGGCGACGAAAAGAAAAGAACTTGGCGAGGAGCACCCCGATACCCTAACTGCCATGTATATTCTCGCATCAACGTACGGTGACCAGGAGCGGTGGAAGGAAGCAGAGGAGCTGGCAGAGAAGATCATGGACACGAGGATGAAGACGCTCGGCGAAGATCATCTAGACACGTTGGGCAGCATGGGCTACCTTTCGGGGATATTCGCGAAGCAAGGATGGTGGGAGGAGGCCGAGCAACTGGAGAGGCGGCTAGTGGAAGCCGGAGAGCGAAAATTCGGCGGAGAGCATGTGTTCACGTTGATTGGTAAGGATCATTTAGCGGAAACATTCAGAGAGCAAAGGAAGTGGAAAGAGGCAGAGGAGTTGGAGAGACAGATACTGGAGACTAGAAAGACGGTAGCCGGTCGAGTGCATCCACATACCGTGATCAGCATGCACAACCTGGCATTCACGTTAACGGCTCAAGGGCGATTGAAGGAAGCTGAGTTGCTGTCGACAGAGATTAAACAAGCAGAGATGCGGAAGCACAATTAAGTATGAGAGGGCGAGGGGTGATTGTGGGTGGTTCTTCAGGAGACTCGGGCCGAGAATTATTACACGATGGGCAGGATGGTGGAGACGCAAGTTGTGGTGTGGGATTCGTGGGCAGGAATGTGAGATAAAGTTCAAGTGAGAAATTCATAATGCACCTGTCACCGCACCAAATGGCGACGTTAAGTCAAAACGGGGATTGCTGGAATTGGAAGTGCCAAGGATTCTAGGCCAGCCGGTAATTTACGAGTGATATCCGTGATGCCGTTCCTAATTCTACAATTTCTTGCAAATGACGTATCCACAGATCAGGTTCGTACAGCCATGTGAAAAAGTCAGATTTTGTTTGCGTACCAGGTCTAAATGAAGAGTTTCGTTTGTGTACGAGGGCTAACGACATTTAGCTTAATCGACAAAGTCGTTTACAATATATCAAGCTACTAGGATGTCACGGACAATATCCGCTCCATGACCGTACTAGTTGTGTACCGTACCCCCCACGTTCGAATTATGTACCAGCATAGTTTAGGACATGTGACGTATGAACCTCATTTGTAGGTACAGTAAGTTTGAACGAATAGCCAATATCTCCTTCAGGAGTATAGTTGGCGGCTCAACAGTTGTTGTATGTGTGCAGAAACTCGATAAAGCATCCCAGACGGGCTCTCCGAGAACGTGCTCGTGGTCTCAGATTTGCAATACTTCTTATCTTTCTGTGTCCAGAGTTTACGCCCCGGCCGAAAGACCCTGCACTCCCGCCTCTCCAAATGTCTACAACGGCGCACTCAATTCAATCCTCCGACACTCACATCTTTACGCCCACTGTTTTAATGGCCTAGTAATATCCCACGCATGTCAGTCAGAAAACTGTGGTAGTCAATCTCAACTGTTTGCGTAAGTTTGTTGCTGTTAGGGCGAGTTAGCTCTTGGAGATTATTGTCGTTGACAGAGGTGAGTGTGTGGCCATCCTCACACTACACATTGTTTCAATGGTCCATACTAACATCACGTCATAGAGAAGCATAACATATGAAAGTAATTTGAGTGTCGTGAAGATGGCTGGAAATCCTACAACAACGAGCAAGGCTACCTCCTTTGTTTTTAGACCGACCATCTCTCATAGTTCCAACTGTAATGAAAGTTGTGACTCGCGGTAATAGCTATATAGAGGTATATGTATCTAGCCAAATCAGGTGAGGACGAATACCGTACCATCAAAACGTCACCGGATTTTGTTATTCAACCACAAGTATGAAAGAGGCAGCGGTAGGGGTTTTTTATGAACCGGGCTCGAAATGTCATTTTCCAATAACCTCGACGCTACTGCCTATACTACAAGCATAACCGCACACGAAACAAACACCCGAACACTGACGGCATCATTTCCGGGCAATGCAAAGAACACAATTTCTGTGATAAGTGATGAAGATGTCACAAATTATCAATCGGCTCGGATGGTCTAGTGGTATGATTCTCGCTTAGGGTCGCTCCCTAAGTCTTAATTGCGAGAGGTCCCCGGTTCAAATCCGGGTTCGGGCCCTTCTTTTTTTTTGTGCAAACCAAACGTGATTTTAAAGTTCACCATTTACAAGGACGTAACATACGAATCACGATATGTTCTCGCTGCTAAACCCGTAGCTAACCATTGCTGTTTTTTCTGCGGGATTTACAAATTCGCACCTCCCACTCAAAATTCACGACCCTTGATGTTGAACCCCAAACTAGGAAATGACCCTCTCGCCTGCAGGGAGAGTAGCAAATTGGACTTTGGGTTACGGGGGTATGATCTGGGGGAAGTATTTAGGGTGGTGGAGGCGATTCGTGTGCGTGTAGCCCCGTTTTCATAATACAAAACGCCATCTCAGCTTCCTAAATTACATACAGTACACCAACAATGCAAAGAGTAAAAAAATACCGATGATTTCATACAATTACCCGAAAACATCAACATCCCCCACCGCACTACCCCTCCTCCCCACTCTCACTCCCACCCCCAAACATAACCCTCTCCACCCAGCTCCTCGTCCTCTTATTCCGCTCCTCCGTCTGCCTCCGTTCAAGCTCCACAACCTCCTCCTTCGCCCACGGAATCCACTGAGCAAACACCCTCGCCCACCCAATCGGGCCAACTCCATCCCCCTCCTCCTCTTCCCCTGTCCAATCCTCCTCTTCCTCCCACTCCTGTCCCAATCCCCGGAACAACCCATAAACCTCCTCCGACGGTTCATGTGCGAAACACACATTCGCGGCGACCTCAGTAGCTTGGCTGGCATGGTTAGCGTTGGCGGGGGGCAAGGGTGGCAACATCTGCGCCCACGCCTGTAGTGTAAACACCTCTTCCTGACTAAAACACACAGTGTGAGTATACGCCTTCCACGCGCGCTCGAACGGCAGCTCCACCGTGATCTCTTGGAGCAACACCCAGCACGGCCTGCGATCCTCCCACCCTTCCCCGTTACACGTCGGCCTTAACACCGGCCCCTCCCCCCCCATCGCCGGCGGCAAAGCTACATGCCGCCGCCGCTTCCACTCCGGTTGTTCCGCTAGCCACGCCTCCGCACTGTCGTAGCTTGTCTCGGTGGATGCGTTGGAGTACGAGGGTACGGGGTAGGCGACGATTGTGATGCTGCGCTGCGCGATGTTGGGGCGCACGGAGAGGACGAGGGCGGAGTGTTGGGGTTGGCGGCCGGAGGAGAGCGTGGTGAGGGCGGAGGAGGAGAGGTGCGAGTTGGGGCCGTGTAGGATCGCGGGGAAGCGGAGCTTGATTAGCTCGCCGACGAGCGGGGGAGGGGAGGTGGGGTAGCGGCGGAGTGAGAGGGGGGAGGACATGGGGTAAAGAAAGGGGAAAGGGGGTTGAGGTGGACGGAGGAGAGTGAGGATTGGAAGGTGGAAGGGAGCGAGGCGATCGATATGACGTATAGTTACCCTGCCTCTGAATCCGGCAACACAAAAGGGTTTTGCAGACTCAGAACTGTCCTCGCGCAATACTCCGTCGCCAAAAGTCGGTACTGAAATTTTAGGATTCCGATACGTAAGTACATACGTGACATATCTAACCCAACTGCGCTCCAGGTTCTCCCAGCCCCAGCTCGGCTAAGCCCGGGCTGGCACGCACATCTAAAACTAACACGTCACCCGCTGATAACTATCGCAACTAGCTGCTTCGTATTCTCCCCACCGTCGACCTTTCCCGCTAGACCAACCCCTCAACCACAAACGACTCCCGCACCATCGCACCCGCAAAGCCCTGGGAGGAATTTACTCCGAACGGAAACGAATTCAGCAGCGTTGTGCCCACAACTACGGTGCGTCTATCATGTAATTTGTAGGTGACGGTAGAAGATGTAGAATGGTGGCATTTGGAGCGGTGGTTGTTGGGATGAGAATGCAGTGCAGTAGCTAGAAACGCAGTGTGGGGTGGTGCTAACCCCACTTAATAGTAACGTAGGTGGTAGCGTGTTCTAGATCCATCGTGATGTCTTTCTTACGTGCCACCCGTCTCATCCTTGGACATCAAGTGTACCCCCACAGAATTGTCGTCTTGATCCGAGGTCTGGAAATATACCCCGCCGAATATCTGTTTCAGGTTATAGTACTCAAATACCCTCGGCGATTGCATATTTGTGATTCGCATGCAGCTTGTTGTTAGAGCGGAGAGAACTAAAAGAACCCAAATTTTTAAGGGAAGAGTATGATAGGAGATTTTCAGCACACTCTACCCAGCGCCGAATGCGCGGCGGAGGATCGTGGGATAAATCTTGGTGTCTTCCGTAGGCTATTTTGCTCAAGCTCTTGGTGTTACATATACTTAATATATATATATATAAGACCTGAGACTTATTACAGACCTGATACGAGCTCACTGAACCGGGGCTGATGGTAAGGCACACAAGTTCCTTGTATATATTGAGTCCTTCTCTCTCTTCTCTATACCTTGAGTCTATACGCGTACACGGTTCTCCCCTTCATATTTGCAACACTTGGTCGTAATTTCGAGTGACGGGTCATGCATAAGGCTGACAGCATCTAGTCTACAGGAGCGTCGACATGCAAGGATTGCCGATACACGCGATACGAGCGTATATCTGACAAGATAACCTGAAATGTGTGATACAAATGAAGTCTATTGATCTGTCTAGATAAAGTCTCCATCTTGAGGCTGACGGAGTGGATATTGGAGTGACGAGTAGCAAGAGTAATATATCATGCAAGGGTATCGCGGCTTCTGAGAGATCTCGTTCTGGACCCATCAGTGACATGGTATATCCTGGAACTTGCGAGTGATGATAGACAAAGCCTAAGATCAACCTAGGGGGTTCTACTGCTGCACGACTTGCCGTCGACTTTCCGAACTCAACTGGAAGTGGAGGTACCAGCAAGTATAGGAAGATAGCTTGGCGGCAGTGGAGGGGGGTAAATTGGTGGTTGGTAGATCAACCAATCATCAATTTGTTTGTGATTGCGAGATGATTGTACCCGTTATTGGGTCTATAGTACTTCACAATGGTCTCCGAAGCAACGGGTCTAGAACAGGTCTGTGCTGAAGCCCTTAGCAGCTAGTGGGGCAAAGCCGAATATTACCTGCAGTCATCCGACAGAATACAGGTACCCGGTATGTGCTCGAGTACAATAAGACTTAACCCATGTACATTAGTAGGCTTCTAAATATCCTCCACCATAGCTCCTCTCGCAACACGTCGGTCAACTTATTCAGAAGTGGGGGCTATTCGAGTTTGAATAAAGTTGTTACAGTAGCTATATCTGTACACAGCTAAGCAGATAGTACTCTATATGTACGGTGGACTTGAGACACAAGTTGAGACAGCGGAGTGCGGGGTAGATTACTTATCAATTTAATCAATTTAGTTAATGGGGCAGTGCTGTGTTCAGTAGTCACGTTTCCCATGTTAACTCTTCCCGTAGTAAAGAAAAACACTAATGAGAAGAATAGTCGGGTTGCTGAGCAGGAGGGATGTCGACGCGCAGTTTAGCAACTTAGCTTTTGACATGCACTAATTAATACAATATCGTGTGTTGGGTTTTGAATATCTTCATGCGGCAATTCTGTTTTGAAGGTGTACTGCGTTCTACATCTTCGTTTTTATCACTTCCAAACGTATCGATGTTCAGAATCCAACCACCCTCTTCACCTTGTCGTACTATTGGCGTGGCCTCTGCCAATGCCGCCAATCAACCCACCCCACCTCCCGCCTTCAAACCCCTCCAGCTGCTTCTCCTGGTGACCCCCCTTCCTGTTACTCCATATTCCCAAATATTACAGGTACACTAGCCTAGTAATTCATTTTTAAACTTCATGTAGCTTGAAGTACGCCTCTGCGTTCGCCTCTCAGGCTGTTCCACACTTCGCATCATTCCCGAGGATATAATTGGGTATATACCCAATTTATTTCGCGAGAGTAAGTATATCTTTAATCTGCAGAGAAGAGATTCCATAGACAGCCGAAGCACAGTGTGAAAAACGTTCGGATCTATCAATATTCTTCAGAAGAAGCAGAGAGTAGGCTTCCATGGCGGGGTAATTTTAGATAAAAATGAGAGGAGCAACGCGAATGTGGCTTGTGGTAAAGATGCTGTCATTAGGCGTGAGTACTTGATCGATGCGTAAATGTATTGCTATGAGACATCTAGCGAGATTGCCAATCCGAAACCGACATCAGGGAACTTGAGGGCACAGGACACACTATAATACGCCAAACGAGAACTTCACGACAAGGCGGTGTACGAGTTGTAATCTGGGAATCCTGGTAGCTGCAAAGTTGAATGGTGAACTGCTGTGGATCGTTCGGATATGCATGTTGCTGCTTAGCTCAAGAATCCGTTGCCGTTTGGTATGGCTGGGTACACAACTCCTTGTGACTTCAAACTTAGATCACAAGAGTCGATGTAAGCCTCAGTTAACCCAAAATCCGAGTTCGCCTTAGATCTAGAGCCCGTTTGCTGCTTTCAAAAAGGAGGGTGGTTGGGGTGAATCGAACAGTTGGGTAGGGTTTGATATATCGGTCACAGCCCCAAAAAACACAGCTGTATCTTCGTATAAAAACGGAATATCATACGTACATCGCTCTGGTAATAAATACCGGAAGAGTAAGTTATGGCTGGCGCTGTAACAATGCCATAAAAATGTCTTAAACACGGCTATTCTCGAGTATGCGCCCCTGTCGAAATCTATGAATTAGGTGCTTCAATTGAAGACGAGCAAATTGATGCTTCATTCATTCTAATAGTTTCAATGTTTTCATTGTTGAATATTTCGAAGTGTCATATCATGTTTCCTTTCAAAATCCTAACCAGCAAGGCTGATGAATACATAACGTGGTACGATCGACACGAATCTGTGTGGTGGCTGCTTCTGCATTCTTGGTTTGATAGTGTCTACGATTGGTTGTTATCAGAGACATTTGCCTCTGATGTGCAGAAAGTCTTACCGGTACTAGGGTATTGATCGGACCACCTGTTTAATTTCGATGAGAGCGGGTATTGGCTAGGATTGAATGTCAGTCCAGCCATTTTTAACCGATTAGTACTGTAGTGTGGATACCGGTACTGCCGGATCACTTTACCTTAATACCAATTCTCGAACAGAGTGAACTGCACTCCGAGATTCAAATTTTGCCTTTCGGAGGACTTGGCCGGCAGTAGCGTTGCAGCTGCATCTGCAGAATACCATGTCTGCTCGTACCCGAGCACTTTAAGTGCAATCTGATAACTACCCGTTAAATGTCCAGATCCCCAAGGTGCTTAGCGCTGGTTTGTCGTCAAGGTTCATACGGGCCAACCCTTGCTGTGATTTGTGCTTTTTGGGCCATGTCAGACACAGCACCCCAGCCCGACAAATGACGTGTAGCTGAGTGACCGAATAGCTGCGAGGGCCCATCTGAAGCAATTCGCGGAACGAATTGCATATTCTGCTCTTGCAGGCTGAGGAAGGGACCTTGTTACAGCCACCTGTTTACCAGTGCGCATGTGTCGGAGAGGATGAACCATTTGTGCGTGGAGATTGTCACCCGTATTCTAAAGATTATGAGTGACAACTCCATCTATTGGAAGAAACTGACTCATATTTAGGCAGCAAATTAGAGCCAACGTGGCGGAATGGTGTGGAATTGCGCCTTCTGGGACTGATTCGATTGGTCTACATGTTGAGGTTGATTCCACAAAAATATTCGCTATTCTTTAGCAAAATGAGGAACTGGAGCAGGGCTCCTAGCCTCTAGAGGCAAAACTATACCTTTCTAGAATAGAGAATTGACTAGATTCCATTTCCTCGAGTAGATGGCGGAGCCAACGGGCAGGCCAAAGAGATTTTCTATCCCGTATTTATACTGGGAAGGCAACCGGCGTATTCATCAATTGATCTTTCGTATGCTGTGTAATTAAATATTCTGCTTCAGTGGTCACAAACAAAGGTCAAGATCGGGGAAGAAGGGGGGGGGGGGCACACTAGAGGCCGGCGCTTCCCGCTACTTGAACCATAGCTAGTTCAGCTTGGTCTGCATGGAATTGTCAGCCCTAAAATATTGACGTTTCGCCTTGCTGCTGATTTCGAGTCCGTAGACTACAGTCAAAGGCCAACTCATCTGTACATGTATAGGTACTCACTTTCGTAAACCTAACAGCTCGAATGGGGAGTACCTAATTGGTAAGGTTTCCTTTAGAGACTGAACATGCATCCACCCCACAGAGTATGCCTCGATCCTGCGTCTAGTCCTCTAGCCTCCATTCCATTATCCTGCGCCCACAGTTGAAACTATGAGGAGAAGGCGTCGGGCTTTCCTGCTAATAATAGAGCTACACTCAAACAGACAGATTATAAAGCTTCGTGCATCCGCCCAACCCTCTCACAGCGGCTGGTATCTATTGGTGCCTTCCTCACTTCATACAGTCAAGTTACGGAGAGTGTGTTCTTCAAGAGTGCCTCCCGTACTCTGTATCGTGTTGAACGATAGACTCAAAAGCTTCTTGGTTTCTACCGACCCTACACTTGGATCACATAGTTCAAAAACCGTACCCTCAGCACAACGTTCGCGATGGAGAGTAATGCTACTCCATACCCAATGGCCGAAGCGGTTGCATGTGCGCCTTGCAATTGAGCTTTCCGATATTCCCAGTGTACTTTTACATTCGAATAGGTTTTCAGCCGTCGGGTATGCTGACCACAGTACGCTTGCCGCTGCGTATAGTTAATTATTGGCAGCCACTACTCTGGTGCGGTCCTGCCCCGCACGACTAGCCTCTGGCGGTCTAGCCGTTACAGGGTACTTGCACCAGCCCCTAATTTAATTATCGCTCCCTTCGGCTAGGTACTCCGGTTTGGAAGGATCGGACGCTTCTGGAAGGATCGGACGCTCGCCAGCCCCACACAACGAGTGTGCCAGATGCATGATCTGAATAATGGCAACAATGGCAAAGTTGGGGAGTGCACTGACTTCCACCTCAGCTTGTTGACACCTTGGTCTCACAGCAAAATTTAATAACAGAAAAAAGGCGTCCGATCCTTTACTCCTAGGAGACTAGCAATTTTTGAGAAATGCTCGTTCTGTTGTGAGGTTCTAGCCGGGGCCGGCTCGTGAGGGGGAGCAGTCTTGGCGGATTAAGGTTTTCCTTCGAAGCAAAATGTTCTCTCAACGAGCTTTGCAAGACCCTTTCGAAGTTGGTACCCAACGCGCACGCTCAGACGGTTTCAAACTCCGACTTATATCGGTAGCATTTGCCGGCGTCCCTCGTTTATTTGTTCGACGAAGCGGCTAAGGTGGTCTTTAAACCTAGCATCAGCTCCATCACTAAGAGCAAGACAATCTAGTCAGCAAAATGCGATTGCATGTCGAGGTCAGAGCTAGCATCATACGAGGAAGAAACACCTCCGTTCCCAGATCCGATCGACTTCCTAGCACAAAATCAGGCAGAGACTTCGAGGACGGTAATGAAAGAAACATCGCTCAACTCTAGATATGGCTGCTTTTATTATCGGTTGTGCTCCGAGACGATCGTCGTGGTAATGGTGGAGGTGGTGGTGGAGGTTCAGGGGAACATTGCAAGGTCGGCGGCCTATTGACGAGTCACAGAAAGTATACCTGAGGGTGGACCGACATACTGACAACGCTTGTCTCTGCTGGCAGTCTACTTAATTAGAGAATTCCTGGCACAGCAGCGAAGGGCTCTTCTTTGTCGTCGGGGGACTGAAAAGTTGGGATGAAGCACAGGTCCGATGATGTTCTAATCACGTTCGAAAATAAATGACAGGTCAAGAGGCGTTTATTGTTTCTCATATTTACTAAGTGGGAAGCTTGCACCACAACCACCATCGGAAAACAGAAACTACATGCGGACGAAGCAAGCGCATACGAAACCAATTAATAAACCGCCCAAAAGACGAGGGAAACATTCGGCTATTGGATGTCTCCGACTGGCATAACCGAGATCAAAACGAACTCCAACTGAAGAAACCACTGCACAAGACTTGAAGGAATTACATGTTACCCCAGATTATATATTACTGAAGATGCAAAACAAAGCCACACAAATCGAAGAGTACCAAACTAACCATCCTGAAGCATATGAAAAAAGAAAAAAAAAGCGATTACCACATGCCCCATCACACCTTCGATCAAACCAAGAAAACATTATTGCACCGCAGAAATGCAACAGTGGGAATGATTGTAACATGGATTCGCTTTTCCATCTGGCATGGTGATGATGCGGGATGAATATGAGGACGGAAGACCGAGAGACCGAAGGACGAAAGCGAAACTCAGCGAGGTGGGACAAGGGGAATTAAAACTGGTATGAAGTATTCGAGAAGAATTTTGCCGAGAAGAATGCTGACGAAGTAGGACAAGGACCAAGACTGTAAGGGGATGGCGGGGCTAGGTCGTGCATAAGTATATACCGGACTCGGTCGTGTCGGACATTATAGTCCTATGATCCCTCGGCGCGAGGAGCAGCATGGTGGGTACCAGAGCTATTTGAGCTCAGTGAGGAATTGCCGGGCGTGTTTAAAGCCGCTCTAGCATGCGACATGCTCGAGGTTCCAACGAGGTTGTATGGTGACCATGGTTCTTCACCCGCTAGGTAGGTGTCCATGTTATAAGTGTACTCTTGATTACTAGACATGTTGAAGATGTTTGTGTTTGGAATGATGAGCGGAGTCTAAGGGACGGCCGCTTCTTATACCATAGATTCTCCCACTCCAGACGATGCGTCTTGCTAATTTTTAAGGCAGTGTACTGATATTCTAGTGGTAAATCTGTGGGGAAACAAACAGAGGACTTGATGCTTAGCTCTGGAGAATGATGTTCTTAGTTGCACCATCAAGATCCCTACTGCGAGGCGGTCCATTCTGAACCCGGTTACTGTTAGACAGTCGGTACTGCCACCTACAAATGCATGGTATATCTTCCATCCTTTTAGGTTATCCGTCTAAGGCGAACCGAAAGCTTACCACATTTAACCTATCCGTGTAGTAAAGATAGGACCGCGATTACAGGGCGAACCGAAGCTTACCACAGTTAACCAACTCGTGTAGTAAAGATAGGACTGCGATTACGATGGATAACATGGTGGACCCATGGAGCCACCAACTGTTGGCCCTAGGATTCGTCTTTGGGGGCATTGCTTGAGGCGCTTTGGGATCGATGCTGAGTATGTTAGAATACGATGCACAAGATCTAGTTGCGGCCGCGGAACTGCAGCATTCCTCCGCCTAACCTGCACGGAGACTTCGCACCCAGCCTCCATTTCAGTACTACCGAATTGCTATGCTAGTTTCATGCTCGGACAGGTTTTCTCATACCCTACAGCATTCCCTAAACTCTCTGGTTTGGTTCATGTACCTGCTTGGTATGTACATACTGCGGAATATGTGGACCTCATGCCTATAAGTTTGCGCATATCACTAACTGGCGCTACTAAATAGGGGCCTTGATATACCCCAAGCCAATTGTTGCTCGGCTTAACAGACGCTCGTCATGGAGTTAAAATTCGACACAATCCCGGACCAATTACTGGTGACAACTGCAACTACACACTACGTGGAAGGTTTCTCATTAACTCTCATAAATACTGTGCATTGACTGCGCCGAGTGGAATAACTGCCGCCTTAGAGGAATGCTTAGGTATAGGGCAGACCCATACTGCTCGGAGGATTATTAAACAAGGCCGAAATATGCAGCGGCATATTTCTCTTGCTCAGCCACCCGAAAAATTGAGTTATGGACTGGAATGAGGAATTTTTTGTAGGGCGAGATGAACAAATGGGAAAAAACGGACGCGATAGCTGTTTTGTAGAGTTTAGAACTGATGCTGTCAGACTCACCTGTCAGACGGCTTCTCTGGAGCACATTTTGTTTGGTGTGACAGGTTATCAACTGCTATTCCAACGGCACTCTTTAGTTTGTCCCAATAATTCAGAAAATAATACAAGCCTGCAAATACAGACAATTATCCATAAAAAAAATACACCTATCCAACTTCGTCGATCTCTACTCTCCGGGAGTGATTCTTGAGTCTACAAATGAGACGATGAAGAGCCTGGAAATGCAAACCGACGTATTCGGAAATGGCATCGTTGCATTCTTCTGTCCTCCGGGGCATTGGTTTGGGCGATGTTGAAGTTGGAAGTGTTGGCGTTGGAGTACTAGAACTATTCCAGAATTGGAGCTTGAGAATGGTGCTACGGAGGCAGCGGTAGTACGTGAAATGTCTGTCGCGCTATGTTCGTGCGGCGGATCGCCAGCAGACGTCAGTAAGCAAAATTTCCGCAACAAGGCATATGGAGAGAAAGTGATGTTGTATAGGAGGCTTGCTATTATTGGACAGTTAAATAGGGCGAGCGAGACAACGGTTGTGAATCAAGGATGCAGCTGCAGACGCACTGCTGACTTCGACCAACAATTAAAGCCACTACCTCACATTGCTGCGCCCCGTTTGTCCCAGGTCTGCCTTGCATTGAAGATGAAAGAAGAGAAAATGTAAAAACCGGCTAAAGACATCCTTGGCTTTTGAAGGCCAACCACGAAAATGAGTTAACGCCCTCACTTCTATCCAACCAACATTTCAAGCTCAATTAAGTCCACAAGATTTACTCCGATTGCAACATGTAGTATATATAAAATACTAGCACTGGTGGCGGCTCTGCCGCCCCCAGAGTGGCAAAGCCGGATGGTGTGGTTGATGGAATCTTCCCCTGAAACTTCTACCACATACCCATAACAACTTCACAAACATTTGTCCAATAAG
>Ga0307512_10000379_pt1 | contig 64778 bp, 77 predicted proteins | sample 14_EM_MG_FD_200267 | JGI IMG/M metagenome (GOLD analysis project Ga0307512, IMG submission 200267) | Populus trichocarpa ectomycorrhiza microbial communities from riparian zone in the Pacific Northwest, United States - 14_EM | ecosystem: Host-associated > Plants > Roots > Unclassified | place... | reverse complement strand
CCCAGAAAACGCACCACCCCACCCCCCCACCTGCAACCCGCCCTGGAACCCCACAAACGTTGCAAAAATCACAAGCGGCGCCGGTAATATGTTTCCGATTGCGATGCAGTCGATAAACGTGCTCTGTGGCAGCCACCCGCCCAACAGTACCGCTTCAACCTGGATAAACGGGATTGCGGTGTATGCGCCACCGAAACTTAAGGTTCCTGCAACGAGGCCAAGGACAAAGAGGTTTGCGATGCTGGGGGTGTGCGCGATACCCAGGCCGAGGGAGGTGGGGGTGGGGACGCCGCGGAAGTGCACGTAGAGGCCGTAGCCCACGTATTGGAGGATGAAGAGGATTCCGGCGGGGATTCGGAGGCGCCGGTCGATTAGGGTGTAGAAGATGCCGTAGAAGGCTAGGGAGATGAAGCTGCGGCTGTGTCAGCGGTGGTGGGAGAGGAATGGGGTGGCAGAATGCACATGTTGATGCGCAAGGCCGTGTTTATGGCGGTGAAGACTGCGGCTATCAAGAGGTAGGGATTGAGAGTTCGTTTTTGGTGGTGCAGAATCGTGTGATCGGCCAGCTTGTGCGTTGCTCGGAGTATCTGGAGTAGGGCGTAAGAAGTGTGGTCATTATCGAGAATGGGTGCTTACCATTGCGGCAACTATTGGTTGCAGCGCCCGGAAAGATGCTCGGATATAGACATTCGCAAACCCGACACGGGCGTACAGATAGCTCGCAGCGACCATGAGAACGAAGCCAGGAAGCATAAATCCTAGCCCCGCCATGATTCCTCCCAGCCTGTTCAATTAGTTCGCTCTCAATTGACACGGCATAAGGGCTTGTAAGAGTCATACCTCCCTGCCGAAAGACACCCAAAAAACATGCACAGCTCTGCCGCCTCGGGACCCGGTAGAATCTGATACACCGAGAAGACCCTCTGGAACCGAGCCAGAGTGATCCATTTCTCCTTCAGCACAAGACGTTCCTTAATGAGTGCGATCTGGGCCACAGGTCCCCCCCAGGCAAAACAGCCGAAGTGCCAGAAGAAAAGCCAGAATATTTTAAGGAGAGAGAGCTTCGGGACATTAGAGTTGTCCTCCAGGCCGTCATCGTCCGAGGGTATATGGGTTTGTGGAGGGGATGCTCGCTCAACGTCAGAGCCGGACGAGGTGAGGGTGGTGGTTTTTGGTGCTTCCTCGGATGCCATATTGCTGTTTGTCGTTATTCGTGCACGCAAAACCAAGCCTGCTTTAAGCTTCCGAATGGTTAGCAGAGAGACGGACACCCAGCCTCTGATTGGCTGCCTAGTGAGAGGAAATTTCGTAGTCACTATGAGTACAGCTCGTCAATCCCTGTCACAAAGTCTACCCCTGCCGTCGATCATCTACACGGATCTTAGCGAGCACGCCATCGCACGTTCCCAACCCCGCAACAACGCGATCAATGGAACCTATCACCAGTGAAACACGACCTCCCAAGAACCACCCTCAGGCAGACGCGCCTGGAAGCTCGCCCAAAGTACGCTCCTATAGAGACAGCGTCGCTTTCTAGCTAACATCCGTAGGACACATCGCGTCTTGCCCGACTGCGCGACAACAAGCGGCGCTCGCGCGAGCGGCAAAAGCAATACATCATCGAGCTGGAACGGCGATGTCAACAGCACCGCGAGGCTGGGATCCAGGCCAGTATCGAGCTGCAAGGGACAGCGAGGAAAGTTGCCGCGCAGAACGAAAGGCTACGTGCTTTGCTTGCCGCGCTTCATGTCGGGGAGGATGTTGTGGAGAGATGGATTCGCGGGGATGATGGAGTGCTGGAAGAGATTGAGACAAGGAAGGGTGCTGGTGGTGACTCTGCTGGTGAGGGAAAGGATGGTTGTGGTAGTAAGTTGGATCTAGTGGTACGATTGCGGAACTTTGCGCTGTCTATGGCGAGTACGTCTAACCTCCTAATAGGCCAATACGCCATCACTATGTAATACCAAGAATGCTGAAACACCTCCCACCATCACCTCTACTCCGTCTCCCGAGCCCTCAACCTGTCAACTACTAAGCCAGCTAAAACTCAACCCGTCGATTGATCTTCGTAATCTCCCTGACACTGATGGATCAGCACCCTATCCCGCCGGTGAAGACGGGGTTCCATGCTCCAGGGCGTATGAGATGCTAATTCAGCACGCAACAACGGACGAAAAGCTGGTGGATATTGCGCACATGCTCGAAAAAGGTTGCACCAAGCGTGAAGGTGGGGGTTGTGTGGTCAAGAATAGTGCTATCTGGACGGCGCTGGATAGTGTATGTTTGCAGTAGGGCTGCAAGATTGTGGAGGGTGGGGGGTGCGCAGAGTGGAATTGTTGAATATATTTAGCCATTATTGCACTGAGCAGTTGTATGGTATGTTTAAAAAGTTTAGGGTAGTTAGTTAAACTCTAGAAGATTATTGATGCGCTGAGGGTTCAGGTATGGCCTTGTGAATTATTCGTGAATAAATTAGAAACGCACGTCGACACGTATCATACTTGTCTCCTCTCTTGTCACAGCTACCGTTCTCTCAAGCTATTGTTGCTATCTCTACTCATTAGCTTTATGACACTACCGTTTCCGCAATATGACAATACCAGGGTGTATTCACAGCGACTATTTCCAGTTTAGACTGACGTTCTCTATCAATAAGAAGAACAAAGTCGAGATGCTTTTAGGTTATTTGATCTGGCCCCACCGGACGTAAAGAGTGTTTCGTCGATACAGCAGTAGGGATGACTACGGAAATCGAAAAGCAGTCATTACAAAACCCAAATAATGCTCAAGGCTCCTTGACCGGGGTAAGGTTTTCGCCGGAAGAGTATTTTACATTGCCGAAAAGACGGAAATGTCGATAAAGGTGGCCAGTTTTTCGCATCATTGCGAAATTTGTGTGGAAATTATCTAGAAGCTATGCCTGGCGGCACGTCTTTGATATTTTAGCTCTTTTTTAGGATATTGAAACCTCCTGTAGTTGCTAATGATGGTACGTACGTGCCTGTCATCTGTAAGTGCCTCTACATTATACTACGGCATAAGGTTTCTAACCGGCTGTCTGGACTAGTCTTTCCGGGGACATCGTCGTCCCATCTGGGGTATGAGTATGGAGGGACTGGTCCGCTCTGGGCAGAAAACTCTAGGACTAGGGCCCGGTACAGATGACCGTAGTCTTGACTAGGGTTTACCAAGGTCTGATATATATATCCGGCTCGGGAATGAGAGTTCTGGGAGAGAAAGAAATTCTACCACGGATGAGTAAAGTAACCAAACCTCAGAACAAATCTCTAGCTGCAGTATCTGTGGGGGCTAATTAATGGACTATAGGCCCTAGCAGTCCTGTAGTTTTGCCATGGAGTGCCCTGGTCAGTAATGTCTTAAAACTTTTGCCCCCCGACAACTGTCGTCCGGTCCGGGCATGGCCTTCGATGGACGAGACGGACTATTTGTATGCCTTGTTTTAGTTAAAGGCGGCAGCGGCGGTGGCGGTGGTGGTGATGGTGGCTGGGTTGGTTGTGTTGGTTGGGTTGATTATGTTAGTTGGTAATAAAAATATTAAAAGTAATTTGAAGTGGGCTTGGGCAAGGTGCCTATTTATTGCCCTTAACAAATAGGTTTATTTACTTCAGCACCTAAGTAGTCCCAATTAGTTAACCACAAACCACCGCGGAGAGGGTAGACCCTGTACCTTCATGGGAATGTTTGAGCGAATGGGTCTGGCTTTCTCCCCTTAGATCCTAAAATTACGCATATACTAATATATAGTACATGCCATGAGTTTGCTATTGCACAGCTTTGCCAATCTACTTTGTGTTTTGTCCATAAGATCAGCCAGCCTGCGTGATGTTTGGTTAGCTAGTGTACCAGCTCTCGTCAGATCCTACAGGGATTCATTTCCACACCAGGAAGGGCTACGAGCTTAGGTGCCAGGTTTCAGCGCCTTACGCGAAAGCGGTTCAGGCAATGACTCGGCCAACGCTCCGTGTTCGAAGATCCGATCCCCGCGAAGCCCGGTGTGGATGCACGCGGTAAGCTTTTTACACTGCCTGTTGGACGTCATTAATCTTGAAGAATATGTCAAGTTGCATGCAACCTTCTTTCGCGTATAGCTGCACAGACATATCTGGATAGTTGCTGCGGCCCAATCACATGTGCATGTGCATGAGGCAATTCTGCAAGTCAGCCATTCGGCATGTGCATGAAGCAATGCTGCAAGTCAGCCATTCAGCATGTGCATGAGGAAATGCTAATCTAATGGTGTGGGCTGCCTTGTGTTCCCTACCACTATTTGGCTGAATAATGAGGCAATAATTTCATGCGCGCGGGCGCTCACCGTCCTCCCTTGCACCAACATTGGTTTCCATTATCGTTTTAGTGCAGCGTCTTCCATTGTTTGCATTACTAGTTCGGTTGGGTAGCAGCTAATAAAGAGTCAAGATCACCACACACAAGTGCCATATTCCAATACCGCCATCTTTCTACACTCGATTTGCTGCAGATTTTGTACTCTACTCGTAATACACGATGTTTTCAGCGAGCAACTCTGCACTGGTAATATATTCTGATGGAATTTTTACCCGCTACTCTGCCACCTCGGCGAATCACACCAACGGTGGTCTCCAAAACGATCTGATCGCATTTCTTTCAATTGCCCAAAAGTGCAATGTAGACTTTCTCCCTATTACGTGGCAGCCTGCTCTCGGTAATCTCGGCGAAGGTGGCTCTGGGACGATAAGCCAGTCTACATTTAACGCCGACATGTCCCTTGCATTCAAGCAGTTTCACTACTCTAGAGATTCAGACATGAATTTTTTACCGTTGATGTCTGAGGTATTGATTTTGAGTCAACCTCCAATTCAAAATCACCCGAATATAATCAACCTCGAAGGAATTTGCTGGGAAATCAAGCCCTACACAGAGAAAGCCATCCCTGTACTGGTCTTTGAGAAAGCAGCGTGGGATCTCCATCAGTTCATGAACGTGCCTGAAAGCATGAATATGTCCATCGAGGAACGACTCAAAATCTGTGCAGATATTGGAAGTGCCATCATGGCTTTGCATGATTACGGTTTGTTATTGCAAATGATTTTTGCCTTTTGGAAGTCTGACATTGACACAGGTGTAATTCATGGCGATATCAAGCCACACAACGTGCTAGTTTTCAAAGATGCGACTACCGGAAAGACTTCAATAAAGGTGGCCGACTTCGGGTATTCCACTCTTGTAGCGGGTGAAGCTTCTGCCATGGGTAAAGAACCTACCGTCGCTGAAGTAAAGATCTTTCTGCCGAAGTCTAGGCCATGGAATGCTCCCGAGCATCATTTTGGGGAGTTCACAGCCACTGAAGCCAAAAAGACAGATGTGTACTCCTTTGGTATGCTGTGTCTTTGGGTTCTGTTTGGGAGCCTACGAATTCCACCCATTAGTACGGAATACAGATTTGACGGAGCCACTGGACCTCTTACCTCACTTGAAGTGCTTAAATATGATGATAAAATGGAACATTTTGTCAGTCAATTCCTGGAATCTATGCCAGGCTTGAATGTCGAGTGTCGGAAGTGTCTAGCAGAATTTTTCAGTATAACTGTTCCGCTTAACCCTGAGAAACGGACGTCTGACCTTCGAAGATTAATACGTCTCTTGAGTCAAGAACAGTGAGTTAGGCCTAACTTCATGCAACGGCCGTCGCTAAGAAGTTTAGAACCGAACCGCAACCCCTGACTACAGGACTGTTGAAGATAACGAGAGACCTTTCAAATCTTGCAGATTTCCGGGTAATTATCAACTCATTTCTATATTTCTCCAAAAACCTGGCTAAGTACTAGTATGCAAGATTGCCGAAAGCCTTGCCGATCTCATCAACGCCGACTATCGTGTGAGGACACAAATCAGAGAAAGCCTTGAAAATAACTACTTCAGGAGCCAAAACCAACCCTTTGCTGCCCACATCGCATTTCAGATTGCCTTTTGTTATCACATCGGATTTGGGGTCAAGTCAGATGCCAATGAATGTCACAGATGGCTAGAACGAAGCTCTAAGCAACCCGACAATTTGAATGCTGAGAAGGAAGTAGTGCAACCTGACAGTTTCGAGAATGGGATAAAGCGCGAGCTCATTAGACCTATTGGAGAAAACCTTATCCACATCTATCGACAGTTAGGATTGGAAAATCTAAAGGGAATCTTGAAATCATACGAAAGAGAGGTTGGTGATATGGAGCAAGAGTTTGGAGAGCTCCATATCATCCCTTTGGCCTTATACAGTATCATGGGAGACCTGCTGGATGAATTAGGGGAACTTGAAAAATCAAAAGCACTGCGAATGCGAATCAGACATCACACAGAAAAAATATATGGCATTGGTCATCCATATCAAATTCAATCAATTATTAACGTAGTCAAGTCGCACACAATGTTGGGTGAGTGGATGGAAGCACAACTATTGCAGGAAGAGGCTCTAAAGTATATGGAAAGCACACAAGGAATGCAGAGCTTGGTGGCTCCATCAATCATAGCCAACCTCGCATGGATATTACGATACCAGGGGCGTTGGAAAGACGCTGCCGAGCTGTTTGTGCAGGTCATGGAGACGTTCAAGCGAGTCCTCGGCCAAGAACATCCAGATACCTTGATGACCATAAATAACCTCGCAACGACATATCAGAGCCAGGGGCGATTGAAGGAAGCCGAGGAATTGTTTGTGCTGGCCACAGAGACTAGAAAGAAGGTACTTGGCAAAGAACATCTAGATACCTTGTCAAGCATGGGCGGACTCGCATCGACATACTCGGACCAGGGACGATGGAAAGAGGCCGAGGTGCTGGAGGTGCAGGTTATGGAGACGAGCAAGCGGGTACTCGGCCAAGAACATCCAGAAACTTTAACCAGTATAGGTGGCCTTGCATCGACATACCTGAGTCAGGGGAGATGGAAGGAGGCCGAGGAGTTATTTGTGGAGGGCATGGAGACAAGTAAGAGGGTACTTGGCTCAGAGCATCCACATGCCTTAACTAGCATGAGCAACCTTGCATCGACATACAAAGACCAGGGGAAATGGAAAGAGGCCGAGGTACTAGAGGTGTATGTCATGGAGACGAGAAAGAGGATATTTGGCCAGGATCCAGATACCTTGACTAGCATGAATCACCTCGCTTCAACATACTCGAGACAAGGGCGATGGACGGAGGCCGAGGAGCTGTTTATGCAGGTCATGGAGATGAGAACGATAACACTCAGCAAAGAGCATCCAGACACCTTAACCAGTATAAATAACCTCGCATCAACTTATGAGAACCAGGGACGGTGGAAGGAAGCCGAGGAGCTGTTTGTGCAGGTCATGGAGACGATACAGAGGGTACTCGGTCAAGAGCATCCTCATACCTTGGCCAGCATGAATAACCTCGCGTTGACTTACCAGGACCAGGGGCGATGGAAGGAGGCCGAGGAACTGTTTGTTAAGATCATGGAAACAAGAAAGAGGACACTCGGCCACGAGCATCCACATACCTTGAACTCAATCGGCAACATTGCATCGACATACAAAGACCAGGGGCGATGGAAGGAGGCCGAGGAGCTGTTTGTGAAGGTCATGGAGACAAGAAAGAGGACACTCGGCCACGAGCATCCAGATACCTTGGCTGTCATTCGCAACCTCGCATTGACATACCAGAACCAGGGGCGATGGAAGGAGGCCGATGAGTTGTTCGTCCAGGTCGTGGAGACGAGTACGAAGGTACTTGGCCGAGAACATCCAGATACCTTGGCCAGCGTGGGCAACCTCGCGTCGACATACCAGAACCAGGGGCGGTGGAAGGAGGCTGAAAAGTTGTATGTGCAGGTCATGGAGAGGAGTAAGATGGTACTTGGCCGAGAACATCCAGATAGCTTGGCGAGCATGGGGAACCTCGCATCGTTATACGAGGACCAAGGGCAATGGGAGGAGGCCGAGGAGATATTTATGCAGGTCCTGGAGACCAGAAAGACGGTACTGGGACAGGAGCATCCGGATACCTTGACCAGCATGGGTGGACTTGCAGCGACATTTTTAGCCCAGGGGCGATGGAAGGAGGCCAAGGAGCTGGAAGAACAGGTCATGCAGACGAGAAAGAGGATACTTGGCCAAGACCATCCAGATACCTTGACGAGCATGAATAACCTTGCATCGACCTACCAGAAGCAGGGGCGATGGAAGGAGGCCGAGGAGCTGTTTGTACAGGTAGTGAAGGCATTGAAAGGGTTACTTGGCGAAGAGCATCCTTTAACCGTGGCCAGTATGGGTAACCTCGCATCGACATACTGGAAGCAAGGGAGATATAAGGAGGCTGAAGAGCTAGAGCTACAGGTCATAGAGACGAGTAAGAGAGTACTTGGCCAAGAGCACCCAGATACCATTACCAGCATGGACAGCCTTGCATCAACATACAAAGACCAGGGGCGATGGCAGGAGGCCGAGGTGCTGGAGGTGCAGGTCATGGAGTTGAGAAAGAAGGTAATCGGCCACGAACATCCACATACCCTGGTCAGTATGAATAGTCTCGCATCGACATATTTAACCCAGGGGCGATGGGAAGAGGCCGAGGAGCTGTTTGTGCAGGTTATTGAGATGAGGAAGAGGGTTCTTGGCCACGAGCATCCAGAAACTTTGAACAGCATAGGCAATCTCGCATCGACATACTCGACCCAGGGGCAATGGGAGGAGGCTATGGATCTGGAGGTTCAGGTTATGGAAACGAGAAAGATAGTCCTCGGCCAAGAGCATCCTTCGACCTTGACCAGCATGCATAATCTCGCATTGACATACATGAACCAGGGGCGATGGACGGAGGCCGAGATGCTGGAAGTGCAGGTCGTAGAGATGAGGACAAGGGTACTCGGCCACGAGAATCCAGATACCTTGACCAGCATGAATAACCTCGCATCGACATACTCCAACCAGGGGCAATGGAAGGAGGCGGAGGAGCTGTTTGTGAAGGTCATAGAGACGAGAAAGAGGGTACTCGGCCACGAGCATCCACATACCTTGACTAGCATGGGTAACCTTGCATCGACATACGAAAACCAGGGACAATGGAAGGAGGCGGTAGAACTACAGATTGAGATGGTCAATAGGAGTCGGACGGCGTTTGGCGTGGATCATCCCCATACGAGAACTGCTATCGCCTACTTATCTTCATTACGTCAACAACGTGCGGCGCTATGGTATCGGATTGTTAGAGAACATAGGAAGCGTACTAGTTAAATAAAGAAAGCAAATGGAAATGCCAGGTATTCATGTAGTTGGCGTTGGGAGTACACGTCGAAGAAACTCAAATGTAATTTTGAAAGTGACCTATGGAGAATGATGAGTGGTTTTGCGCCTCGAACGAGGAGTCTGATTTCAGACACTTGACAGTAAATGTAACCGAAGATCGACAGATTACTCTGATCAGAACAACCTAAGCTAAACACCCCCATTAGTCCTAAATGTTATTGGCTGCCCCTGAATATGCTCTGTTAACAAGAATGCAACCAATTCCATGTTATAACCATGTACTCTAGATGTAGGATATAGATAGTTAGCAAGGAGTTACCTGACAGAGCCTCACTAAAGTCAGGGACGAAGGGTAGCGGGGGGGGAGCTCCGCCATCTAGCCGGCTCGCCCGGAGGCAGAGGGAGTTATCAAAGTCCTGTCATACTCTAATTAGAGTGAATACAGTATGATTAAACAACAACAACGAGCCTCACTAAAGTGTCCAAGGCTAAGGTGGTTGCGGTATGTACTTTTGTGTGAGCATACCTTATTACTGCGCAGATGCACACACGAATAGCAGGTGTTCGTTACAGCAGATGAGCATGTTATGGTGGGGGTGCGGATTTCAGCTGAGGTTCACATGCCAACAGTGTCAGTGCGTGAAAGAGCTGAGGTACGGCGTAGGTACTCCGTATACGGAAGGGTTTGGAGAAACGACACGTGCACTCTAGAGATCTACAAAAAGGAACGGAATACCTGGCGGTTGTTAGTCTGGCGACTCTCACAAACGAAGCTAGCTCGCTCACAGGTTCAGCAAGCTTTTTCGATCACGTGATTACGGTCTCTATACTAGGCGGTGTCTCATGCATTTTGGCCATTCATTCCGGCTGTTGTTCGTTTTCATTTCTACGTCGTTAATGTAAAGCGTAGCTCCTCACCGCTTCTTGTAATAGGTCATGCCTTGCATTTGTCTCGGCCCGGGGCGCCAGCTGCTGATTATCATGAGTTCCGCAGCCGGCTGCGTAAATGAGTGAAACCCGACTCGCATCTACATCAAGATTCCCGAATCACTTGAATATATTAGTTCTGCTGCTATATTTTCGTTGCTGACCGATCGTTCCGCCACCTAAGCGATAGCGTCTGCAGCGCTAACGGTAACCTCCGCTAGGGACCTACAGTCGCCCTGAGTGGGTCATAGGGATTCAACCCTCGGCTCGGGACACCATAGGGCAACTACTGTTCACCCGGTCTGGACGGCGGTGCTGGTTCCTGAAAGAGGTCAGTCCGGACGGACAGTTGGGAATCCTGGATGTATCACAGGTATATTCGTGAAATTGTTGGCTAGAACTTCCAAAACTGGTCAGTAAAATCACGTAAGGACCGGAAGCTGAATCTTGAGCGACAAATTGGATTAGGTCGTTCCAAAAGCTATTGTGTCTATACGAACGTTGGGCCTCATCGACAATAAGAATAACGTTATTCATTGTTAAGGGGTCTTTTTGTGAATCCGTCGCTGGATAGTAGCTTGATAGTCCTCGTTCCAAAGCTCCGTGGTTTGACCAGTTGGCCAATTGAAGAAGATAGCTTCCATCTCTTGGAAATTGGCTTCAATGAAAGACTTAAGAAGCATGCCTAGCCACGTCTTTCCGGAAGTCAGGGTAGCACCCATATGCACAATACGCTGCTTCATGAGCTGCTCTTATACGTTCTCGACGGTTCGCGCCTTGTACGTACCCTTGAATCGGTGGTCTCTGGATGGATCAGAGCATTCCGGGTCGTGAATGGGTGTAGGTGAGTGGATTGGCGGATGACCGGTAGGCGAGGTTCAGTAGACACTGTAGCGGTGTGATGTCAGTAGTTAGAAGGCGATGGGGTGCAGAATCGAGGAAATGAGAGTGCTCACTGGGTGCGCATTGATGATATCTTGCCTCGTGCATACATCCGGGCCTGGTGATGTCTGCAATGCAGTTGGTGAGCCTATTTGGTGACCCAGGTATGCCAGCGTCAAAGATCCCTTGCGGGCATGAGCAGAACGGTACAGTGCTGCGACCAGCGGTGTAGACCATATCCTCAGTAGGCTCGTCGAGAGACTCGAGGAAATCGGTCGATGCGTAATGGAATCCGGTAGTTGATTGCTAATAGTGGGACTGGTCAGCCCGGGGAACGCCACCACGCGAACAATCGTTGTCGCCTGAGCAAAGAGCGGATCCGCCGTCGGGGTAAGATGAAAGGCGACAACGCCGATCTAATTCGAGGACGGAGGGGATAACAGATTCGTCGTCGGGATCGGAGAGAAAGCAACAACGCAGGTCTGCTTCGAGGACGCTGGTACGCCGTCGGAATCTGAGTGAAGTGGGCTGTGTGGTGTGGTGTCGACAGTGGAAAGGGGAACAGAAGGTGGGCAGCTGCCGCAAGAGGGATGTAGGCAAACCGCAGTGTGGGGTGAGCACTGCCGCGCCGCCGCATCATTGCCGCAATCGCGGCCTTCACGGATGCTATCCAGCGAGCCGAAAATATAAAGCCGACAAGGTCGCGGGAAGTGAGGTCGCGCCGCTGCCGCTAGTTAAACCTTGACTGCAACGCAAGACGACGCAGGGAAGACGCGACTTAGGGTAACCCCGCGCCATGACATCACGGGATTTCGATTCACAGCGATTGACGCAATTTTTAGCGGAGGTTGCTTCTTCTAGACACCGGCCCCTCTGATGTGCGAATACTGCCCCCACGCCCTCCAAGGTGGAATACCTCTGACTTCTGGAGTTCCTTACGGCCCGGCGCTCAATTCGCCCCTTCTCCGCTTCCTTTCGATTTTTGTACCGACTTTCTCACACCTATGTGGCAGTTTAGAGCCATCAAGTCCGGCGGCGATGACCTAGAATAGACGAAGCGATGGTGGGTTTCTGACCTATGCATCTCCTTCATTGTCAGCGGCGTATCATTTCGCTTCTAATCTTAATCACATGCGTCTCGCGAGACTAAAAACACCTAGGCATACAATAATATGACTTTTTGCCATTAACCTCCAGTAAAAAGAGCAACCTTAAAAAAAAAGCAACAGGCGTTCAACCAACCTCATCCAGAGGGAGTTCTGGGCGCACAACTAGAAACGCTAGCTAATGTCGTAAGCTCTCATCTCAAGCCAAACACCGCAATCATAAAAACAAACATGCACATGAGCATATTAACAAACCGCACATCGCCGTCTGATCGATAAAAGAGTGTAGTGCCGAGAGCTTACACCCATAACGAAGACATGCACCTGTAATTCATACCACCGAGACAACGTTCGGAAGATGCAACGACCGTCATCCTCCCCGACAAAACAAGAACAGACAAACCGGACAACGGTAGTCATGAGCCTGGTCACTCCTCGTTCATTTCGGTGTCCCCACCCGGGCCTCCATCCCCGACAAGATGCACCGCCACAGCCATCTCTTCGATTCCTTTCGGGAATGGCCCTCTCTTGGAAGTCGCGCTCCGCGAACACCTCATGCCCGGCCTCTGCGACGAGCACTCGCACCATACGTTCTCTCATGTACGGTCCGGGGGTGCCCGAAGGGAAAGGACAAGTATCCGTACTACCACTGTAACCATCGTTTTTGTCGCCCTGTGGCGGCTTTGGCTTGAACATCTTTGTTCCGTGCTTCCTCGCGCGTAGCATCGCAATCAGGTATTGAAAATACAGATATCGAGCCGCGGGGCGTGCCGAGGTCGTGAATACCATCTCCTTGCCATGAAGGTCTGCGAACGTGCCATTAATCTCGATGACCCTGATGTCCTTGATGGAGTCGTCAGCCACGTTCAGCACCCAGCGTTGTTGACTAAGGGATTTAGCCCGAAGGCTACCGGAACTAAGGCGGGCACTAACTTTAGCCCGCAGGCCATTGGGACTAAGGCATGCACTAGACTTAGCGGGCTTGGTACGGAGCCTATCTCCCCGCCAGCCTCGGGCTTGGTGCGGTACCTATCTCCCCGCAATCCTCGGGCCTGATTAGTGCTTTTCTCTTAGTGATTCGCTCTTCGTGTTTGAGATGATTTCTTTCCTTATATATGTCTATCTTCTCTCTCTGTACGATAGTCAGTTCAATCATCATCATCTTTCTCTCCCTCCTCTGAATATCTCATCAAGCGTTCGATGGTTCTGTCCCGCTGCAACCCCGCTTCCTTTGCTGGTACAATCACAAGCTAATGCTTGTCGAATCTCTTCTCAACGAAATCGGCCAACAGCAGGCCATTACGCACGCGGAATAGCTCACCCACACCCTCGTAGCCGCAGGCTTCCCAATAGTCCGGGTGGCCGCCAGTCTTTCAGGGCCCGCCATTTTCGTCCAGGGCGGGGTATGCATGGAGACACCTAGGGCTCTGAATGGGATCTAGCGGGCACTAGCAGAGGTTACCACTTCCTCTCTCGGGGTTCTTTAGATTAAAAACCACTCATTTTGTAACAGATTACATAGCATACAACTCATGTATCCCAATATTAGGCACAAGAACCTTGTATCAGGTGTGGATGAGCAAAATTCGGAGTGAAGGCCAGTCACCACCACCACATTACTCGCTTCACCCAGCCATCACTCGGCTTAAATGCTGGCCCGGAAGTCCCCTAGTCCAAAAATTCTCTGCCCGACAAATGGTAGTCCGGAATCGGGTAGACCTCCCTCTAACGGACTTTTGGGAAGCCTGCGTTGTCGATAATCATCCGCATGACAGTAGTGCCTAGCACGTACGGGTAGATGTGCGCGGCCTTCACACGTTCGGGGTCGAGAAAGCCGCCGACAATGGGGCAGCAGCCTTCGTCATAGCCACCGTGGACGTCAATAAGCTCCTTGCAGAACTGAGACCGTAATTTCGAAGATCGAGTCTCCTGGCCTTCCAGAAATTCGAGTAGTAATGTCACGAAATTCCTAGACGGCTGCGGCGTTAGGTCGAAGTTCTGGTTCAGGGCTTTGTGCAAAGCAGTGCGTTCCTTCTGCAAGTTCCCGAGTGATTCTCGTAGCGCAGCGATGCCATCCATATGTTTAATTGGCAGGTGTCCCAGTCTTCAGCGGTCATCTTGCCCTGGGTATATAGCAACTTGGACTCTTCATACTGTTGTACAGCTTCATCGAGATCAATGCGCACCAACTCGTCGTTAGCGAACCACCGCCCTTCTGCATCCACGTACTTGTTTAGAGTGCTAGCAGATCTCTTGAGCTTTTTCTTGGTCGTTCGGGACGGAGGGTCAGCGCCAGAGTTGTAAGCAACGTAACGGGTAACTGCTCCAAGCGACGTGGAGCGATGCGAACTGCGATGGATGCGGGGAGACGATGACGGTGGGAGAGAATAGAGATGGACGCGGGAGACAATGGCAGTGCGACGGAAGTCAGGGGTGTTAAAAGTATATGTATACGCATGGGCTGGTTCCCAACAAACTCTAATCCGCAAGCTGCGGGGACGGGAAGGTTCACGCTAAGGCGAGCGAGTGACTCAACCAGCAAAACCGGCAGGAGGCGTCATCAGCCACGTTATGCTCCAAGTTCTAGGGATGGTGCGAGACAATCTATCAATCTAGTAAATCCACAAACGAACTTATCCACGAACTCTAGCTATGAGCTAACACTAAAACTGACAGACAATCGGTCGCGTGATACGAAGCTAAGCTATTTCATTACTCAGGAATTGGAAAGATGTATCGATATAATTGTATTTTTATTGGTAGACATCAACTGATTTTAGCTTGTGGCAGAATGCAGCTGACAATCAGAAAATTCAGAAACCAGCTATCTTACTGTATATAAGGTCGCAAGCAACGAGGGTGGTTGGGTAGGACTGCACAATGTTATGATTGGTGGTTGTGGAGCTGCGAGTCACTGGCCTTCCGTTTGGAAATGCGTACTGCCGTAGATCTGTCTTTGCCCTTGGACTCAATGTTGGCACCGCGGTCGAGTAGCAGTCGGACCGTGGCCTCATGCCCCTTCCGCTTGGAAATGCTTAGTGCCGTAGATCTGTCCTTGCCCTTGGCCTCGATGTCGGCGCCGCGGTCGAGCAGCAGCTGAACCATGGCCTCGTTCCCGTTAGTGGCGGCCTGGTACAGTGCCGACCTTCCGCTGTTGGTCTTGGTTTCGATGTCGGCGCCACGGTCGAGCAGCAGTCGGACGGTGGCCTCGTGCCCATTAGTGGTGGCCTGGTGCAGTGCCGTCCATCCGTCCTCAGCCTTGGTCTCGACGTCGGTGCCGCGGTCGAGCAGCAGTCGGACCGTGGCCTCGTGCCCGTTAGCGGCCGCATGGTGTAGTGCCAACCTTCCGCTCTTGGTCTTTGTTTCGATGTCGGCGCCGCGGTCGAGTAGCAGTTGGACCGTGGCCTCGCACCCATTACCGGCAGCCTCGTGCAGTACCGTCCATCTGCCCTTAATCTTGGCCTTGGCCTGGATGTTGGCGCCGCGGTCGAGTAGTAGTCGGACTGTGGCCTCGTGCCCGCTACCGGCGGCCTGGTGCAGTGCCGTCCATCCGTGCTTGGTGTTGGTCTCGATGTCGGCACCGCGGTCGAGCAGCAATCGGGCCGTGGCCTCGTGCCCCTTACCAGTGGCCCGGTGCAGTGCCGACTTTCCGCTGTTGGTCTTGGCCTCGATGTCGGCACCGCGGTCGAGCAGCAGTCGAACGGTGGCCTCGTGCCCTTTAGCGGCGGCCGGGTGCAATGCCGTCCATCCGCCCTTGGCCTTGGCCTCGATGTGGGCGCCGCGGTCGAGTAGTCGTCGTACCGTGGCCTCGCACCCGCTCCCGGCGGCCTGGTGCAGTGCCGTCCATCCGTCCTTGTCCTTGGTCTCGACGTTGGCGCCGCGATCGAGAAGCAGTTGGACTATGGCCTCGTGCCCGTTACCGGCGGCCCGGTACAGTGCCGACCTTTTGCTGTTGGTCTTGGTTTCGATGTCGGCGCCGCGGTCGAGCAGCAGCCGGACCGTGGCCTCGTGCCCCATAAAGGCGGCCTGGTACAGCGCCGTCCATCCATCCGAGTCCTTGGTCTCGATGTTGGCGCCGCGGTCGAGCAGCAGTTGGACTGTGGCCTCGTGCCCGTTACCGGCGGCCTGGTACAGTGCTGACCCTGAGCAGTTGGTCTTGGTTTCGATATCGGCGCCGCGGTCAAGCAGCAGTCGGACGGTGGCCTCGTGCCCCTCAGAGGCAGCCAGGTGCAGTGCCGTCCATCCGTGCGTGCCAGTGGTCTCGATGTCAGCGCCGCGGTCGAGCAGCAGCCGGACCGTGGCCTCGTGCCCCATAATGGCGGCCTGGTGCAGTACCGTCCATTCGTTCTCGTCCTTGGCCCCGATGTCGGCACCGCGGTCGAGCAGCAGTCGGACGGTGGCCTCGTGCCCCTCAGAAGCAGCCTGGCGCAGTGCCGTCCGTCCGTCCATGCCGATGGTCTCGATGTCGGCGCCGCGGTCGAGAAGCAGTCGGACCGTGTCCTCGTGCCCGTTTCGCGCGGCCAGTGACAATAATTCCCACCCCCCAGCGACTTCGTTAGCTGATAACCCATCCTCTAGCAAAAGTTCAAGTACATTACTCCTCCCTTCGGATATTATACGATATGGGGACAACCACTCTTGAAAATCAAGACCATCCTGAGGTGGATCCAGACCCATCTCTAACCCTAGCAGTTTTGCAACGTCATAGTAACCCTTCTTCAGCATCGAGGGCAGTAATGACCTTTCATAGCAACCAATGCAGGGCACGTCATTTGCTCCATGCCCCGTTCCTTGGAGGAAGTGTTGAGCTGCGGCTCTTACCTCGGTGAGTAAAGAGCTGGTGTCATCGACCTGAGGCTGGTATTGCTTTATCTCAAGAAGGAAATTGATGACGTCGGTAGCGGATACATCCATTGCAACTAGCAAAAAGAATGCATAGTGGGTAGCTGGCCCTAGGTGCTTGCGCTTGGTAATATAATGAAAGATGAGTTGTCCATATGTGACCGACATGACATAGAGAAGTCTTGCATCTATAGCATGTACAGTTAGCTATACCAATACTTTTGAAACGTTGTGAATAGTTATGTTACCTAAAGGCGTTGAAAATTTAAAATTCTGGCTAGCTATGACAGCAACGTTGTTGTCATACTGGGGTGCAAACTTTTTAAAGGTTTCAACTACGGTGTAGTTAGCGAATGTGTACAGCGGTTTGTCGTTTGACGGGGAATATTAAGAGCAGATCAATGGCGAACCTGTAAATTCTGCTAAACATCTCCAGCTCTGATCATGAATGACTAAACGTGGCTGTTTCGACTTCTTGTTCACCAGGAGTAGTATTAATGTCGATACGGGTGTCATATGGTGATCGGCCTGATACTGAGTAAATCTGATATATTACAGTCAGATTTGGACAGCTATTCGGCGTCGAATGAGAATTGGAGTGACAATAGTAATATGATGTTGAGACTACTTGCTTTTGAAATATGATATGTTCTTCCGGCATTTCCCACACTCTTACTCTCTCCTCCGATACGAAGCCTAGCTTCAGCGTTGGTCTTTGGGCCTGTACCTCCCAGATCTGCAGATCATCACTATCGGCATTAAGTTTAGGAATCTGAAGATTTTGGGCCTCTATATGTCTGAATTCCTCGTTGATGGCCTTCATTCGGTATTATTATTTGGATTCCATCGGCCGGTAAGGGGCGAATATGATTGGGCATACCTCGGTTAGATTCATCACATCATACCGCACAGGTGATTCAACATAGCTTCGCTGCGGATGAAAATCAATAACGTCCGTCAAAATCCAGGAGGCCTTGTTAAGGTTGACATAGGCCTGACGAGACACCATGTCGTTCGTTGTGCGAAGATCCATATGTGCCTATGTTCGTAGCCGTTAGTAAAAGCATTCTAGATGGCGACACCGGGGAACACTGCGGGTTTTCACTCTTATTAGCCACCACCTGCCTGCTTTGATCCACTCTTGGATACCGATCGCCGTCCAAGGTTGCCATATTTCCGCTGCTTTCATACATTGATCGCTAAAAGCGATCCTCACCGAAGGATCCGCAGTGCTTGGAGTAGATACTACTGGAAGAGAGAGCTTTCCCGTATCCGCGCGCTTTAAAAGAGTCTTTAACTCTTGAACCTTAACATCAATGCCTCGAGTAGTGGTCTCTAGACGTTGGAGAGACGAGCTGCATGACGGGCTACTATCAGCATTCTTCTTTGGTGTTCTTGTTTTCTCTATTGGGGTATACACACTTGCCAGCGCAAGTGAGAAGCAAAGCAAAGATACCATTGTGGTAGCAAAGCTGAAATAAGTTAGATAGTGTTAAAAATGGATAAGGCAGGAGCCTGGCAACGCACCTTATTCCTCAGGTCATCGACATCCTTCGCATCTATCGACCATTTCAACTTATCCCAGCCCCGCTTTAGTCCTGACCGCGAAGTGTTACCGAGATTACGGTGTTTTATAAAAGTACTTTCCAAGTCGCTCATGACTCCCCGCACCTGATCCAGCAAACTCCAGACCATGCGCTGCCGGTCTTCGCCGGCACGCGCCAAAACCGAATCCGGATCATTATACTCAGTTTCGAACAGCTTCATTCTCATATGAAGCGTCTGTAGTTCGTCCACCAGCAGCTTGAACTCGTTTGGAGCACCTCGTGCTATGAGGAAGCAATCGTGGTAGAGATTCCAAGCCAGCGTGCCCACCGCAATGAAATCGCCGACAGCAAATCCGAATGACATCCTGACTGACTTTCCTCTCGCTTGGATGATGATCGAGTGTTGAAGCAGAGCGCGTTAGTGTCTGTTAATAGTCCAGAAGGAAGCTGAAGCTGGGTTCATATACTGCAGTGCTCTGTGTACGCGCATACTGCGCCTCCCTTGACACGAAATTAGTTTATCCTAGGCGTGGCTGTGGCCTATCACTACGCCGCTCCGCATCTATAACATCTGACAACAACTGCCGCTTACAGACAGGGAATTGCGGAAAGCGCAGGGGGGTTCACAGCTATATGTAATTGTCGGTAGTGTATGCAGCCGGCGTGACCCGGTCAAGAGTGTGTTTTACCAGGAACAGCATCCTCGAAGGTGCAACCGACAACCAACATACAACATCAAAAAAGGTTCGCTTGTAAATACATACATAGCCTTTGATTATAAGTCCCAGAATTAAAACATCCTCAGGAGGAGGTTTTACGTAACCAGAAATCGTCGTTTATACGCAATATCTATCAGCCTCATTTTTGGATAATCTTCTTTGAATAAACTTGTTGGCTCAGGATTTACCCCGAAGGCCGACGGAACTAATGCGGGCTCCCACTCGGGAATCCGGGGAACGAAGAAGCAGACCGACAAGCGAATGCAGCCCGCGAAGGCCGCGGAAGCACAGTCCGAGAGCGAACATTCATCTCAGCAGCAAATAGAGCAAGAAGGATCACCGAACAGCGGGCGACGGCCAAAACTGAATGGGAAGAGAAAAGGATGAGCAGGCATTACGGGAACCGAAACGGAAAGGCTGGGAGCCGAAGACCAATTCCAATGGAGAGCACGAAGTCTCTTGCCTCGCGATACTTCCAGCTGAAGTGCGAGCATGCACCCACAGCGACATACCTCAAGCGATTCGAGCAGTGGGACGATGATCAGTGCTGATGGTGCGAAAAGGCTGCCCAGACGCGTGACCATCTCTTCCGCCACTGCAGGAAATGGAAGAGCGAGCAGCAGGAACTGTGGAAGGCAGCCGGGCGGGAAACCGGCTGGAAACCGGGGAGGTGCAGGCATGTGCAAATATCGGAATTATATTCCCTAGAAAAGTGCGATCAAGCGGTGATGGACTTCCTGGCAGCCACGGAGGTCAGGAAGTTCCCACGCGGTTGAACAGAGTAGAGTAGAGTAGAGTAGAGCAGGGTGTAGCTAGCGGTCGTTCACTTTCTTTCCCTTTGTTCTGTTAGTACGTCACCATTCACTTGCACTTTCGTTTGTTAGAGAAGAAGGGTAGAAGGAGGGGAGCTCCCTCATCTAGCCGGCTTTCCGGAGGCGAAGGGGAAACTAGGCACTGCCATACTCTAGTTAGAGTGAATGCAGAATGATTAAAACAAACAAAAACTAATGCGGGCACTAGATTAGCCGCTAGGCGTCCGGACTAAGGCTGACACTATATTAGGGGCTTGGTATGGTTCCTACTTATATCCCGGCGAGCCTCGGGCCTGAGTGGAGCTTCGCTCCAGATATGATTTGTTTTCTTATTTATGTCTATCTTATTCTCTCTTTGTACGATTAATTGCTCTCAACAAAACTCCCGTCTATTTAGAAGTGAAGGCTCATATAATGATTACAGCAATGGTGTCAAAGTACTGACTTTGTGATACCGCCAAACAACTAGCTTCGCGATAGTGCCAAAAGACTTATTTTGCCATGGTATTTATCTAAGGGCTAACTTTACGGAAATGCCCATTAACGTATATATTTTTTTTAACAATTTCAGAAGATACAAAAGATTTCGAAAACAGGAAAAGGAGTTTTACGTCACTAGTGCTTAGTACATGTCTGAGAGAACGGCAAAAACAACCTATCATTGGAGTCTTTGGGCTGTTAATTGCAGGACCCTGTGATTCGGCTTAGTACTAGAGGCTAAAGTGTCGCTGGGATCATGTGGGTGTAAGCCTAGTCGCTGGTACGTCTTTGATGGTTTGTTTTATTCTGGAATTTAGAGACTAAAATTGAACTTTACCGCAGCCTTGTCCTACGGCATTGAGCATGTTGCCAACGGCCGACCTACAGCCTGTAGATTACACCGTGCAGTGCCAGAGTCAGAGTTTACGAGAGGAAGTACCAGTGCTTATAGCAGAGTTTACAGAAATAGGAACTACTGGGAGCTTGGACTTAGAATCCGTGGGATTCAAATTAGAGTTTGGATGTAAGGGTGAATACGGCGATATTGCTAACCTATTCGTGTAAATTCTCCTTATCATCGCTAGCACCGTCATTATCATTACTACTGTCACCGTTGATATGAAGATTGATCTTCAGCATGAGCAGCCAGCCAGATCCTCGCCTCTGCATATCCCATACGTCCATATAAATGGGAATTGGACAAAACATTTCACAGGCAAAACTGTCTGAAAGCTGCTCTGACCAAGGACCGATTCTCTGTAGCCTTCGAGAAAATTCTCATGGAAAAACTTAAACCTCAGCGCGAGAAAGAGTGGGGCTGAGGTGGCTGCTGGCTGGTGGCCTAGACGGTAGATTGTGTTGAGCAGCTCATCTCCAGAATAGATATCATCGTCTGCTTTTGGGCTCGTATCCCCACATGCATAAACATCGTTGGATTCAGCCTTGGCGGTGGAGAGTCCCACTAGCTAGATGAGGCGGTGGTGCTCTAACGATGGTAGAGATAGGCTTCCGGCCGTAGGGTGCCAAAGACAATTAAGACAAGTAAATTTGCCCGAAATTGTAATAATGGTCCATTCTAGTAAATGGAGATACATTTTCCCAAGCCCTCTGTCCCGAAAACCTTTTAATTGCGCCCACCCAAGTAAAGTACCAGCTTAGTCTCTGACTTTTCAACTTCATCCCCCGAGTTTTCAACTCTCTCGATAGCCCAGAGATGTATAGGCATTTGAAACGCAGTGCCAAAGGTGATTCAGGTGTGCAATTGAGAAGAAGAAATAACTTTTCTCGTCGGATTTCAAGTCTCACGACACTCCATTATAAGCGACATCAAAGTTAGATGACTATTGGATAAGACATAATCTCATCAGTCATCTAATCATTAACTGGGGTGTCTGGAGACTTGAAAACTTGGCGAGTCGCCTCACACCATCACTCTCTATCACTCAATCCGAGTCATAAATGGTGACGCTGTAATCATTCAGCAATCAAGAAAAGGGTAGTCCTACGATAGCTTCCATAGCACGCATACGTACAGTATCAGCGAGCTTCCCGCAGACTTCAAGCATATTACAGGTGGTAATGATATACGTGCTAGTGGGTTTTTTTGGCTTTACCACTAACCAAAATACGGTTCGCTGGTGATCGCTGGTGTACCTTGTTAATAGAGAATTTTACAATCAGATGTCAAGCAATGAGTTAGAGACGAGATGTATTCGCTCGTACTAAGTTCCCAAACCTAGATATCTTGTACCGAACAGTGCAATCCTCATCTCACGTAAGTATATCTGCACACTAAAAGTTTGCTACCACCCATCACCGTGACCACCAACCCACTCTTCGTTGTATTGAATTTGCTTTATTGACTCTAGTTCCTGTAGTTTGTCTATTCATTTATCATTTTGGAATGTCAACTTTTTGGTGGGTTTTTGCACTTAGGACACTAGGCTATCTCCTGTACTATTGTGAGTGGTAATGTTTTGGAACCCCCGAAGACGCATCTTGTTGAATATTGTATTGGTTTTCGGTCACGTTATGGATTATTTCAATATAAACTACTTCATAGTGAGGTTAAAGGATTCGCCGGGACGCCAATGAATGGAATAAGGTGCCCCCCTTGGAGAGGCGAAGGGTCTAGAGAAAGTCAAACCAGCGACCACTCCCGGGCATATGCAAATAGGCTAACTTTGTCTACGGAATGCAGCAAGTCGGGGTGGTACAGACGTCGGAAGTAAAACTTCTACAAACAGAAAACCATGTAGTTGACGGGAAGTAAATATAGAGGCCTAGCAATGATATGGAAAGTGCACGGTATAAAGTAAAGCATCTCATCAGCGCCATACTCCAGTTCCCTCCAAAATTCCCTCCAAAAGCGCCCTCACCACAATCCCATTATCTCTAACGCCATCCTTCTATCCCCGTAATCAGACCTCATCGCATCTTACCCTCCTTTCTCGTACTCTTCTCCAATAGCCTTTCGTCTCTTCCACCACCTCTTCAGATCCTCCTTCCTGTCAATCCCTGGATATCACGGCGCCGTCAGCCATGTGTAATCGGTTGACCATTCGGACTCCCCATTCCGCTCTATCGCTTGGAAGAGACGGCGCATCTTTCGAAGGTCTTCGGCTGAAGGTTCTGGAGGGGGTGGAGGTAGGGGTGGGGGTGTATTGGGGATAGATGTGATCTCGTCAACTGGGAGAAGGTCACAACGCTCGTCGTTACGATACTCGCTGCTGCCAATCTCGTTGACATCTTCAAAATCGGCGGGGATAGAGTCTGCATCTTGGTAGCTATTGTCAACTGCAACATCATCCTAATCATAGTAGTCTGCATCGGTAAATCCTGAGGATTCGTCTGAATTCACAGTTTTACCGGGAGACTCCCCGGGAGCCTTCCTCTTGGTCGGCGATTTTGGTCTCAGCTGTGCGGCCATCTCCTGGTGTCTCTTCTGGCTCAACTCCAGCTTCCCATCCCCAGCTGTAACCACCGTGCCAGTCGACAGCATGATCTTCCTCCCCCTCACTGCCGCAAACCTCCCAACCATCTTCAACACTGTCCAGGCCAGTCTCGCCCACAGAAACTCAGCACACGCGTCCCAATTCATCCGAAACTCGGTGTTATGGTACAGCTCACCGAGATGACAAGATGCCATGAAGAAATGGCTGACAAACCGTCCCTCCTTGGGCACAAGCGCAAACATCCCGGTATCCATGGCCGTGTGCACATCCGCGCGACACAAAAACCCGTTGCGCGGATCATCAATCTGGTGTTTTGCCACTAACGGGTTGTGGATGCTGCGGTTGTACTCAATCATGCTGTTCTCCTCGAACCATGCTAGTTCTGACACTGGGATGAGGTGCACGTTTTTGGTTGCGTCGCCGCAGCCAGTGATGAGACAGACCCTGTCGCGCGCTGTCACAGCTTCAGTCATGGCGGATTCAGAGTAGATTTGGTTTGCGGACAGGTGGGCGGAGGCGGCAGAGGTGGTAATAGCGCGAGGCCATTCGAGCGGGATTGCGAAGGCGTTGAAGATCCATTCATTGAAACGTGGGCAGATGGGGTACTGCGGGTCTGCGCCGGGAGCGTCTACACAAGGGGTTAGCACTAATTTAGGATCTTACCAGAGGGCAAGGTACCGAGCTCGTAGAAGTATTTTCCGGCGGGGAGGATGTCATCGAATCCGAGGCTCACAGTTTGGTTGTCGCACTGGTCGCGTAGACTGCCAACTTCGTTGCATGCGACGATTCTGCAGGCAGCGAAAACGGTGCCGTAGTGTATTCCAATGACGCGTAGGGATGAATTGGAAGGCAAGGGGGTGATAAGTGAATCGGTGGAATCGTAGGCGGGAAGGACGAAAATGCAGTGGTTTCTGCCGTGCGTGTACCCTGGGTGGTGGATCGATATAGTTCGTCCTTGCGGAAGATCAACGGCGGGTGTACTCTTCGGGGAAGCAGGCGGCCGGACTATATGACGGTAGGTCATGGCGGGGGAGATAGGTTATGTAGCGGAAGAGATAGGTGGTGTGTGTGTGGTTGTCGCATCGCACGACTTTCATATGATCGTACTGTACCACACGTTCCGAGAACGCGGCTCAACAAATCCTTGTCTTGAGAAAACTACCCAATAAGCTCGCCCTAAAATACTCTAACTTACAACGCCCAGTAACAAATTAAACATTCCTTCCCACCCGTTAGTCTTCGGTTTCCTCCGCATCCTCATCCTCGTCATCGTCATCGTCGTAGTTATCATCCGGCCTTTCCCAATTACCCAGATTCAAACCAAGGTTCCCCATACACCTCGCGTTCCTCTCTAGCGGCGAATTGACGAATCAAGTCAAACAGACGCATAGCTGCAACACCTAACGGTAGGCCCTGCTTTTGTTCTCTCTCGAGAAGGTATTTTTCATAGTCCTTCTTTTGTCTGATCATGATCTGAGCCTTGTGCTACGAAATGGTGAGCGTCATAAATCCGATATGAGTGAACGAACGTACCTTAACCTTCTCCCGTTTAACAATATCATCCCTTCCCAGCCCGATCTCTTCGTAGAGCTTCTTCATTTTCTTGGGGTCTCCGATGCCCTTGAATCCCTTGTCTTATACGTAATCATGAATAGTTTTCGTATCTTTAATGCTGACTTTATACGTCTGGCAGACACCCGGCTCGTTAGTCGCCGAACGTGATTTTAGAGAAGTTAGAATAAACCCGATATGTTGTCCTTCTAGAGTACGCCTCAAGCTCTGTATCTTCCTTCCGAATTTCGTCCCCAGCATCCTTCTTCCGAACTATTATTGAAGCTTCAATCTTGCGCTGCAGCGCCGCTAGACGTAGTGAATGTGGGGGCTGGTACTTTTAGCTTTGATCGTGCTCTTTGGTGTACATGAGGATAGAGGGGAACAAACATCTTGTGGTGCTATAGTAGAGATGAGGTGATGTGAGGGTCTGTAGGTGTCGTGGATGGAGAGGTGGAGAGAGATGAAGGCAATTTATGCTCATGGACTTTGAAATCAAATGTACCGTGCCGCTGTACAAACTCTACGCCGCGGAAAGTAGACTAGAACGAAGAAAATCTAGAACTTAGAGCCATAAACACTAGAGTAAATATCACTACTGTTAGAAAAAGGTGGGGTTTTTTTTGAAGACCATTTAACCTCCGTTTTGGCAGCAATGACGGTCGTAAGACGATCTAAAGACGGTCTTTGGGAAGACAACCGACTTCAAACAACCTCCCTTTTTCTAATAGTATCTTACTCGATTGCCATTGTGCTTACTTACTCTATGTGTACCTCCGTGTTCGTGCTCATGCAGAACCGGAGACCAACACCGGGATAGTGCTAACAGATGAAATACTCTAGGCTGGCTTCATTGCAAAATAAAAACTGTCTTTGCCCTAGGTATTTTCGTGTCGTTTAAACCTTACAACCGGTAGTGTGGCATTGTGATTACGTTGTCGTGTGATGTCTATTGTGTATTGAGATTATCGTGAGGTTGTCGTACCTTTTGTTGTGAAACATCCATCTCACTTTGGAGGAAGGTAACACTGTCGCTGTTTCACTCTTCTGAGACGATGCTCCTCCCACCAGTTGTTTGGAGTCAAGGTTCTGTAGGAAATTTCGCTACACTGCAGTTTCACTTTCTACTCCGGACTACGATGAGAATCGGCTAGCTAGTCCGGAAGGTAGATTAATCTAGTTCCGCATAGCGGCACGGTATCTTGCTTTAGTCTCGGAACCCTGGCGGGCACCACTAATCTTCTTGGTGAGTTATTTTTTTAGACATCGAGGCTTACAATCACGTGATAGAAAGAAGGTCTGTCATGTCGTGAATCAAGATCCCACTTCGCCTTTTCGGTAGCCTCGAAGTGTATATTAAGTACGTTGGAGGCTACCTTTTATGCTGGCGTGTGCATTGATAGACGCCCTAATCCAAATACTTAACTAAACTTTTAATTAGCTCCTGTGGAGTTAGTACAAAACTTAATCGGCTTTCTGAGTCGCGAGTGGATCCCTGTCGCAGTGGAAAGAGAAGCGAATTAGTGTACCAGGTTCTTCGCATAAACCCCTTCCGAAAAATCTCTCGAAGTCTCGCAACTTCACTCTGTTCTCCACTACTCACACTATCTATATTCCCAAATTGATTTGTCTGTAGGTCTCGTCTTGAACATCGACGCCGTCCAAGAAAAAAAGTCCGAACCCCGGCCCAGCTACAATGGCCTAACCCCGAATGACTCGTCCGGGAGCCCAAATGAACCGCCTCATCGAGTACTTCAAGCTCATCTATCACAAGTTCCGATCGCTCAACTACCTGCCGTGATGCTACAATGAGAGATACTGAGAGAGAGAACGACAATGCAAGTTAGAATTGGCTACAATCACTCAGTTTTACTCCGATTGACTAGTCTATTGGCCCTAAACAACCGTCGCGACGAGTACCCCAAGAACGTCTATGGCGCTCACATACTCGCGAAGCTATAACAAAAAGGCAAATTTAAGCTCATGCTCGTTCGGTTTTACTCTCATTAACCCGTCTATAGGCCCAAAGGACCGTCTCATTGCGTACATCTCCCCCGCATACATATGATTCTACATATCAAGAGAGAGAGAAGGCACGTCGGAACCTGCTACCACGCTTTCAGTTTTACTCTGACTAACTCGTTAATAGGCTCGGATGAACCATCTCGTCGTGCATCTATCACGTCTCCCTCGCATTACTTCGGCGATTAAGCTCTACAGCGTACAGAGTTCAAAACGATATCGAAGATAAGGTCGCAATTTTGGAGAAGCGAGTGGTATTACTAGGGCGCTAAATTATGATAGTTGAGAGCGAATTACGTTGATAAGCATTGTGGCCATGTGGTTCCATGAACCTTCAAGACGGCGGAAACAGTAGCATCTCAGGAACTCCGGCGTTTCAATGGATGAAATTTACTCTTGCCGGATATGCTTGCCAGTTTTCCGTTCAAGCAGCGAACTTCACCGTCACCTTCGCGAGTCGAAATACTTCTCACCTCCACTATCGCCTTACAACTCTCGCATTCTTCACGGCGGACTGCTGTGCCTGGACCTTCCTCCCCGATGAGCCTCCCAAGTTACCACTTCTGCCTACTGTTTCCGACCCCATTCTCATCTCTCCTACGATCTCGACACTTCCGGTTTCAACTGCATCGATATTTCCAGATTCAACTGTAACGGCAGATGAAGATTTTCCAACACTTCTTCCGTCTGTGTCAACCTGTCTCCTTCACCGAAAACTTCAGCAACATTTCCAGCAGAAACACCGGTGGCAACTTGGAACACTCCTTTCCGTCTAAGTCTTAATCTGTCTACGCCTTCCCCACCGTCTTCAGCGGCAGCTTCAGAGGTAGCTCCCATAACAACTCACAATACTCAATCCGATCTTACCTCTTTACCTACAACTCCTCGACCCAGTCGGCCATGCTCATCTTGCGCCCTAAACCTGCTTCTCAACGTACACCTCCGGCGGCATCTCCAGAATCACCGTTCCCGACAACTGCATTCAGAAAGTTCAATGAAGCTACATCGCCCAAGGTAAGCGGTAATTACACTAGCGACTCTAGCGCCGCCTCGCGCAGTTTCGTCATCTCCCACCTCTCACGCCTCTCCTCCACCCAGATCCCATCTTGTCTTCTCTCTCCGGACCTCGACCTGCACCTCCGGCATCACCATCCCTAGCAACGGCGTTCAGAAAGTCTGGCATGTCATTGCTTAGCTCGAGGGCGGAAGAAGCAGGCTCCGAGGGCAATGCTATGCTGGAAATGGAAACTCATTTGGGAGCGGTATTTTGCTCGATTACAGAAGCTGCGATGACTGGTGGTGCTGCCCATGCACTGAGAACTTACTCGCAAGAGCAGCAGCACGTTTGCAACGCTTGTATGAGCTCATTTCCTCTGTGGCACCACCTCTCTCTAATGGAGTTTATTTTCTTCTTCCAGGTGCTTGTGACACGTGGGAGTATTGATTGGAAGAGAAATAGAGAGTCGTTGTTGTGTTTGGATGGTAGCATAGCGGGAAAACCTGGGAGAGTGGGTAGAGCTACTAGGAGAGCAACAGCAGGTAGAGTAGCGGGTATGCAGCGGGTACTAGTATTGGTGATGATGGACAGCAACTCATGTACATAAAAATGCACTTCAATGGTTATTGACTTCTATGAAAACCCTTTCGTGTCCGGGGTTAACGAAGGAGGGAGGGTGTTTTAGAAGCTGTGTGCTTCGGATGAGTCTAAAACAGACGGTCATGAATCGATCCCACGCTGGAACCTTGTCTGCTGGCACCCGTTTTGGGTGGGGGCCAAAATTTTATTGAGATGCAACCATACTTGGGAGAAGGATAAGATGAGACAGGATTACGATTAGATTAGATGAGATCGGATTAGTCCGATAGATCCGAGCGGGAATAAACTTTGATGAAACATCATCCATTTCTCCGTTTTGTCATATATATATGCAAACATCAGAATAGAACAAAAGCTAAAGAAAGTGTCTCTCTCGGGCCTTGTAATACATCAGGATAGGACACGAGTGCTAGCTAAAGACAACCTCTCTCTCTACATCAGAATAGGATACGACTTAAAGACAACTCTCTCGACCCGTGATCCGTCATGATATCAGGATAGAACACAGGCTAAAGACAACCTCTCTCTCTGCTTCTAAGTTTCAGACATCAGGATAGGACACGAACATTAGCTAAAGACAACCTCTCCCTCAACTTCATCCTACATTATAATATTAGGATAGAACACAAGCTAAAGGCAACCTCTCTCCCTGCTTCTAAGTTTCATACATCAAGATAGAACACGAGCGCTAGCTAATGACAACCTCTCTCTCAACCTCACCATACATTATGATATCAGGATAGAACACAAGCCAAAGACAACTACCCTCACCTACTTCCATACATCAGGATAGGACACGAATGTTAGCTAATGACAACCCCTCACTCCTACTTTCATACACCAGGATAGGACACGAGCGCGACAACTTGCCCCATCAAAACAATCGGCTTTCAGCTGAATGCTCAACAGGTGATATCGCTCACAGTACAAAGTCACACCCTGTACTATGGGCAAACGCCACTTCCTATCTCCGCTATCGGCCGGCAATCTGCACCGATGGAATTGGTCTACCTGGGGAGCTCAGGCCAGACGACATTTCTCCATCGGGATAAACCATGGGAAGCGCAGCTGGGGAGCCACTTGGCTCGTTGGCGGTGCTGTTTGCTGCTCGCCAGAGGTGCGGCGATTGTGATGCACTCTGTTCGCCGGAGATGCAGGTGGAGGGAGATCCCAGCGAATGTGCTGGAAAATATCCAATCGCAGAGTCTGCGGTGCCCTTGAGTTAGGCAGCGATGGATAATAGCCCTATGAGGCCACGGAAACGCTGCTGGAACCATCAAAAGCCGGCCATGAGAAAAACTTTTGTAAGGTTAGTAAGAAGGACGCTCCAAAGCTCAGTGCTAAAGGCATCTAGTTGGCCCCGAGATCCAGCAACCAGCAGCGGCCACATCGCCGATAGTCAGCAGGACTCGATTGCATCAATGGCTGCGCCGGCATCCAACTGCACCCATAGCTGAGGTGGCGCTTTGAGCATAACTCGTTGCCGCGATGTAACCGTATGTATTGTAAGTGATGCCCTCCATAGTCTTCAGGAAGTCGATATAGTCCCTCGCGAACTTCTTTTTCTGTGCCACTGAAAAGCGGTTGTAGAGAGCTAGACCCTGATCGTCAACTTTATCGCTAAGGGCAACACCAGGCAGCGTGAAGGTGAGTTCTACGCCAGCAGAAGTTTTGGCCGTTACCATAGTAGCCGGCGGGGTGGCGAGGGACGCCCGGAGGAAGCTTATTGGGGCTTCCTAGCCGCTAATTGCGGCGATCATGCATTCAATTCCCGAGACGATGCGGGAAATGAACTGGGTGGTGCAACCCAGGGTGGGCGGCATCGAAGAGGGAAGGGACCAAGTCTACTATATCCCTCGTTGCGCCGCCCAAAACAAACAGACCCTTCTCAGGAGGAAACCAAGTTGTTCTGCTGATGGCCAAGTCCGCAGTTTTTGCCTCTGTAGATGGTGCTGAGTATAACCTCGTCAACCGCGGGATATGATACTGACCCGGGCAGGAAATCGGGAGCATCTGAGGGATGCGCTATGTCAGGGGGTCCACTGGATATCCCGTATCAAGTACCTCCACCACCCCCAGAATGCCAATATCTTGGACACTTATCTTCCCACTCCCTTCACCTCTTTTTCGGCCAGAGTGCTGCCAACTCCTTCTCACCAATATCTTGTCGGAGTCCAAGGGAAATGATTGAAAAGAGCTCTCACCAATCAACACCAGGTCGGTGCCAGGTAGATTAACCATAGTGGTATGGCGTAATGGTAGCATCGGGGAAGAGCGACGGTACTAGCGCTGTAGTGCGTTCCCCCATCCGGAACATGGTCAAGGCATTCTCTCAACAGGATGTTATGGAAGAGATCATCCAACCCAGTGGTTTACTCCTTAGCTTCCTGGCTCTTGATGATAGTTCCAGCTAAATGGAATATTTGAGTGCTAGAAAGCCTGTAATTCCAACCCTAAGTCACCAATCCATGCAATGACTTTTTTGCTCCAAGCCATCGGAACAATGTCTCGTCCGAATTGACAACCGCACCGAACTGCTCGTAAGTAGCAGGTTGGTCTGCCGTGTCTGTATGTGTCCAAGCCTTGAGACTGGGCAAACGTTGCTATAGCCTAGCAGCCTGGCTTCATTGAGGATCCCAATCCCAATTTGCAATGACAAAGTATGAATCCACCAGAACGATGCACCTGTCAGGAGACCCATTTTGTAATGCCTCAGCGTTTCCGAAAACGATCTTTGTCGTACTCATTGTGGTCGCTACCTGATTTGCAACACTCAGGGATTAATCAAAGTGTTGAGGATCCTCAGTTCCTGATTTGAGAAGAATTCCGGCGGCTTGGGGAGGAGGCGTTGGCACGGTCCCGCAACTTAAGCTAAGTCGAGATGTCTGCACATTGCCCATGTGCTGCATTTAGGCGACAGATATCAGTGCTTCCCGATGGCGGTAAGCGCGAAGTAAGGTCGGTATCCTTCGTACATATGAAGCACAACTCCCTGTAACGTTTCGGATTTAAACAGACAAAGAGGTGGAGGGGTCGAAAGGTCCAATTTTCACGCGCATTTAACTTGCGCTCCAGCTCCTACCAATCATAGCTAAAATCTCAATATCTTTCCCAAACAGATTCTTCTTTATCAAAAGATCATATCCCACGTTGTCAAGAAAGTGATGGAGATAACTTGAAATCGAGGAAATCTAGGGATCTCGTGCTGGTATCTCAGAAGTATCCACCAGTGGTTGGGGAGTTCAGACGGGTGGTTCCTGGGCTGATAGTCTGGAGAAGGCGCCAGAAATTCCAGGCCACGAACCCCTGGCTAAAACAAGGGCACCTTGATTGGCGAGGAAGAACACCACCAGTAAGGTCTAAGACAGTCTCATGTCTAGCGGATCAAGGGCAGTAAGAGTCTAGGAGAGATGTCTTTGCGATCTGCTGGGTTGTGTTCTAGACAACCAGTCCTCCGGTGGAACGAGGGCGAGATGATTGACGAAGGGAGAAGCCAAGGTTAGGGTTACGGTTGACCAAGGAAACCGCGGTTTGACGGATGCTGCAGAGCAGCTTGTTTTTTTTTGTTTTATTCATACTGTATGCACTCTAATTAGAGTATGACAGGACCCAATATCCCCTTGCAGAGCAGCTTTAGAGTAGGGTAAGTACTATTTCGGTCTTGAAATAGTGAAAGAAGTGGAGGAAGTTTGAAGTTTAAGCCAAGTCGAGATTTCCGGGCAATGATGCGAACCAGGTGATGATTATTCCAGAGAACCGTCTCTTCAGTGAAACAAGGGCAGGGAGATGAACTGGCCTGGTCAGGCGCCGGGTGAAGCCAAATAGAAGTTGATTCGATGGAGTAGACTGGGAACCCCGGCGAGGACATGTAGTGGTGTGGCGAAGCGAAGATGGATTAGGTGTTGCAACGTACGGTGTATGCCTGTCAAGTTCAATCAACATTAGGTCTGTATAGAGATAGCAGTAGTGGGGAGGGAGAGAGAGATGTACATATGTTTTAGAAGGTCCTAAGAAGAGGAGGACCATGACCTTCTATGAACCACGTGGTTGTGGGTTTAGAACGTATCTGGCCGGTGCGTGAGTAAAGTGTTATCCTGTTAAAGCCCCATATATATTGGATTCGAGCAAATACGAAGGAACTGAAAGATCGACAAGAACGTACATCCTCCATAAAAGACATAGGGGGGAATTCTGCAAGCTTTGGGGATGCGGGGTTATCAGGAATTGAGATTTGGCGAGGATTGGGATTTGTCGGACTTGGGGATGGGGTTGAGGTCGATGCGCATGTGTGTTTGATGGAGAACCGAGAAGTTTGGGCTGAAGTTGGGAATAATGTACTACTAGAAGGGGTTTGGATTTGAAGTGATAACGATATACTGATAGAAAGACAAGAGGTGGGTGTTAAATATGCTTAGGAGAGAAGACACAATGAAGATAGTGGTTACTCGTAAGGGTGAAGTGAGAGGTGAAGAGGAAGCAAACCCATTCGCAAGGAGGAGATTTGGATTACTTATACCTGCTAGTGGTGAAATTCACCGCAGTCATTCTCTGTACCGTAGCCCTGAACCCAAAAATCTTTGTGTTGCTGGTTGCAACATAGTACCCAATCTTCATCTCATATTTCCGTATCTGCTTGATACAGTCAAATTGATATTCTGTTTCTTACCACGAAAATGTGACACCATGTTATCTCCACACGAGATCAGACGTTGTTTTTTGAGACCATCAAGGCATCAATGGGAAATTTCCTTTCCCGGTATACTGTAATCGAATCGGAAATAAAAATCGTGCGTGCTAAAATCATGCATGCATGATATCCGCTTTGCATATAGAAAATACTAGAGAACAACCTAGTCTAAATCAGAATGCAGGTGGCTGAATGCAAACTCATTGTGGCTTATTAAAGAACATGGCACACGCTGATTTCTCGTTGGCTATGAACACACCAGTGCTGAACTAAGGGCTGAACTAAGTGCAGGAGTTTGCGTCTGGGCTTCGATTGGATCGGCAGAAGATTTGGCGAAGAAAAAGAAAATTAAGGAAAGTGAAGGAATGCGTTATTTACGAAAGTCTTTACCGCGCGGCTTGTTGAGCTGGCATGGAAGCGTTGAAGTTTTTCTTCTTTTCATGCTTCCTAGAGATCGCCGCAGTGGTTGTTGAGGTATTTTAGAAACAAACTTAAATGATCCGGCACGTAGTAAACAATGTCGATGGATCTCGATACTTCATATTTATGCAACACAGCTAGTTCCGTGGGGGTGCATTTCGGGTTAAGAAAAGTAGTACATCAGCTAGAGCGTTCGGCCGTCTTTGGAAATAAAATCCACTTTCGTATCTTGCGGATGACGCGCAAGACCAAACAGTCCATAAGTATGTACATTGAACTTTTCTTTCTAAATAAGACTATGCTTTCAAACTATCTATTTTTTATCTTGATATTCCTACATGGTGGCACTGTCTGTTGCAGATATTTGGCATTGATGTGGCTAAGAGTACTACCGTAAGATAAACGTTTCGAATACCCCGTTCTCAAGATCTGTGCGGTGTAAAAATGAGGAGCAAGAAATTGCTTATCAAAGGTGCAGTATATGAGCGTATACCTTTGCAGGCTCTTCATATTCGATTTAACGTTCCCAATGTTTCAGGTCACTGATTCTACAGTAAGATGTGGGTAGGGGTGGACACGAGACAATTCTAAAGAACACTTACAAAGTGCAGATGGGAGCTCGAGATGGCTGGTTAAGGGGTTCAGAAACTTCTACATGATTCCATTAAACTTCTCTATGCCGCTTTAGTTACCTCTCCTACCTAATTGAGACCCGCTAATACTTGCACGTTGCGGGCCGATCCGCAGTACCCCTGCACAACCAGACACCTCGTGCTTAATTTACAAACTTGTATGGCTTCATCAGCTAACAGTCCTGAAGACGGGGTGATTGTTGCGGCAGATAATACAATTCACGAGTAGTGCCAGACACAAGACGAGGGCCTCCACACATGGATGAGACAAAGCCTACCTCTATAAATTTTACACATCTCGAAATCCAATCCCACGGTGGAACAAGTGATGACATGATTCCGCGTATATGATTTAACTGCCAGTATCCTATCACTCGTGGACCGTTCAATATATTTATCTACCTTAGTTCCCATTCACCGAATAATACTTACTGTGTGAGCGTAAAGGGGTATGTAGCTGGATAATTACGTTTTAGATCCTGCATGCAGCTATGTTGGTACCATGCATGACAAGCACCTGGGATAAACTGGCGGGACTCACTTCGGTATACTTCAGCTTATTCCTAGAACATTACACTGCGTAGGTAATTTCAAGCTCTCTAGCAGGAAACATGCATCTTGTCTAACAACTTCGAAAGCGAACCATAATCCTAAGCAGATGCAAACCTTGCTGCAGGATCCAGCTGATAGTTATTCTGTCGGGGTGGGAGCATGACCGCAAGCCACGTCTTTATCAGAATTCTTCGGGGAACTACTCGGCTGTCCCGCTGTCAAAATGCACTTTTGAACCTGCAGCTACATTTGCAATGCAGCCACACATGCAGCCATCTCACCTATTTATGCCGACCGCACGGGGAAAGTATTTTGTGTTCAGTAAGTCTGATGAGTAGTTTATTCTACACTTTCAGTACACAGATTTGAACAAATAACTACCCTGATGTTGTAATTGAGTGGTAAGTTAAATTGTGCATCAGCAAAAAGGTCGCTTCTATACAGTTTCAAGCCTCCCACCACCATACAGTATGATACCTAAGAAAGCTGTGAACCAGATTAGAAGCGCAATCATACTGTGGGAGTGCATTTTCACTCTACTTCGGTGATATAAGCGGAATGTAAATAAGAAAAAGTGTAAAGCGAAACGGAAATCCAGCGAGTTCTTTGATGCATGTCCAACTGGTTTTTCCTGCAGCGACTTGAAGGAAAAACAAATAACTATACTTCTGAACGCGGTACATACCGTGTGTCCATATTCGTCACTGGTCAAAAACTTCGGGAATTGAAGTGTCTGACCAGGATCTGTATTCCAACCCTGCAGCAATGAGAGTAAATAGCAAACCGGAGAGAAAAAAACTACACTTTGGTGCGGTTTTTCAGAAAGAAGATCATTTGTTCATGCGACTATAGGTTGGCACAGATTGTATATTGCGTGTCTAAACTCACTGTGAAACCTGCTTTCTCCCGCTTATGCAAGCGCGGACTTTGTGCATGCATACTTATTTATTTGCAAACTTGAAGAGATCGTTTGAAAATTGTCACATAATGGTATAAGAACGAAGAAAAGAAACTAATGTACATCTTTGAATTAAGCAACCAGCAGGTTTGGCAGGCTTGACGAAAGTGCCGAGACGCGGGAACCAATCCAAGGAGGCAAAGTATTCTCTATCAATTGGCAGGTATAAGTAGTAGATAGCCATCAAATATCCTTTCTCTAGAGTTCTCTCCCAATCGATAAACTCATTTAGGCCCATAAATTTTAGCCCTATTGCACTTTGCTGTGGGTTGTAGCAGGTATTCGCTATCGGACCACGTGTAACCGAAACTAGCAACCGTAAGAGTACTTACTCAAGTGATCGAAGATAAGATCGTATACCCCATTTCTAGAAGAAACCTCCACCAAATGAGGAATTATTGGAGTGCCACGCACTGAACTGGGTAAAGCGTGGGAAGAAAGTGTACTCGAGTACTTGGTAAAGCATCGGACGCTCTTGTTCTAGCAAGTAATCATACAGAACTATCAAGACGTGATAGTCCACACAGTTACGTTTGGGTATAACATAGCCAGAAAAATACTGGAAAACTATCAAAACTGAAAAAGGCTGGAGTGCACTGACTTCCAACATTCCCTCGTGGTCGTCAATTGCGAGTTTCGATATGGCTGCCACCTTCCTGTTTCAGCTGCAGAGCAATGTAACCACTCAATTGTATGTTTCCCCGCTATCAAGCCCCGCAACGCATCCTACACGCTACCGTATCACAACTCCACCTACTGAGAGTCGCACCTCTCGCAGATACCACCCGAGCCATCCTCCTACTATCGTTCTTCAACGTCAAACGAGCATTACCAATGAATAGTATCAGCTCACCCTTTACAACCTGTGTCACCTGCGGGTCGCCGCCCCAATGCTGTTCAACTTGCGGGTCGCCACAATCTATGCCTCAAGGCGTGGGTGTATTCGTACACGTACCGTTGCGATACTTTGCTAATGACATCTTAGCTCATCAAGATTCACCGTTTGAACTCGGAAGACGTCGCAAAGATTGTCCCGCTCTCTGAAGTTCAAACATGGGAGAAATTTACAACAGTACTTCGAGAGGAACTGGCATCACCATATATGGAGGTGTCCAAAGTCTTTTTCAATGGATGCGAAGTTCTCGACCGGTTCTGGCCTAAGTCCATCGTCGACGGCATGAAGTTTGAGGCCGCTTTTGTTGAAAAGACTCATCATGAGAGCGCTGTCAAAGTGAGAAACGAGGATGTATTCCCCATAAATGTTAAGACTGTGGGGGAGCATATAATACCAATAAAGGGCTTAACCTTGTATGTGTCGGCATCCAACACTCTACACGAAGTCAAGAGGATGATACAGGATAAGGAAGGAATTCTTCCAAGCAATATGATAATGATGTGGGAATATTCCGAACGGAAGGATCTAGATTATGACGAGAAAACGATGGCAGATTATGGTATTAGTGGGAGTACACTTATTCTTCTAGAGTAGTTGGGTGAGTTCTAGCAGGTATACAGCGCTAGCATTACTAACCCGTTATTGTTCCCTGTTGATGTCATTTTTAAATATTTCCAGTGGACTTCTCCTAGCTTCTGTTTTTTTCTTTCAGCTGAGTGGGCTTTTCATTGAATTACTTAGTCTTCCTGTAAGTAGTGGTACCTACTTAAGTATGCATATGGTCATAACCTACGTCTGTTATTTTTCTATAACCTCCTAGTGTTAGCACCTTCTAAGCCAGCGAGTTTCTTATCGTTCAGTATCAACGGGGGAATGGTTTTCTACCTGAATGTCATTTGATTTTTGTCTCGCTCCAGACGTTAGTAGGCGGAATAACCCCTAGCCCTAATCGCTTCGCTGGGCCTTGGTACTTCCTACCCTGCCAATTTGAAGTGTTGGTTATTAAGCGAGGTACGAGCAAGTAATTAAACACCACAATTTGGGAAGGATTGATGCGAGACAAATTTTCACTTATGATATACATTTTCAACCCAAATTGCTATCACCGAGCTGAATAGCCATGAGGCTCACGAAGAACCAGACAATGAGAAGTATTTGTTCATTCAGTGTTACTGTCCCCCGCACTGGTATCTAACTAACCTACGCCTGAATTTCAAGACGCATGCAACTGATAAAACTGCCTAGGTACCTCAGAGCGCCACTATATTCGTGCTTTAGGTGTTCTATCGAGGTTAGATCCGGTGCAATTGAAATCGCTATACACTTCTGCTTGAAATAGCTCGCATCATCTACAGCTCTGACTAGTACCACTCATCACTACAGTTCTCTTTCTTCTATATCATATTATTCCGGCGCGCCTCCGGACTACCACCTCTACTGGTACGTGGTGGAAGTTAGCTGGAGACGTTAAACTAGTGCTGATCGAATGTTAGCGATACTATTAGAGCATTCTTGCCACCCTAAAATTGCAACTTCTCGCTGTGCGTCTTGGATCTTGGCTGGCAGTAGAATGTAGTAGTAGTGCAGATTGCATTAAAGAATGGGTGAGGCTCGTTTTTTTTTGATACTCTATCAGCTTACTACAGTTGCTGTATGTATTATCATTGACTGCAAGGAGCTCACAATAGTTTAAGTCCACTGCACCCTGTAAAACTACTGTTGGTCAAGATCCAAGACGCACGACAAAAAAGTTGCAATTCTGGCATGGCACGAACGCTCTATTGCCTGCTCTTCCAGTGCTTGGATAACTGAGATCCTCCCGTTCTGAAGCGGTTAGATCGACCACCCGGCAATCTACAAATTCGAAGACCAGTCAGATGCGGTCATAATTTTTTGAAAGCGGCGGGCCTGGTTTCATGTGGCAAATATCGAGCGTACTTACCGAGCCTATAGATATCTACACCAAGGAAGATATCTACAGTCTCTGAAAATATCTGTCGTTTAGAGAAGATAATGATAGATACTGACGCTGGTATATATAGGCTTAAGATACTCATACATATCAAAAAATCCCAGACAATAACTAAATTATTTAAATTAGATTACTCGTCATAAAATAAAATAAGTCCATGCGAAATTTATAGATATCTGCAGTTCGGCTATATATCTATCAAATCTATCAATTGATAACCTGGCAAGATGGCCATCGATGAAACTGCCCTGGCACAGATCAGCCCAATCGAGGCCCATATCTGACCGATCTATATATGCAACCCTCATCCTCTTGCTACACACCGTGATGCAAGAAACAAATGCAAATAAACAAAGAAGATGAATCTAGTGTATGTGCGCTGCTAGGTTCCCATAGTAGCCTCCTAAAACCCCTGAGAAGTGAGGAGGGAAAGTACTACCATAACCTCAGGATGGCCATTCATAAAGCAAAAAAACCTATCTATCTAAACAAGAAAAATGAAACAACCTTAAATCTAACCTTAAGTCAACCTTCCTCGTCCATCTATGTGCTAGTGCCTCCACTACCATTGTCCCATGGCCTTCGTGAATTTGGCTTGCTATTCTTGATGAGCGCCTTTGTGAGTATACCGGGCACATTATCGTCCGTATGTATGTAGGAGTAGTCAACTACGCCGCGAGTATGGAGATCTCGGCTATTATAGTAACACGTCGATATGCTTTGTCAGGCATCCCAAAAGTCCATTCATCTAGGTAAGCATCTGCCTGGGTGGGGGCTATACATTTGGGGCAGAGAATTCCGAACCGTTTGAGACTAGACTCCTACAGAGCCCGCAGTCTCAGATTGAACCGCGAGAAGCGATGGAAATCATGTTATTTATACTATTCTTAGTATTCAGGCACTATCATATTCTACATAGAGTGAAAATAGTATGATTAAACCAAAAAAAAACCGGTAGTTTCGGGGCTTTCTACGAGAAATTCAAGGCCCACCACCGGCATCATCACCACTAGATACCCGTCAACAATACCGGTAGAAGTCTGTCACCTAGATGTACTAATAGGCTTATGTTCCTTCCATTATCAGTCTCATAACGTAAATATACACTTAGCTTTGAAAGTGGCCCAGGACCAAGCCCGTATTGGTCTGATCCCGGTCTAAAATTTCCTCGTACTAGTCTGCACTGGTTCATGACTGGGCGGGTGCAAGTATTGGAGACTTCCAGATGGGCTTTGAGTTTGTGGTTACGGTAAGTGGGCTTGGAGATGAGATGGTAGATGAATCTGTTGGTACATTTGGAGGTAGACTTAGAGGTATAGTGGTGATTGCACTTGTAGGTGTGGTGGTATGTGAACTTATAGATGGGATGGTAAGTATGCAAGTAGAAGGAATAGTACGTGCACTTAGTGATATCCTGGTGGGTACACTTGCAGGTGCGGTAGTCTTCGCGGATTTCCTCGGGACGATTTCAGGTTTCGCCTGCACGAAAGCTTGAAACAGTTGGTAGCTTCGGGGTCGTTTCGAAAGCATCGGGATATTTCTAGCCGGGATATTTCTAGCTTTCATGCGGAAGGTCGCAAGGCTACTTTCAAGCTTTACCGCAGACAAGGCTGAACATCAGTATTTAAGCTCACCAGCCAGAGAAACTTTGGGTTTACTGGCACGGTAAACTCAAGGAGAGTGTCCGGCACGGTAAACTGAAAGTTATTCCGCAGGGTAAACTCTAGGTTCTGCTCATAAATATCTAGGTTCTCTGTCGGTAATTGTGGGCATTCTTCAGACTCGATCTCAGGAAGAGTAAACTCTGTTGGACTGAGATTAACACGGATATCACGTAGCCTTAGGTTAGGGTTCGTTCTGGCTGCTAACGTGTAATAAATTCTTTATAGGTGTCATCTTAGACTTAGAGTTAGACAGCCAATCGTCTGAACAGGTTCATCACAACTAGCAGGAAACCTTTGGTGCAGTGAGCACGAAGATTTGGGGGCACAGGATGCTCTGCTAGATTTCAATTGTCCACCCATGTATCTATCCACCTATCTATTCCCAGACCGCTCTAGGTGAGTCCATGTATACGGTCTACGGCCTATTTCCGACGAATCAATCACTGCTGTCTCCGGCATGCATTGCTTGTTTGTGTTAATCATACTATATTCTCTCTAGCTAGAGTATGACAGTGCCCGCTTCGCCTTCGCCGCCGGATGGCCGGCTAGGCGGAGGAGATCCGTTCCATTCACCGTCGATCCCCATTCTAATCAACACAGCGCACAACCAAAAAGAAACACAGAACAAACACAGAACAATCGACTCCAGACAAAAGAAATGAAAATGAGCGTCAGGCTCAGACCCATCTAACTCAACTAAGCAGTGAGGGAAACTCCCCGACTCTGTAGCTGCGAAGAGGTCCATCACTACCTAAACATATTTCCCTAGGGAAAAAAAGCCCCGATACCCGACATCTTCCTGCTCTCTATCCCCCATTGCCCGCCCGACCCACCCCGACACAGCCCCCGCTGTTCATCCTTCCAGCATGCTCCCAGCCAGCCCAGATCGACCGTCTCCACCCAGATTCTGAGCGTCATCTCCAAGTGCACCTGAGCACCATCTCCAACCGACTTCCGAGCACTATCTCCAAGTTCACAGGTCTCCAATGAATATCGTCGACAAGCCCGTGACGAGTTGCAATCACTGTACTGTCGTATCCGAGTTCGATGATTATGGGAGATGGTAGTCTTTTGAACGTCCTGAAATCGCTGTGGTCAATACACATATGGTTCGGTACTCCTGAATCAATAACCCACGTCGGAGCGGTAACGGCGGTAAGAGCATGGCCGGAAAGTTAGAGTTGGTAGCGTTTCTTGACTCTCTTTCGTTGCTCCTTAACACGCTTGTAGTGGATGCAGTCGGGTTTAGAGTGGCCTGGGAGCCCGCATTGGCGGCAGCAAGTCTGTTCGTCGTTTCCTCCCTTTCGGGAGTTGCCATTTCCTCCGTCTTCGCCATGAGCGCGCTTCAGTATCCCGCATTCTTCGGTGGTGTGATTATCCATCCTGCAGTGGGTGCACCGATATTCATTTTGACGCCCGTTTCCTCGTCCGCATCCACCCTGGCTACGAGCACGATTGCTGCTACTTTGGGAGTAGAGGTTCGACCCGCAGGATGCAGCACTTACCCCACTCGTGATAATATGAAATTCCTCGTCTTCAAGCAACGTGTCCATGGCCTGCTGAGCCGTGGGAAGTGGGGTTTGATGCTCGAGTATCTTGATCACCAGTGCAAACTCCTCCGGTAATGTGGTAAAGATATGAGTCCTGAGAGAATTATCGGAGATTTCTTCGGGGGTGCCGATCAATTGTGTACGGTAGTCGAGTAGTCGTGTAAAGTACTGTGTTAACGTTTCATCTTCGCGTAAACGTGATGCGGTAAATTTTTGGAGGATCTGCATACGGCCGATTGTACTTGCTGCTTGATCGAGTCGGTTTTTTAAGGCTTCCCACATCTCGGCTGCATCGTCGATATGGCTGATGTACGGGAGTATTTCATCGGAGCACGACAGATACATAAAGGCGAGGGCATCGTTGGCTCGCTTATGCCATTCGCACTGCTGGGTGCGGACGGCCTTTCCGACACCGACCGGCAGAGGTTCTTCCCCGGTCACGATATCGTAAGCCTTCATCGCTATGAGTACACGGCGCGCCTTTCCCTTCCAGATGGGGTAGTTGTTCTCCGTCAACTTTGACATAGCTCCATAATCAGTCATGTAGGTTTCGGTAGACATGGTGAAGGTAGTGGGGGAGTGTGATGGTGGTTGAAAGCAAGATGCAGATGCAGTCTCTTTGATCTAGCTGGAGGTAAAATCTATGTCATATATAATGAGAGTCTCGCGAAGATAGTCGACGGGGTGATTGGAGTGGCGGGTGGAGTGGCGGGTGGCAACAGTGACAATTTGTTGTAGGGGTAATCGTGTGTTGCGATATGGAGGGGAAATCGTGAGCGTGTATATAGACTTAAGGTGGAGAGAGAGGAGTGTTGCAGGGGAGAACGGTGTGTATTGGGTATGGTACGATGACTATATAGGTCCAATCTAAGGTGCGAATAAAAGGGTAGAGTAAAGTGTGAAGCCTAAAGAGGCAGTCACGAACCTTATCTACCAACAAGGAGAAAGACTTGAGATATATGCAAGCGACATGTGTCTTACGCGTTACCATCAGCCCTGCTTACGGTCGTGTCAGATCCTTGTAACATTGTAGATGGTTTAGGGTTGTTAAGGCTCTAGGTAGATCGTGAGTTATATGGATAGATTTAGATGGTTAGCGACAGCTAGGCTCATAAGCTGTTAAAAAGTGACGATTGATTGTGTTTATCGAGGGAGCTTGTGTGCTCGTATATACACTAGTCTGTACTAGTACACATACATGTGCACTCAGCTATTCATGTCCAGCTGACCTCCACTAGCCCAACTAAACTTATAAAGTCTTACAACGGCTGAAGATCTATATATCATTCTAGGTGATATCTTCAAAGTAGTGGATCCCCAGCCCAAGGATATTCCATCGCCCGACAACATCCTTCCCGTCAACTCACAACCTCGACACATTGCATCATAGGACAACATCAATAGAGGTGAGAGGGGGAGAGGATAGCGAGCAGCGGAGGTGGTGATGGAGCGAGGGCAGCGAATGCAAGAGAAAGCAACGAGTCCATACCAAATCAACCGCACACGGCTTCCGCGTCCTTCGCCTCAATAGTACTTCGCCCAGGTCTCCTGCCGAGCCATCTTCAGTACCAGGTCCATCACAAATATATACGGAGCATAAGAATGAGTGGTGTGTAGGGGACCGGCGAAGAAGTACGGTTGAGGATGGCCGGAGGTGTGAGAACGAAAACGGTTTGCGTGGAGACCTCGGTCGTTGGTTATCTGTGGCACGCAAAAGTGAAAACGAAAAGAAATAAGAGAATAAATTTTCTTCTGACGTGACACAGCGCTCGTTCCCTCCACACTCCCGTCTGCCCGCGGACTCTTGCACACTCACCGTAGCACCCAACCTGGAAGTAATACCATAATAAGACTGTTGCTCTCACAGAGTTTTTATCACCAAATACGTCTCCCCTTGAAAACGCTGGAAAGACAAAATCGACAGGGACACCTCTAGAGGCTGGGTGGTCATGGTAACACAGCGGGGTTGCTGGTTTCGGTCAAAGTGTGGTGGTTTCGATCATTGGTCGCTGAGATGACGGTCATCAGCTGCGATGAAACGGTGTCGGCAGCAACGACGGTTTGGGCAGCACTTAGAATCGGGAAAGCTTCCGGAGGCGAAACTACTAAGTATAGTAGTACTCCTATATTAGCTCGCGCTCGGACGTATTTCATAGTGCATCGAGCAACTGAAACGCGATACCGATAAAACGGAGTAATATCGCACGAGTACCATGGCGCGGGGAGGTTTTCCGCTCGGCACAGTAGAGTTACAGGTGTTTTGGATAAGGTCTGTGCGCAGACCCGAGCAATCTGGTTGGCTATATGCCCTGTAAATCCCGCAGCGAACCAACAGGATAACTCTATGTTTGGAGCTAGGAGGGTTCTTCCGTCCCGTTGCATTGACATGCAGCGCATTGACACATGAAAACGGTTCGATCTCCTAGTTTCGGTCCCGCTTGTGGGCTAGTAGGTTATTGGTTCGGCAAAAATTGACTATGCAGGACGCATTTTCTATTCGCCTAATTGATAAGCCATCCCAGAAGGTTTGACATTCACGCTAATCACGAGTACTTAGTCGTCTCACGATACGGAGCTTCTTAGACACCCCGAACTGTGCTAATTCGGGTTTCTAGCTCTGGTGCTATTTGCTTTCAGTTTTCGGCTTGCTCTCCCCTCTCGAACTCATTCTCTGTTGGTGCTCGCAAGCTCGCCATACTTCGACTAAGTAAACTTCGTTCTCCTTGACATTCCAGCGACCGTACCTCGTACTCCGCCATTCACGAAGCTCCATACTCCCGACCCAGCTTCGTACATCCAATACTCCCGACACCTAGTTCCGTACTCCTATCTCCGAAGTGTTGACGTCTCCCTCCAGTTCGTACCTTCACCCAGCTCCTACCGCCGCGCCCCCGTCAATTCCTTACGCACGGCTGAGATTGAGTCAGTGCTCTAATCAATCGACCCGGTAGAGAGGGTTAGCGATACCACAATTGACGTGGAGGATGTGAAGGACGTTTGCGGTGGATTCGGTATGATCTTCTCTAAATACCCTGCGATAACTAACTTTTTCAACTCAAGCTCGGCATTCCCGGTCGCTTGTCTGTCATCTGCATATGTCGCTCCCCAACACCGCCGCCCAATGCTGCCTTCGATACACCGCTCTGAATGTCGCTCTCCCATGCAACGACAGTCTGATTGGCTTGGTGATTATTGCATATGATCATTGACCGTGGTTGATGTGGCGGGTGAGGTGGTACGGCATTTATGCGAAAGAGGCAGTGGGCGGGGTAGTACTCGCGTCAGACGCGGTGGATTCGGTGCGGGTTTCTTCAACTTCCGGCTCTATTGCGATAACTAACTTCTTAACTCTAGCCTAGGAATATCGCGTCGCTCTCCCATACGCCGCTCTGAAACGTCGCTGCCTCCATACGTCTCTATTTCCAACTTGGTACCGCACCGTCCTCTGTACTCTCGCATCCTCGCCCTCGCATCTATACCCTCGTTGCACTGCAATTGAAGCGTAGGACGTGGTGAACTCCTTTTGCCGCCTCCATGCGAGCTCGGGCGATGTGCTTGCAGCCCAAACTCAGACCTGAGATGTACAGTGCCGAGTGACTTCTTGTGATTTTGTTCACTGCATCTCACCTCATCAACTACCATCTCGTTTTCAACTTCGCCGATATGCAGCTCCACGCTCAAGGGGGTACGGTAACTGATCAAAAGAGCACGGTGGGCGTGGTGGGCGTAGTAGGTGGGTGGTACGGTAGACATTTCCGGTGGAACTGGTATGAATCTTAGACTCGTTTTATTCGGATATTTTGAGTAGATCAACCGGTTAATATGGGCACGTTTGCATTTAGTCGAAGTTCAAACATCCTCTCGCCAAAGGTATTTTCAGTATCCTTGTATGTGCGCACGGCAAATGGTACCGAACCTTACGATGACTTGCTGCCGGAGATCAAATGTCATACCCATAGCTCTTCTATCAGGGATGCCTCCGTCGTACTGGTTCAGCATACCGGCAATCGCGGAGCCGCTCACATTAGTCTGAAGGACTATAGGCTTTACCTGTACTTCTCCAGCTCCTAGATCCTACTTCTGATTGTTGACCTTGTCTACTCCAGTCTAGGGATCTCGTGCGACTTACTGATGTTTATGTGTCGAGTCGGTTTGAGTGTTCAGCATAGACAACTAGTCTAACTGCCGGTGCTTACCTCCTTGGAGTGTCAGTATGGGACGATGTGGGAATCTAGAGAACAGGTATGGTAGCACTGCGTTGGGCAACGAGGACTCGGATCTTTTGGATGTCCTGCAGGATATCTATACCTATCAATACTCTTACTCTTCATACAACATCACTCGCCCCTCGAGTCCATTCGAATAGCTGTGCGTATCGGTATCCCAACTGCAATTCGTTCCGTACAACGGCTGTGATCGAGTCGGTAAATATCGAAAATGACAACGTCGGCGTATGCGGTTGACGTGGTAGGCGAGGTGGGTGAGATGGTTCTACATAAGGTGGGGCGCGGTGGAGGCGGCTGACGTACTGGTGGATTTGGTGTAAAACTCTCCAAGCTTCACTTCTAGTTGCGATAACTGACCTCCACTCTAGACCGGGAATCCCGTACGCGTGTCTAACCTCTTCGACGTTCTTCAACATTACCGACAGGTAGCTCCGCATTGCAATTGATGCGATGAGCAAGGTAGTATTGTATTTGATGCGTAGGAGGCAGTGGACATGTGGTGGATTTGGTATGAACTATCATCTTATCAGTTCCCAGTTGCAATAACTGACCTTCACTACTCAGCCCGGAATAGTGTACGCGTACACCCGACTGCACTACTCCGTACTATAGCTATGGTCAACTGCAATTAACGAGGTAGCGCATTCTCTCATTCCTAGTTTTCCTAGCTACATGTTCGCAAGCGGTCGGTTGAAATTTATATCACCACTGGGCACGAAAGAGCGGTAGAATCGCGGTAGACGCACGTTGTGGATGCTATGGAGAATGGTATGGTGACTTGGTGGGGTATGTTAGAGCTGCTAGTATGTGACTGCATGTCGGAAATGCTTAGGTTGAAGTTTACCCACGTTGTACACTACATCACAAGTATTTTCTGATATCCCTTCTCTATGGATTTGAAATCATGATCACAGCACTTATTCATTCCACATCGCAACATCTCCCTTGCTTTCAACGCCTTCACCCTTATCTCGGCCCTCGCATTGTCGCCCTCGCCCTTACATTGCCGCCCCACGACGTCGACTTCACCTTCACCTTTTCATGCACAACACCGCTTTACCCTCTTATTCCCGCCGTCCCACCGACGACGTTAATCTCCCCCCACACTCTTGTATTCACATCGTTTAGTCCTCGGTAGACGTGCTTTTGAGGATACAAATCGCCGGTTACTTTGTAAACTTACCGCCCTAAATGGTTGCCATCATAGCTAACATCTTGTACGCTACTATAATAAACTCCGTTAGACATCGCATTCCACCAAGTTCGGACCGTAGTATGCACTTGGCACTTAGTCGCCGAAGCACCTAACCATTCCTTTCCGTCTTCTTACTCTCCTCCCTATCTTTGCTTTTTCTCTCTGTACTCATCCTCAAAATATCGTACACGCTACCATTCGCCTTCCCACAACTCCCGAAATTTCTCCTGTTCTCCCTCCGCTCCCACGACCTTCCCGCCCGAACCCCGTCGAAATCCACGCCTGGCTCACCTACACCGCCGAAGCTCCTGAGGAAGAGCTTCATGCTACTGCTTGAGACCGCGGAGACGGCGGGAGACGGCGAAGAATGTCCTAAGGTAGAGAAGAGGAGAGCAGTTTGAAGGTTCTGCAGAGAGCGTCACCGAGTGCCACCGGAGCGCAGGTAAGCACCTAGTGTTCTTCATAGCTGTCTACAGACTAGGGGATACCGGAGTACGAGGGGTCGGAAGATAAAGAAAGGAAAACACTTAAAAGCAGAGGGCATAGAAAGAGTGTGGTCTTTTTCGATAGTAGGAAGATAGGGGATTAATGGGCGAAGAATAAAAGTTGATGTTTTCCGTTGTGTTGCGTTGTCGCGGTAGTGAGTGGTAGAGGAGTTAATAGGAAGAGTTGGTGGAAGTGGGATATACGAATGCAGAGGTCCGTCCGCCCGCCACTTCAGGGCTTTAATTGAGATAGACCAGATCGTTCAGTCTTTGTTTGTTTGTTTGTAATCATATTGCATTCGGCCGCTAGCGGCCATGGCATATCCCTTACATATATCCTCCCCGCTTCTTCTGTAACATAAACAAACAAAAACAAAGTCGCGAGTCCTCTTCCCCAAAAACAAAAGAAAGAACCGCCAAAAACAACATCTACATCAGCAATAAACCTAGTTTCCGTCAGGAACACCCGGGTGTTTCAGACGGCCCTGACGGCTCTGACGGAACCTCGTACCCTCTGATGGAGAATCAGACACGACCCGTCGCCCAAGCGACGGGTCGCGTCGCATACCTCCCTTGTGGCGGTTATTATACCATGCCTCTTATTCTTGCGATGCGTCACGTTGTATATTACGCTCACCGCCCCAGCGTCAGGCTTCCTTTACTTTGGGTCCGGAATGTGGTGACGTATACGCACCATCAGAACGACAAGTATGTTACACTCTTTGCAGGGCTCCACTTACGTTGTAGCTGTTTACCCAACACCTAGCGCTGTTTATGCCGTTCACCGGCCGAGTCCAACATTTTACTTCTCCGCTATTGCTATTTATCGGATGCCGCACTCTCTCATATATGTTTAACTTTGAGATCTTGTCACTTATTACAATACAGTCTTCGCTTAGCATACATCGCTTGCTGTTGCATTAGCTTCGCCATTATCGTATTTTACAGGTCTGAAATATACTGTCCAATCTTCACACTCTCTAGTACTATACCCTCAGTCCTCCAAAGTCTGCGTTAATCCATCATCGGCTTGCGATGCTTCTTCCTCCTCATCTGCATCTGCATCCTCGCCATCATCGCCCTCATACCCGTCCACATTACTGGTTCCCAGGTCAAACCTCTGCAGTTCAGTTGCGGCCCATTGTCACCGGCAGGAGGTGGGGATGGCATCGCTCTTGTCGATTTCGTCACCTTCATCGTTGTATTCCTCGCAGCCCCCTGGCATCCCGAAATGCAGTTCGTCATCCGTACGATTGTGGTCTATTGGGATGTTTGGGTCAGTGCTTCTGATCTCAGCCTCCTCAAGTGCCACCTCGGAGGTCAAATAGTCAAGAAGAATAGGATTGTCAACACGCGCTGCTTCCATGCTGATGACCGTGGCAGGCGTTGGGTTCTCCGCCTGTTGGATCTGACGCTTGACTGTCGCAAGAGTGTTTTTATACACCCTCTGTTGGTAGCTCTCTGGTAGTGTGTTCCAGGTATTCATCAAGAATGTGCACATGTCTGCAACGCCAGGCAAGGTTAACAACTTGCGACCCGTTGCAGCACAGCAGGATGTGATCCGATTTACCATTGTCATTCTTGTAGTTGAAGTAGTTCGAGTGATCAGGTCTGTTCGCTTTCAGCTTTGACTTGGAAGCTTTCGGATGAACACCTTTGTTCTTTTGCCACCCCAGGAGAGCATGGCGCAACGTGGTGCAGATAAACATGATCATTGGCGAGGGTATATGACTGTCCTTGTCGTCAATCATGGAATTATAAAATCCATCAGCACACTTACCGCGGTTATTCCCCCGATGATAAAATTTGATTTAGATAAACCCTGGGATTGCTTCCGGCAGGAAGTAAAGTGGACGCTGGCCATTCGTTAGCAGCTTTCGACACTCTCTGCGTTGGATTTGGACCATGTACACCACCTTCCACACGCTCTGCTACAGGAAAAAGGTACTTAATGTCTGCCAGAAGGGAATCAATGAATTCCAAACGCTCTGCGTCGGATTCAAAGTGGTGGAGATCATAAAGCTCTGCTATATGGTCCCTTGCTGATTGAATAAAATGGGATTGAACTTTGTCGACTTGGGATTGAACTTTGTCGACTTGTGCTCGAACCTGGTACCGGATTAAGCGTGTAATATCCAACGTGGGCCGTCGCTTCAGCATACCTCTTTCAATATCTCCATGGTGCATGCCTCAAATGCTATGGACCAAATGTTGTTTTGCTGCGTAGTGGGGTTCCAGTACTTCTCTATTATCTGGCAGTGTGAGGCTTCAGCAAATGCTTTCGCAGCGCGTTGCGTTCCATAACTTACCATCTCCAAGTCGCTTGCACTCATCAACAGCTGACTGTTCCACAGATAGAGCTCCATGAGTCTGCCCATTGCAAATAGAAGACGCGTCATGTCTGAGTGACCAAATCGATGGATGCTGCGACTGCCGGAGACCACAGATCGAGGTGTAGATACCGCCTGCAGTTGCAATTGCAACTGCCTCTGTCTCTGATTCCTTTCTGTAGCTCGCGTTCTCAGTGGATTTGTAATGGTCGTGCGGGCTTCGGGATTAGGGATGGGCGTTGGCAGGATTTCAAGACCGCGGAGAGGAGTGGGAGTGCTAGCAATGCCAGATGCTAGGCTGGATACAACGCGACGTGTTGAGTCTGTCTGTGAGGTTCCTCCGGGTGCTGGAGTGCTACGACTGCTTATACCTGGCATCGCGGTTGGTGTAATCATTGACCGTCGCTGTGTAGCGGACGGGGTTACAGTCACGCGTTGAGTGATATCTGCCACTCCAGAATTGTTCAGCGAAGATGAGGGGGTGGAGTTCTGACCAGGGATTGAAGAGGCTATGGAACTCCCTCCTTGAGAGGAATCCCTCTTGCCAGCCGGTGCGGAAACGCGTCTCTTAGCAGCGGGAATCTGAGAATTCCCCGAAGGCCTACGCTTTTGTTGTTTCTGAACAATTCGTACGACCGGAGTTATTCCAGGGTGAGGGCTTTTGGAAGGCATAGTCCGATATAGATGTTCAATGTTGAGAATGTAGGAATAATTTCCTCTGCATGCATATGCAACGGCAGGCGAGGTAGTCTCCTATTTGAGCTACCAGGGAGGGATTTGAAAAAACAGGGAGGCGCAGTGTATACCGCGCTAGACTGTAAATCACTATCGCCCGTGACGATACTCGGGGACGAGATCGCTTGAACAGCATTCAATTATGGGGTTCACTACCATCAGATTAAACTCAGATTAAACTCAGGATCAATATTCACTGTTACAGCAAGGTCTGAAGGTCTATTTGTACTGCTTGAATGGTCATTATGCCTTCTTGGCTCAATTCTCATAGTATTGCACTCGTTCTTGGCACAATACTTCGAACCATCGATTGTGTATATCTTCAGCTTCCTGATGGAAATCCCCATTTGGCAGAGCTAAAAGCATCGCAAAGCGAACAATGACGTATTCTCTATCCTATCAGATCAGTTGCGTGTGCTTCTTCCACGGCTAGGAGTTGGTAGCCGTGTTGGATGCTTGCACAGTTGGGACAACCTGGGAACTACACAGTTTGCTCCGAGATGCATGAGGTCTGAGCCGTAAAAATGATGTGTGATGCAAAAGCAACGCCCGGCGTCGTAAACTGTCATCTGCGCGAGTATTAAATCTCGTCTCGAGGCTTGTCGTTCATGAGGTGGCATGTTGTTCTGCAAGATCAAGGCTGGGGCGTTTTGTGTTTGTTAACCAACAAAACTGCCAAGTTGAACCAAGAAATTGCCGGAACTCGAGTATATATATCCCGTCTTCCCGCCTACACCTCCATTCTCTTTTCCTCCGGTATGATACACACCGACAGCATCCTGATCTCGACCTCACGTGACTTGCACAAAACAACGCCTCTCGTTCCAAAACACACCCGATAACCTACACAACTTTGTACTTTCCCTCACTTTCCGTCTGAGCTTCCTTCCGCTACATGCAACTGTATCATGATGCTAACGTTTCGGTTGTAGATTCATTTTCATCTCACAGCGATGGCACCAAAGGGCAGCAGCAAAGCAAAGGGGAAGGCTAGGGCAAAGATGCCGACATCGGTTATAAATCGACGCCTGTCGTTGGATCTGGACCGTATAAAGGGATTCATCTCGGAACACATTTGTGGACTCATACGGATATACAATGTTTGCGGCGTCAAGGATGAGAGGGCCTTGGACCTCTGTTATGATATAATCTTTCTTGATCCAGTCACGACTCGCCACTTTTCTCAATTCCAGCTGATGTGGCCGCAACGCAGGAGCAGCAGTTTGCCTTTTCGGGAGTGGTGGGCTGCCTTCCGCTCATATATGGGGCAAATGTTTGACAAAACCTGCGACCAAATGAACAATTGGAGGTGGGACAACCCCCGTGCCTTCGGGGATCAAGTCGATCGCTCCACTCCGCACACAACCAGTTCGGGGAAGGTTAAACGCACCGGTGAGTGTTTCTCTTGGTACGGTAGCAATGATCTCAGGGCAAAGATTGAGCCGCCAAGCTGCCAGCAGTACAAACCAGGTGACTTCCTGGCCATTAGACATTTGAATTGGGATGAGATAATCGACGAGGATGATGATGATGACAACTAGGCGGATCCCGGAGCGCCCAGCGGTGGAAGGAGCCGTCGTGGTGATGGCAATGGTAATGACGACAGCGAGGGTGAGGAGGACACGCAGGGCGGTGAGAAACGGACCGGGAAAGGGAATGGAACAAACGACAGGAAGGGGAAAGGGAAGAGGAAGGAGAAGGGAAACGGTAAAGGGAAGGGAAATGGTAAAGGGAAAGGTATTGTTAAACAAACCCCAGGGGGAGATGATATCTCTTGTGCCGTTGCTTTGCAGTTGCAGAAGCAAATGTCAGAGGCAGACTTGGACAAGAAGGGCTGACTAGAGCGGGTATATTTAGAGCCGGAAGCATCGCCCGCCGTGTCAATCTCTTTGGATGATGATATCGACCCTACCGAGTTGGACAGCGAATATGACTCAGAACCTGACTCAGATGTGGATATGCGCATGGAGAATGATGTGGACGCACTGAAAGGCATTGAGTTAGACGGCTATGTGGATATGGAAAGGGACGGTGAAGCTGAGGAAGATGAAGAGAAGGAGGAGGAGGTGGTGGATGAGGATGAGGAGGAGGATGAGGATGAGGATAATGGCAAAGAACCTCGGACGATTGGCCAGGGAGAGATGGTAAATCCATCGGCTGACGATGCTGATACGATGGTAGACGATCAGCAAACCGTGCTACCAAAGCAAGGCCAGGAGATGCGGGAGCATACCCCACGGCCACAACCTACAGCCCCTGCCCCACGGCCTCAAACCCCAGAGCCTTGCCCACGACCATGAACTCCGGAGACTCATACCCTCAGTGGGCTGGAGTATCTGGGGCTTGTCACGCCGCAAAAACCTCGCCCAGCGGCGCCAACTCTGCGAGAAGCTGAGGCAGCCGGAAACATCTCAGATGTCGATGTGGAGCAGCAGCTACTCGGCGAATCGGCAGATGGCGACAGACTCCCCGCTGTCCGTCTCCTGGATGTCCCTCTCCCCGATGTCCCTCTCCCCGATATCCCTCTCCCTGATGTCCCTCTCCCTCATGTCCCTATCCCTGAGGGGCGGCTGGATGGCTCGGTAGACGAGGAGTGAACCAGTCCTCACGTTGCGTTCGGGTTAGGGTCGGGTTCTTGTCTTGCGAGTTTCCTTTGCTGTAATCTATTCATCTCAGGCACTGATTAAGGCACGCGTGGAGGTGTTTTGTTCATTTGGGTTAGGGTTGTGGGCATGTTCGTTTCCTTTGTTGTAATCTATTTATCTCAGGCATTGATTATTACACGCGTCGCGAGGGTTCTGGATTGCGAGGGGTTTATTTTTATTTATTCACAGTATTATGGGACATTGCGCATGCAGTGTTTTTGCAACTCCTGGCGTGATGGTATTGAGGCTCAATAAATCTCTCAAGTATCGTGAGCTGATACCCACACCAAACTGCTCAGGCCCAGCACCAACTTTCGTCCCTTTCTACAGTGAATATTCCACTCCTCGTGTGTCGTCGACAATGCCAGGGAAGACCCCTTTCCGTTGCCCCCAATTATCATGCCGAAAGAAGCCCACCTCAGACAGCTGGCGACTAAAACATATCAAATTACACCATCCTGAACACCTACAAGTTGCACTCCCGAAGAATCTGACTGTTCGCAGAGTGCTCCGACGCGTTGAACCCGCTCAGCGTCGTGAATTCATCGCTAGCAAAGATTCAGTCGAAGACTTGGACGCGTTTTCCTACCTTGAATACCTTGAACACATCTCAGACTCGGAGTCTCAACCACTGCCGCCTTCTCTGCCCCGGACAGAAACATACCCCGGCGCCAGTCCTCCGCTGAGTAATTACATTGCTGAGCCATGGGAACATGACGCTCAGGGTTGCCTTGAGACGAACCTACAAAACAATCCCTACTATCCATTTGCGACCTGTGAAGAGTACAAATATATCCAGTGTGGGATCAAGCAGAAGGGCATGAAGATGTACTATAACAATGTGCTGAAGGAAGAAAACACCGCTCTGTGTTTCCCAAGTTTCAGAAATGGGGATGGCGTCCAGAAGCTCGTGGCTAGCATGCCAGATGATCTGGCTCTCGGGGAGTGGGAACTACACACTCTCGAGGATATGAAAAGGAATGACAATCACCAATGCCCTATCAAATACTGGAGTCCAGACATCATCACAAGCATGAGATGGTTGATGCAGTAGCCAGCGTACGCCGAGCATCATATTTACGCCCCTCAGGGTTGCTTTAACAGCAATACACCCCCGAAACGTCTCTATACCGAAATGCACACTGCAGATCTGGTCGTGGGAGACGTAGGTAAGCAGAGATACCCGAGCATTATGACGTGCTAACCGACGTTTAGTCAACGCTCAGAGTGTCGGATACACTTGTTCCCTTGATTTTCATGTCAGATGGAACGCATCTCTCGAATTTTGCTGGCGACAAGAAAGAGTGGCCTGTATATATGACAATTGGCAATCTATCGTCGAAGCTCTGCCAGATGCCCTCAACGCACAGCGTCGTACTGGTCGCTCTCCTGCCCATTCCGATCAAGAACCGCAATATTCCTCAGAAACGGCTCGATGAGCAGCGGCATACAAACCGAGAGGTGATGAATGAGGTACTCTGGCGGGTACTCCAGCCTCTCACCTTTAAACACAATCCCAGCGCCGAGAGCGGGTATTACAACATTCTCTGTGCAGATGGCAACCTCAGGCATTGCAAACCGGTTTTAGCAGCATGGCTTGCGGGATTGCCCTGAGTATAGCGACCTACATCATCTCGAGCGACATGTCTGATTTCGGTGCGAGTGTCCAAAGAACGAAGTTGGAGATTGTGACCCTCCTGACAAGCAACACCCCCAGCGGGATCACAATCTATATCGAACGCTCAGCGATGCCAACACAAAGGCAGCCGATGCCGAACTCTCGTTGCGCCATGTTCATCGGGGATTCAATGTGTTTCGACATATTCCCTGTATGGTGAGCGACCTCCCGAAGCCCAACCTCCTCCATACAATGCAGATCGGCATGCTTGATCACCTCCAGAAGTGGATTTTCCACTTTATGAAGACGCACGAACGGCTCAACAAGTACAATGCAACATGGTTATCCATGCCTGCTTACCATGACCTCACACCAAAAACTAAGTCATATAAGGAAGTTTCTCAATGGAATGGGAAGGAGATGGAGGAAATGAGTCGGTACCTGCTTGGAGTTGTAACCCAGTCTCTACGAGGAGGAAGCACCGCTCAGCGTCCCATATTCAATCGCGCAATTGAGTGCACACAGGCAATGTTAGAATTCTATATGTATGCTCGATATAAATCTCACGATGATGGAAAATTGAGCTACATGGAAGATGCCTTGTGTCGTTTTCACACCTTCAAAGATGTTTTCTTACTCGGGCGAGCCGGCAAAAAGGCGAAGGCCAAAGCCAATGACCTGAGAATGGAGCTCGTGAACAAGCGAAAGGTAGATGAGGAAACAAATGCTGAAACATGGACGCCGTCCAAGAAGCGGCGCGAAATGAATGCCTGGCGGGATTATATCAGCCACAAGAGAGATGTTTCCAAGGAGTTACATGCCGACTTCAACTTTCTGAAGATCCACTTGATGTCTCACTGGGTCGAACAGATTCGTCGATATGGAGCATTACAACAGTATTCTGCCGAGAAACACGAACAAGCACATAAAACGAATCTCAAGGACGGTTGGAACACCTCAAATCACAATCTCAACTACCTGCCACAAGTAATCACCTTTCAGCGTCGCATTCTTTGCTTCGAACTCAGAAAGCTCAATCTCCAAGCCCTCGCTCAGCATCGAGAGAACAGCGCTGCCACCTGCAAAGTCCTCCCATCCGGCGCTGATCTGGCTGCCCCCCTGAGCTCCCAGTCATACGCGAAGCCCGAATTCATGGGACCCCAAAACCGCCGTGATGGATAGCATCCTTACGCTATGATCAAAGACTTCGGAGCATTACTCGAAAATACGCAAGACGCAACACACCACGTGACAATATACAACGGCATGCGGGAGTTCCACAAGCATAAGAGTCATAACAAGACGTATATATCGGATGAACAACTGCACGCAATGGAGCTCTATAAATACCATGGTATTAAGGTTCAAGTTGAGGGTTTAGATGGTGAACACGTATCTCAGATTTGTCGAAGCACAGGAAGCCAGAGCTGGCACGGAGGGGACCGACGGAACGAATGGGTGTTGGTAAAGGAACGCCCAGGGAGAAGTTATGGTGCGCTGAATGGTCGTCTCCCGTGGCAACTGCAATGACTATTCAAAATCAAGCTCCTGAACGAGGATGGAGCTTTCGTTGAGTACTGGTTAGCCCTGGCGCTCACCACAATACCTGAAAACTCGGGTAACTTGGATCCGGTCTCGAAATTTGTACAAGTGAGAAAAGCACTGGCAGCAGTTGCGTTGCAAGTTTTCAGCATGGGAAACATCGTCAGCTGCGCTCACGTAATTCCAGAGATAGCTACTAGTAGTAAGACAAGAGACGGACGAAACGAGCGATGGATAGTCAATAGCCACATAGATCTGGCGACTTGGACTGATGTGTATAATTAGTAAAGAGAGAATTGCATTTTGCGTGCAGATAGAAGGAACGCGAGGCGAGGTTTTCGCAGCCTCACCCATCGCGTAACAATCCCGATGCAAGCGCGTGCCCAATGAACCCATTCCGACATATGGTCACAGTTGGCCTTCAACGCGAGAGTGTTCGTTTAAAATAGGAGACCGACAGAGCATGACGAAAAGGTGAAACTGTGATGGGAGGGCGATATGCAACGGGACGCATGGTATTGACACCGGGCACGGAGTAAGCCGCCACCGGGATGTCTCTGATGGCTCTGACGCACTGCGTCCACTCTCACGGAGCCATCCCGCCCGGATGGAATAATTTTTTGCTGATGTACTTTTACCCTCCCATCACTTGACTCCACGTGATCTGAGTACACCTCCTCCACCACTCCGCTAATTCTGCCGACATCTGTACCAGAAAGAAAATCCAACACTGCCCGCAAATAATTTTCTTCTGCAAAAACTGGAGAAATCAGCAACCTATTCTTTGGCTTCTTCAACACTTTCTCAACGCCCTTATACCCATCTTCCCCCTCTTGCCTGTCGACCCAAAGCCGCCTCTGTTCTCGTTTCCATCTTTTAAACCATTTAAACAGGTGATCTCTCATCTGATACTCATGCCCACACCACCAGCATTGCATATCTCTTCTTTTTCCAATCCGTCATAGGTACTGCGCCATAAGGGCATGTCTGGACTTAAGCTGGTAGAACCTCAACGCTATCGACTTCTGGGAACTCATCACTGCTTTGTTACCCCCCCTCTTCACCAAATCATACCGGTAACTATGCTTCGACTTTGTCCCCATCTTTATAATCTCTTTCTTACTTTCTTCCCATTTCGTCTCAGTTAGCCTTCGACTAATCTGGGCGAAAGAAACATAATTCAAATAAGGTAACGGATTCTGTGTGTCGGTATAACTTCGTTGATGCTTATACACCGCCTTTATCACTTGGTGGTCCGCTTGTTCGTGGCCTTCTATACCCTTATGCGCAGGTACCCACCAGTATTCCACTTGGATATTTCTTTTCAACAACTTGCTTTCCCATCTCATCGTCCATAGCGCTAGTACCTGTCCTGGCCCAGGCTGGTCTGATTGTATTCTTCGTAAAGTCGCTTGGGAGTCCGTAAAAACAGTCACTATCCTCACTTCTTCTCTTTCGCAGCTCTCTTCCGTAAACTTCATTGCTTCTGCTACTGCATATAACTCCACATCAACTGCCTCTTTCTGTCAGCCTAGGTGTACCCTCCTCTTTTCCCATCTCCCCTCTTTTTGCCATACCACCGCACACTCTACCCACTCATCATCTCTTTTCGATCCATCAGTCCAAAAAACCAGGCCTTCCTGTTTCCTTTATGCTTCCTCCAATGCCTGTCATTCTTCCTGAATCATCACTCTGCCTTTAAGGCCTTCTCGACTATTTGGCAGTGTTGTTCTCTCATAACTCCTCCTTTTGAGAAACTCCTCTGGGATCAACTGATCAATCCCCTCCACCCTTTGAAGAACACTTCTTCTTGTCTTTGACATGCTCCCTCCTCCTGTCGAATCGGGGATCATCATTTGCCTTAGCTTATAATTCCTTACTTGATTATTAAGCATAGCTTTTGCCGGCCGGAGTCCAGCATCATTCATCTGCGCTCCTTGAGATGTCGTCCAAAAGCATCCAGTTACCCTTCTGCCTTGTTCATTCAACAACTTTTGTACCTCCTGAGCTCTGCCTTCTTGTCCCTTCCACCACAGTTCCGACCCATACAATGCCACCGCCTGAACTGCTGTGATCTGAATTCTTTGACAACCTTCGGGGTTTAGTCCTTTTTTAACCATTAAGGACAGATTGTTCAGTCTTTGTCTCCCAAGGACTGCGACCCCGCCAGGGAGACAATAGGCACCTCCTCGAAAGTTACCATTACCTTCGGTTTAACTCTAAAACATAGCCCCATTTGAGGGCATAGCACAAGTTCGGAGGGATCCATCAATTGCGGCAGCTACAGGGCTGTTGCGGCCGCTGTCAACGAGGTGATGCTTCGATCACTCGTTCATCGAGATATCACTCGATCATGGTAGTATCACTCGTGTTGTGATATGCACCGGAGAACCGTGTGCGTGTATTCTATAGCACAGATAGAAAAGAGGAGAAAAACTCGAGATATATACAGAGCGTCTTCGGGTATATCTTCGGGTATGCCGGTGCCACCCTTTGCCACTCTTGCGGCCTGAATCACTGTTAAACTTGTGCGAGTCTGGAAGTTCGCAGGCGTTCTCCGCAAACAATCCGCCAGAGGTCATCTTTGATAAGGACCATCTCCATGTTCACTGCCCAAGTTGAGTAGTTCGTACCGGTAAACTTCGGAACGAGATGGTGAAGGGGTTAACATTTTGTCGATAAGATGAGGGGGTTCGGTATTGTGAGTTATTGTGTAACAATAAATATTATAAAGGCAGAGGTAGAAAGGCGACTACCGGGCTCATAAATGGAAGGGGGGAACCGTGTGAGTAAATTCTATGGTATGGAGAAGGAGAAAGACTCGATATATATATAGAGAACCTCGATGTACGCTTCTCGGATAGTGCATCGGTCAATAATCGTGATCCCTGAGCCCAAGTTGGACTCCCAGTCCGGCTTGGTTATTTAGAAGAGGAATGACTCGGAGTCGATTGCCGTTGGCGATGGCGTCGAGGCCAAGCGGGTCACTCTTGGACTTCTTCTTTTCTGCATATGAGGCCCACTTATCCTCATTCGGACAGCTCAGCCTCCTATGGCCCCTCTCTCCGTATCCGTAGCGTATGAAGCCCTTCTGATCCTCGGCCTTCGAGTGCCGACCACGGGCTTTCTTAGTCATGAACAAAGCGGCATCGGGAGGGAGGCCTTGGAATCAGCGGAGACTGGCTTCGAACGATAATGGATGGTGACGATATTTGCCACCGTATCCGTTTTCTTAGAGTTCTAGCGTCGATGCGTAGGTTCTCCCTTCGCCCGTATTCGGGAGACTCGACAGAATGTAAAAATTTCTCTAGCAATCGTCGATCTTATGTCGCAGATGGCTAGGTCGTTGATGATCTTCTCTTCCGCTGTGATCCATTCGGAGATGGACGGGTATGATTGGAGTTTACATACTACGTAGATTCGTCATCCCATATCGACCATCTAGTTTAATGACTTTCTCGAAATACGACAATGGTAGCCCACAGAATCTTCGGATCTTCAAACTATCCATCCATGTACCGACGATTCCAGTAGCGAGCAGTGTTGAGAGCAATCACCAAAGAGAATGAAAATACTGGTTGTCTGTCTACCTCTCGTCTAGTGGACTCGCTCTTCCCTACATGTGCTTTATTCAATCATATACAGACATTTTCCGCGCTAGAACAGGCACGAAAGCATAAACCGAAACGAAACATTACACGAAACAAAAACAGACGTGCTGCATCGGGGGAGCAGAGGCTACCGCTGCGGCCGCTGCTCCACCTGGACTCTCCCAAATGCTGAGGTGGCCCCCACATGATACGGAGGGGGTTTATGGGGAGTGTTCTGGTGAGTTCTGGAAGCAGTGAGCGATCTGGAAGACTTGCTGAGGATGGTAGTCAATATAGGCTTGGTATGCATTTGACAACCATCGGTCAAGTAGTTGGATTTCGGTGTCAGATAGCCCTGCTGCCTTGGGCGAAGTGGCTGATCCCCTTTGGACCGAGTGTCTGCTACTCTGACTCCCAGTTGTCCCAGGAGTTCGCGCAGCTGCTGGATGAGGTATTCTCAGTGTTCCTAAGCGGCCAGGCCGGCCTTAGCGGCGGCTTTCAAATGAGGGCCGGGCCGGGCCTGCAGGCTTTTCCGGCCGGCCTGGCGGTTTTTCTTGGCGGACTAAGCCTAAACAGAATATTTTGTTCGAAAGATTCTCTGCTGCCTTTACTAAGAAAGTCTCCAAAGTACGAAACATAAACCATATCGAACTCAATCATCGTAGTGTTGAAAGCAAAAGAGAAAGGATGAAGAAGCTCAATTGTCTGTCGATCCAAAGAGAGGGAAAACTATAGACTTATATACGAAAGAGAGAGAAGGAAAAGCCCAATGCTGACTGCCAAAGCCGGAGCCCAATGCCGAGTACCATTGCCGAGCCCTCCTCCTCGCCATGGGGGCAGGCGAGGCCAATGGGGGCTGCAAGCCACCGGCCACATGCCCGAGCCCGCCAGCACCAAACACTAGGGAAGCCACCGGGCCAAATCCCTAGTCAACACGTAGCCCTGCAATTGCAGTATTCCATCCATCAACTAGACCAAGGCTTATGCAGGCCGATGCAGGGTTTTTAAATCACGTGCAGGCCGGGCGGCTTCTGACTCAGGCCTGGCCGGGCCGCTTAGGAACATTTGTTTGGGATGCCCGCCCCCCACAGCTTGTCGTCATCGTGGCGGGCATCCCACTTCTGCTCTCTCTCTTGCATCCACGTCATCATTCCTAGCCACTGTGCCTCTTCGCAGGCTGCCTGGGCTTCCAACAAGTTTGCTAGGTGTCCAACGGTTTGGTGCTGCTGCGTTAGCTCCTGTGCGTACTGTCGCATCGTCCTCTCCATGCGGCTCCTCCAGTCACTGGGGCCCTCAAAGCCTCTGGGCCCCCGCTCCTCAGCCTCTTCCCATTCTCATTGCGCTCCCGCAGCTCGGCTGCGGTCGCGGTCGCAGGGGTGCCGCGTGTCATCGACGCGATGCCCGCCACGCCATTCGCTGCTTCTATTCCTCCTGCTCCCACCATGTCCGTGTCTCCTGCCTGAATTGGCGTCCCGATCCCTTCAAATACCCCAGTGGGACTTCCTCCGGCGGTCCTGAGGTGCTGAGAGTCTCGTTCCGGGGTCAATTCGACGTTAAAAATCGATTGCCGCTGTCCGCTTTCGGTTGCTGTCGTCGTTGTTGACTTAATTCGCCGTTTCTGTTTTGCCAAGACTCGGTGGTCCCTGCATAGTCGCTCCAAGTACGATCTCGTGTACATGTAGACCCGGCTATCGGCGTGTCGGAAGGCGTCCTTCAGCTCCTCTTTCAACAGCTCCCAGTCCTTCTTTACATATCCGTTCATCATTTTATTCGTCTCCTGGATCGTTTCAGTAGCACGGAAAGGTTGCGATGAACTTTTTCGGCCACCAGATCGGTCCCAGTGCGGGATGAGAGGCTTTCGTATGCTTCGATGAACTTGGTAACATCCACTCCTCCGAAGACTGGGGCACCCATGGTTCCCGGGAGTGGCATTTGCCTCTTTTCTTTAGCGATGGCGAGGGCGAAGAACTCGATGAATTGCATTTGATCATGCACATGGTTGGACGAGGCGTTGGCGGAAGGTCCGGCGCTGGCGGAAGATCCGGGATCGCTTGAGGGTCCAGCAGTGGAGGAACCGGTACGGCCACTGGAACTGGCGGTGGCGGAAGTAGATCGAGTGTGTTCAGTCGACATTTTGATCGGTACTGTTGTAGCGGTTTGGACGTGGATCTATGAAAACTTGGCAAGAGTGCGTGGGAACCAAGAGCTGGGAAAGATAGAGTGTGTAATTTCGTTGTATGATGAGATGATGTCTATCTACCCCAAGGTCTTCCAAACATATACTCCCCGTCGCTCAGTTCATCTCCGTTATCGCTGTATCTCCGTACGCCCCCCGCCGGCTTCCCCCTGCCAAACTGAGTGGCGGTGGCGGTGAGAAACGGATTTCAATTGCGTGGTTTCTTGTGCACGCTCTTTTTGCTGACGTGCCCGCCTTCCTCCGGCGGAATTTAAGACTTACAGCTTCTCGTGTTTGCGGATCTATTTTGAGAGATGGCCCGCCGGGCAATTGACACACAGATGGCGTACCTACAGGAGCACCTGCTAATGCCCGCTGACGATCCTGAGCTTCAAGGGTGAGTTTCCAAGCTTCTTCAACCATCGAGTACTTGTCATCGGATAATATTGGCCAAGGAGTCTTCGTGAATACAATTGCCTCCATGAACCTTTTCGCTACCTCAAAAGTAGCCTTTTGGTGTTGGGGAACGTTCTGATCTGCACTGGCCTTGGGTTGTGGAACATTCTGGTCTCCACTAGACTTGCGTCGCGGCAGCGCCTGAGTGGATGGTGCACGGTCAGACTCGGATAATTTGTTGAGGAGGGATGATTTTTGGCGTTTGAGCAGTGGTGGTGCCATTGCCGCAGGTAGATTTCGGCAATTTGGAAGCGGAGGGCGTGCAATAACAGTATCGGCACGGCTCCGTTTCTTTGGCAGTGGAACCCTTGTAGTTCGTAACGACTTGCCCCGTCCTGAGGTGCTGAGAGTCTCGTTCCGGGGTCAATTCGACGTTAAAAATCGATTGCCGCCGTCCGCTTTTCGGTTGCTGTCGTTGTTGACTTAATTCGCCGTTTCTGTTTTGCCAAGACTCACTCCGAGTGGTGTTTTTTTTGTAGATTGAGTGGCGGCCGAAGGTCGAGATTCCTGTCCTTCAATCAGGGTAAGCCAATGCTTCTCAGCAAAGATGTCATTGGCAGCGAGTAGCCAAGTTCGAAAATCCGAATGGGAGCTGAGGGGCTTGATGAAGCCAATGGAAGCAAGAGCAGAGAGATCAGAAGTCATCTTGAGCAACATGTGATAGAGGGATATGATACTAAAAGTGAAGGGGAGATTGAGGAAGTGATGTGGAGGTTGTGCAAGACGCAGTGTGTGGAATGGGAATGTGCGAAGATGAGTTGGATGTGTTGGATGAGAACAAAGGAGCAGATGGAAAGAGGTCCTGATGTACGAAATCCTTGTTGTTGTTGTTTATTCATACTGTATGCACTCTTACTAGAGTATGACAGGACCTAATACCCCCTCGTACGAAATCCTTTGGTCAAAGGACTGATCTGAATGTGTTCGAATAGTGTGTGAAGCGCCAGTTAATCTGAACACCTGGGTGGGGAGCTAGAACAAATTTTCTTCGTGAGGTATTTCTGTGCCGGAAGTCACCGTAGTGTGGTAGGTGACCAGGGATGATCTAAGAGGCGGCACCACTATCACCACTGCTAGAAGCAGCGCTAAAAAAACAAAACAGGAAGTTCGGAGAAGAGAGAACAAATGCCGCAAGAACATCGTTGTCGGAGACGGGAGTTTGAGACCTCCGATCCTGTAGGGGTCGGCGCGAACGAGATTGAAATATCTCAGAAGAGAAGGTCTGGAGTGGACCTTAGAAAATAAACCGGAAGCTCTCTTGGAGGGAGAGAGAATGGAGAATGGAGGTGTGTGACGAAAGTTGACCGTGGCACCACAGAGGTGGATTTCAGGGCTTCGGGGGCGGAGAGTGGAGCTGGATAGCGAGTGTTGGCGGATGTCAACTTTGGCGAGAGGCCTGGATTGGCTTGGTAGCGGAGAGACTAGTAAATGTTGCCACCACACCATGAACTAATAAAAGACGAGAAGTTCAGAGAAGAGGAAAGAAACGCCGCAGGAACTTCGGAGTTGGGTGGCGGAGGTCAATGATCGAGGTGATTGACACTGGCGTCTCCTCAGAACAGAAGTTCTGGTCGGGCCGACAAGCCTGTGGAAACCGGAGGACGAGAAGAAACAGAAGGTACTAGTGACCTCAGAACAGGACACAGGACATCTAGTGGAGACCGGAGGACGAGAGGTTTCGATCACCTCAGAACCGAAGGTCTAGTTTGAACCTCAGAAAATAAACCGGAAGTTCACTTGGAGGAGTGACTTCATGGGGGG